>Ga0209382_10001119_pt1 | contig 42977 bp, 33 predicted proteins | sample SoiMetdeltSBSDD5_FD_187599 | JGI IMG/M metagenome (GOLD analysis project Ga0209382, IMG submission 187599) | Bulk soil microbial communities from a Populus tree surrounding site in Tennessee, USA - Soil MetaG P. deltoides SBSDD5 (SPAdes) (version 2) | ecosystem: Environmental > Terrestrial >... | reverse complement strand
CGCTGCATCCCGGGGCGCGGCGTTGCTCGTCGGTTGCATACTCCCGGTATGCGCCCTCCTCGCGCCTTGCGCGCCGGGCGCATCGCCGCCCTCGGTGTTAACAGGACTTCGGGGACGCGACACTAGCTGAGAACGACGGGGTCAGCCAGAGCAGCTAACATGCCATCCAGTGTCGGGAAGCAAGCGGTGAAGGGACAAGAAGTTACGGCCAGGGTCGTTGGTGTCGGCCTGTCCGGTGATGGGATGAGGCCGTCCGAACGCGCAAAAGAGACAGACCTCGTTGCCCGACCGCAGACTGCCAGGATCCGATCGACGCGATCCTCCTGGCAGCCTGGAGTCAGCCCTCGCTAAAAGCGCGCAGCCTCCCTGGAGTACCAGATCCCGTGCGGGCGGCCCGTGCCGGGGAATTCCCACGTGTTCACGATCTGCCGCGTGCGCACATCGACCACGACGACGCCACCCGTCCCGGACGTGCCGTTGTCGTAGGTGGCGAAGACGTAATGGCCGTTCGGCGTCATCACCGCCAGATCTCCCATTGATCCAACGCCCGCGATCTGGAGGACATGGACGACCGGCGAGGGTCCACCGACGGTCGTCATGTCGACGAATCCCAGCTTGGCCGGGATTCCGGGGCTGGTCGCGGTGGCCACGGCCCCGCGCAGGTTGACCACGAGCGTGCGCTCGTTGGGTGTGAGCATGATCGACTCGGGCTGAACGCCCACGGCCACCGAGGCGGTGATGGCGTGGCTGACGAGGTCGATCCGCTTGACCGAACCGTCGCCCCGCGACGACACCCACAGCGCATCGCCCGACCTCGAGGGGATCACTTCCTCCGCCCTGAGGATCCCCGGGACGGTGAAGTCGACGTTGCCCGTCTCGAGATCGATGCCTGTGACCTCGTTTCCGGTGTCGTGAGCGACATAGAGCTTGTCGCCCTCGAGGGTCGGGGTCACGCCATGCGATCGGGCATTCGGGCCGTGGCTGCTGGTTTTGTAGGTGACGGAATTGTCGCGGGTGTCGATCGCAGCGTACTGGGGAGCGCCGATGGCCGGGAAAACCGTCGGATGGGACGCCAGACTGACGTAGATGGTGTGGCCGTCGTTGCTGGGTTCGAGGTGATGCGGCAGGGGGGCGACCGGGATCGACTCGGTGGCCAACGACTCGGTATCCACGACCGTCACCGCGTTGTCCATTTCAGCGGTGATAAATGCCTTGTGGATCTGCTCGGAAATGCAGATGTCGTGCGCGCCGCGTCCGACCAGCCGCGTTGCCAGCAGGTCCCCCGTCGCGGCGTCGAAGATCGCCAGCTGACCGAGATCGCGGTTGACGACCCAGACCGTGCCTTTCGGTCTGTCCCCGGTGCCCTCGCCAGCCTGAGCCGCTGCGAGCGTCCGCGCGTTGAACGTCGGGACCAGGTCGGGGGGTGTGGCGGACAGAGAGGCGACAACGATCGCCGCGACGATGATGAAACTGCGTCGGATGCGCCCCGACGGGGGTTCGGTCCTGTACATGGCGAGCTCTCCTTGTCCCTTATCCCTTTGGCCTTTTCCCTTGCCGGTGACACTTCTCGGCAACCGGGTGGTTGCCACCCTCGTGCATGTACGCGGATTCGCCGGCGCGGTTGTCTCATGGGCGGAGTTCCCGGCGTAGAATTCAGGCGCCCCCAATGCCACAGGATACGGATGTCACGCGCCTGCTGCTCGCGTGGAGCGACGGCAGGGAGGCGGCCGCCACACCGCTGATGGATGCGGTGTACGACGAGCTCCGGCGGCTGGCCCGGGGGTACCTGGTGAGAGAGCGCCGGGACCATTCGCTCCCGGCGACGGCGCTGGTACACGAGGCGTATCTCAAGCTGATCGATCAGCGCCGCGTGCGGTGGCAGAATCGGGCGCATTTCTACGCAGTGGCAGCGCAGGTGATGCGTCGCCTGCTCGTCGATCACGCGCGAGCGCATGGCGCGACGAAGCGGGGAGTCGCGATCACCATTCCCCTCGACGGCGTCGATGTCGCGGCCGGCGGCAAAAGCGCGGAGCTGACGGCCCTCGACACCGCCCTGGACAAGCTCGCGACGCTCGATCCTCGGCAGGCCCGCCTGGTGGAACTTCGCTATTTCGGGGGGCTGACGATCGATGAAGCCGCCGCCGTCATGGACGTTGCGGCGATTACGGTGAAGCGGGACTGGGCGATCGCCCGGACGTGGCTCTACCGGGAGCTGGGCGGCCCGGCATGACGGTCTCCAGCGACTGGGAGCGCGTCAACCAGCTGTTCCACGAGGCACTGGCCCTGGCGCCGGAGGCCCGCGCCGCCTTCGTGAAGACGCGAGCCGGGGATACGCAGATCTTCCAGGAAGTCATGTCCCTGTTGCAGACGTATTCCGCGGCGGAGGGCTTCCTGAGCACACCACCCGACTCCGCGCAAGTGAGGGCCGTCGTCGCGCGACTTCAGGCCGGGGACGAGCTCGGTCCGTTCCGGATCACCGGCTTGATCGGTGCCGGCGGAATGGGCGAAGTCTACCGCGCCTGGGACACGCGGCTCGACCGCCAGGTGGCAATCAAAGTGTTGCCGCAGGTCTCCCCGATCGATGATGCCGGGCGCGAGCGGTTCGAAGCCGAGGCCCGGGCGATCTCCCGCTTGACCCATCCCCGCATCAGCACGCTGTACGACGTCGGCTCGGCGACGGTCGGCAGCATGAGCGTGCAGTACCTGGTGATGGAGCTGGTCGAGGGCGAGACCCTGGCCGCCCGCCTCAAGCGCGGACCACTTCCCGCGGATCAGGCCCTCGCGATCGCGATTGAAATCGCGGAAGCGCTGGCGGCGGCCCATGCCGCAGGCGTCATTCACCGCGACGTCAAGCCCGCGAACATCATGCTGACCCGATCGGGCGCGAAGCTGCTCGACTTCGGCCTCGCCCGTCTCCGGCCGTCGCTCGGAGCCGGTCACGCGGCCAGCGGCGCCGGCGATCCGGCGACACACGCGACCGGCCTGTTCGGCACGCTGCCCTACATGGCCCCTGAACTGCTGCGCGGTGCCGGGGCAGACGCGCGGACGGATCTGTTTGCGTTCGGCGCGGTGCTTTACGAGATGCTGGCCGGAAGCCCGGCGTTCGCTGCCGGTTCTGAGGCCGATCTCGTCGCGGTGATCCTCGAGCGTGAGCCTACGCCGATCTCCGCACGCCAGCCGCAAACACCACCGCCGCTGGAGCGCCTGATCGCGACCTGCCTCGCCAAGGATCCGGACGAGCGCTGGCAGACCGCGCAGGATCTCGTCCGGGCCCTGCGATGGGTTCGTGACGATCAATCCCGACCCGCTTCATCGGCGCCGACGGCGCGCAGACTGTCGTGGAAAACCGTTGCCTGGGGCGCAATCGGTGCCACCCTGCTGGGTCTCCTGATCGCGACGGCCGTCAGGCAGCCTCCGGTGTCGAAGGTGAGCCGCGTCACGTTCCCGGTGTTTGCGCCACCGGGCACGCAGTTTCCGCGCGGTACTGCGGAAATTGCGATTGCGCCGGACGGCAGCGGGCTGGTGTTCGTGGCGATCGCGGCCGACGGTGCGCGACAGCTGTGGCTGCGGCGATTCGACGCCGCTGACAGTGCCGCGCTCGCCGGGACCGAGGACGCTGCCGACCCGTTCTGGTCGCCTGACGCACGCTGGATTGCGTTCTTCACGCGCGGCAAGCTGATGAAAGTATCGCGCACCGGCGGACAGCCGCAGGTGGTCTGCGACGCCCGGGGGGACGTGCGGCGCGGCACCTGGAACCAGAGCGGCACGATCCTCTTCAGCGGGTACGGCCAGGTGCTGTCTCGCGTGCCCGAGAACGGCGGGAACCCGCACCCGGTCACTATCCTCGACGAGTCGCGTGGGGAGCTCGCGCACTTGTTTCCGGTGTTCCTGCCGGACGGACGCGGGTTCCTGTATCTTGCGGTCAAGAGGGGCACTGACAGCTCGGAGCTGTTCCAGGGCTCCCTTGATTCGAGCGACGTCCGGCGGGTGTTTTCCTCGGAAGCCAACGTGGGCGTGGCCGGGCGCTATCTGATCTCGCTGAACAAGGGCGTCCTGGTGGCGCAGTCCTACGATCCGGTCCGGGCAGCGGTGACCGGCGCGCCGATCGAAATCGCCGATCGCATCCTGTCGGATCCGCCGCGCCGCTCGGGTGGTCCCTTCTCGGCGGGTGCCGGGAGCGTGGTTGCGTACAGAAGCGCGAGTCCGAACAGTCGCCTGCTCTGGTTCGATCGCGCGGGACGGGCGCTCGAGTCGTTCCCGGTCGCAGCCGACTACCACCATCCCCGGCTGTCGCCGGATGAGAAGTCGATGCTCATCGAAAAGACGGACCCGTCAACCGGGAGCCACACGATCTGGGTCCTCGACCTCCTGCGCGGCACCACGTCGCGGCTCATCGCGGATCCGTTCGGTGCGCACCAACCTGCCTGGTCCCCAGACGGTCGTCGAATCGTGTTCTCGTCGAATCGTCTCGGCGGGCTTGCCTTGTTCATGGGGCCATCAGACGGTTCAGGAGCGGTCGAACCCGTGTTACCTGGCGAGAAAGCGTTCGTCTACATCGCTGACTGGTCGCGCGACGGACACTATCTCCTGTACCAGATCTCGCGTGACGGGAACACAGATCTCGAGACTCTTGCACTCGCCGGCGATCGACAGCGGCGGACCTTCGCCGGCTCCGCCGCCCGGGAGATACAGGGACAGTTCTCCCCTGATGGAGCGTGGATCGCCTACACCTCGGACGAGTCGGGCTCGCCCGAGGTGTACGTCCGCCGTTTTCCCGACGTTGGCGCCAAGTGGCGGATCTCGACGCGTGGAGGCGTGCAGGGTCGCTGGCGCGGCGACGGCAAGGAGCTGTTCTATCTTGCGACTGACGGCAAGCTGATGGCCGTCGACATCAAGGCCTCGGCTTCGTCGTTTCAGGCGGGGACGCCTCATCCGCTCTTCAACACCGGCATTGCCGGATCGTTCGTCGACCGCTTCAATCAATACCTGGTCACGCGGAACGGTCAGCGCGTTCTGGTCAACCGCAGCGCCGAGGACGAGAACTCCGCGCCGATCACGGTGGTGATGAACTGGGATGCCGCGCCGCGACAGTGACGTCGGTCAGTACTCTTCTTCGATCGTCACCCGCCATCGATGCCGAACTTCAACTGCCGGCTGTACTCGGCCTCGGCAAAGTGCCCCTTCGACGCCGCGATCAGGTTGTCAGGGCCGATCGTCCACGCCTCGAGCGCCGTCGTGTCCATCACTTCGCGCCGAAGCAGTAGAGTGCGCCGCGCGTCCGCACGTAGATGCGTCCTCCGCTCAACGCCGGCGTCGCGTGGATCTCCTCGCCGATGTCGTTGACGCCCACGACATCCCATTGCGGCGCGGCCTTGAGCACGGTGATTTTGCCTTCGACGTTCGCCAGGAAGATCTTGCCATCGGCCGCGACGGGCGACGCGTAGTATTCGCCAAGGGCTTCGCCGCTCCGGCCCTCTTTCAAGAGACGACCCGTTGCCGGATCCAGCGAGGTGATGATCCCACCGGTCTTCACCAGGTAGAGCACGTCGTGAAAGAACAGCGGGGCCGGGATATACGGCAGGTTCTTCTGAAATCGCCACAGCACTGCGGCCGGATCGAGCTTGCCGCGCGCGGCGGCGGGACGGATGGCAACCGCGCCGAACTCGCCGCGTGCGAGATCGGCTGTCAGTTTCCATTCCGCATCCGTGATGAGTCCGTCGTCGTCGGCGTCGATCCATCCGAAATGCTCGCCCATGTCCTTGTCCGCGCTGAACTCGCCCGACGACAGCCGGCGGTCCTTGTTCGTGTCGTACTTCTGGAGATACCCTTCGAACGGCGGCAGCCCGGGATCCGTCGATCCGGTCGTCGAGACGAAGAGCGTGTCGCCGCTGGCGACCACCGTGCCCATGGATCCGCTCGAACCGAGCGGCATCCACCAGCGCGGCTCTCCGGTGTCGACCGCGTATGCGTCGAGCCGGTTCGAGCCGAGCACGACCAGGCGGGACTCCGCCGTGCTGGAGGACGGCCGGAACACCATGGGCGTTGCCCAGCCTTCAACCGCTTCCGGCCGCTCCCGCTTCCATCGAATCCGGCCGCTTTTCCGGTCGACCGCCACGACGAACGATCCGGTCCGCTGATCGCAGAGAAGAATGGCGAGGTCTCCAGAGAGAATCGGCGAGGCACCCATGCCATAGAAGCTCTTGAACGGGCCGAGCGGGAGCGTCCAGCGCTCCCGCCCGTCCGGCGAGTAGGCGACGAGCCCGAACCCGGCGAAGAACACCACCGCGCCATCCTCGTCTGCCGCGGCGCTGGGCGATGCCGGGTCGTTCGCGTGATAGGCCTTCTGTGCGCGCGTGCGCTTGACCTCGCGGCGCCACAGCTCGTGTCCGGTGGCCGCGTCGATGCAAATCGTCAGGAGCCGATCCCCTTCGCTTGCCGTCAGGTAGACACGGCCGCCTGCCACCACCGGCGACGACTGCCCATACGGAACGACTGCCTTCCAGACAAGATTGCTCGAGGGCGAGAAGGCCACGGGATAGCCCGATGCGGAGTCCACGCCGGATCCGTTCGGACCTCGGAACTGTGGCCACTGAGCGAAGGTGTCGGCAGGAGCGGCGGCAACGGCACACCAGACCACCCAGCCGCACAAAGCGCGTCGACCCGTGTTCACCATGTCCCTCCACGGACGGCGAGATTGCCGGTGACCCGACTACGAATTCGATGGGGTGGCCGTGATTATAGGCGGGCCTGAGCCGCTTCGCGCGTGAATGTGCGCCGATTCAGCTGGAACGCCTGGCGAAACGCTACGCGCCAGTCTCGCCGGCGACGAGGGCCCGGGCCTTGCGCACGCCCTCGACGTGGTGGTCGATGTCCTCCTCTCGCCACAGCCAGGCCGAGAAGTTGCGACGCGCATAGCCGTCGTCATGGCTCGACGCATCGACTCGTGACAGCGCTTCGAACGCCATCCGCGCTTCGTCGCGCAAGCCCAGCTGGCCGGCGACTGCGGCCATGCACAAATGCAGTTTGGGGAAGCGCGGCATGTTGACCTGTTTGGCTCGCTGCAGCGCCTCGGCATATTCCCGGCGGATGTAGTGATAGCTGTAAAACGGAAAGTGCAGCCAGCCCGGATAGTGGGGATTCGGCTGCATCGCCTGCCGGATCACTTCCAGGCCGCGATCCCAGGCGCCGCTGTAGCCGAGGAACATGCCGCAGACCGCCACGGTAGCCGTGTTCAGCGGATTGATGGCAATGGCCCGCTCGGCCGCGACGCGGACGCCGGCGGCGTCGCGCGCGAAGAACGCGGCGCTCGCCATGCTGCGCCAGCCCTCCTGGCACACCGGATTCGCGGCGATTGAACGCTCGGCGCATTCACGGGCCCGCTCCAGGGAGTGGGGCTGCGGGTTCAGCTCGTGCGACACCTCGTGCTCGATCAGGCTGGACAGGGCCGCCCACCCGTCGGCGTGACCGGGCTCCTTCAGCAGCGCGGCGCTCAGTCGATCACGAATCATCGCGTGTTCGGCGGGGTCGAAGTGCTCCAGGAACCCGTTGAAGCGCACCACCAGATCGCTGACCGTGTGTTCCTCGATGGGACGCTGTTTGAGCGTGGCAGCCATCGATCGCAGCAGCACGCCGTTGGCGTCGGCGATGGTGGCGATGATCCGGGGCGCGAGTTCGTCCTGCAAGTGGAAGGTGTCGGCGTCAGCAGCCCGGTCGAAGTTTTCCACCCACAACGTCGCGCCCGACACCGTGTCGTTCAGTCGCGCGCTGATCCGGAGGTGCGGATGGGCGCGCCGCACCTGGCCTTCGAGCACATAACGTGCAGGTGGCAGCGTCGCCTCGGCCACCGCCCGGGGCACGACCCGCAGATATGAGAATCGCGACAAGCCCGCCGTGACATCGTCAGTCAAGCCCTCGGCCAGAACGTCGGCGCTCTCGCCGCCCCGGGACGAAAACAGTCGCACGGCAATCGCCAGGTCGATGGTCAGCGCCGGTGAGCTCACGCCCGTCAATGGCGCCGCGGTCGCTGATGAGGAGCCGGTCCCCGTCGCGCTCGCCGGCTGCGCAGCCGACTGTGCGTTCAGCGCCGCTTCAAAACCGTCCACCAGGCTGTCGAGCAGCTCGCCGCTCCAGATTCTGGTCGCCCACTCTTCGCGCGCCCGTCTCCCATCCAGCAAGTGCGGGTAGTCACGCCGCAGTTCCGCGATGGCCGCCGCCGCCTCCTGTGCGCGCCCGAATCGTCCGGCCGCGGCGATGGCGAACAACCGGCCGTCAACGGGGACGTGCGGCATGTTGATCCGCGCGGCCTCGCCCAGGGCGCGGTCCGCGTCGCCCCGTTGAAAGGCGTCCAGGAAGAGCGCGAGGTGAAACCAGCTCGGATGTCGTGGGTTGAGCGCGATGGCTCTGGTGACGATCGCGGCACCTTCTGCCGGATCACCCGCGAACGCACGCAGGAGCCCGATCGCTCCAACGGTCCGGCTGCGAAGCGGGTTGAGCTCGATGGCGCGATCGGCGGCGGAGCGAAAGGCGGCCGCGTTGCGCTCGAAGAACGCGGCGTCTGCCAGTGCGTACCACGCGCCCTGGTGCGTGCTGTCAATTGCGACGGCCCGTTCGGCGGCGCGCCGCACACGCGCGACGGCGTCGGGGAGCGGATTGAAGTCGAAGAACAGTTCGAGGCCGTACAGGATCGCCAGATGGGCCCAGGCGGTCGGGTTGGACGGCTGACGCTCCACGAGTGCTTGATACTCATCACGCAGGCGGCTGTGGTCTTCGCGGGTGAAGTGCTCGACGAACTCGGCGAACCGCACGAATAGTCGTAACGGGTCGTGCTCCTCGTCGGTGCTCGTCTTCACCGCCGCCGCAAACATTCGGTACAAGGCCCCGCCATCGTCGGCGAGCGTCGCCGCTACCCGGTCGCCAATCTCGTCCTGGATTGTGAACGCGTCAACCGATCCGTCGCGGTCGTATTGTTCGGCCCACAGCGTGGTGCCGCTCGCGACCTCGAGGAGCCGGACGTTGACCCTGACGGCGCGTCCACTTCTCCTTACCCCGCCCTCGAGGACGAATCGAGCGCCTGACGTCGTACCCGATACGTCGGCCGCTGACCGGGCGGGATCCCCCGCGCCCGGCGCTGCTCGCACTCGCAAGTACGCGAATCGGGACAGGCCGATCGCGATGTTCTCGATCAGCCCCTCTGCCAGCTCCGCCGCGTCGTCATCTCCGGCTCGCACGGTAAAGGGCCGCACCGCCACGGACATGTCGACGGCGCCGGGCCGCGCGTCGCTCGGCGGACGGGTGGCGGATGAGGCGCCGGAGGGTGGCCGCGCGCGGGCGGCCTCGCGCCGAAGCACCATCGCTTTGCGGTAGCCGTCCACCATCTGCTCTGACTGTTCCGGCAGCCATTTCCATCGGCGCGCGGCCGCCGCCATCGCCGCCTCGTCGGCAAAGGCGGGCTCCAATCCGAGCAGCGTCTCGAGTGCCGCGAGCGCCTCGGCGGTTCGGCCGAGCTGCGCCGACGCCATCGCGACCAGCGCGTGCGCCCACAGGTGCTGCGGCATGTTGATCCGCTTCCCAAATCGCAGCGCGCTCTCGAACTCGCCCGACGCGTAGTCCGCGCTGGCGCGCGCGATGTGGTACCACCCGGGGTGATCCGGGTTGATCGCGCTCGCGCGATCGGCGAGCGCACAACCACGCTCCAGGTCACCCGCGTGCACGAACAGGATACCCAGCAGCGCCATGGCGTTGGCGTTTCGCGGATTGAGCGCCAGCACACGATCGGCCGCGTGCGCAAAGCCTTCGCGGTCCTGCTCGAAGAACAGCGTGAACGCCAGCGCTTCCCACGCATGCTGGTTGAGCGAATCGAGCTCGAGCGCCCGGTCCACGGCGTGACGGGCGCGCAGCAGCGGTTCGGGTTTCACGTTGAAGCCGAATCCGTACTCGTGCAGGCACAGGTGCGCGAGCACGGCCCAGAACGGCGCGACTGCCGGCTGCGCCTCCGCCAGCCCCTCGAAGTGGTCCCGGAGCAGGCCATGCTCCATCGGCGCGTGCTGACGGTGATACGACCAGTAGCGAAGCCGGAGCTCTTCGGGCGTGAGCCGCTCGATGGGAACGCCGCGCACGCCGACACTGGCCGACCGCATCAGCACGCCGTGCACGTCAGCGACCGTCGCGACCACGCGATCGGTCACGTCGTCCTGGATGGTGAGCAGGTTGCCCTGCGCCAGCTCTCGCGTATAGACCTCGCTCCAGAGCTGCGCGCCGCTCCCGGCATCGACGAGTCGGGCGGTGATTCGGATCGAGGTACCACCACGACGGATGCCGCCGTCGAGGATGTAGCGGGCCCCGAGCGCCTTGCCGATCTGCCGCACATCGGCGGTGGTGCCCTTGTGCTGCCGCGCGGAGTGCTCCGCGACGACGGACAGATACGCGAAGCGCGCAAACCCTGCGGTGATGTCCTCGGTCAGGCCGTCAGCCAGTGTCCGCGCGTCGTCGTCGGTCGCCACGGACGTGAACGGCATCACGGCGATCCAGGTACCACCGGCCGGCGCGGCCCGCGCCGACCCGCTGTCGGGCCGCGGCCGCGATCCCGATTCGAGCTGCTTCTGCACGTGTCGCAGCTCGTTGTAAATGTCGCGCGCCGTCTGGACCCGATCGTCCGGCTGCTTCTCGAGACAGCGCGCGACGAGACGGCTCAGCGCGTCCGGAACGTCCATGCGGAGATCATTCGTGCTCGACGGCGTGTCGCGCAGAATCGACGACATCAGCTGCGGCGAGGACTCGCCGCTGAATGGCCGCGTGCCGACGAGCATCTCGTGGAACATCACGCCGAGCGAAAAGAGGTCCGTTCGGTGATCGAGTTGTTTCCCCTCGACCTGTTCCGGCGACATGTACGGCATCGTGCCGATGATTGTTCCGGGCGTGGTCACCTGGGGGGAGGTGACCAGTTCGGCGGGACTGAAGTCCCGCGGCAGGTTGGTTGACACCGACGCCAGGCCGAAGTCGAGCACCTTGAGTCGCCCGTCGCTTGCGACTATGACGTTCGCCGGCTTGAGATCGCGATGGGTGATCCGTTTCTGGTGCGCCGCATTCAGCGCATCAGCGAGCGGCAACGCCAGTTCGAGGAAGCGCGCCAGCGGCATGCCGTTCGCCGGAATCAGCGCGTCGAGCGACTGTCCTTCGACCAGCTCCATCGTCAGGAAGCGAATGCCGTCGGCTTCCTCGGTCGAGTAAATCGTGACGATGTGCGGATGATTGAGCGCGGCGATGGCGCGCGCTTCGCGGGTGAAGCGCTCGAGGCGTGAGGGATCCCTGGCCATCTCGGCGGGCAGCACCTTGAGCGCGACGTCGCGCCCGAGTCGCGGATCGTGCGCGCGGTACACCTCACCCATGCCTCCGGTGCCGAGCGGGGCGACGATCGTGTACGTGCCGAGGCTGGAACCGGAGGAGAGCGGCATGCGGGCCCGCGATTATACGTCGCGCGACTGCCACCCGCAGGCCTCCGATTCGCCAGCCGCATCGATCCGGTCAAGCCCTCAGGGGGGAGGTGCGGAAGATTTCGGGTTGAAGTACCTGCCGAGGTTCGATACCGTATCGACCCGATCATCACCAACCATTCAATTCATCCGGAGGGCGTATGCGACGAGCATCACTCGGGATCGCGGCAATCTGCGCGATCGCGCTCAGCGCGGCGATCGGGGCCCAGACCGACCCGCTCGCGGGGACCTGGAAGCTGGACGTGGCGAAATCGACCTACAAGCCAGGGCCAGCGCCGAAGAGCGCTACCGTCGTCATCGAGGCGGCGGGGAAGACCATCAAGGTAGCGGTGGACGCGGTCACCGCCGACGGCCCGATGAAATGGGAATATTCCAGCGTCGGCGACGGGAAGGACGTTCCGGTCACCGGTAACCCGAACTACGACGCCGCGGCGGTCACGCGACCGAGCCCGAGCGAGAGCACCATCGTCTACAAGAAGGCGGGCAAGACCGTCGCGACCGTCAAAGCGTCCGTAGCGAAGGACGGCAAGACGATGACGACGACGACCGACGGGACGGACGCGAAGGGACAGAAGATGCACAACGTCGCTCATTACACGAAGCAGTAGCTCGTACTGCAGACCGCCGCATCCGAGGCATGGCACCTCTCCAACCGGAGGTGCCATGCCCTGAAGTCAGGCTGCGGACCGCCCTGCCGGAGGGAGCGTTCGTGCCGACGAGAGGTCGATGCCCTCCTCGACGCAAGGCGGTGAGCGACGCGTCCGGCGACCGGCGGCGAGCCGGCCACGTCGGATTCGAACACTGCAACGGAGGCGTCCGAGTGGCGCAGCGCTGAAGCAACCTGTTGATCACCTGTCGCCTTCCTGCGGCGAAGTTCGATCTCCCATATAGAAGGCGCCAGCTTCACGAACGAAGCCGGGCGCCCACCTGGAAAGAGACCGGACAATGACGACAGACACGATCAACCCCAATCAGGCGTTGTGGGAGAAGGGTGATTTCTCCCGGATCGCCATCACCATGCGAGAGAGCGGCGAAGCCCTGGTCGCCGGAATCGGTATTACCGTCGGCTCGCGAGTGCTCGACCTTGGCTGTGGCGACGGCACCACGGCGTTACCCGCGGCCCGGCTGGGCGCCGATGTCCTTGGCGTCGACATCGCGAGGAATCTCGTCGCCGCCGCGAAGCGGCGGGCCGAGGCGGAAGCGTTGCGGAACTGCCGGTTTCAGGAAGGCGACGCGACCGATCTGAGCGGCCTCGCGGCGGGCTCGTTCGATTTCGTGGTCAGCATCTTTGGAGCGATGTTCGCGCCCCGGCCGTTCGATGTGGCGAAGGAGATGGTGCGGGTCACGCGCCCGGGAGGCCAAATCGTGATGGGCAACTGGATTCCCGGCGATCCGACGCTCGTCGCGCAGGTTCTGAGAATCAGCTCGTCCTACTCGCCGCCGCCCCCCGAGGGCTTCGTCAGCCCCATGACGTGGGGTATCGAGGCCAACGTCGCCGAGCGGTTTGCCGCCGCCGGCATTCCGCAGAAGCAAATCAGCTGTGTCAAGGATATCTACACGTTCCGGGCACCCAAGCGGCCGGCGGAACTCCTGGCAGACTTCAGGAACTACTACGGTCCGACGATGAATGCGTTCGCGGCGGCAGAAAGGGCCGGTCGAGCGGAGGACCTGCAGCGTGAGCTCGAGTCGCTCTTCGAGCGGGAAAACAGGAGCCAGACGCCCGAGGCAACAGTGATCCCGGCGACCTTCTTGCGCGTCACGGTCAGGGTGTGAGACAGGACCAACCAGCCGGTCCTCCCTGCCGTCCAAGCGTGTAAGCTGTCAGGCCCAGGTCGACGGACGAACGGTTCGCCACAGGAGGTACTCATGAAGTGGCCCGGTGTCTCTCTCGCGCTGCTCGTGACCCTCCTCACGGCGAACCTCCTCGGGCAGGCCGGAGTGTCGGTGCCCCGGCGCCCCCTGCCCGACGCGCCGTTTGTCGTCGATTCCGCCGAGCAGCCTCAGATCCGCGTTAGCGCGATCAGGGGGCTGTCGCATCCCTGGAGCCTGACCTTCCTGCCGGGCGGGGAGATGCTCGTGACCGAGCGACCAGGCCGGCTGCGCATCGTTCGCAACGGAGTGCTGGATCCAAAGCCGATTGCCGGCGTGCCGACCGTCCACGCGGTGGGGCTTGCGGGGCTGATGGACATTGCGCTCCATCCGAAGTTCTCCGAAACGCAGCTCGTCTATCTCAGTTTCTCGAAGCCGATGGGAGGAGGCCGCCACTCGTCGGCGCTGGTCCGCGGACGGCTGCAGGGCATGGCGCTGGTCGACGTGCGGGAGATCTTCGTCGCGGACGCGGTCGGAGACGGCCCTGCCGCCGGAAACCCAATCGTCTTCGGCCGCGACGGCTACCTGTACATGGGCGTGGGCGGCGCCGTGGACGATGTGGCGCAGAAGACCAGCAGTCACTTCGGCAAGATGGTCCGGCTGCGCGACGACGGCAGCGTGCCGCCGGACAATCCTTTCGTCGGACGGCCTGAGTACAAACCGGAGATCTATTCGCTCGGACATCGCAACATGCTGGGCTTGACGGTGCATCCAGCCACGGGAGCGATCTGGGAGAACGAGAACGGTCCGCTCGGTGGTGACGAAGTGAACATCCTCGAGCCGGGCGCCAACTATGGCTGGCCTCTGGTGACGTTCGGCCGCCAGTACAACGGCGCGAAAGTGTCGGATCAGACTTCGCGCAAAGGCTTCGTGGATCCGGAGTTGATCTGGGTGCCGTCGATCGCGGTATCGGGCATGACGTTCTATACCGGCGACCGCTTCCCGAACTGGAAGAACAACCTCTTTGCCGGGGGTTTGCAGTTCGGAGGCATTCGTGGCACGGGTCAGTTGCATCGAATCGTCTTCAATGACAAATGGCAGGAGATCCGGCGCGAGGCGCTGTTGGTAGAGCTGCGGCAACGGATTCGAAACGTTCGCCAGGGTCCCGACGGCCTTCTCTACCTGCTCACGGATGAAGACGATGGCGCCATCCTGAAGCTCGAACCTGCGCAGGCAGGTTTGAGCGCGGCGCCTCGATGACGGCCGATCACGAAACGCGGACCGATGGGCGTCAGGATGTCGTGACACGATTCCGCCATCGCGACGCGGCGAGGACGAGCCCGGCGGAGCCGCCCACAGCCGCTGCGATGAACGGCTTCCACATCGTGCCCTCGCTGGCTGCAAAGGCTGCGAAGACGGCGCCGCACAAGAAGGCAATCAGCGCCACTGTGAACTTGTTCGCCGGCGCCAGGAACCCGCAGACGACAACGATGCCGAATGCCGTAGCGGCAGCATAAGCCACCACGAGCCCGTCAATCGCGGTCGCGTGCCATGGCGCGGTACAGAATCCGGAGATCATCTGTTCTGCCGGGCACAACGCGTCGAGCACACCAACGGCGACGAGACCTGAAAGCAGCGCGACGTACCAGATTCCGCCGGCGGCCACCGGCACGAGTATCCAGCGCCCCAACCGCACCGACGCCTTGCCGCGCTGCCGCGTCAGATCGGACAACAGCCGTAGCATCGCGCGCGGGATCTTACTTTCAAACCTGGGCGACCGTGTTCCAACGCCGCCCCCGCTGCGGATGCGGGACGGCGCTGTGCGGATTCGAACACTGAACGCGCCAGTGCCCTGCGGCCCTCGCCTGCTGAATGCAGCTAACGCTGCGTCCCCACTGCGGCACGAGCCTTGCGCACCGCCCCGCCCGGGGTCAGATCTTGTATTTCAACATCGCGGCAATGTTGAAATACAAGATCTGACCCCGGCAGGAGACGCCGATGCGCATGCTCGAACACGTGTGGTCCGACCTCCGGTTCGCCTCACGCCAATGTCGACGCCGTCCCGGGTTGACCGCCGCCGCGCTGCTGGCGCTCGCCTGCGGGCTCGGCGGCGTGATCACGGTCTTCACGCTCGTCGACGCCGTGATCCTTCGGCCCCTGCCCGTGCGCGCGCCGCACGAGCTCGTCTGGATGCGAGATCCATCGTTCTCCTTCCCTGTCTTTAAAGAGGTCCAGGCACGAGGCGCGATGCTCTCCAGCGTGTTCGCGTGGACGGCGCGGCCGCTCTCGGCACAATGGACGAACGAGCCCGAGGCGACGCCGACCCTGCTCGCGAGCGGGCGCATCCACGAAACGCTCGGTCTGCGGCCGGCCGCGGGACGCCTTTTCGCCGAATCTGACGTGGGACAGAGCGCCAGCGAGGCTCAGGCGGTGGCCGTTCTCAGCTATGCCGCGTGGCAGCGTCGCTTCGGCGGCGATCCGGGGGCAGTCGGCCGCACCATCCGGATCGAAGGCGCGCCGTTCACGATCATTGGCGTCACGCCGCCGGAGTTCTTTGGCATAGCGGTCGGCGTGCCGATCGACGTCACCATCCCGGTGACGATGCTGCCGCGTCTGCGTGACGATAAGCGTACGGCGCTCACGAGCGTCGGGTCGTCGTGGCTGCACATCATGGGCCGGTTGCAGCCAGGACTGTCGGTGACCGCGGCCGACGCGGCGTTCCAGACGATCTGGCCGCAGATCCTCACGGCCACCGCCGACAGCGTCGACGCAGCCTTCCGCCCGCGGTATCTCACGTTCACGTCGGGGCTCGAGCCCGGCGTGTCCGGAGAGTCGCCGGTGCGCGTTCAGTTCCGCGAGCCGCTCTTGCTGCTCCTCGGTCTCGTCGCGCTGCTGCTCGTTGCGGCGTGCGCGACGGTTGCCAATCTCCTGCTCGCGGCCGCCGCCGGACGCCGGCACGAGCTGGCTCTCCGCCTCGCGCTCGGGGCTGGGCGCCGCCGGATCGTCCAGCAGCTGGCCGTCGAGGGCCTGCTGCTCGCCGTGGCGGGCGCGGCACTCGGGCTGCTGTTCTCGTTCTGGGCGGCGGAAGGCCTCGTCCGTCTCCTCTCCACCAGCTACGACATCGTCATCGTCGATCTCAGGCCCGATCGACGGGTGATCGCGTTCGCGGCGATGGTTGCGGCTGCGGCCACGGCGGCGTTCACGCTTGCCCCCATCGTCCGCGCTTCGCGCATCGATCCCGGACCGATGCTCGAAGCGAGCGGGCGGCAGATCGGAGGCGCCCGTCGGGCCCGCCTGGCCGGGATGCTGGTCGTCGTCCAGGTGGCGATCTCGCTGACGCTGCTCGCGGGATCGGCGCTATTCGTGCGTAACCTGCGAAGCCTGCTCGCCACCGACATCGGCTTCGATCGCGCCAACCTGCTCGTTGTGGGCATCGATGCCTTGTCGCCGGTGAGCGCGCGGAGCCGCGCCCAGACGAACACACCCGATTTGGTTCCGTACTACGCCGAGCTGCTGCAGCGTTTGAGCGAAACACCGGGTGTCCGATCGGCGAGCCTCTCGCGCAAGCCGCCGATCAGCAACGAGCAGGGCTACTGGTTCGGACACATCGCCGCCGAGGGCGCGCCGGCGCCGCCCTGGCGCGAGCGCACGTATCTCAAACGCGATTTCACCAGGCTACTTCGCCACGATTGGCGCCCCGCTCGTCGCCGGACGTGACTTCGCGCCGGGCGATCGCGACGGCAGCCCCCGCGTGACCATCATCAACGCCTCGCTGGCGCGGGCGCAGTTCGGCAACGAGCCGCCGATCGGACGCTATCTCGTCATGCACGGGGACAATGGGGAGAAAACGCGCCTCGAGGTGGTCGGTGTCGTCCGCGATACGACCTATCAGAACCTCCAGGAAGCGCGGCAGCGTATCGCTTACTTTCCCTATATGCAGGAGCCGACGCTGCTTCGCAATCAGAGTCTCGTCGCCGAGGTGCGCGTGGCCGGACGGCCGGCGGTTGTTGCCGACTCGATCCGGGAGGCGGTGCGGAGCGTCGACGCCTCGGCTCCCATCACCATCGGCACCGTCGAGACGCGCATCGACGAATCGCTGGTGGGTGAGCGGCTGATCACGGTCATCGCCGCGTTTCTCGGGATGGTGTCGCTCGTTCTCGCGTGCGGCGCCCTTGGAGGGCTGATGTCGCATCTCGTCGCCACGCGCACGCGCGAGATTGGCCTGCGGCTCGCGCTCGGCGCGGAGCGGCGGCTGGTGCTCGGGCTAGTGATGCGCCAGGCGCTCGCGATCGCCACTCTCGGTGGCATTGCCGGCCTCGGCCTGACCCTCGCCGGAGGCCGGCTCGTCGGCCGGTTTCTCACCGGCATTCGTCCGGATGATCCGCTGGCACTCGCGGCTGCTGCCACCCTGCTGCTCGCCACGACCGCCGCAGCCGGCTACCTGCCGGCGCGGCGGGCGTCGCGCGTCGATCCGATGGTCGCCCTGCGCGTGGACTGACGTGACGACACGGCGTGGGTTGAAGACGCGACAACAGGCCAATACACGGAACGGCCAAACACTGAGCCCACAAAGGTCACAAAGCGCACAAAGAAAATCTTGAATCCTCTTCGACGGACTGCGTCCCGCTGACCGCGCCGCGCTTCGCGCGGTGACCGAAGGGAGGGTCGGGAGAATCACAAGCCGCTCATGAGAAAGAGCAGCGGCTTGCGATTCTCCGGACCCTCCCTTCAGTCAACGCTGGCCGTAGGCCAGCGTCGCGGCCAGCGGGGAGAACCGTTGATGCGTGGCCTGTTGCCTTCGTGCCCTTTGTGTCCTTCGTGATCTTGGTGTTTGGCGCCGAAGGCGCCCGTCGTGTCGTCGCTCGGAAAGCGAAGCGCAACCGTGTCAGCGTGGGAGCGAACGGTGCCACTACTTTGCCATGAGATGCTATAGCATTTTTTGATATAGTGCGCCGCATGTCACCTCGCCGTGCCGCTGTCACTGATGATGATTCCCCGGAATCGTTCCTGCCGCTTCCGCGCGACACCTTTCACATTCTCGTGTCCCTCGGCGATCGCGATCGGCATGGCTACTCGGTCATGCTGGATGTCGCGGACCGAACCGACGGCGCGCTGCGCCTCAGCCCGAGCAGCCTGTACGCATCGATCAAGCGGCTGCTCGGCCAGGGGCTGATCGAGGAGCTCGACGAGCGGCCCGATCCCCGGAACGACGATCAGCGCCGGCGCTACTACCGGCTCACGCGCCTGGGGCGGCGCGTGGCGACCGCGGAGGCGCTGCGTCTCCAGCGGCTGCTCTCCGACGCCCGTGCAACGGGACTGCTTCCGAAAAAGGCATAGCCATGGCCAGCTCTCCGGCGCCGCCGCCGCGCACGCGAGCCTTCAGGTTCCTGCTGTCGCTCTATCCCGGGGAGTTTCGCGATGAATACGGTCGGGAGCTCGCGCTGGTGTTCGCCGATCGCTATCGCGATGCGCCGACCGCCTGGCAGCGGGCGGTGGTCTGGGCCGAGGCGATCGGCGGTGTGCTGCGCGAGGCGCCACGCGAGCACATGCATGTGCTGATGCAGGATCTCCGGTTTGCCGTACGGGTGCTGGTCCGAACGCCGGGCTTCTTCGTTACCGCGCTGTTGACGCTGGCGCTGGGCGTTGGCGCGACGACGGCGATCTTCCAGCTCATTGACGCCGTCGGCCTTCGTCAGCTTCCGGTGCCGGCGGCGCACGAGCTGGCCGAACTGCGCATCGTCGGCGGAAACGGCGGCTTCGGCATCAATCCCGGCTTCTACGGCCAGCTGACGCGGCCGGTCTGGAACGAGATCCGTGCGCATCAGGAGGGGTTCACGGGTGTCTTCGCGTGGGGAACACGCGAACTGCGCACCGGCCAGGGGGCGGACCTCCGGCGCGCCAGCGGCCTCGACGTGAGCGCCGAGTTCTTTTCCGTGCTGGGCATCCGGCCGTGGCGCGGGCGCCTGCTGCAGCCGGAGGATACCGCCGCTCCTTGTGACGCATCGCGCGCGGTCGTGAGTCATGCGTTCTGGCAGGCGCAGCTGAACGGCCGCGAGTTGACGTCGGGCACCCGTCTCACGATCAACGGCACGCTCCACGACATCATTGGTGTCACGCCGCCGGAATTCTTCGGGCTCGCGGTGGGCGAGCGTTTCGACATCGCGCTGCCGCTGTGCGCGCCCCCGAACGCCCGCCGCGAGGTGTTCGACGTCGCGGTCATGGGACGGCTGCGCCCCGGGTGGACAATCGCGCGCGCCTCCGCGCAGCTGAACGCGCTCAGCAGCGGCATTTTCGAAGCCACCGCGCCGACCGGCTACAACGCGGCATCCACCGAACGGTTCAAGGCCTTCCGTCTCGCGGCCTATCCCGCCGGGTCCGGTGTGAGCCGGCTGCGAACCCAGTTCGACACGTCCCTGAAGCTGCTGCTGGTGATCAGCGGTCTCGTCCTGCTGATCGCCTGTGCCAACCTGGCGAACCTGATGATGGCGCGCGCCACCGCGCGGGCGCGCGAAGTGGCGGTGCGCCTGGCGCTCGGCGCATCACGCACCAGGCTCGTGCGGCAATTCGTCGCCGAGAGCTGCGTCCTCGCGCTGCTCGGCGCGGCGCTGGGTGTCGGGCTGGCGCAGATCCTGAGCCGGGTGCTCGTCTGGGGACTGTCGAACGATGCGGTGGTGCTGTCGCTGACGGTCAGCTGGCGCGTTGTCCTGTTCGCTGCCGCGGTCGCGGTTGGCACGTGCGTCGTGTTCGGCGTGGCCCCCGCGTTTCGCGCCACGCACATCGAACCGACCGAGGCGATGAAGACGGGAGGCCGCGGCCTGTCAGCCGGCCGCGATCGTCTCGTCGTCCAGCGCTCGATGGTCGTCATGCAAATCACGGTATCGCTCGTGCTGCTCGTCGCCGCATTGATGTTCGTCCGCAGCTTCCGCAACCTGATCACCTTCGATCCGGGCATCCGTCAGGACGGGATTTCGATCGCGTTTGTCGCGTTTCCGTGGCTTGGCAAGCTTCCCGCGGAGCAGATCGTTGATTTTCAGCGTCAGCTGGTCGAGGAGATCCAATCCGTTCCCGGCGTTCGCAACGCGGCGATCACGTCGAACCTCCCGCTGCTCGGCAGCAGCTGGACCCACGGCATCACTCTGGATCAGCGGAAGTGGTGGGCGCGCTTCACGTGGGTCGGTCCGGGCTATTTCGACACCGTCGGCATTCCTGTGCTGCGCGGCCGGGGCCTCACCCCGCACGACATGCGCAGCAGCCCGCGGGTGGCGGTCGTGAACGAGGAGTTCGTGCGGCAGCTCGTGCCCGACGGAGATCCGATCGGCCGTACATTCGAAACGCAGCCCGAGCCGGACTACCCCGCCACGCGCTACGAGATTGTCGGCATCATTCCGGACACGAAATACAACAGCCTTCGCAACGATGCCGAACCGATGGCGTTTGCGCCGGCGACACAGCACCCGATAGTCAGGCCGTGGGCGGCAATCATGATCCATTCGACCACCGAGCCTGCCGTGGCGATTGCCGCGGTCAAGCGCCTCATCTCGGAGCGACATCCGGACGGTCTGGCCGAATTCGAGATCTTCAAATCACGCATTCATGCGGGGCTGGTGAGGGAACGCCTGCTGGCGATCCTTGCCGGTCTCTTCGGCCTGCTCGCCGCGATCCTGGCGATGGTCGGACTGTATGGACTGATCGCGTTTGCCGTGGCGGAGCGGCGACATGAGATCGGGATCCGCATCGCGCTCGGGGCCGACGCCGGTCAGGTCGTCGGGATGATGATGCGCGACGCTTTGCGCCTGCTGATCGTCGGGCTGATGCTCGGCGTCGGTGCATCGCTCTGGGCCGCGCCAGCGGCCGCGACGCTGCTCTTTGGCCTGGAGCCGCACGACCCGGCGACGCTGATTGGCGCCTGCCTGCTGTTGACGATCGTCACGGCAGCCGCCAGCTTCATCCCCGCGCGCGACGCCTCGAGGCTCGATCCGGTCAGGGCGCTGCGGCAGGACTGAGGTGATGAGAGCGGCGTCTCACCGGCTGTCGGGCACGGTCTGTCGCACGAGGGCGTCTGCGAGCTCGACGAGACGGACGAATTCAGCGCGATAGCCGTTCTCGTCGATGCCGCGATGCCGCCTGGCCAGCACCGCCGCGTCCTTGAACGTCGCGGTGCCGCGATGTTCGGATTTGCGCAGCGCCATCCCGAACTCGGCGACGGCGGACGCGAACCCGAGATTCGCAGCATTCGACGTCAGTTCGTTGACGACAGCGAAGGTCATCAACTTGCTCGCATCTCCGTCCGGCTCCTTGTAACGCAGCTTCACCGTCATCACCTCGTTCGACGCCGCCGATCGGCCGGCCGGGGGCTTCACGGGCTGCTGGTACTTCAACGGATCCACGCCGGGCAACTCGAACGGCACGCCCGGCGGCACGATTTCATACAACGCGGTGACCGTGTGTCCCGCCCCGATTTCTCCGGCGTCCTTTCGATCGTTGTTGAAATCCTCGTTGCGCAGGACCCGGTTCTCGTAACCAATCAAGCGGTACGCTGCGACGTGCGCCGGATTGAACTCGACCTGGATCTTGACGTCTTTCGCAACCGTCACGAGCGTGCCACCACCTTCCGCGACGAGCACTTTGCGCGCTTCGTGCAGCGAGTCCAGGTAGGCATAATTGCCGTTCCCCCTCTCCGCCAGTTTCTCCATCGTCGAATCCTTCAGGTTGCCGGTGCCGACGCCGAGGACCGACAGAAAGACGCCTGCTTCGCGTTCCTGTTCGATCAGCCGGGTCAAGTCTCCCTGACTGGTGACTCCGACGTTGAAGTCCCCATCAGTGGCGAGGATGACGCGGTTGATCCCGCCCTTGATGAACTGTTCCCGGGCGATTCGATAGGCGAGGGTGATCCCCGCCCCGCCGTTGGTGGAGCCGCCAGCTTCGAGCCGTGCGATCGCCTGGTGAATCCGATCCTTTTGATCGCCAGGTGTCGGGGGCAGCGCCAGGCCGCTGGCTCCGGCGTACACGACGATCGCGATGCGGTCCTCGTCGCGCAACGTGTCCACCAGCATCCGCATGGCCTTCTTGACGAGCGGCAGTTTGTCGGACGGCATCATCGATCCCGACACGTCGAGCAGGAAGACAAGATTGCGGGCATGCCGTCCTTCGTCGATCGGCCGGGCCTGAAGGCCTATCAGCGCGAGGCGATGCCCGGGACTCCACGGACACGCCGCGAGCTCGGTCGTGACGGAAAACGGTACGCCGGGACGCGGCTGCGGGTAGTCGAAGCGGAAGTAGTTGATCAGCTCTTCGATCCGCACGGCATCGGCGGGTGGCATCGTTCCCTCATTGAGGAATCGCCGCACGTTCGCATAGGACGCCGTATCGACATCGATGGAGAACGTCGACAGCGGGTCGGCGCGAACGGATCGAAAGCTGTTGTCCTCGATGCGGTCGTACGCTTCGGTGTTGAATTGAGCTCCGGGCCCGGCGAGTACGCCGCCTATGCTTCCGCCAACGCGTACTGGCGCACCTGGCGGCGGTGCGGCCGCCAAACCGCCCACGACGCCGCCGATGGTACCGCCCGGTATGCCGCCTTCGGCGCCCGTCGCGGCGGGCGGCGGCGGTGCTGGGGCGGGGACGGGGTTCGGTGTCGAGGCCGCTCGACCCTTCGAAGGGATTGCGGCCAGCGTGATGATCATCGGGCTCGATTGCGGCGCGTCGGCCGAGACGAGTACCGGCCGTTTCAAGGCCACGAACCCTGAGAGGCTGACTTCGAGCACATACGTGCCGAGGGGCACGTCTGCAAACCGGAATCCGCCCGCGGAATCTGTGGCGGTGGTGCGCGTCGGAAACCGGTCCGCCGTCAGTTTCACGGTTGCTCCGCCGAGCGGTGCGCCCGCCGAGTTCGTGACCTTGCCAATCACCACGCCTGTCGACGTCCTGGCGCTCTGGGCTGCATGCGACGCAAGCACCGACAGACACACGACGACCGCGATCGAGGCAACTCGCATGGTGCGTCCTCCGGCATGAGCAGCCGCGCGGCTGCTCTGGTTGGCGAGGTGTCGGCGCTCAGGCGCCGGCGCGACCGGCTGTCGCGGTCACTTCCATTCGGTCTGGGGAATTAGACACCGCTCGACGGCGATCGGTCAGTTCTCGGGCGGCGCGCTCGGCTCGGTTACAATCCCCCGCCATGATCACACGACGAGACGTCATCACCACCCTCGCCGGCGTGTCCGGGTTCGCGACGCTCGGGACCCCGGTTGCTGCCAGCCAGACGCCCGGCCGGGGCCGTCCTGAGTTGCGCCTCCAGAAGGGCGAGAAGCTGGTGATGATCGGCGACTCCATCACCGACGTCGGTCGCGCCCGGCCGATCGGCGAGGGGCGAGCCGACGATGCGCTGGGACGCGGCTACGTGATGATGGTCGACGCGCTGCTGGGTGCGGTGTATCCCGAGCGGATGATCCGCGTCATCAACATGGGGGTCAGCGGAAACACGACGCGCGATCTCAAGGCGCGATGGCAGACCGACGTGCTCGACCTGAAGCCCGACTGGCTGTCGATCATGATTGGCGCGAACGACGTCTGGCGTCAGTACGACTCGCCGAAGCAGACCGAGCGCCACGTCCTGATCGACGAGTACGAGCGCAACCTCGTCGAGCTGGTCTCGTCGACGAAGCCGGCAGTCAAGGGTCTCATCCTGATGACGCCGTACTACATCGAGCCGAACAAGCAGGACGCGATGCGCGCAACGATGGACAGATACAGCGCGGTTGTGAAGAAGGTCGCCGGGGCAACGCCTGGCGCCGTGTTCGTCGACACGCAGGCGGCTTTCGACCGGCTGCTCACCACCTACTATCCAGCGACGATCAACTGGGATCGGGTGCACCCCAATCCCACCGGCTCGGCCCTGATTGCCCGCGCCTTCCTGACCGCGATCGGCTTCGACTGGCAGCGAGGTCTCGAAGGCGCCTGATCGGGGGCCCTTCCAGGTGATCGTGCGATGCGGTTTCGGCGTCGTTGGAAAGAACCGAAAGCCCGTGCGGCTGCGATCAATCGATTTTTATGCGCGTTCCCCCTGCAATTGCGCCCTCAACGACAGCTCGAATCTCTGTGCCGCGATTCACGACGATCCAGCGCTGACGAAGGATGTTCCCGTTATTCTGGAGGATTTCAGCCACCCCCGTGCAGTCCGCGCAATCTGGTAGGTTCCGTGGCTGGGCACCCACTCCCCGCTCGGCGGCGGCGCGCCGTTGGCCGTCACGAACTCGGTTTGACTCAGGTTCCCCGCTCCATCGAACTGCGTCAGGACAAGACCTCTGAGCAGCACCGTTCCAGCAGGGGTGGAGAACTGCCCGTCGAACGAGCCGCCGTAGTTTCCGCGTAGCGTTCGATTTGAACAGCGGCTTTCATCCGATTGGGCTTCGACACGGGATGTCAAGCCGAGACCCCACATGGCGATCAACAGAGTACCCGCGATGACCACGAGGGCCGATCCTCTCCTGTTCCACATGTGATCCTCCAACCTTTCGCCCAAGCTACCACCGGAGTTCTTGGGCCTTGGGCGGAGTCTGTCGCTCGCGCCGACGTTCGGCCATTGAGACCATCTAAAGAAACGCTGCAGCTTCCATAAACCGGCAACTGGCAGCTGGGCCACGACTTATGGCACAGTACCCGCCTCCACACCCCCGATGCTGCGGTTAACTGCGCGCCAGATGCTCCGCTTTGGGGACTTCGAGCTGGATGTCGAGGCCTACCAACTTCGCCGGCTCGGCAAGCCAGTAAGGCTCGAACGTCGGCCGATGGAACTGCTCATCCTGCTTGTTGAGCGCCGCGGGCGGCTTGTCTCGAGGAGCGACATCGCGGAACGGCTATGGGGCAAGGACGTCTTCGTTGACGTGGAGACCGGCGTCAACATCGCGATCCACAAAATCAGGCAGACGTTGCGCGATTCGGCAGAGAAACCGGGGTTTGTGGAAACGGTCGTGGGAAAGGGCTATCGATTCGTTGCCACCGTCGAGGTTGTCCCGGACGCTGCCGAGGCTGGTGAGGCCAGGACACTCGACGAACTGCCAGTAACGACAAAGGCGCAGCCATCATCGAAGCTGCAACCTTTCGACGACAGAGTCCTGGCGGTGCGCCGTAGGCTGATTGTCGGGCTCTTCGCGTGCGCGGTCCTCGCCCCGTTACTCGTCTGGGCCTGGTTTGCGGTGCACCCCACGCCGGTGAAGTTGGCGGTGCTTCCCTTCACCAATCTCACCGGCCATCCGGACCGTGAGTACCTGGCTGAGGGACTGACCGAAGAGGCCACAGTCACGCTCGCGCAAATTGCTCCAAACCAGCTCAGCGTCATCGGCCGCCAGTCAGCGATGCTCTATAAGAACAGCTCCAAGTCGCTCGCCACAATCGGAAACGAGCTCGGCGTCAAATATCTACTCATCGGCCCTTGGACATGGGCGCCGGGCCACGGTCATCGATTCTGAGTTCTGGATCGGTCACGCGCAGCAAGCTGCAGCCTATGAGCAACTCGGGCGCTACGAGGCTGCCCTTGAGACCCTCAATCGGCTAGGGCGCCTCCCGGGCGGCAGATACATGACGCTCGCAGCCAAAGGGCATCTCCTAGCGAGGCTTGGGCGCACCGTCGAAGCGCGCGAAGTGCTACAGACGTTGGAGGACGGATCGCCTGGTCGCTACGTTCCGCCCGTCACGGTGGCGCTCGTGTATGCAGGTCTCGGCGAGCGCGCCAAGGTCTTCGATTGGCTCGAAAAGGCATATCGCGCGCACGACGTGCAACTCGTATTCCTACCGGTCGATCCACGGTGGGCCGCGTTTCGATCCGATCCTCGATTCCTCGACCTTCTTGCGCGTTGCGGCTTCACGCGCCAGACGACGCACTAAGCTGGTTCGTGAGACACAGAACACCGTCATCCGAGCGGTGCTCGAGTGATTCGACAGGTATTTGTAGAGACCCAGCCGCCGAAAAATTCAGCGTCCTCGCTCGTGGGCACTGAAGCTTGTCGCCAGCTTCGGATCACCTGTGCCCGAGTAGCGCGCGAGGAGCGGGTAGGGATAGATCGGGCGCGCTCGCTCGACGACGCCGTTGACCAGTCGGCTGGCAATCATGGCGTCCGGCGCTTGTCCCTTTTCGACCCAGTTCTCGAGCAGCGTCAACGCGTCGAACTGCGTGAAGCCGGGCCCGCCGGCGCAATGGTGAACGCCAGGGACGAGGAACAACCGGAAGAAGTCCTGCGTCTGGGCGCGGCCGCCCATCAACTTCTCGACGCCTTCGTAATAGCCGATCGACGAGGTGGCGATGATGGCTGCGTCCGAGAGGCCGTGCCACATCAGCATCTTGCCGCCGCGCTTCTTGAACGCCCGCATATCGAACGAGGTGGCGTTGTAGAGCGCGCGCGCTCGATCGAGCGACGGCGACCCTTTGTCGAAATCGTAGGTGAGGGGATCGACCTTGGCGCGCACCGTCGGATCGGCCATGTAGCGCATGAACTGCTCGTGGATCATGTAGTTGCCGTGCGGCACGCCTGGCGTTGCGCCGCGTGCGGGATAGTGCCAGAAGGCCCACTCAGTTGCCGTCCCCGGGATGTCGCCGTACTTATAGATGACCTCGCCTTTCCTGTTGACGACTGGAGCCATCATCCTCCTGACAGCACTCGCCTGACGTTCGGTGAGGCAGCCGGCCCCCGAGCCGCCGCTCGCCGGACAGGCGGCCATGTCGGGCTTCCAGTCACACGAGACCGGATCTGACACGACGCCCTCGTCCACGCCGGCCTGCGTCCCGCAGCGCTGCAGAATCGACGCCTGCACGATCCTGGCGACTTCGTCGTTCACGACCGGCGCGCCGGCGTCGCCGGCCACGGCCTGCGCCCACCAGGCGGCGGCGACGGTTCGGCCGACCAGGTCGTAGACCGGTGCAATCGGCAGCAGGCCATCGAAATCGTTCGGAAAACGCTGCGCCTCCATGAGCACGGCGTGCCCGCCCTTCGAGCAGCCGGTCATGTACGACTTCTCAATCGGCCGTTCGTAGAACCGGGTCGAAATGGCTTTGCCCGCCAGCGTGATGACGTGATTGTGCCGCCAGGCGAAGTCCTCCTGCAGGTTTGGACTGTTTGCCGCCCATACGCCGTCGAACCCGACGGGACTGTCGTGGCCCCCGTTGCCGGTGATCGACGCATAGCCGCGCGCGAGGGTGAAGTTGCACGCGTTGCCGGTGACCGCGCCGCAGAAGCCCGCGCAGGGCGTGAGGTGGAACCGGCCGTTCCATTGAGCCGGCAGCGGCAGTCGCAGCTCGAACTTGTTCTGCGGCGCGACGTACCCGATCACCTGGCAGTACTGCTTCACCGGGCTCGCCGCGAGGAGCGCCGCGGGCGCTGTCGGCGGCAGCTTTGGATCCGCCGCCGGCACGTCGACGAGGCGAGCCGAGACCACTCGGGTGGGCGCCTCGGGAATGCCGCCGAAGTCCGCGACGAGGAGCGCCTCGCAGCGCGCCCCGTCGGACTGTGCCGGGGACGGCGCTGCGGTCTGTGGCGTCGGCGCGATCGCTCGTGGGCTGACCGCCGTGAACGCGAGCGCGAGCAGCACGCTCGCGCAGAGAATCCAGGATCTGGTGCGCAGCATGCGCCAGATGGTAGTCCTCGACGGTACGGAATGCCAGTGTCAGCGGCGCGGAGCTACTCCGTCCTTGAACCTCCGACATCAGGCACCATGAACGGCGATCGGTATTGCTTCCGCGTGAACATCGCGGTCGCTTCGGGATCACCCTTGCAGGTGTAGCTGACCGGATCGAAGTACAGCGTCCGGCCGGTGCGATACGAAATGTTGGCCAGGTGAATCAGCACCGTCGAGAGTGCACCTTCTTCGATCTCGGCCAGCTGATCCTCGCGCTTGCGGCTGCGCATCACGTCGATGAAGTTGACGAACCCGCCGACCCCGGCGCCGGCTTCCGACTTTGGACCAGGCGCCTGCTCGGGACCCATGAACGTCCGCCATCCACCAGCGCCCGTCGCCATGTAGCCCTTCGATCCGTACCAGATGTCGCCGATGGTATCGCTGGCCCTTGCCGCGGCGCCGGGCTGCCCCTCGGCTCGTTCCCCGATGCCGGCTTCGTTGTTCGAGATCCAGTGACGGACCTCGAACACCAGCATCTTCTTCTTGCCGCCCTCGTCGAATTCGAAGGTGGCGACCTGCGTGTTCGGCGTCTCCTGATCGTCGTCGAACATGTAGTGCCCGCCCATCGAGCTGATCTTGGTCGGGTACTTCAGGCCGAGCGCAAAACGGGCGGCGTGCATCTGGTGCGCGCCCTGGTTGCCGATGTCGCCGTTGCCGTAGTCCCACTGCCAGTGCCAGTTGTAGTGGAAACGGTTGCGTGTGAACGGCTTGGCCGGCGCCGGACCGGTCCACAAATCGTAGGCCACACCCGGCGGGGCGGGCTCTTCCTTCGCCTTGCCGATCGTGTCGCGCCACTTGAACACCACCCCGCGCGCCATGTAGACGTCGCCGATGATGCCGTCCTTGATTTTCTGTCTTGCCTCGTGGAGCCAGGCCTGCGCGCCAGTGCCGTCCTGCACGATGCGGTTGTAGCGTCGCGCCGCCGCGACGATCTGCCGGGCCTCGAACATGTTGTAGGAGACCGGCTTCTCGACGAGCACGTCCTTGCCGGCCTGCACCGCCCAGATCGTCTGGAGCGTGTGGTGGAAGTTCGGGGTCGCAATCGACACGGCGTCGATACTCTTGTCTTCGAGCAGCTTGCGGAGATCGGTGTAGGTGGCCGGCCGCTTCTTGCCGGCGCTCTCGATCGTCTTGCAGCCACTGTCGATCACCGACTGGTCCACGTCGCACAGCGCCGCAATCTCGACGTTCGCCATCTTGAGGTAAGCCTGGATGTGCGCCCGGCCTCGGCCGTTGAACCCGACCACCGCCACGCGGACCGTATCGTTGGGACTCTGCAGGGCGCTTGCCTTCAGCGCCGCAGGGAGTGCCACCGAGCTCATGATGAAGTAGCGACGATCGACTGTGCTCATGGATCTGCTCCTCCCCTTCCGCCTAAAGGCGGAAGCTCAGCCCCCGAATCACTGATTAGAAGACGACGAGCGTGCCTGTGCGTACTGCTTGTACAACTCCGCGATTCGCGCGGGTGAGAGGCCCGGATGCACGACCACGCGGTAACGGAAGCGCACGTGCTGGCCGGGCTCGACCGTCAGGCTGCCATCCTGCTTCGGGTCGTTCAGGAAGTCGTGCAGTCCGAACGGATTGATCGAGTGCAGGCCGTAGCCACGCGAGTGCCAGTAGGTCGGATGTCTCGGATTCCCCGGATGATCCATCATGACGACGCCCACCTTCTCGCCGTCGAGCACACCCGCGTAATCGACCCATTCGGAGCGCTTGCCCCAGACATTGGCTTCGCGCTCGCCACCCTGCGCATTGATCAGCTTGCCGGTTCGTGGAATCGCGCCCGGTTTCTCCTTCGCCGCCGGCTCCTCGAGCGCCGTCGCCATCCGCATCGCGAACGTGCCTTCCTTGGTATCGCGAAACACGACCTTGTCGACGGCCGCGAAGTCGAAGTCGAAATCGATGATCCGGAGCTCGGGATGCGCGTAAAAGGTCATCCGTCGCGTTTCGGTCAGCAGCGGCTTGCCGTCCGGCTTCAGCCAGTCGAGCACGACGTCGACCGTCCCCGACTCCTTGCCGCTCTTGACGGAGGCCACCTTGTTCAACACGATCCGTCCCATGGCCGCGTCCGGCTTGGTCGGGACGTTCTGAATCGCCCAGTAGTTGAACCCGTTCACGTCGCCATGGCCGTAGAACAACCCGGCATGGTGTGGATGGTCGGTCGTCTCTCCGGCAACTTGACCGGCAGGGAACGAGCGGTTGACGATCTTCCCCGACGCGGCGCGGATTGGGTGCAAGTACGGCCGGTTGAGATCCTTGCCGCCGATGTAGAACACCGTAAACGGCTTGCCGTCGATGTCGACCGCGATTTGCTCGGCCGACTGCGCGATCTTGACCTGCGCCGCCGCCGGCCAGGCGGCCGACAGCGCGAAAACGGCGGCGAACGCCAGCTTCTTGGCAGACATGTAGACTCCCTTGCGGGAACCCTAGGGGATGGGGGAACCGGAAGTCAAGCTGTTGAGGATTCGGTTGAAAACATTTGCGCTGGTCGCCGCGACGGTGTGCGCACTCGCCTCGACGCAGGGTGGGTCACCTGAAACCTGGACGTTCGACCGGCTCGACCGTATCGGTGGACACCCGACAACGGTCCTCGGCAGTCCTCGCGTCGTCGAGACACCAGTCGGGAAAGCCATCGAATTCGACGGCGTGGACGACGCGTTGTTCGTCGAGGTGCACCCGTTGGCGGGTGCGACGACGTTCACCTGGGAGGCCATCTTCCGGCCGGACGGCGGCAATCGGGAGCAGCGCTGGCTCCATCTGCAGGAGAACGGCTCGGAGAACCGGATGCTGTTCGAAATCCGCGTGGTTGACGACCGCTGGTTCCTCGATAGCTTCAACCAGAGCACGACCGGCAGCGCGACGTTGATGAACAAGAGCAGCCTGCATCCGCTCGGTGCCTGGTACCACGTGGCCGCCGTGTACGACGGCAAGGTGTTCACGAACTACGTCAACGGCGTGAAGGACGGCGAGGCCGAGGTCGCGCTGTCGCCGCAGGGTCCGGGCCGCTCGTCGATCGGCGTCCGGATCAACCAGGTCTATTACTTCAAGGGAGCAATCCGCTCCGCCCGCTTCACCCGGCGCGCGCTGGCGCCGTCGGCGTTCGAGAAACTGCCGTCGGCCGCGTCTGGCCCTTCGGAGCGATGAGCATGATTGGCGGCAGCTGAGCTCTCAGTCAACGACGCGAACCTCACCCGTTGACCTGCTGGACGCTCGCTCGCTGCGCGAGCGCGAGCTGCTCCAGGACGTCCTCGGTCTGCTCGAGCGAGATGCAGGCATCCGTGATGCTCTGCCCGTAGACGGCCGGGCGCCCGGGCACGTAGTCCTGGCGGCCTTCGACGAGGTGGCTCTCCAGCATCACGCCGAAGATCCGGTCGGATCCTTCGCGAATCTGTTCACAGATCGAGGCGGCCACGACCGGCTGGCGCCGATGATCCTTTTCGCTGTTCCCATGCGAACAATCGACCATCACCCGCTTGTCGAGTCCCAGCCTCAGGAGCCGGCCCGACACGTCGTTCACGTGAGCCGCGTCGAAATTCGGACCCGAGTGCTTCCCGCCACGAAGGATGACGTGGCAGGCGTCGTTGCCCGAGGTCTGGAAGATGGCCGACACGCCCTGCTTGGTCACCGAGGGGAACCAGTGTGCCGACCGGGCCGCCAGCACCGCGTCGATCGCCGTGTTCACGCTGCCATCGGTGCTGTTCTTGAAGCCGACCGGCATCGACAACCCGGAGGCGAGCTCGCGATGGACCTGGCTCTCCGTCGTGCGCGCCCCGATTGCGACCCACGAGGTCAGATCCGCGATGTGCTGCGGGATTTGAATATCGAGGAACTCGGAGGCCGTCGGCAGCCCCAGATCGTTGAGATCGAGCAGCAGCTTGCGCGCCAGGCGCAGCCCCTTGTTGATGTGGAAGCTCTCGTCGAGGTCCGGATCGTTGATGAGCCCCTTCCAGCCCACCGAGGTTCGCGGTTTCTCGAAATAGCTGCGCATGACCACGATCAGATGATCGACATAGCGCGACGCCAGCTGCGCCAGCCGTTCGCCATACTCGAGCGCTGCCCCGGTGTCGTGGATCGAGCAGGGCCCGGCGATCACGACGAGCCTCGGGTCCTGCCCCTTCAGCGCGTTCGCGATCGACGCACGTGAGGCTGCGACAACGTTGGACGCCCGTTCGCTAATCGGGATCTCCTCGTGAAGGATGGCCGGCGGAATGAGGGGCCGCACCTGCCGGATCCGGAGATCATCGGTTTTCTGGAACATACTTCCTTACAAATACCAGCAAAACCGCGCTGCGTCGAATGGGGACCCCGGGGCGGCGCCGTCCGTTCCCCACCCGGCCTGACACGTCACGAAGGAATCTTTGCCTTGAACCTTCTGGTCCGCTTCGCGAGCGTCGTCAACCACTCGAGCTCCAGGTCAGTGGCCGTGCGGAAAAGATCGATCCATTCCGCCGGCAGGACGGAGAAATCGATCTTGTGACGGCCCCAATCGGGACGGCGGCCGTCATAGTCGGTCAGCCCGTAGTCGCGTCCAAGTTCCCAGGAGCTGACGAGCGTGCCGGTGCGAACCTGCACCTTCGGGTCTGCCGCGAGCGCGGCCACCGCCCGTCCCACGAACAATGGTGATTCCGATTGCAGGAAGTTCGGATCCTTCTTGCCGGCGTCGCGCCAGTTGTCCTCGGTGACGCCGAAGTGCTCCAGCATCGATTCCGAACGCAGAAAGCCCGGGGTAATCGCCATGACCGCGACGCCATGCGATGCGAGTTCGGCGCCCCAGAAGAGCGGAAGGACCTTCTGCGCCATCTTCACCGCCTGCGCCATCGGGTTCCCGCCGCCGCCCATCATGTCGTTCTCGGTCACTTCGATGATGAGGCCGCGTTTGGCGGGGATCATGGCCAGGGCGGCGTGCTTCGCCGTGATGATCCGTGAGGTGAGGCCCTGCCGGAAGATCACGTCCGCCTTATTCAAATCTGCCTGCCAGAGAGAGCCGTAAAGGCCCATCAGCGGATCTTCGCCAGCGACGCTGTCGACGACGATGTCGATGCGTTTGTGAGCGCGCATGATGCGGCGAAACAGCGCCCGCACCTCTTTCTCGTTCGTGTGATCGACGCGCAGCGCGATGGCCGTGCCCCCGGCGGCCTTGATCATCGCCGCGGTTTCTTCGATCGTCTCCGACCGCCCATAGGGCGACGGCTTCCCTTTCACGCTCCGGCCGGTGCAATAGACCGTCGCGCCGGCTTCCCCGAGCGCACGAGCGATGCCACGACCAGCGCCCCGCGTCGCGCCCGCCACGAGCGCCACGCGTCCGGTCAGCGGCTTGCCGGCAGATCTCTTCTTTGCCATGACGGAGGTTCGCGGCCGGTATCGTAGATCATTCGCGTCAACCCGCACTGCGGCAGGGGCATGGAATCAGGAGGGGCAAAGTGAAACTGCCGGCGTGAGCCGATCGGCATCTGTCCTGCACATTTATATACGGGGAGACCTATCGTGCAAAACAGCCGGGTTCTGTTGTTTCTATTGCTACTACTTCCGCCGAGCCTCGCGAACGCTCAGTCGTTCGGGCTCTACGGTTCGGCCGGCCCGACCATTACCGATGCTGGGCACAGCTTCGCCGCTGGCGCTGGCTTCTCGCCGACCTCACGCCTGTCGTTCGTGTTCAGCTTCGAGCGGACGCACCTCTCGAGCCGGACCGGCCATGACGGAAACGTGGTCTCGAACTTCCGGGGTGGGCCGCTGCTCCTCGGAACCGGGGAAGTACGGTTCGCGCCACTCGGCCACGGGCGCGTCGGACCGTTCGGGCTGGCCGGGATCGCCGCCGGTGTATCGCACCCGAACGTGAACGACGTGTTCCCCGACCGGCTCACCAACGAAGTGCGCGCGTTCTTTCTCGGTGGCGGGATCAATGTCCCGCTCGGGGACCGGCTGGCCGTATTCGCCGACGCCCGCATGACCGTCGGAGCGGAGGGCACCGAGGGGATCGTGGCGGTCGCGCCGCTGCGCGCCGGCGTTACGTGGCGCTTCTGAGCCACCTCCGGCGCGCGACGAACGAGGGGGTCAGATCTTGTATTTCAACATTCTTGAAAACCTTGAAATGTTGAATACAAGATCTGACCCCAAATGATCCCAACATGCCTTCGCGTGTCGATCGTGGCGTTATCGCTTCTCGTCGTCCAGACATCCGACGGCGCGCGGTTCAGCGTCTGGGCAGTGCACGACGGGGTGAAGGTGAAGCGCGACGATCTCGCGCACCCCGAGCGGCAACAGAACGCGGTCTGGGATGGACGCACCATTCGACTCCTGGCCGCGCGCAACGAGGTCGTCGCCTTCCAGGTGGTCGTCGAAGCCGGCGCCTCGGCGATCGACGACCTGCGGGCCAGCCTGCCGTCACTCCAGCGCGACGGCGGCGGCGAAATCAAATACCAGCCGCCGGCAGCCGACCCGACCGAGTACCGGAATCGTCCGATCCAGGTCTTCAGCGAACACTACATGCATGTGGAACGCGCGAGCCGTGCGACATGGGTCTTCAGGCCGGACTCTCCGACGGCGCCGAAGGATGCGCTCGGCTGGATTCCTGTCCAGCTCGTGCCCGAAAACGCGACGGCTGGGCGCGGCGGCTTCCCGCTGAGGGTCGAGGCGAAGCGCACTCAGGCATTCTGGTTCGACATCTATGTCCCTCGCGCGACGGCGGCCGGGTCGTATCGCGGCATGGTCACGATCGCCGCTCGAAGCGATCGGCATACCGTGCCGATCGAGCTGCAGGTGCTCGACGTTCAGTTGCCGGACGAGAACACGCTGCCCGCGATGGTCTACTACCAGGGGTCGCAGCCGGAGCTGTATCACGGCCGCAATCTCGATCCCGCCTACCACCGCTTCGCAAAGCGGCACCGCATCGAGTTCGTACATGCCTACAACCCGGCGACCGCGCGCGATGCGCTCGACCGCCTCACCGGGCGGGATTTCACGCGCGAACGTGGATACGAGGGGCCTGGCGAAGGCACGCCGAACCGCATCGTTCCCCGGACGTTCTATGGACCGGGGGCGGACTTCGCGGCATCGGAGGGCGTGTGGAAAGCCGCGGATGAATGGATGGAGTTCCTCGAGCGTCAGCTTCCGCAGGCGCTCACGTTCCTCTACATGCCGGACGAGCCTCGGCCGCCCCGGTTTCCTGAAATCGTGGCACTCGGCCAGCGACTGAAGAGCAACCCTGGAAAGGGCCGCCATCTGCGCACGTTCGTGACCCGCGGCTACGTCGCCGAACTCGCTCCCGCGATCGACATCTGGTGTGCTGGTCCTCTTCACTACGACATCGAGCACGCCAGGCGGGAGCAGGATGCCGGCAAGTCGTACTGGTTCTACAACGGCGGCCGGCCCGCGGGTGGAGCGATCGTCATCGACAGCCCGGCGACCGACACCCGCGTCGTCGGCTGGGCGGCCTTCAAACACGGCGCGGACGGTTACTTCTACTGGCACGGCGTGCACTGGCGACACAACAGCCAGAAGAAGATCGGCGACCGTGTTCAGGACGTCTGGGCCAATTCCGTCACCTTCGACAACCGTGCCGAAGCGAACGCGGACAACGGCTTCATCAACGGTGACGGCGTACTCGTGTATCCGGGTCAAGAGAAGCTGCATCCTGAACAGGATCGGGGCATTGCCGGCCCGGTCTCGACGATACAGATGGCAAACCTGCGGCGGGGCCTCCAGGATCATGCCCTGCTCACACTCACCCGCCGTTATGGCCTCGAACAGGAAATCGCCGCGGCAGTGCAGCGGCTCGTACCTCGCGTGTTCTCGGACGCCGTCGACACGGAGCTCGGGTTCTCGGAGCGCGGCAACGACTACGAAGACGCCCGTCAACGTCTGCTTCGCGCGATCGCGAACCGCAAACCGTGAGCCTGGGCTGAAACGTCAGAAAGCGATTACACTTCCGGCCACCTTGAACGTGAATCCCGAAGATCCCGGCCACATCAGTAGAGACGCCATGCGCGACACTCAACCATCTCGCCGGCATTTCCTGGCCTCGGGCGCTGTCGTCGCGGCCACGGCTGCCGTCGATGCGCAGGCCAGGCAGGCGGTCGTTGCGGCGGATCCCGCGCAGCCCGCTCCGCGGACCTCCTCGCAGCCGATTCGTGTCCTGACCGGGACGGCTTTCGAGGCCCATGAAATCGACCGATTCAGAGGCGCGGCTCCGAACATCGAGATCATCATCGCGAAGACGCCGGCGGAGTTCCGCAACCGGCTGCCCGAAGCTGAGGTGGTGTTCGGCAACCTGACCGGCGCCGATCTGTCAGCGGCATCGAACGTGCGCTGGGTCCAGACCGGACAGGCCGGCGTCGAGAATCAGGATCGCGAGTTCATGGCCAGCCCGATCGTCCTGACCAACATGGCCCGGACCTTCGCGCCGGCGATCACCGAAACCGCGATGGGTCTCCTCCTGTGCCTCACGCGCGGCATCACCACTCACTACATGCCGCAGTTCGCCAAGCGCCAGATGAAACCGGTCGGCAGCGTGAAGTCAGCGGACCACGTCGAACTGGCCGGACGGACAATGGGGATCGTCGGTATGGGCGGCATCGGCTCGTCGCTCGCGCGGCGTGCTCACCACGGCTTCGACATGCGCATCGTCGGCACCGACGCCAGGCCCCTGCCGAAACCGGAGTATGTCGCGGAGCTTCGCGATCCGTCATGGTTCATGACGATGGTGCCCGAGGTGGATGTGCTGGTGGCCGCGGCGCCGCACACGCCGGCGACTGAGCGGATGTTCAACGAACAGGTCTTCCGCCGCATGAAGAAGACCGCCTGCTTCCTGGCGCTGTCGCGCGGGCCGTTGTTCGATGATCGCGCGCTGGTCAGGGCGCTGCAGGAAGGCTGGATCGCCGGCGCGGGTCTCGACGTGTTTCCGCAGGAACCGCCGCCACCCGACCATCCAATCTTCGACTGCAAGAACGTCGTGATGACCCCCCATACGTCGGGCTGGAGCCCGGACCGTCAGGTGCGCCTGATCGACCTTCACGTCGAGAACCTGCGCCGGTACGCGATCGGCGCGCCGCTGATGAACGTGGTGGACAAGAAGGCCGGGTACTAGCCGACGCACTACCGTTCATTGCCCCCACGCGCCCGTTGGTGAGCGCGCTCCGTCGCTGGTCACTTTCAGTCCTGGTTCAGACGCTTCCTCAAAATACGCTGAGACTCTATGACAACCAGGAATTTCAGCGCCGCGGTTCTGACCATCATGCTGGTGCTCGGGTCATCGATCGGGATGACGGCGGCCGACTGGCCGTACTTCCGCGGACCGGGTCACGACGGTAAGTCAGCGGAGACGCTGACCTGGCCGAAAGACGGCCCAAAACAGGTGTGGACGATCAACGTCGGCATCGGCCACTCCGCCGTGTCCGTCGTCGGTGACCGCGCCTACACGATGGGCAACGCCAACGACACCGACACCGTCTTCAGCATCGACGTCAAGACCGGCAAGGTGGTCTGGACGCACTCGTACCCGTGCAACGAAAAGGTCGGCATCAAGGACTACGACGGGCCGTTTGCCACGCCGACGGTCGAGAACGGCGTCGTCTACACGCTCAGCCGCAAGGGCGACGTGTTCGCCCTGGATGCGCGCGACGGGAAGGTCATCTGGGCCCGCAACATCGTCAAGGAAGATGACGTCCGGCCGCCGGGATTCGGAGGGCTCGCGGGTTCGCCGCTGATTCTCGGCGACAAACTGATCTTGAACGGCAGCCCCGGCGGCATGGCGCTCGACGCGAAGACCGGCCGGACGCTCTGGAAATCCGGCTCCGGCCCGGGGGGACATGCGTCGCCGGTCCCGCTCCGGATCGGTCGGAACACGTACCTGGCGATCCACTCCCCGCGAGCATTGACCATCGTCGACGCCGCCGATGGCAAGCAGATCTGGACCACGGAGCGACGACAGCCGATCGGTGTCAACGCGCCCGACCCCGTGATCGACGGCACGAAGGTCTTCGTCACCGCCGGGCGGGCATTCGGTGGCGCCTTGTTCGATGTCACCGGCGACACGAAGCCGTTGTGGGAACAGGTCGGGTTGTCGAGCCATTGGCACACCAGCGTTCTCGTGAACGGCTTCCTGTACGGCCCCGACGGCAACAACTCCGAAGGCGCCGGCCGCTCGCCCACGTCGCTGCGGTGCCTGGACTGGAAGACCGGTGAGATCAAGTGGACCGAACCCAAGCTCGAGTTCAACGGTCTGATTGCGGTAGGTGGGAAGCTGCTGGTGCTCACCGAAATGGGAGACCTGGTGCTGGCCGAAGCGTCGCCCTCTGCGTACAAGGAACTCGGCTCGGCACGGGTGATCGCCGGCAGGGCCTTCACCGCTCCTGTGTTCGCCAATGGCAAGGTCTACGCGCGAAACACGAAGGGCGACGTCGTGTGCCTGGATCTCAGCGGAAAGTGAGCTAGAGGCCTTGACCGGCTCGCATCTGAGTTCTTGAGTCAAGTTTCGGTCAAGGCCGTCCGCGCGTCAGCGCGGCGTTATCAATAATGCGACCTTCGACAACGGCTGTGAAAGCCCGTCAGGGCTGGGTCTTGTCGATCTGCAACATCGGCTCGAAGAGCCGCGAGCCCTTGCACGCCGGACAGCGGGACGGCTTCGACAGCTTGTCCTCATCGAACACGAAATCGCAGCTCTTGCAGCGCGCGGGAATCACGCGCACGAGGTGTCCCTGCGCACGCGCCGATCGAATCGCGTGACGAAGATCGTCTTCGAGGTCCGAGCGGCTCGCCCCCAGCTCGCGCGCGAGCGAGGAGATCGACCGCGGGTCGTGCGAGAGCAGATCGATGAGGTGCCTGCGGAACACACCTCATTATGGCTGGCGAGAGCTCCAGGACGTCCGACAGCTTCGGCGTAGAATCCCCACACACTGCCTGGACAGCCATGCCGGATTGGACTCGCGAGTACTTTGAGCGCGGCTATGCGCAACGCTGGGGGTTACCGGCCCCTTCAGAGGACGTGCGGCTGCAGGCGGGCAGCCTGTGGAACTTGCTGCAGCTTGGCCCGACATCCCGCGTCATCGATATCGGTTGTGGTCACGGACGGCACGCGCTCGCCCTTGCCAGGTCTGGGGTTGATGTCGTGGGCCTCGATTTCTCGGTCGCCCTGCTGAATCGTGCGCGCCATCTCGCGGCCGAACTTCACACCCAGGTTCGCTGGGTCCGTGGAGACATGCGCCGGCTGCCCTTTCGAGCCGAGTGCTCCAACGCCGCCATCCTGCTCGATGCATTCGGATTCTTCGACTCCGAAGCAGAGCACGAGGCGGTCCTGCGCGAGGCCGGCCGTGTCTTGACGACCGGCGGACGGCTGGTGCTGAAAGTCGTGAATGCCGGTCCCATCCTCGGCGCCTTCCGTGCGACCAACCGAGAGGAGCGGGACGGAGTCGTGATCTCCATTTCCAGCACGCTGACCATGGATCCGCCTCGAATGACCCAGAGAATCAGTGTGAGGGGACCAGGTGGGCAGGGAGAGTACGAGCGACGCCAGCGCCTGTACCGAGTCGAGGAGCTATCTGTTGCGCTCGAACGCGCCGGGTTCGCCATCGTCGGCGTCTTTGCAAGCCCGGGCGGTGCTTCATTCGACCCCACCGTGTCAGAGACGATCTGGATCGTGGGTCAGCGACGCGGCGCCGATGTGGCGCCGGCTTCGTCGCAATGACTTCGTGACGTGACTCGGCTGACGACTTGCACCACGGGCTGCTGTCGTCTCGCTTGTTCCGGAACAAGTCGAAACCAATCGCCACGGTGGGTAGTGGTCTAGTTTCGCGACTGCAGCGGATCTATAGCGGACGCGAAAGGCCGGGGTATGCTTCCTGGCCGGACGTAGGCACAGTCCGTGTCCGTTCGACTGGGGGTCTGGGATGACGGTATATCGGAGCGAAGGCCACGGCGAGAACATCATTTTCGAGCACGTAACAAAACCGGCCGGCTGAAGCATAGGCCCCTCGTGCTACGGCACAGTACCGTCGGCGGTTTATGGCTGCCGAGCTGCCTTCGCCGATCAGAAGCGGGCAGAGTTCGAAGCGAGAGGTTGGGTCGTCAACGCCGAAGACTCTTGATGGAGGCGATATGAATTTTCCCTTGGTCGCAACCCTGTCCGTCATGGCGATCGCGATGCTGCCACCGCTCTCGAACGAGCAAGCAACCGTCGCCGAGTTGAAAAAGCGGGTCGCGGAGCTAGAAGCCCAGGTTGAAGCGTTGGAAAAAGCACGGATCGCGAAACCACTGGCCGGTTGGAATGAGCTGACAGTCGGCATGACCAAAGGCGAAGTCACCGCCGCGCTCGGCAAATTCAAGGACGACGTGCGATTCGACTGTTTGGTCGCGAAGGCCAAATATCAGTGCTCAAGATGGGTACTGCCCGACGGCGGCATCGTCGAGTTCCAACGTCATTCCGAGATAATTAGTCGCGAGATCGTGAGGCGGTGGCGGTTGCCCGGATGCGGCGGATGGCTGTCGTGATGGACGACCCAAACCGGAGCACGGCGTACTCGATATCGATGCCGAACGCGGCCTCAACACGGGGTTCGGCCTGCCGGTGGCTTCTCGCACAACCTGGTGGGCGAGCTGATTCGTGTCGCGCGGCTTTCTTGCACGGGTCGGCATACGGCGATTGTCGTACACGCGGGCGCGGTTTTGCGGTGACAATTTGAAACGAGACCACTACCTGACGGTGGCAATTCACCGCCTTTCCCGAAGAAACTCGTTGACAGGTTTTTTCAACTGACTCTGAAAAGGTCCGTCACAATTACCACGCACCATCACAGCAGGACGACGATGACGAGGGTGACGCGATCGCGATCGTTGTGAGGCGCGGAGCCTCTTCGCCTTCGGATCGTGCGTGGGACGGGCGCTGAAGCGGCTGAAAAACGTCGTGTTACAAACAAACATGACGTCCGAGACACTCGAGCTCGAAGCTCTCAGCGACGATCAGCTCCTCGATGAACTCAACCGCCTCGCACGGCGCGAACGCGTGGCGACCGCGGATGTGCTGCGGTGCCTGATCGAAGTCGACACGCGACGGCTCTATTTGCGCGAGGGCTGCGCGTCGCTCTTTACCTACTGCACGCAAGTGCTCCACCTCGCCGAGGGCGCCGCGTATAACCGCATCGAAGCCGCCCGCGCGGCCCGGCGGTTTCCGATTCTGCTCGAGCGCATCGCCGACGGGTCGCTCACGTTGACCTCGGCTCGCCTGCTCGCGCCTCACCTGACCGCGAACAATCTCGAGGCCATGCTGGAGGCCGCGCGCCACAAGGGAAAGCGCGACATAGAGGTGCTGGTCGCGACGTTGCATCCACAGCCCCGAGTGCGGACAGTGCTCAGAAAAGCACCGATCGCGCAGGTGGTGGGCAGTGTCACGGCAGCGACGACGACGACGTCTATGACTGCGCCAGGCGACATCGAACGACCGCCGCTGCTCGAATCACCCCCCAGCACAGAAGGATCGACACACGACGTGACCGCGGCGCCGAAGAGCGAACAGGGCCGTGGAGTCAGCAACCCGGGAGCCCGTCATGAGGCGAAGCCGGTATCGGCCAGTGACTACCGCCTGCAGGTATCGATCAACGCCGAGACGCACGACAAGCTACGCCGCGCCCGTGACCTGCTGCGGCACTCCATCCCCGACGGCGACATCGCTGCCATCCTCGATCGTGCTTTGACGTTGCTCCTCACCGATGTCGAGAAGCGACGGTGTGGCGCCGCGACCCGGCCCCGGCAGTGCTTTGAAGAAGGAGGCTCCACTCGGTATATTCCTGCGGCCGTCAAACGCGAGGTCTGGCGGCGCGATGAGGGACGCTGCGCGTTCATCGGCGGCACACGGCGCTGCACCGAGACGGCCTTCCTCGAATTCCACCATGTCGTGCCGTACGCCGACGGTGGAGCTGCGACCGTGCGAAACATCGAGCTGCGATGCCGGGCGCACAATCAATACGAGGCGGTGCTTTTCTTTGGCGATGGAAGTGATGCCGCTCGAGAGGAGCGGCTGGCGTGGTGAGAAGCCGGGCGCGACGCAGCCACGGAAACGAGAGGCGCTGCCCTGTGTTCATCGCATCTGCAGGGCGCGATGACGAGCCACTTGTCCCGGAACAAGTGGCTCGGGCGTGTTCACCGGGTTCTGGAGAAATGCCGCGTAGCGCGCGCCGGCTCTGGTGCCGAACTCGAGAACGAACATCACTTGAAGGATCAAGCTGACCAGCTATTTCAGACGCGATCTGGTGTCCGGGCGAACATACTTCAGCGCCCATTCATTGCCCGAGTAGTAGTCGAGCAGCCACAGCAGATCGAGAATCGCTTTTAGAACTTCACCAACAGTGTCCACGCTTGGACTCGCCGTTCCCGCGTGCGACAACTGATTCCGAATCGTGACTCCCTTCCGCAAGCAATCCAGGAGCGATTCTGGTGGAGGCACTACTCGATTGTCGATGAGGCAACGCGCAGGAAGCATCGGCAGGTATTCGGCAAGGATGCGCACGAGTGGTGGAGTGGGCAGATTAATCGCTAGCCACTCAGCCTCAGGAACTAACTCCGTGATGCCCTTCTTAACTGCGATTTCAGCCGCCGCAATGCCAATGACAATCGCGCTGCGAGGATTGGAGTAATGCTGTTCCCATGCTTCTCGGAACAGGTCGTGATGCAGCGGTCCCGTGCGACCCACAGCCACCAGTGAACGAACGTCTTCATGGATCTCTTCGGAAGGACGCAAGTGGCTCTGTGCGATGACGCTCACACTGTGATGAGCTGGGGCTGGGTGCCAGAAGATACCGTCAGTAGACCATGCCATCCCTCGGCTGCTAATCGGGTCGTGCGGCCCGAGTTGATTTGCGCGCCACCGCAAAACAGAGATCGTTCTACGCGCGTAGTCCGCCAGTTCGCCGCCCGCAGTTGTCCTCGGTGGACAGGGCAAAACCGGCCATTTGTCGACACTTCAAAACCGGCCATTACCGGTGAGCGGGATCGAGGCCGAGTGAGTTCTATCGCACGCTGTCTCCAGACTGC
>Ga0209382_10001118_pt1 | contig 42978 bp, 41 predicted proteins | sample SoiMetdeltSBSDD5_FD_187599 | JGI IMG/M metagenome (GOLD analysis project Ga0209382, IMG submission 187599) | Bulk soil microbial communities from a Populus tree surrounding site in Tennessee, USA - Soil MetaG P. deltoides SBSDD5 (SPAdes) (version 2) | ecosystem: Environmental > Terrestrial >... | reverse complement strand
CGCCGCACGCCAGTCCGCCATCCCCGTCCACACCGACGCCGCATCCTGACTCCACCGCTCCGCGCTGATCCGCTCTCGCGTCCGTCTCGCCACCCCGCGCCTCCCGACCCAGCCTCCCTCCATTCTCTCCCAGCTTTGCAGAATCGTGCAGGGCACCCCGGTGGCCGTGCCGCGTTGACAGGCGTCCACAGTCCAGGTAGTCTCCCTGTGTCTACTTCTGGAGCGTGATGCGCCTGTATGGTTGACTCTCCGGCTCGCTCACCGTCGAGCTTGCCCAGTGGAACGGTGACGTTCCTGATGACCGACATCGAGGGCAGCAGCCTGCTCTACGAGCAAGACGAGCTAGCCGCTCGTCTGACCGTCGCCCGGCACAACGAGCTGATGACCGGCGGGATCGAACGTCGCGACGGCGCCGTGATCAGGCCGCGCGCCGAGGGCGACAGTATCTTCGCCGTCTTCGCCCGGGTCACGGACGCCGTGACGGCTGCCCTGGAGATCCAACAGGCGTTGCACCAGGAGCGCTGGCCGACCGGCACCCCGCTCCGGGTGCGGATGGCGCTCTACACCGGCGAGGCCGAGCTTCGGAACGACGACTACTTCGGCGCCGTCGTCAACCGGTGCGCGCGGATGCGGGACGCCGCGCACGGCGGGCAGGTTCTCCTGGCGAGCATCACCGCCGAGATGGCCCGCGGTGCGTTGCCAGCAGCGGTAGACCTGCGCGATCTCGGCGAGCACCGCTTCCGAAACATCGCGCAGCCTGAGCGGGTGTTCCAGCTGCTCCACCCCGACCTGCCGTCAGAGTTCCCGCCGATCCGCTCGCTCAAGACGTTCAGCACCAATCTTCCCAGCCAGTTGACGAGCTTCGTCGGGCGCGAGCGCGAGCTCGCCGAGGTCAAGCAACACCTGGAGGAGAGCCGGCTGCTCTCGCTGATCGGGACCGGCGGCGCCGGCAAGACCAGACTGGCGCTCCAGGCCGCGTCTGATCTGCTGGAGACGTTCCCGGACGGCGTCTGGCTCGTCGAGCTGGCCGCGTTGAGCGATCCAGATCTCGTACCGTCGGCGGTGGTAGCAGCGCTTGGGTTGAGTCAGGCGCCCAGTCGTCCCGCGATCGAGCTCCTGGTCGAACACCTCCAGGCACGTGCGCCGCTGCTGGTGCTGGATAACTGCGAGCACCTGATCGCCGCCTGCGCCCGGCTGGCCGAGCGACTGCTGCGGACGTGCCCGCGACTCCGCATCCTGGTCACCAGCCGCGAGCCGCTCGGGATCGCCGGCGAGATCGCCTTTCGGGTGCCCTCGCTGGCGCTCCCCGAGCTTCCGCCACGTTCAGTCGGGAGTGGCGGGCTCGCCGGCCGACTCCCCGGTGCCGCCGTCCTCTGCGAATACGAGTCCGTCCGCCTCTTCGTGGACCGGGCCCAGGCCGTCCAGCCGGGCTTCCCGGTCACGGACCAGTCCGCCCAGGCCATAGCTAAGATCTGCCAGCGTCTTGACGGCATCCCGTTGGCGCTGGAGCTGGCTGCCGCGCGCGTCAAGGTGCTCACGATCGACCAGATTGCGACGCGCCTGGACGATCGGTTTCGGCTGCTGACGGGCGGCGCGCGGACGGCGCTTCGGCGCCAACAGACGCTTCGAGCGGCGATTGACTGGAGCTACGACCTGCTCGGCGAGGCCGAGCGCGCCGTGCTGCGCCGCCTCGCCGTCTTCGCCGGCGGCTGGACGCTCGAAGCCGCCGAGGCCGTCTGCCCCGCTGAGGACGTGGATGTCTACGAGGTGCTCGACCTGCTCTCGCAGCTCGTCGACAAGTCGCTGGTGCTGGTGATCGAGTCGTCCGCGGGCGAGTCGCGCTACCGCCTGCTGGAGACGGTCCGCCAGTATGCGCACGAGCGCCTGGCGGAGGCCGGCGAGACGGCGACCGACCAGCAGCGCCATCTCGACTGGCTGGTAGCCCTGGCAGAGCGCGCCGAGACGGAGCTGCGCGGGCCGTGCCAGGTCGAGTGGATGGACCGTCTGGAGGCCGAGCAGGACAACGTGCGCGCGGCGCTCACCTGGGGTCTGACCCAACCGGCGCACACCGAATCGACGCTCCGGCTGGTCGGGGCGCTCTACCGCTTCTGGCAGGTCCGCCACATCGCGGAGGGGCTCGGCTGGCTGACCCAGGCGCTCGACGCCGTGTCCAGCAGCGGTCAGGTAGAGCTGTCGGCGGTGCAGGCACCGTGCGCCAAGGCGGCGATCGGCGCCGGCGTGCTCGCGCGCGACCTCGGCGAGCTCCAGACCGCGCGCTGCTGGATGGAGCGGAGCCTTGCGGTCCGCCGCGCGCTCGGCGACCGCTGGGGCATCGGTCAGGTGCTCAACAACCTGGCGACGATCGAAACGATCGAACGCAACTACGAGGCTGCGCGCACGACCGTCGAGGAGAGCGTCGCCATCTGGCGCGAGCTTGGCGACCCCTGGGGACTCGCGCGGGCGCTCGGAAACCTTGGCGAGCTGCTGATGGTCGAGGGTGACGTCGGCGCCGCGACGGCCACCCTGGACGAGTGCCTGACGCTAGCGCGCAGCATCAACGACGTCCAGCTCCTGAGCTGGCAGCGCCACCACCTCGCCGGGCTGCTCATGCAGTCAGGCAAGTACCGGCGCGCCGAGGAGCTGCTGCTCGAAAGCGAAGCCCTCCAGCGCGAGATGCACGACCAGTACGCGCTCGGCCGCGTGCTGTCCGACTTGGGGCTGCTGGCGACCCGGCGCGGCGATTACACACAGGCCGCGCACCGTTTGCGGGAGAGCGTCGAGCTGTTCAGCACGCTTGGGAACCTGAGTGGGCTCGCACAGGCGCTCTGGCGTCTCGCCGAGCTCGAGGCCGTCGAGGGCCGGGCCGATCGAGCGGCGCGGCTGCTCGGCGCGGCGACGGCCCTCCAGGACCGGGCCGGCGCCGACACCGCCCTGACGCAGCCGGACGCCGACGACGTCCAGGCGCGCATCCAGGCCATGCTTGGCGAACGGGCCTATCTGGCGGCCCGGCTGGAGGGCCAGGCCATGACCTCGGACCAGGCGGTCGCGTTCGCGCTGGGGGACCGCGACCCGAGCTGATCGGGGGTCAGGCCAACCGCGCTCGGGGACACGACTCAGGCTCGCCCTGCGCGATGCGCTCTGTAACGCCCCTGTGATGCCGAAGTCGCCGGAAATGGTAGACAGCGATCGGCAGACGGTGTAGAGTGAAGAAGTCACGAGCGAGCGCGCTGAAATGCGCGAACGGCCGGGGCGACGGGCCGACCCGCAAGGGACGCCGCGCCGGTTCAGCATACAAGACGACGGCCAACGTCACGAGTGCCGAGTGATCGACAGCCTGGAGGGCGAAAGCTTTCCAGGCTGATTGTATTTTTGGAATCGCCGGCATCCTCGACCGGTTGTCGTAACGCGTTTGTGACGCCGAAGTCACCAGAAACCGTAGACAGCGGTTGCCAGACGGTGTATTCTGCTGATGTCACGAACGAGCGCTCCTCACGGAGCACTCAACCGAAGCAGCAGGCCAGCCCGCAAGGGAGACGCTGCGGAGGTCTTGGTGACGGGGCCGAGGTCAGTCCCGATCCCGTGTGACCGACAGCCTGGAGGGCGAAAGCTTTCCAGGCTGTTTGTATGTTCCACTCAGATACGTGAGGCGCCTTCGTCAACCGGTCTCGATCGGGAGGTCTGGGCGGCTGCCCCACTCCTCCCACGAGCCGTCGTACACTTCCACCTTGTCGTAGCCCAGCATCCGCAGCACCAGTGCCGTGTGGGCCGCCCGGACCGCACCCTGGCAGTAGGTGATCGCCCGCTTCTCCGGCGTCACGCCGGCCTCGGCCAGCAGCGCGCGGATCTCGGCCGGCGAGCGGAACGTGCGGTCGCCGTCCCACTTCAGCACGTCCTGCCAGAACACCCTCACCGAGCCGGGCACCCTGCCGCCCCGCGCCGCCCGGACCTCCTCGCCCGTAAACTCGGTCAGGCGGCGGACGTCCACGATCACGGCGTTCGGATCGGGGATCGCGTCCCGCACCTGCTCGGCCGTCACCAGCACCTCGGCTGATCCCGTTCGCGGCGTGAACGTCACGGTCCGCGGCTCGGCCGGCTCGGTCGAGGTCGGGCGGCCCTCCTGCTCCCACTTCGTCAGGCCGCCCTCCAGGATCCGGATCTCCTCGCCGTGGCCGTGGACCACCATCGCCAGCCAGAGGCGCGACGCCGCGTGCCCGCCTTCGTCGTCGTACGCCACCACCAGCGTGTCGTCGCCGACGCCATGGGCCTCCATGACCTGCTTCATCTGCGCGCCGCGTCCCATCTTGAAGGCGATCGGGTTCTCTTTCGTGTTCAGCTCGCTGTAGTACAGGTGAATCGCGCCGGGGATGTGCCCCTTCGAGTACTCCTCGTGTCCCACCCGACCGTCGAAGTAGAAGCGGCAGTCAACGATCCGGATCTTTGGATCGTCCAGGTGCTCGGCCAGCCACGCCGTGCTGACCAGGTAGCTGTCGCGATCGGCCCAGCCGCCGCTCGTCGCGTCGCTCATCGTCGTCCCACCTCCGGTGTCGACGTAAGCGTACCACCGCCCGAACGAGTTGCAGCCTCCGCGCTCCCGGGGACGGATCGGCGATACGACTCGTCTTTCCAACGTAGACCTTGCGCTGCAGGGGGCGGGCGTATCACAGTATTCGTAGCCACGGTCGCCGTCAGCAGCGGCTGCGTGTTGACCACGCGTCGCGCAGAGAATGAGGAGCAGCCATGCCGTCGAGCACGCTGGACCGATCGCGTACGCGCGCGAAGCCCTCCGACTGGGTCGTCGTCGTGCCGGGACAGCCGCCAGCCGACCAGCGGCCTGAGCCGGCCGAGCTGGCAACTCCCGCCAGGACGCGCCGCCTGATTCGTTCCGCGGTCGCCGCGCCCTTCCCGAGCGTGGTCCGACCAGCGGCTCGCCCCATGCTGCTCCCACCTGCCCTCGGTCGATTCGTGCTGATGGTCGGCATGGTGGCCGCGTTCATGGCGGTCATGGGACTGGTGACCGGCCGGAACCCGCTGCTCCTGTTCGGCCTGACGACACCCCACTTCGTCGCCTACCAGGGCGCCTCGGCCGAGCAGGTCCGGTTCGTCCTCGATGACGGCTGGAGCCAGACGGCCGCCGTGCCTGGCGCGCTGCTGATGGACTGGCGCGAGGACCGGGCGACGCCGGCCCTCCGACTGACTCTAGGCAACCCGGCCGCCGAGCCCGAGATCTCGAAGTTCGCCGCCGATGGCCAGGGGATCGAGGAGATCCGGTACCGCTCCGCCTGGCCGGGTGTCGACGCCGAAATTCGAGGCCATCCCGGCGGCTTCGCCGGCAACTTCATCGTTCAGCCGGGCGTGGACCCGTCCGTGATCGAGTTGGAGTACGTCGGCGCGACGGAGCTCACGGTCGACGGGGCCGGGCGCCTGCTCGTCCGCACGCCAGCCGGCCTCTGGGTCGACGGCACGCCCGAGTCGTGGCAAGACGGCCCGTCCGGCCGCGAGCCAGTCGCTTCCAGCTACGAGCTGCGTGGCGGCACGCGGTTCGGGTTCGTCGTCGGGCCGTACGACCCGAGTCGCCCGCTGGTGGTCGATCCGCCCAGCGAGCGCACCTCCTAGCCCCCTGGGAGCGCGGCCATCCTGGCCGCTTCGGTCCTCACGTCCAGGGCATCTCGCGACACGAGACCCGACGAACGGGGCCGGTAGCGTCACGCTACCGGCCCCGATTGCTGTTCCGGTACAGGTCGCGTAGCAGCGCGACTTCGGCACCGTGGTGGATCACCTCGCGATTGACGTGCAGGATCAGCGTCGCCATCGGATGCGCATGGTACGGGCCTTCGGCGGGACCGACGGCGCGGGCCAGACCGGCCTCGTCCAGCGCATCGACACCGGCCTTCCAGGCTGCGTAGCTCCGGTCCACGAAGGTGACCGCCTCGGCAGCCGTCCCCGGCCAGGCGATCGTCTCCAGCGACATCGTGCCGTCGCCGAAATGGTTGCTGGCCCGAATGCCCAGGACCGGCCCTGCGATGTGTGCCAGCCGCCAGGCGATCGTCGTGAACGGTGGCGGATCGGGCGCCGGCCACGCCCAGTCGATGGAGAACGTGCCGTCGCCGGCCGGCCGCACGGTCCAGCAGTTCGGGACCGGCTCCCAGAAGTACTCGTCGTCGGTCAGGCTTTCCAGCCGGGGCCTCAGCGAGACCTTCCAGTAGAAATCGAGCTGCTCCACAACCTCGGCGTGCCAGTTGACTGGCATGAGTCCGGACTCCTTCGTATCGAGGTGGTCGACAGCGTTCGGGCAGGCTGCCGACGACTGGGAGGTTAGCGGCCTGCCCTGACCAGAGCTACGGCGTGACGGATCAGCCGCTCACTCACCCGAAAGCGGGCGCGTACCATCTGGCGGAGCAACGGCTCGACATCATCGATAGCGATGAAGCCAGCTCGGGCGGCCTCCACAACTAGACCGATGGTTCCACTGAACGGGATTCCGCGCGCCCGGGCGATCTGACGGCCTTCATTTTCATCCAGGATGAGACGGGCGCCCAGCTCGCCAGCGAGCACAATGGCCTCGGACTCGCCTGGATCAAGGTTGGCGACTCCTCGCAGCCTGGACACATCCTCGACATCCTTGGGCGACCGCACTATGAGCCATGTCGCCTGTGCGAAGACAAGCGCCCCGGTGCCACGTCTTGTGACCTCGACATGGACCGCAGGCGGAATCAGGATTCGGGGATACAGCGACGTGAGCAGATCGAGCCGGCCCACGCGAGCAAGAACGATGAGCGGGCTGGAGTCCGAGACGACTAGCTCGTCGATCGAGAGCTCCTCATCGACATCGCCACCTCGACATCCTGACGTAGCTCCTCCTCGGACATGTCGAAGTACGGCACGTCGTGGGTGTACAGCAGTTCAAGGAAATCCTCTTTGCTGATCCCCAGCTTCTCGGCTGCCCAGCCGCTGGACACCTGACGCTGCCGGAACAGCTCGATGTACGCCAGCTCTGCGAGATGCCTCGCCGCGTCCCGCGGCGTTGGCCCCAGGAGATCGACGACGCTCTCCGGGAGCTCGACGGCGAGCGTGCGCATGTTCGTCTGTGATGATGCCGGTAAGCTGCTCATGGTCACAGTGTACCAACCTGTCTGTCCCTACCGCGCCTGTCAGCAGGGCGACATTTCGGTCAGGAATCGTTGGTGGTACGCGCCCCCGATGGTACGCTTCTGTCACACGGGCAGCGCCACACCCACATCCGCCCACGGACCGTGGTCGTAACCCTGATCGTGACCCTAAGCGTCGGAGCGTGTGCGTGGTTGAGCGGCCGTTTCAGTGGGGGATCCTGAGCGCGGCGAACATCGCCCGCCGGCGGTTCGTGCCCGGCATCCTGGGCGGCACCGAAGGTGTGCTCGGTGCCGTCGCCGCACGAGACGGCGATCGAGCGCGGGCGTTCGCGGCCGAGTTTGGCATACCTCGTGCCTACGACTCGTACGACGCGCTGCTCGGGGACCCTGAGATCGACGGCGTCTACATTGGCCTCCCCAACTCGCTCCACACCGAGTGGACAATCCGCGCTGCCGCCGCCGGCAGGCACGTCCTGTGCGAAAAACCGCTCAGCCGGCGCGCTACCGACGCGGATCGGATGGCTTCCGCCTGCGCCGAGGCTGGCGTGATCCTGATGGAAGCGTTCATGTACCGCCATCACCCACAGCACGCCCGCGTGCGCGAGTTGCTGGCGGCCGGCGAGATCGGCGAGCCAACCTACCTGCGGGCCACGTTCTCGTTCGCGATGGATGCCGAGCGCCGGGCCCGAGACGTCCGCGTCAGGCCCGAGCTCGACGGCGGCGCCTTCATGGATGTCGGCTGCTACGCCCTCAACGCCGCTCGCTTCCTCTTCGACGCCGAGCCGATCGAGGTCACGGCGCTCCAGCGGTTCGATTCCTCGCTCGGCGTGGACACCTCGTTCGTCGCGCTCGCCCGGTTCCCCGGGGACCGCCTGGCGATCGTGGACGGCAGCTTCGACGTCAGCGGCCCGCAGCGTTATGAGATAGCCGGCTCGCGCGGGTCGATCGTCGTCGATCCGTGCTTCCAGCCCGGCCCCGCCGCCACCGCGTTCACCGTTATCCGTGGCGGCGAGCGTCGCCTGATCGAGGTCCCCGGCGTCGATCAGTATGCGCTCGAAGCGGATCACTTCGCGCGGAGCGCTCGCGCCGGCCGGCTGCTGCCGCCGGCCGAGAATGGCCGCGCCCAGGCGCGGGCGGTCGAGGCGCTCTACCGGAGTGCTGAGACCGGACAGGCCGTGCGACTCTAATGAGGCGGATCCAGACCCGAATGCAACACAAACCGCGCCTTCTTCGTCTCTCAGAGAGAAGGATCGATCGCAGCATGGGCACCAGACTGAACACCGGGCTGACACACGGCGGACGAGCACCCTGGCTTTCGACAGCGAAAGCCAGCGGTGAGCCGGGGGAAGGACGATGATCTCGACGATGCGGATCTTCGGGGCGATCCTCGCCCTCACCATCGTGTTCGTCCAGCCTGCCCCCGCGGCGCTGGCCCAGGGCGCGCCGTTCTGTGGCCCCGGCACCACGCCGAGTTTCACCCACGGCTTTGCGGCCCTCAAATCCGCCCTCGGCCCCATCATGGGTGAGCCGGTCGAGTGCGAGCACAACGACGGCGACAGCGGCGACATCGTCCAGCAGACCACGACCGGCCTGGCGTTCTGGCGCAGGTCGACGAACACGCCCACGTTCACGGACGGCTACCGCCACTGGGCGCTCCTGCCCCAGGGGCTCGTCGCCTGGGAGGGCAGCTCGATCGATCCTCCTCCCAACGCCCGCGGGGCCGCGCCCGCGTCTGGTCCGCAACAGGGCGCCGGCACGCCTGGGATCGGCAGCAGCGGTCGAACTGAGGCGGCTGCCATCCCGGCGATCTCGGCCGGCCGTCGGCTCACCCCCAACGAGTTCGTCTACCGCACCATGGACCAGCCGCCGTCCGGCAACGGCTGGCCCTGCCAGACCCGGAACCCGAGCTGCGGCCGTGAGGACTGGTGGGCCCAGTGGAACGAGATCCAGGAGAACGGCTGGCTCCAGTACCGCTTCATCGGGCCGGGCCTGGTGACGGAGGGGCGCTTCGCGGAGGCGATCGCGCTGCTCTGGCTCTGGCCGGATGGCCGCGAGCTGCTCCAGACAGCGTCCGATCACGGCGTGGCCATCATGACCTCGCCGGAGATCGCGCGGCGCGCGTTCGCGGCGTACCGTCCGGCCAACCGGACGCTTCTGATCAATCCGAACTTCACCGAGGTCTCGACCTGGCTGCTCGCCGACGTGATCGCGCACGAGCTGCGCCACGCCGCTGACCACGCCACTAGCACCCGAATGGGGGCAGGATACGGCGACTGCGTCGCGCGGGAGCAGATCGCGTTCCAGACCGAGGCGAGCTTCGTGCGCTGGCTGGCGGACCGCCAGGGCGGGCTGCCGTCCTCCGAGCAGGTCTCCAAGCTGCTCTCGCAGGAAGACTTCGCCCTCTTCACGGACGTCTATCGCACCCTGACGGCGGAGAACCTGAACGCCCAGGTCGAGGAGAGCTACCGCGCGATCTGCTCACGCTCGCGGTAGTTGTCAGTCATCAGTCGTCAGTCCTCAGTTTGGCGTTCTCCCAACTGATAACTGATGACTGGCTACTGACTACTGGAGCACGGTATGATCCGCCGGTCGCCGTCCCTGTCCGGACAGCGTAGCCGTTCCGCGGAGTGAGCCTTCCATGGCGCTGCCCGGCACACCTCCCGTGGCGAACGGCTTCCCAACGCATCCCACGTCATGTCTATCTCACCGCAGGTCATGATAAATCAGGCACACGTGGTGGCCATGTCGGACCCGACCGTCGTCAAGGCCACGGCAACCCCCGCTTCGACGTCGCCTGACGCCGAAGCGGTCGCGCCTCCGAAAGACGAGGTGCCCGAACGGCGCTCCGTCTGGAAGGTGGCCCTCACCCTCGTCGCGCTGACCGCGATGAGCGCATTGTTCATCTTCTTCCCGATCGATTGGGAGAAGGTCGGCAACTGGGGCTATCTCGGCGTCTTCCTGGTGACGTTCGTCGCCACCGCCAGCTTTATTCTGCCCATCCCGTATTTGCTGATCGTCGCGAGAGCTGCCTTCTACCTGGACCCGATGCTGGTGACCCTCGTGGCGGGCCTGGCCGGCGCCCTCGGCGAGCTCACCGGCTACGTCATCGGCGCCAGCGGCCGTGGTCTGATCCCCCAGGGCAAGCTGTACGAGAAGGCCCACCAGTTGATGGAGTCGTACGGCTTCTGGTGCGTCGCGTTCTTCGCGTTCGTCCCCAACCCCGCCTTCGACGCCATCGGGTTCGCGGCCGGCGTCCTTCGCTACCCGCTCTGGAAGTTCCTCCTGGCCTGCTTCCTCGGGAAGTCGCTCAAGTTCCTGTTGGCGGCCTATTCGCACGTGGTGCTCCACTGGACCTGCTCCGTCTTCCCACGGGCCTGCGACGCATTCCGCGCCACGTCGACCGGCTTCTTCGGCTGACCCCGCGGACCCCCTCCCCTTCCTGACCAGGCCCAGTCCCCATCCGACTCCGAGCTACGTTTTCGCTTCGACCAGCCCCGACACCGTAGCCACGAGCCGGTCAATGTCGAATGGCTTGGTGAGGTACGCCTGCACGTCGAGGGGCGCTTGCTCAGGGCACGGATCAGCGGCTCGTCATGCACCACCAGGATGCGCGCCTGCTGGCCCATGGGACGGCCTTTCAGGGGATGGCCCTAGACCGCCCGCCTGCGGTAGGCCCGCGAGCCCACTGGGCTCGCGGGCTTCCCCTCCCTCAAATCAGCGAGCCAAGCGGGCATGACGTCGAGTTCGAAGAGGAGATCGCCGCCGCAGTCGCCGCAACGCAGGTGACGGACCTGGGGCTGCGGCCTGCGGCCACCTGGCCGCGTGTAGAAGATCCCTGCGACTGCGTACCCCACCGTCCGACCGCACAGCATGCAGGATCCCGCGTACGCTCCAGCCATCCGACCTCTCCGACCCTGAGGAATAGATGCGGACTTACCGCTCGAACGGCTGACGGCCCGGGATCGCCCGCAGGATCAGCAGGAGGACGACGGCGCCCAGGAACGCGAGCACGATGCTGCCGACATTGAAGCCGGTGACGTCCCAGCCGAAGAAGGTGCTCCCAAGGAAGCCGCCGATGAGCGCGCCGAGCACGCCGACCACGATGTTGCCGAGGATGCCGAACCCGCGGCCCCCCATCGCCATACCGGCCAGCCAGCCCGCGATCAGGCCGACCAGCAGCCACGCAATGATACCCATGAGGACTCCTCCGATGATGCCGGGCCCCAGGATCAGGGCCTCGTGCCACCCACCAAGGCAAGGTGCGTACCATTCCTCCTTGGCCGCCGCGTGACTCACCCGGTATAGTGCGGCCCAACCTCGATCGCCACCGCGCGGTCACCTGGGAGAGCGTGTGGACGACCTGCAGATTGCATGGCTGATGATCGGGTGGCTAGTGGCGTTCTGGGCCGGGAAGGACCTCCAGACGCGCTTCATGCGCTGGCGGGAAGCACGCCGCGGCGAGTAACGTCGGCCGCGTGACGACGGGGGCGAGCCGACGACTCGCCCCGTGTATTGCCTGACGGCACGGTCGCAGCACCAGCATCGGGGACTTCTTCTCTCCCTGCGATCTGAGCTCAGGGCCACGGCCGCCCGGTTGCCGTGGTGCTCAGCGCGCCTGCCCCAACGGCGGGTCGAACAGCCACTCCTGGTCGGTCTCCCCCGTTTCTTCCCACTGGATCATCGTGGTCCCGTTCTCCCGTGAGCCTTGCGGATCGGCCAGGAGCTTGCGACTCGCCATGTTGCGGATCCTCAGCCCGCCATTCGGCCCGGGCTCGAGGATCCAGGCCTGGTCGGTTTCGCCGGTGTCGTCCCACTGGATCATCTCGGTGCCGTTGTCACGCGAGCCCTGCGGATTGGCGAGGACCTTGCCGCTCGCCATGTTGCGGAGCTTGGCCCCGCCGCCGGGAGCCGGCTCCAGGCTCCAGGCCTGGTCAGCCCCGCCCGTGTCGTCCCACTGGATCATCTTCGTCCCGTTGGTACGCGAGCCCTGCGGGTTCGCCAGCAGCTTGCGACTAGCCATGTTGCGGATTCGATACTCATGCATGGGTCTTCCCCACGATCGAGCAAGCGGCGGCAGCCCCGTGGGAGGACGGGGCTGTCGCCGAGGACCGCCACCGGCGCCGCGTCGCGCGCCGCGGGCGGGGTCGAGCCCGATCAGACTAACCGCGCGCCGTGTTCGACGACGCGCTCCGATCGTAGGCACGAACGTCGGTCCCGCCGTAGCGGTCGAAGGCGTCGCGGGCCACCTGGGCCTGCTGGGCACTCGCGGCCTGCGCGGTGATCAGGATACGGCCTTCCTTGACGTGCGCTTCGTAGGTCCGCGCGTCTTCTTCGGGGATGCCGGCTCCCACGAGCGCGCCAATGAGGCCACCGGCCACGGCGCCGACGGCCGCGCCGCCGAGCGTCGTGGCCAGGGCACCGGCGGCCACGATCGGCCCAATCCCCGGGATCGCCAGCGCGCCGATGCCGACCAGCCAGCCGGCGATCCCGCCCGTCAGGCCCCCGAGGAGGGCACCCGTGGCCGCCCCGGACGTCTCGGCGCCGGCCATGTCGGAGCGCTCGACCATGGATTGGGTCTCGCGGGTGTCCTTGGCCACCACCGACACCTGGTCTGGCGAGAAGCCGGCGTCCTTCAGCTCGTTGAGCGCCTTCTCGGCGTCGCCCTGGCTCTCGAAGACGCCGGCCACGGTGTGGCCGGTCGTGCCCGAGGTACCCGTCCTGTCTGCCATCGTCATGCTCGTTCCTTTGCTCGTTGTTACCGTCGACGGCCGCGATCGAAGCCCTCGCGGATCTCTTCCCGCAGGTGCTCCCACGACTCGCTCCCCGTGTGGGAGCGCCGCAGCTCGGGCTCCACCTCGGCGAAGTCGCGGCCGGCGTACCGCTCGTCGTGGGCTGCCTCGTACCCGCGCCGGTAGTGGGGCTCGGCGTCCGCGAACGTCCGGGTGTCGGCGGCCGTGCCCATCGTGCCCCGTCGCGCATTGAAATGCTGCTCGAACGCGGAGCGGTCGCGGCGCCAGTTCTCGTCGACGTTGACCCGCTCCTTGCGGACGGTGTCGCTGATCGTCTGGCGCTCAGTCTGGACCTCGCGGTCGACGACGACCTCGCCCGTGACGACCGCTTCCTTCTCGACGACGGCCTCCTCGCCGCGCACTGGGACGCGGATCGTGCCCTCCTGGAAGGCGTTCGCCACCTCGCCGGCCGCCACTGGGCGGTCCTTCACGTCGACCCGGTCGACGGTCACCTCCTCATGGCGCAGCTCGACCGGCACGTTAACCTGCTCGGCCTCGACCGTCTTGCGGATGTCGACCGAGCCCAGCCCGCCCTGGCGCTTCTCCACCTCCAGCCGCTCCTCATGGATCGGCACGCGGATCTCTTTCGGGTCTCCCAAGCGCTCGGCCGTGTCGGCGAAGTACCGGCCCCCCTGTGCGCCCAGGTAGAGACGGTCGTTGTCCATGCGTTCGAAGGCGCTGACGGGGATCCGCCGCTCGCCGACATAGGCATACTGGTCATCGTAGCGGTCGATCGTGCCGTACTCGCGATTGTCGGCCCCGAAGATCTTCAGGCCCTTGCGCAGCTTGCCTTTGAGGTCCATCTCGCTCGCTTCCTTTCCAAGTGATGGGCGTTATCTGCCGGTCGCCGGAGCCCTGCCCCGGCATGGCGGGGTCGCACGTCACCCGCGCCGACGGATGTCTGTCTGCCTTGCTGCCTTTTCGTCCTCCTCACCCGGATTCCTTCGATCGACGGGGTACGCGACCTCATCGCGGCCCGATCCGAACGAGCCGTCCGACTCAGGATGCCGTCGCACCGGCTCCCAGGGAACCGTGTTGTCCTCGACCGTAACCGTCGCCCGGCGGAGCGTCTCCTCGAGCGTCTGTCGTTCGGTGGTCAGCGTCCGGTCGATGACGACTTCGCTCGTGACGACGATCTCCTTCTGAACGACCGGCTGCTCGCGGAACACGGGGATGCGGACGGCGTCGTCCCTGAGGTCGCCGGGAGCCTCGCCGATCGTCGCGACGCCGCCCGGGTCGTCGATCAGTCGGTACTCGACCACCTCGCGCCTCAGCTCGACCGGGACCATCATCTGTTCGGTGACCACCGTCTTGCGGATCTCGACGAACCCGAGGGCGATGCGACGTCGTTCGACGCGCAGGTGCTCCTCGACTTCGGGGACGCGCAACACCTCGTCTCGCCCGCGCAGGCTGTCGTCTGCCTCGCCAACCGGGGCGACCATCCCCGCTTCGCCCACGATGTCGCGCTCCGCGTCCTGAACGGGCCCATCGTCGGATTCGGCATCGGCGACGTCGCGCGCACGGAACGTCGGGCCGCCGGCGTCGCGCAGCCGCGCCTCGACTCGATCGGCGTGCTGGCGGGATTCCGGGCGCGCCTCGTCGTGGCCGGCGGCGATGTCGATGACCTCCCGACGGAGGGTCTCGCTGATCGTGTGGCCCTCGCTGATCTGCTCGCGGCCGACCGCGACTTCGCCCGTGACGACGGCCGCCTTACTGACGAGCACCTCCTCCCCCCGTACGGGCACGCGGATGGTGTCCTGCTCGAAGGCGTCCAGGCCCTCGCCGATGGTGATCGGCCGTTCCTCGACCTCGACCTGGCGCACCTCGACCTGGTCGCGCCGCAGGTCGATGGGCACGTTGACCTGCTCGGTCTCGACCGTCGTGCGGACCTCGACGTCGCCGAGCTCGATGGTCCGCGTCCCCACCGCGAGCCGTTCTTCGACGAGCGGGACGCGGACCTCGCCCTCTCGGGTCACAGTCCGGGCCTCGCGGCCAGCATCGAAGTACCGCGCGCCGTCCCGGCCGACGTAGAGGCGATCCCGGTCCAGCCGTTCGAAGGCGTCGTACGGGATCGGACGGCCGCCCACGTACACGGCGGCGTCGTCATAACGGTCGACCGTCCCGTACTCCGCGCGGTCCGGGCCGACGACGCGCATGCCCGGCTTGAGTTTCCCCGTGAGGTCCATTGACGTTGCTTCTTTCATCGAAGGGGTCGCCGGGCCGGTTGGATGTCAACCGGCCGAGTGGAGCTTCGTGTTAGCGCGCGGTCGGCGGGTTCGCCGTGGGCCGGATCACCTGCACATCGGATGGCACGGTCCTCCGCGCGGGCGACTGGCCATCCGAGGCACCAGCCTGCTGCTGCGCGGCATCGGCGGCCTGGACGAGCTTCGGCGCCGCCTCCTGTCCCTGCCGGTACCAGGCCGCGACGATCTGGCCGGCCGTCTCGCGGCCGCCCAGGCCGAAGGCCAGGCCGAGGGCGAGCGCGAGGGCCCCGACGGTCGCCATGAACAGGGTATTGACCAGTGTCGTCGCGATCCCGAGCTGATTCACCGCGATCACGATGCCAAAGGCCCAGACGGCGCCACGGGCGAGGTTTGCGAGCAGATCCGGATTCCCCAGGTCCGCTTGCGCCGTGGCGCCGCGGACGAGCGCGTGCACGGCGTTCGCCGCGAGGCCGGCGAGCACCAGCACGACCAGCGCCACGACCAGGTTCGGGATCCAGAGCAGCAGCTGCTGCAGCACCTGGGAGACCGCGGGCAACCCGAGCGCGTCGAAGGCGACGACCAGGACGATCAGCCGCACGAACCACTTCGCGATCGTCGCGAGCGCACCGGCGGCGTCGGTCCTGATCCCGGTTTTCTGCACGAATCCGGCGAAGCCGGAGCGCTGGGCCAGGTCGTTGAACTTCACGCCCCGCAGCAGCGCGGCCACGGCGGCGGCGATGAGGCCGGCGATGATCCAGCCGACGATGAGGATGACGGCGAAGCCGATGACCTTGGGGATGGCTCCGAGGAACATGGCGAGCGCGGCGGCCATGGACGTCATGATCGCCTGGCCCCAATCGGTGACCGGTGCTACGGGCATCGTGCCCTCCCTCTCCCTGTCTGACGGCCACGGAACGAGCCATCGCTAGTCCAGCCCGATGCTGGTCCGATCACCCTCGCCGGTGCGAGCGTGCGATGCAGAGCGCGGGTATCATCATTCGATCTCGTCATGACGGTTCGTTCGCTCATTGGTCTACGTCCCTGCCAGGTCGTGACCCCCGACCGTGGCTCCTGCGCCCAACGTCGGTCGCTCTGCGCATGGAATGTGCCAGCGTGCTAGCACGCAGAGGATAGGCAGACGTGATTTACGGATTGGGCCCACGAGCGCGGCGGGTCTTCACGGCCCTGCGCGACCGGATCACGCGCGGCGACTGGACGCCCGGCACGAAGCTCCCGTCGCATCGGGATTTGGCCGCCGAGTTCGGCGTCGCGCCGCTGACGATGCGCCAGGTGTTGGCCCAGCTCGAAGAGGTCGGGCTGGTGTCGCGCCGGTCCGGGCGCGGCACCTTCGTCCGCGAAGCAGGCGGCCCGGCGGTGCTCATCGTGGAAGGCGAACCGACGCTCGGGATGTTCTTGGCGGACTACCTCGGGCGTGCCGGCTACCGCGCCCTCACGGCCAGTGGATTCGAGGCCGCCGTGGCCGACGATCAGGCGATCGCCCTGGTCCTCTATGACCTGGCGGCGCCGACGGTGCACGACGGGCTGGCGGGTCTCCGGGCCTTACGCTCGCGCCATCCGCGGCTCCCGATCGCGGCGATCGTGGCGGACTTGGACGAGCTACGGTCGCTGTTCGGCACGGCCGAATGGCCCCTCCACGTCCTGCCGAAACCGATCAATCTCGGGTTGCTCGACGAGCTGCTCGGGTTGGTTCGACCTCGCTCGATGGCGACGGACTAAGGTTGCGTTGGCTCGGTCGTCCCCTCCGCCTCGGGGGCCTGGACCGCATCGTCGGCCTCCCGGGCAGAGCCGCTCCCGTCGGGAGAGCGGGCGGGGCGGTTGCCGCCGTCGGCCTCGACCACGGCCAGGGCCTCATCGAGCAGCAGCAAGCGCCCCTGCAGCCGGCGCTCGCCGACGATCGGCTCGACGTGGGTAAGGAAGACGCCCTCCTCGGTCGTCGGGGCCCGGACGGTACGCAGCAGATCGCCGGCCTCCTCGCGGTCGATGACGAAGTCGTGCGACGGGTAGCCGGTCAGCAAGCGATCCAGCGCCCCTTCCTTCAGGTGGTCCGCGCCCAGCCGCTGAACGTAGAGCGTCGCGGTCTTCGTGGCTCGGTCCACCTCGGCGACCTGCAAGGGGTCGATCTGCGCCATGAGCGGGCCCATCAGGCCGACGGACAGGGCCGAGGCTTGCTCGATGGCCCACCGCGTCGTCATGGCCAGGCCACGCCGCGAGCGGAAGCGGGCGAGGTACTGCTCGAACGACGTCTCCGCTTCGGCGCGCAAGGCCCGGAGTCCCTGGATCGGCGCCAGGCCGGACTCGCCGTGCCCGGGGATAATCGCGTGCTGTGAGGCGAGGTCGAGCGGGCCGAGTTCCCCGAAGTCGGAGATCACCAGCTCGTCGGCGGTCAGGGCCAGGAGCATGCCGGCCCCCTTGCAGTAGTCGTCGAGGTAGACGGTCAGGTTCCGGTAGTGGCGCCGCAGGGTTCGCGCCAGTCGGTACGCGGCCTCGGCCGAGCCGCCCAACGTGCTGAGGAGGAGCAGGCAATTCGGCTGCCGGGGACGACCATGGCGCTCGAGGGCCAGGTCCCCATCGCCCGGATGCGCCAATTCGCCGCTATAGATCAGCACATCGGCCTGGCGACGCTCCGCCAGGCGTGTCGCCAAGGCCCGTAGCTCCCGCAGGTCACCGCCGTCCGCCATCATCGAGCTCCATCACCCGAACCGTTCCTCGTCGCAGTCGGCGGGCCTACCGCACAACCCGTTCCTACCCTGACCGCAGTCGCGGCAGGTGAGAGCTGTATCGGCGAAACTCAACGCTGACTCCCAGGAGCGTGCTTGGCGGTTCCGTCAACGCGAGTCCAGAAAGGGAACGAGGAGCGGCGCTGCTAGGCCAGACCAGCGCGATCTAGAGTGACATGGGGGCGCCGGTCCGCTCGTTCTGGTTCCCGTTTTACCCCACTGCGAACCCCCCGCGTGCTACGGCTCGTTCTATCCCTCGATGCCCCTGGCCCTGGAGGTGCTCGTGCGGGTCTGGTTCTCTGTGCTCGGCGTCGCCGCGCTCGTGCTTGGCGTCCCGGTCGGATGGCTCCCGGCGCCGTCGACGGCGCTCGCGCAGGGCGGCCATCCCAGCACGACCTCGGCTGACACCGTCGCGCTCGGGATCATCGTCGACACCACCAACCCGCGTAGCATGCAGATGGCGCGCGAGGCCGGATTCACCCACGCCAAGATGATCGTGCACTGGCCGCGCCTGGAGCCTAAGCGGGGCCGCTACACGTTCGCCGAAACGTCCGAAAACGACCTGGACAACGTGATGAAAGCGGCCCGCGCCGAGGGGATCAAGCTCGTCGTCCGGGCGGACGGCGCGCCCGAGTGGACCGGCGGCTCCCCCGCGAAGGCCGATCCGAATGAAGTCGAGGCGTTCTACGAGGCGATGGCCGCCCACGGCAAGGAGACGATCGTCGCCTACGAGATCCTGAACGAGCCGAACCTCCCGTTCGAGTGGGGCGACGACCCGAACCCCTCAGCCTACGCGGCGTTCCTGAAGGCGGCCTACAAGGGCGTCAAGAAAGGCGACCCCTCAGCACTCGTGGTCGGCGGCGGCCTCTCACCGGCCACCGGTGGCGCCGGCGGCACCATCGAAGACGTCGATTTCCTGCGCGGCATGTACGCGGCCGGCGTCAGGGGTTCGATGGACGCGATGGCGATCCACAACTACGGCGGCAACCATGAGCCGGAGCGCGACCCGGGCGACTGCGGTATCTGCTTCCGGCGCGCCGAGCTGTACCGCCAGGTAATGGTGGAGCAGGGCGACGCCGCCACGCCGATCTGGGCCACCGAGTTCGGCTGGCTGCTGGACCCCGGCCGCAACATGGGCCAGTACGACTGGATGCGCGTCTCTGCCGAAAAGCAGGCCGAGTACGTCGTCCGATCGTACAAATACGCCCAGAAGAACTGGCCCTGGATGACCGGTCTGCTGCTCTCCAACCTGGACGCAAGTACCTCCGGGTACCACACCGGCGCCCAGAACGGGATGCCCTGGTTCGCGATCCTCAACAAGGACCACTCGCCGCGGCCGGCCTGGAAGGCGTTCAAAGCGTGGCGGGAGGGTGAGGGCGCCCAGGCCGACCGCCGCCCGCGCGCCGGCACCAGCGCCCAGCAGCAGCCCACCCCGTCCGCTCCAACGCCATCCACCCCCGAGACGACCACGCCAACACCTGCCACGCCCGCTCCGAGCCCGGCTGCCAGCTCGACCCGCCTGCGCGTCGGCAAGACGGACGGCACCGGCGCCAACCTGCGCGAGCGACCGAGCACCGATGCCAGGGCAGTCGCCATCCTGATGGACGGCACCGCCGTGGAGGCGATCGGCGAGGACGTCAAGGCCGAAGGCATCACCTGGCGGAACGTCCGCACCACCGCCAGCACCACGGACGGCGTGACCGGCTGGGTCGCCGCGCAGTACCTGGTGCCGTAACATCCTCCCTAACACTGAACACCGGAGGAGAACATGCCAAAGTACGGCCGCGCGGTGGTCCTTGCCGAGGTCGGCGCGCCGCTCGAGATCCGCGAGTACCCGGTCCCCGATCCCGAGCCTGGTGCCGCGCTGGTGCGCGTGACCCTGTCCAACGTCTGCGGGTCAGACCTCCACGTCTGGCGTGGCGAGCTCGACCCTAGAAAGCGAAACTGGGCCTTGCCCCGCCACCACGGCCACGAGATGACCGGCTACATCGAGAAACTCGGCGAGGGCGTCACCGCCGACTCAGATGGGCAGCCGCTCAAGGAAGGCGACCGCGTCGTCTACCAGTACTTCTTCCCCTGTCGACGCTGCAAGAACTGCCTGGCAGGCCGCAGCCGCGCCTGCCCCCAGCGGTACGCCCACACCGCCGTGCCGTGCGATCGGCCGCCGTACTTCAACGGCGCCTGGGGCGACTACTTTTACCTTCGCCCGAACCACACCGTCTTCAAGGTGCCGGACCACCTCTCGGACGATCTGGTGGTCGGCGTGAACTGCGCCTTCTCGCAGGTGGTCTGCGGGATGGACGTCGGCAACCTCGGCATGGGCGAGACGGTGGTCATCCAGGGGGCGGGCGGCCTCGGCCTGTACGCCATCGCCGTCGCCAAGGAGCGCGGCGCCGGCCAGGTCATCGTCGTCGACGGCGTGCCGGAGCGGCTCGACCTGGCCGAGGCGTTCGGCGCCGACCAGATCGTCGACATGCGCGAGTCGAAGACCCCGGACGATCGGGCCGCCCGTGTCAAGGAGCTGACCGGCGGCTGGGGGGCCGACGTGGTCATGGACGTGGCCGGCTTCCCACAGGTCGTCGCCGAGGGCATGAAGATGATGGCCCAGGGCGCCCGCTACGTGGAGATCGGCAACATCTCGCCGGGCCTCACCTACGACGCCGATCCTTCGTTCTGGGTGACCAACAACTGCACCATCACCGGGATCCACGTCTACGAGCCGCGCCACCTCCGCGAGGCGCTCCGCCTCCTCGACCGGAAGGGCAGCGTCTACCCGTTCCACAAGATCGTCTCGCACCGCTTCCCACTTGAAGAGGTCAACGACGTCCTGGCCCAGCAAGACAAGGGCGCCATCACCCGCTCCAGCCTCGTCCCTTAACCGAACCCGCCAGAGTCAATGAGGCTGATCGGCTACCGCAGGCGGAGCCGGTACAGCCCCAGGTCCGTTGCCGCGTACAGGTTCTGGCGGTCCACCCCGAGCGCCACGCCCAGAACGTGCTTCGCCTCTCCAACGTCGAGCCGCTTCCAGCTCGTGCCGCCGTCGGTGCTGGACTGGAGCGGCCCGACCGGCCTGGAGCTCGACGTCATCAGCCCCACGTACACGCGATCCGTCTCGGCCGGATCGGCGACCACCGCCGTGAGCACGTTGTAGTTCCGCTCCTGGCTCTTCGGACCGGAGACCTCCAGCGGCACGATCACACTGTGACGCCAGGTCTTCCCGTCGTCGTCGCTCCGATAGATCGGCAAGTCCAGGTGGAGCCACCGCTCCTTGACGTAATGCCCCCGGAAGCCAGCGTACAGCCGCTCCGGCGCAAGTCCCGTATCGCCTAGGATCCGGGTGATGTCCTCCACCAGGGTCGGGTGCTGGAATTGGCGTGGCGAGAGGTTGACGCTCATCACGATCGGCGGCGCGTACGGCATCTCCCGCTGCCACTCCCGCGCCTGCCGGCACGCCTCGCCGAGCACCCACTGCCCGATCGGCACGATCAGCCCGGTCTCCTCGGCGATCGGGATGAAGTCGGCCGGCGAGACCAGCCCCCGCTCCGGGTGCTGCCAGCGCACCAGCGTCTCCACCCGGTCGATCCCCATCTCGTCCAGCGACATGATCGGCTGGTACATCAACCGCAGCTCGTCGCGGTCGACCGCCCGCCGCAGCGCCGTCTCCAGCTCCAGACGCTTCATCGCCTGCGCGTTCATCGCCCCGTCGAAGACGGCGTGCCGCGACTTCCCCTCGCTCTTCGCCCGGTACATCGCCAGGTCGGCGTTGCGCAGCAGGTCGGCCGACGACTCAACGCCCGTCCCGCTCACCGCGATCCCAATGCTCGCCGTCGAGAACACCTCGTGCCCGACCACCGCGAACGGCGACCGCAGCTTGAGCGCGATCCGCTCCGCCACTTCGAGCGCGCTGTCCAGGCCGCGCACGTCCTCGATCAAGATCGTGAACTCGTCGCCGCCCAGCCGCGCCACCGTGTCCTCGGTGCGGACGCAGTCTAGCAGCCGCTCCGCCGCCGCGATCAGCATCTGATCCCCGGCCTGGTGCCCCAGGCTGTCGTTCACGATCTTGAAGTTGTCCAGGTCCAGGAACACCAGCGCCACCGCCTGCTCCCGCCGATCGGCCCGGATCAGCGCGTGCTCCAGCCGGTCCATGAACAGCGCCCGGTTCGGGAGGCTGGTCAGCGGGTCGTGGAACGCCTGGTAGGTCAACTGGTCCTGCAGCGCCCGCCGATCGCCGATGTCTTGACTGTTCAGCACCAGCCCTGAGACGTCCGGATCGTCCAGCAGGTTGTTGCCAACCGTCTCGGTGTAGATCCAGGTGCCGTCCGCGTGGTGGATGCGCCACTCGACGCGCGGCGTCGTGTCGGCCTGGCGCTCCACGTCCTCCAGGAAGCCGTGCAGCTTCTGGACGTCGTTCGGGTGGATCAGGTCGTCGGCCGCCGCCAGCTCGCGCACCTGGTCCTCGACCTGGCGGCGCAGGATGTTCAATGCTGACCGCGTCGATCGGAACGCGTCGGCGTTGTCAGGCTGAGCACGGTACGCGGTATACGTCGTCGTCAGGAGACTGAGCGCCGTCTGGTACCGCGCCCGGACGTCGCGGATGCCGGCCGCGCCCACCGAGATGCCCGGGCGCGGCGTATCGTCCGCGAGTTGGGCGAGCGACCGCTGCGCGGCGGCCACGGCCAGACTGTCGTCTCGGCCGCTCGCCCGCGCGATCTGCTCGGCGTCCAGCGCGGCCTCGATCTCCAGCAAGTGGTGCTTCCAGTCAGACTGCAACTGGAGCAGGTGCCCGCGAAAGTGCATCTCCTCCAGGGGCGCGAACCCGACCCAGCCGACCAGGAAGGTCAGCGCCAGCACGCCGCCGTTCGCCAGCATCAGGCGCATCCGGACCGAGCGCGGCAGCAGCGAGGACGGCAGCGCCCGCGCGATCCGGCCGATCACCCGCGTGGCGATCGCCAGCGCGCCGAGCGCCAGTGCCAGGACCGGCTGGAAGAGGAGGATGTCCTGCTGGGCCCACGACATCACGGTGAACGGCAGGACGTCCATGCGCGGCAGTGGCGGCATCGGCGGCGCCGAGGCCGCCGACGTGAGTGTCCAGACCGAGGTCCCGAGCACCTGGGAGCTGATCGCCAGGCTGCCCGCCGCCAGGATCGCCGAGACCGGCCCGGCCAGCAGCGCCGCCGGGATTCCTCGCAGCGGGCGCAGGCCGTAGACCGCCAGCGGGCCGACCGCCAACAGCAGTAAGAGTACCAGTGGGTAGCCGAACTTCAGATCGGGATAGATCGCGACGAGCACGACGGCGACGGGCACAGGGAGGCTGAGCGCGACGCCAGTCTTGAAGCCGCGCGAGGCCCACCGCGGAAGCGTGCTCATCGTGGGGCCCCTCCCAGACCCGCCTGATCCGCGTGTCAGTGCAAGGATGCAACGTACGCATCATGCAGATCGCGGAGCATCTACGATCAACAACGGCCGGCGCCGACCCCACGGGACATTACAGTCCCGACTCCTTCGCCCCCAGCCGAACCCCACCCGTGATCGCTGTGAACGGGAGCCTCGTTGCGAAGATCACCGATCCGGTCATCTGCAATGATGAGTCGCCCGGACCACACGTTCAGTCGAGGATTACGGTCGATCTGATGAGGCATCCCCGGACCGACCGACGGCGACGTCGACGTCCGCGTCCGAGTAGCCGGGCAGGCGAAAGCCTGACAACAGCAGCTGCTGGAGGTCGTTCCACTGAAACAGGCGTGACCGCGGATCGCCGACTGTCCCGAGCCAGTCGAGCATCATTGCTGCCCGGATCTGGCGCCTGCTGACCGGTGGAAGCTGTGGAATGATGATGATGCCGGCGTGGTGGCGGCCCGTCTCCAGGCACGCTGCGTGGAGCCGACGGAAGTCCCAGCGATTGTACGTGAGCAACACTCGGCCGAGCGCCGTCGCGTGCTGCAGCTGCTCATCGTCGGAATCTTCGCCCCGCCCCACTTCCAATGCCGTGAGCGAGTCGAAGCCACGTTCTCGAAGCGCTTCAGCGATAGGCCGATCGATGCACTCATCCAGATAGGCCGGCGGCGCGGGCATCAGTCGTCGTCGACGTTGGCCTGGATGTACCGCTCGATCTCGCGCCTGTGTGCCTGATAGTAGGTAAGCGCACTGTCAACGGCGGCAGCCGTGAGCTGCGGGTACGCCTGGATGACCCCTTCGGTCGCTCCATACTCACGTGAGGCGAGTACGACACTACGCACCGAGATCCGCGTGCCGCGGACGATCGGCTCGCCGCCGAGGATGCCCGGGTTCCTCACGATGTGTCCATCTACCGTCGTACGCTGGACAGCCACGGCGCCCTCCGTTACGTGTCGCAGGATTGTATCAGCCAGGTGGTCGCTGCGCACTGCGTCCAGCCGTTCCTTGCAACCGTCCAGGGATACCGGGCGCGCCGTGTTGTCCTGCGCCGGGCCGCGCACCATAATGCGGTGCTCAACCGGTGTAGCAAGGGCCGCCGGCCCGGCCGAGCGCCCCGATCGCCACGCGGGGCCAGCGTCGTCAGACGGCCGGCCCCGACTCGGACGTAGCACGAGGAGGTATCGCCGTGGAGCCAGTCATCCGCAACTACAGAAGCGTCTACCAGGGAGGCGGCGGATCCGCCAGGCTGATCTCCCTGGACGACGGCCCCGTCACCTGCACCATGACCTACTCCGTGATCGAGCCCGGCCAGACCAGCTCACACCACATCCACCCCTGGGAGCACGAGGTCTACATCCTCGAGGGCTCGGGCGTGCTGGTCTGCGACGGCAAGGAGTACCCCGTCACAGCGGGTGATGGCATGTACATCCCCGGCGGCGTCGACCACTACACCCTGAACAACCAGAGCAGCGGCGTCATCCGCCGGATCGAGGTCAACCCGCTCAGCGCCGCGCAGGGCGGCGCCGGCCCCGGCGGCAGCACGGGGAGCGGCGAGGCCCCCGTCATCCGCAACGAGCGCGACCTCGACATGAAGGCCGGCCACACTCTGATCAGCTCGAAGGACGGCGCCCCGACCTACGTCATGCTCTACAACGGCCCGATGGCCCCCGGCGCCGTCAGTCACCCCGAGAGCGGCGGTCACACCCACGAGTGGCAGCACGCCGTCTACGTGCTGGAGGGACAGGGGACGCTCGTCTGCGGCGGGAAGAGCTACACCGTGTCCGAGGGCGACGGCGTGCTGGTGCCTGGCAACGTGCTCCATCAGTGGAAGAACGAGACTGACGCCCCGATGCTTCGCATCACCTTCAACGCCGTCGCCTCCGAGACCGCCGAGCATTAGTCGGCGGATTCGGAAAGGATTGATGAACTCACGGCATTCAAGTCAAGTAGGTGACACCACCGGCCCGCACTTTGCGTTAAGCTGCATGTAACGGACCGCCGAGAAGTCTGACGAATGACCGTCCGAGCGGCCATTACAGCGGCTTGCGGCGCCATTGATCGTGGCCTTCTCTCCTGGTCACGGCTTCAGGGGAGGCGACAACATGATCAACGCTGACGAAGAGTGCTGTATCGTGTACGCTGTTGGCTAGACCGAGGAGCACCCCCATGGCACTGCTAGCTCGACACTTTGCCGAGGAGCTAGGGAATACCTTTGCCCAGGCTGCGCAAAGTGAAGCGGCGGTCGAGGAGCTGTGGGTTTCCACGCAGCGCGATGGCGTTCACCTGTGGCTCGTGACCGCGCCGATCGACATGGCGACGGAGCGGCGCCTGCACCGGTTGACAGGATTGCTGTACGACCAGTTCCAGAGCGCCGATTTTCAGCTCCATGTCCTCAACCCACGTCATCACGGCGGCGACGCACGACGGGCGCTGCCGTCTCAGGCTGAGCAGATACCGCTCCACTCACGATAGGGCGTGGATCAGAAGACGCTGGACCACCTCCAACTCGCGGAGCGGAACCGAGACGTCGCACGGAAGCTGCTTGACGATCAAGCGGCGACATATCCACCGCTCGTGGAGTGGGCCGCCGTGGCGATGTTCTACTCGGCGGTGCAATACGTCAATGCCTATCTCTGGGAGCGGTACCACAAGGCTCCCAGAGATCACGGCGAGCGCACATGGGGCGTCCACCAGGATTCCGGGATCAACGCCTGCCTGACGAATTACAACTTCCTGAAAGATGCAGGGTACAAGGCTCGCTATGACGAGACCTATAGTCTTTCAGAGCAAGATGCTCGCACACTCCTTGAGGAAGACCTTCGCGAGGTCGAATCCACCATCCTGCGCATCCTCGGACTGCCCATTCCGACATGGTGAAGGTGACAGCAGGCGACGCTGGCGGATCGAGAGGGCGATCCGAGCCACGCCCCTGCACGACGCGCCTACGGGAAGGCCGGCTTCGGTCCAGCGATCCCGTCGCTCTACCTGTACAGGCTGCTGTGAATCACGCATCGCCCGCGAAGCAAAGGCAGCCCCTGTTACAGTCAGCACGCAGAAAGTGTGCCGCATCTCCAGCCCGATGCCATCCCTGGACGCGCCATGGCTGGCAGCCGGTTCTGACACTGAACCTGACGAGGCGTCGCTCCAGCACGCTCCGGTCGCGTCCGCCTCTAGCCGCAGACCATCGGGTAGATGTGCCGTTCGCGCGAGAGCTCGACCGGTACCTGCGTCTTCGACCAGGACTCGCCGCCGTCCTGGCTGACGTAGACCTGGCCCCGCATGGCGCAGCAGGTCACCAGCGCCGGCGCCTCACGGTCGATGGCGATCTTCGCCATCCGGCTCGGCGGGACGTCCCCGATGTCGACCCGGTCCCAGGACTCGCCGGTGTCCCGGCTGCGGAACAACGCGCCGGCTTCCTCGGTGCCGGCCGGTGCCCCGCCCCCGCCGGCGCCGGCCGCCAGGTAAAGGACGTTCGGATCGTCCGGCGCGACCAGCAGGTCCCGACAGTAGGAACCGCCCGGGAACATCTCCCCGAACTGGACGTGCTCCCAGTGGCGGCCGTGGTCACGACCTCGGAACATGGCCACCTGGGTGGCGATGTAGACGGTGCCCGGCGCGGCCGGGCTCACCTCAACGGCGTGCAGGTCGATGGTGTTGTTGCGGAGGTACGGACCGTCGATCAGCGAGGTCCAGCTCTCGCCGCCGTCCCGACTCCCGAGCAGCCCGCCAACCTCGATGGCGGCGTACATGTCGAGCGGGTTCGAGGGATCGGCCGTGATGCCGATGACGCGCTTCGCCAGGGGCGGCATGTAGGTGGTGATGTGCGGGAAGACCACCCCGTCGGTGTCCATCCGCTGCCAGTGTGCGCCGCCGTCCTCGGAGCGCTCGATGCCGCACGGCTCGTAGCCGGCGTAGAGCACGTCCGGCTGCTCGGGATGGCTGGCCAGCGACCAGACGTCCCGGCCCTCGCGGGGCGTGTCGAGCGGTTCCCAGCGCTCGCCACGATCGTCGCTCCGATAGACGCCGTACTGCGTGCCGGCGTAGAGCACGGCCGGATTCTCGGGGTGGATCAACAGGGCCCGAACCTGTGGCGCTGGCGGCAAGCCCTGCGAGATGCTCTCCCAGGCCCCGTCTTCGACGGCGTAGCGGTAGAGGCCACCCTCGCCCACGAACTGACCTTCGCCGGCCAGGCCAACGTAGATGTACGTCTGATGACCGTTCGCCGCCATGGTGCACCTCACTGTGAACGTTGGGGCCCGCGTCCTTGAGGCTACCACACGCCGCTGGCCGCGAGACCTGGACGCCCGACAGCGTCGGCTGAGCACTGAGGAGCGCCGGTCTACTTGCCCTTGCCCGTGCCCGTCTCCTTGCCCTTGCTGGTCGTCGGGTTGGACCGGACGTGCGATGACACTTTGACCGGACCCTTCGGGCCCTGGCGTGTGTACTCCTGAATGCGATTGAACTTTCGACCGTCCTTCGTCTGAGCCATCCTGGCCTCCAGGACTGATAGCGCACTCCGAACTGGCGCTGAATCGCGCGGGCTTGACGTTGTCTCTATGGCCTTCCATCGGTGGCCTGGCCGCATTTGCTCGACGTAACCAGGCCCTGTGCAGACGTTGTGCCAACGCGTCATCGGGAGAGCGTCGCTCGCATGGCCGGTCATCGTAGGGGAGGGTTTGCAAGCATCAATCTGCGCAACTGACCACCCCAACCCGCCCGCCTCAGCCTCGAGCACGGCAACACGGGGAAGTTCGTCGCGCTGACTCCCCTCCCCCGCGCACGGGGGAGGGGCTGGGGGTGAGGGCTGAGTTTTGGCGTTTTGGTGGTTTTGGCAGAGGGGGTTACCCGCACAGCACGCTCACACTCGCCACTCGGTCAGATATCAGCCACCGAGCCATCCGGGTAGTACGCCGAGGCGTAGTCGCGCGGCGAGTACGGATGCGCCGCGATGACCTCCTCGTCCAGCTCGATCCCCAGCCCGGGAGTGGTCGGCAGTTCGATCCAGCCGTTCTCGATCTTCAACCCCGTCTTCTGCGCCATCGACCGGTGCGGCTCGTTCTTCGCCGTCTCGAGGATCAAGAAGTTCGGGATCGCCGCCGACAGGTGCAACGAGGCCGCCGTCGCTACCGGCCCGTTCGGATTGTGCGGCGCCACCTTGACGTAGTACGCCTCCGCCATCGCCGCGATCTTCTTCAGCTCCAGGATCCCGCCCGCGTGGCAGATGTCCGGTTGCACGATGTCCACGATCTGCTGATCGATCAGCTCGCGGAACTCCCACTTGCTGAACAACCGCTCGCCCGTCGCGAGCGGGACGTTCGCCTTCACCTCCGCGACTTTCTTGAGGGCCTGAAGGTTCTCCGGCGGCACCAGCTCCTCCAGGAACAGCATGTCGTACGGCTGGAGCGCGTGCATCAGCTCGATCGCATAGAACGGCGAAAATCGACCGTGATTGTCTAGCATCAGCCGAACGTCCGGACCGACAGCCAGTCTCACCGCCTCCAGCTTCTTCGCCGCCGAGCGGATCAGCGCCCGCTCGTCCATCCCCTCCTCGCCCGGCTGCCCCGTCCCCAGCTTGAACGCCCGGTACCCCTCCTCCATCAACGAGAGCACGTGCTCCACCGTCGCCTCAGCCGTCGGGCCGCCCGCGTGCGTGTACACCTGGACCCGGTTCCGCGTCGGCCCGCCCAGCAGCTCGTAGACCGGAGCGCCCAGCTTCTTCCCCTTGATGTCCCAGAGCGCCTGCTCGATCCCCGAGATTGCCGAGTTCAAGATGATCCCGCCACGCCAGAACCCGTGCCGATGCAATCGTTGCCAGTGGTGCTCGATCGGCCCCGGGTCCTCGCCGATCAAGTAGCGGCTGAGCTCGTCGACGGCCGCCGCGACGGTCCGCTCCCGCCCCTCCACCGATGCCTCGCCCACCCCGACGATCCCCTCGTCGGTCGTAACCTTCACGAAGTGCCAGTTCTGGCGCTCGACCCGCATCAGCAGGTTGTCGATCGCGACGATCTTCACCCTCGGTGCCTCCCCTGCCGCCCCGGGCCCGTCTGGGCAGCCAGCGCGGCGATCCCGGCCATGGTACCCCCCGCGCCCGGTACCATGCTGGCACGAACGCCCTCGCCCTCATCGGGTACTGTCTGCTGTGCCCGTTCTGCTCTCCCTCTCCGCGCCGGAGAGGGGGCTGGGGGGTGAGGTCATCCTGGGAGCACGACATGAACCGACTGGCAGGACAGGTTGCGATCGTCACCGGCGGCGGCACCGGCATCGGCGGCGCCACCGCCAGGCGCCTCGCCGAAGAGGGCGCCAGAGTCCTGATCGCCGACATCAACCTCCAACTCGCCAACGAGAACGTCGACCGCATCAAGTCCGCCGGCGGCACCGCCGAGGTCGTCGAGACCGACACCGGCTCCCACGCCGACATCAAGGCGATGGTCGAGAAGGCCGTCGACCTCTGGGGCTCGCTCCAGATCCTCGTCAACAACGCCTACTCCCCCTCCGGCGCCGACGGGGCCGGCGGCGCCACCGAGATCAGCGAAGAGGCCTGGGATCGCGGCATGGCCGTCCTCGTCAAGTCGATGTACCTCGGCGCGAAGTACGCCGTCCCCCACATGCGGCAGGCCGGCGGCGGCTCGATCGTCAACATCTCCTCCGTCCACGGCCTGCTGACCGCCCCGAAGTCGCTGATCTACGAGGCCGGCAAGTTCGCAGTCATCGGCGTCACGAAGCAGATGGCGTGCGACTACGGCGTCGACGGCATCCGCGTCAACGCCATCTGCCCCGGCCACATCGTCACCGAGCGGATGCAGCAGCGCTGGGACGAGAACCCCGACGGGCTCCGCTTCTTCGAGCAGCAGTACCCGCTCCGCCGCACCGGCCGCCCCGTCGACATCGCCAACGCCATCGTCTTCCTCTGCTCCGAGGAGGCTTCGTTCATCACCGGCCACGCCCTGGTCGTGGACGGCGGCCTCACGATCCAGCTCCAGGAAAACCTCGGCGTCGCCCAGGGCCGCTACGCCCAGCAGCGCCCAGACCTCGAGTTCCCATACTGATCCGTCTGCCGACCCTTCCCCCCTCCGTGTCGGTAGGGGCGCAATTCATTGCGCCCTATGGGAGGTGAGATTTCCTTGTCAGAGCCCGTCCGCGTCTGCGCCTTCGACGCCGTCATCTTCGACCTCGACGGCGTCCTCCTCGACTCCGAGCCGATCTACCTCGCCGCCACCAACACCGTCCTGGCCCGTGAGGGGAAGTACCTCAGCTCCGAAGAGAACGCTCGCTACATCGGTGTCCGCTTCCGCGACATGCTGGGCGACGTCATCCCTCGCATGGCCCTCGCGCACGACGCCGACTACTACATCGATCAGACCCGTGACGAGGTGCTGCGCGCGTTCGGCGGCCCGCTCCAGCCCCCGCCCGGCGCCCGTGAGCTGATCGAGCGCCTTGCCGACCACGGCGTGCCGCGGGCCGTCGGCTCCTCGAGTGTCCACGCCTGGGTCGACCAGATCCTGACCAACCTCGGCGTCCGCCACCACTTCCCGATCGTCGTCGGCGGCGACGAGGTCCCCCATGGCAAGCCCGCCCCGGACATCTTCTTGCGCTGCGCCGAACTGCTCGCGGTTCCTCCCGAGCGCTGCGCCGTCATCGAGGACTCGCCGAACGGCGTCCTGGCAGCCCGGCGCGCCGGCATGACGGCGATCGGCCTGCGTACGGCGGCGACGTCTACACTGGTGCTGGAGGGCTGCCTGGCCGTCGTGGACTCCTTCCACGAGGCGGCCGGCCACCTTGGCGTCACCCTCGACCCCTGACGCTTCCCCTTTCGAGTTGGTGACGCCCCTGACCCGCCGGTCGAGTAGACTACGAAGGTGAGCCGACGATCAGGCAGGGCGACATGAGCACGCACCGCGACCCACAAAGTGCACCAACTGAATCCGACGAAAACATGGCGGCCTGGGAGGCCGGAGTAGAGCGGATGAAGGCTGAGCTTCAGGCCAGGCACCCGGAGCTCTTTGACGAGACAGGGGAGCTCATGACGGAAAAGGCTATGGAGCTGCTCAGGCAGGCCGCCGAAGACCGTGGCCTCACGTTCACCGAGCTGGTACTTCAGTCATCGCGGAACTTCCCACGTCGGGCTAATGCCTCATAGGCTCTACGAGCAGGTAGCCGCACGCGCAGATCACCGCTGCGAAATACTGTAGAGCTCCCGAAGCGATATCGCCTGACAGATTCGAGGTCGAGCACATCCTGCCAGGTGCAATGGGTGGCGCCGATCAGATGGCAAATCTGGCCTTAGCGTGCCCGCCGTGTAATCGACGGAAGTCGCAGGCGACTCACGCCGTGGACCCGGCGAGCGAGGATTTCGCCGTGGTTGCCCTTTTCAATCCACGTCGCGATGAATGGCGTATCCACTTCGACTTCGCACGTACGTCCACAGGGATCCGAATCGTCGGTCTGACTCGTATCGGTCGGGCTACAGTAGCAAGGCTCGTGATGAACGATCAGCATGCTGTACGGGCGCGAAATTTCTGGGCGCTGCTTGGGCTGTTTCCGCCGTAGAGCTACCGGCTCGCGGTTGCTTGCTTGATCTGGGCGTCGACGGCCGAGCGGACGCGAGCCGTGATCGCCTCCACGTCCGCGTCGCCGGCCGCGAGCGTCGCCGCGTCGAGCGGGGCACCGTAGCAGACACGGATCGTGGTCGGCCCGAGGCCCGGAAACGCGACCTGGAGCACGGCCGTCAGGTCCTCGCGGCCCCGCAGCGTCTTCCGCAGCTTCACCAGCGGTCCGAACCAGCGCCAGGTGCTCACTGAGAGCACCCCCGAGAGTGACGTCGGCACGACCTTCAACGGCACACCCTGCCGAGCCGCCAGCTTCACCAGCGTCCCGACCCCGTTCGACCACGGTCCCAGCGGCTCGCTCGACGCCGCGTCATGCACGCCGTGCCGCCCGATCAGCACGGGCTCCGGCTCCAGGTGGCCGGCCGGGTAGATCAGGAGCGCGCCGCCAGCTCTGAGATTTTGGAGCACCTGGCGCAACCCTCCGGCCCGGCCTGCCCCCTCATCCGGAAGCATCAGCAGGTTCGGCTCGAGCGATGAGAGCAGCCCGAGCAGCGGTTGCGGTCGAGCCAGCGCCCTGACGTCCGATCTGGGCAGCGTCGCGTAGATCGCCAGCGTGTCGAACATGCCAGGGTGGTTCGAGACCAGCAGCAGCGGGCCATCCGTCGGAATGTGCTCCAGCCCCTCCGCGACGACCTTCCCGCCGTACCGATCACAGAGCGCCGTCGCCGCTTCGGCGAGGCCGCGCGTCACCAGCTCCGTGTTGAAGATCGCCATGTTGTCGGCGAACCGGCGGAGCTGCCCGCCAAGCGCCGCGTTGAGCAGCCACCGCCCGACCCGCGACTTCTCCACGCCGGACAGGACCGCCAGATCACGCCGGCAGATGGCGTGGAACTCACGAAGTCGCTCGGAATCGTCGACGATCGGGGGTGGTAACGCGGGGGCCTCGAAATGCACGCCGGTATGTAACACGATCGGCCGCCGATTGCATAGCACCGGGGTGACATTTCCCTGGGAGCGTGGCCATCCTGGCCGCTTTCGTCCGGGCGGCGAGGATGGCCGCGCTCCCAGGGATGCCGTCTGATCTCACTCCTGGGCGACGATCTCGCCCGTCAGCAGGGCCGGCACCCGGCTGCCGGCCGCCAGCGGCTCGGGGCCGGCGGGGATCTCCAGCAGCGCGTTGGCGCCCACCATCGTGATCAGCCGGCTGGAGGTCTGCTTGCCTGTCGAGGTCGCCACCAGCCGATCGTCCTGCCAGCGAACGACCGCGCGGTGATACTCCAGCCGCCCGGCGTCCGGTTGAATGTCGTGACCGAGCTCGACGGTCACCCTGGGCCGGTGGACCTGATCGAGCCCCTGAAGTCGGCGCAGTGCCGGCCGGACGAACACTTCGAAGGTGACCAGCGACGACACCGGGAAGCCCGGCAGCCCGAAGAGGTACGTCGGGCCCTCCGGCTTCGGGACGGTCGCGAACGTCAGCGGCTTGCCCGGCTTGAAGGCGATCCGCCCGAAGTGGACTCGCCAAGCTCTTCGAACGTCGGCTTGATCAGGTCTCGCGTCCCCATCGAGACACCGCCAGACGTGATCAGCACGTCGGCCACGGCGATCGCGTCGCGCATCGCCTGCTTCAGCAAGCCCGGCTCGTCCGCGGCGTGGCCGGACCAGATGACCTCGCCGCCGGCTTCGGTCGCGGCGGCGATCACGGCGTACCGGTTGCTGTCGCGCACGTACCCGACCGGCGGCTCCTGCTCCGGCTCGACCACCTCGTCGCCAGTCGCCAGCACGGCGATCCGCGGCTTCGGGTACACCTTCACCCGGGTCCGCCCGACCGTCGCCAGCATCCCGACCTCGGCCGGGCCGATCCGCTTGCCCGCCGAGAGCACCACCTGGCCGCGCTTCGCATCCAGCCCGGCTGCCTGAACGTTGTCGCTGGCGTTCGGCGAGGTCTTGATCGTCACGACGCCGTCGTGCTCCTCGGTGTCCTCCACCATGACCACGGCGTCGGCGCCCGGCGGCAGGACGCCGCCGGTCATGATCCGCACGGCGGTCTCGCCGTCCAGCACCAGGTCGGCGCTCTGGCCGGCCGTGAGCTCACGCAAAACCCGAAGCCTGAGCGGTCCAGGCTGGCCGACGACGGCGTAGCCGTCCACGGCGGAGCGCTCGGCGGGGGGCAGGTCGTCAGGCGCGGTGACGTCCTCGGCCAGCACGTGGCCGAGTGCCTCGCGGAAGCCGCGCTCGACGGGCGGCAGCGGCGATACACGGGATTGGATCTCCCGCGTCGCCTCGGCGACCGAGATCATCGGGTACGGCGAGCTGGTGCGCATCGGGACGCTCATGCTCATGACGGCGGCTCTCTCCTCGCAGTGCGCGGCGACGGTTCTCTCTATTCTACCTTTGAGTAGGCTGACCCCGGCCGAATCGGAGATCACAATCGGTCAACCGGCAAGCCCTCGGCCGGTGGGTGCTGCCGACGATCCTGCGCTGACGGGCGGTCAGCCGAGATCGGCAGAGGCTGGCATGGACGGCCCCCGGTTGCGCTCGGCCTGGAGCCAGGCGATCGTCGCGTGGGCCATCGCCAGGCGCGACTCGTACACCAGCGCCGCGAAGCTGCCCGGCGCCTCAGCCCCGGCCCGAGCGGCGAGCTCGTCGGCGACCGCCCGGCTGGCTGCCACCTGGCGTTCCACCAGGACCGCTGTGTCACTGCCGGTGAGCTGCCGTGAGAAGAACAGCTTGAGCAGGAAGTCCTGGCGAATCAGCCTGAGCTGCCGAATCGGCCGATCGAGCCACTGCTGGAACGCCTCCCGACCGGCCTCGGTCAGCGTGAACACCTTGCGCGGCGGTCCGCCGCTGATGACCGAGCTCTCCGCGAGCACCAGCCCGAGCTCTTCGAGGGCGTGCAGCAGCGCATAGAGCCGCGAGACGCCGAGCGTGCAGACAAGTCCGAGGGTGCCGTCGCTCGCGAAGTACGGCGCCAGCTCGTATCCGTGACGGGACCCGAGCATCAGCAGCCCGAGGAGCGCGTAGTCGGCGGCGCCGAGCTGATGGCTACGTCGCGGCACAGACTCCTCCGCCATCACGCCAACTGGCGGCCGTCGTCGGCCGATCCGACCGGTCGCCCACATCGTGCCATCAACGGTGGGGTTGCTGTCCAGCCGGCGCCGACCCTTCACGGTCTGGTCTGCCGTTACCTCATCGGACTTCTGGACCGTTCCCGCGTGACGACGAGCGGCAGACCTGCTCCTCTCACCGCTCGAGCGAGGCGACCGCGGCCATCCCGACCACACCGGCGCTCCCGTGAACAGCCATCATCTCCGTGTCCGTCCAGCACGGCAGGACCGGCCGCGCCTGGTTCCGCTGCGCGTCCGGCTCGCGCTGCTGCTCGGCGAGGTTGCTGCGCTGGCCGCTGCCACGCCAACGGCGTTTTACGCCCCACTCTGGCAGGCCGGACTCTGGGCCTTGTGTGCCTTCACCGTCGCGCTGCTCGTCGGCCTCGTCGCCGCGCGGTGCGTCTCCGAGCCCTTGCTGGCCCTCGCCCGGAACGTCAGCGCTCGCCACACCGTCGAAGCGGCGCTCCGGGCGAGCGAGGCCCAGTATCGCAGCGTGGTCGAGAGCGTCAGAGAGATCGTCTTCCAGGTTGACGCCGATGGGAGCTGGACGTTCCTGAACCCGGCCTGGACCGCGCTGACGGAGTACACCGTCGAGGAGACGCTCGGACGGCCGTTCATCAACTTCGTGCATCCAGATGACCGCGCCCGGATCCGGGAGGCGTTCAACGCGCGCATCAGCAAGCAGGCTCCTCCGGGCCGGACCGAGGTGCGGTACCAGACCAGATCCGGCGGTACGCGCTGGATGGAGGGGCTCTCGAGCGTGATGCGGGGGCCGGACGGGCAGGTGCGCGGCCTGTCCGGGACGCTGATGGACGTCACGGAGCGCCGGCACGCCGAGGCGGCGCGGGTTCGGATGCTGATCCGCGAGCAGGAGGCACGAGACCACCAGGAGCGCGCGGCTGAGGTGACCGGCATCGTTCAGAGCGTCGAACTGGCGCGGCGGGTAGTGCGGGAGGCGCGGCAGGTCATCGCCGGCCTGCGCCCGACCGTGCTGGACGATTTCGGCCTGGAACGTGCCCTCCGCCTCCATGTACAAGAGCTAGCGGGTGAGGGCTGGACCATAGAGTATGACGCGCAGCTCGGCTCGGGCCGTCTGCCTGGCCCGATCGAGACTGTGTTGTACCGGATCGCTCAGGAGGCGCTCACAAACGTGCGGAAGCATGCGCAGACGCTGGCGGCAACGGTCTGCTTGCGGCGGTACGATGGGCACGTCGAGCTGGATGTGGTGGATCGAGGGGTCGGATTCAGGCAGTTCGCCGGACGTGACGATGCCAGGCCGGGCCAGCAGATCGGCCTGGTTGGAATGCGCGAGCGGGCGGCGCTGGTCGGCCGTCTGTGTCTCGTGCAGAGCCAGCCGGGCGAGGGTACGCGGGTGTCCGTTCGGATCCCGCTTCACGACGAGCCTGGTGAGGAGGGGGTGTTCGTGGCACCCGTGGACGTGTTCCGTCATGCCAGTTGACGCCGGCGCGCGGCGGCGCGGTTCTCCAGCCCGCTTGCTGATCGCGGACGATCACGAGCTGGCCCGGCTGGGGCTGGCCGGCGCGCTCCAGGGCGAGCGCGGCCTGACGATCGTCGGCCAGGCGCGAGACGGCCAGGAGGCGGTCGAGCTATGTCGGGAGCTCAGGCCGGGCCTGGTGTTGATGGACATTCGGATGCCCCGCCTGGACGGCCTCGGCGCCACGGCCGAGATCGTGCGGACCTGTCCCCAGACCAGCGTGATCATGCTGACGATGCAGGAAGACCCTGAGTACCTGATCGAGGCATTGAAGGTCGGGGCGGCCGGGCTACTTGCTGAAAGAGACCGGCAAGCAGGAGATCGTGAGCGCGATCCGCCGGGTGCTCTCCGGTGAATCGCTGCTGAACGCCGGGATGGTATCTGAGCTGCTCCAGCGGATGAGGTATGAGAGCCGGGACGCGCCCGATCCGGTCGCCCATTCGCTGTCCGAGCGTGAGCTGGACGTCCTCCGTTTGCTGGTGGCGGGCAAGACGAACCGTGAGATCGCCCAGGCGTTGATCCTGAGCGTCAGCACGGTGAAGACCCATGTCGAGCACGTCATCGCCAAGCTCGAGGTGGCGGACCGGACCCAGGCGGCGGTCAAGGCGACCCGGCTGGGCATCGTGAGGCCGAGCAGCGAGTAGAGAGTCTGCTATCGTCCCTCCGCTGACGAGGGAGGATGCTGATGGCCCACACCGTGCTGTACATGGGATCGTCGCCCCAGGCCCACCGCGAGGTCACCCTGAGCGTCGAGCCGGAGGGGTTCGAGAACGTCTGGCTGGAGCGCGAGGACACACCGGACGAGGTCCGTGCCAAGCTGGCCGAGGCGGACTTCATCGTCACCGGCGCGATCTCGGCCGAGCAGATCGCCCAGGCGACCAGCGTGAAACTGATCCAGATGCCGGGCGTGGGGTACGAGCGGATCGACGTCGAGGCGGCAAACGCCCGTGGCATCCCCGTCGCGATCACGCCCGAGGGGACGATCGTCGGCGTCTCCGAGCACGTCGTCCTGCTGATCCTGGCGATCTACAAGCACCTGCCTGAGGCCCACAACGCCCTGAAGGCCGGCAGGTGGATCCACAACGACCTGCGCCACGTGGCGCTGATGCTGGAGCACAAGCGGGTCGGGGTCCTCGGGATGGGCCGGATCGGGCGGGAGGTGGCGAAGCGGCTGCGCGGCTTCGACGTGGACCTGGTCTACTACGACGTCGTCCGCCAGTCGCCGGAAACCGAGCAGGCGCTCGGGATCACCTACCTGCCGTTCGAGGAGATACTCCAGACGGCGGACGTGATCACGTTGCACGTCTTCCTGGCCGAGGGCTCGAAGCACCTGATCGGCGCGCCTGAGCTGGGGTTGATGAAGTCGTCGGCGGTGATCGTGAACACCTCGCGCGGCGGCGTGATCGACGAGGTGGCGCTGTACACGGCGCTGCGCTCCGGGCGGATCTTGGCAGCCGGGCTTGACGTCTTCGAGATCGAGCCGACGCCGTCCGACAACCCGATCTTGCAGCTCGACAACGTGGTCGTGACGCCGCACATGGCGACGGCGAACCGCGACTCGATGCTTAAGAAATCTGAGGCGTGCTACGCGAACTTCAACCGGGTGCTACGTGGCGAGGCGCCGATCAACACGGTCCAGCCGTACAAGGCGGTGGAGGCCGCCGTGCGGTAGGCCCTGACCCTCTCGGGCGCAATTCATTGCGCCCACCGGTGCGAGGGGTCCGTCCTGTACATCGCGGCGAGGGCCGCGGTGGTCCCGGCGAGGCGGGTGCGCAGCTCGGGCGGCGCCAGCACCTCTGCGTCCGCCCCGAGCCGCAGCAGGTCGAGCTCCGCCTGCCGTAGCGACTCGACCGGGATGACCGCGCGGACCCAGCCGTCGGCGTCCGGCGGCCCGGCGCTGGCGGTCACTCGGCGGACCGTCATTGGATCGGAGAGGTAGGCCAGCAGCTCCAGGCCGCGCGGCGAGATCCTGAGCAGCACTTCGTTCCGGTAGCGGCGCTCCAGGAACTCCTCGGACCAGGATTCCCAGAAGTCGGCCAGGTCGAACGCCTCAGGACGCTCGAAGTGCTCGGGCAGCGGCTCGAGCGCCAGGATGCGTGAGATCCGGTAGGTGCGAATCTGGCTGGCAGCAGGCGCCGGCCGCTCTGCGCCGGTTGCGCTGCCGGCGTGGGATGGCTGCTGCCGGTCATCCGCTCGCTCGTCGTCTCTGGACTGTTCGTCTCCGGCTCGGGCTATCAGGTACCAGGCGCCACCCTTCAGCACTACCCCGAGCGGTTCCAGCGTTCGCCAGACCTCGACGCTGCCCCAGCGGCGGTAGTGGACGCGGATGACGTGCTGGCTCCAGACCGCGTCGGCAACGGCCGCCAGCCACTCCGGCTGCTCGGCGTCCGTGTACCAGCCCGGGGCGTCAAGGTGGAAGCGCTCGCGGATCCGCCCGGCCCGTGAGCGCAGCTCCGGCGGCAGGGCGGCCAGCAGCTTGAGCTGGGCCGTGGCCAGGACCGTGCCGAGGCCCAGCTCGGCGGCCTGCCCGGGTATCCCCGCCAGGAACAACGAGGCGGCCTCGTCGGCGGTCAGGCCGGTCAGGCGGGTGCGGTAGCCGTCCAGGAGCTGATAGCCGCCGGCCGGGCCACGATCGCCGTAGATCGGCACGCCCGCCGCCCCGAGCGACTCGACGTCGCGGTAGATGGTGCGCTCCGAGACTTCGAGCTGCTCGGCGAGGTCGCGGGCGGTCATCCGCCCCCGCGTCTGGAGCAGCAGCAGCAGCGACACGAGCCGGCTGGCGCGCATGGCCGGAGTGTAGCCCGGCCACCATATTCGGCATCGTCGTTCGTGAAACGAGTACCCTGATGCCGGAGACGGAGCGGGGAGCGCCGCGTGGACATCCTTGTCGTCGACGACGATCGCGACATTGCCGACATCATCGGCTACAGCCTTCGCAAGGAGGGACATCGCCCGATCCTCGCCCACTCTGGCGAGGAGGCACTGGCGCTCGCCGAGCATCAGCGCCCGGACCTGGTGGTGCTGGACGTGATGCTGCCCGGCCTGAGCGGCTTCGACGTCTGCCGCAAGCTGCGCGAGCGCGGCCCCGTCCCGGTCATCCTGCTGACAGCGCGAGGGGAGGAGGCGGACCGGGTCTGGGGGCTGGACCTGGGTGCCGACGACTATCTGACCAAGCCGTTCAGCCACCGTGAGCTGCTGGCGCGGATCCGGGCCGTGGCACGGCGCAGCTCGGCGGCCCAGACCCCGGACCAGGGCAGCGTCACCGTCGGCGAGCTCGAGATCGACTTCGGGGGCCGCGAAGTCTCGATGCGCGGCGTCGTCGTGGACCTGACCCCAAAGGAGTACGAGATCCTTCACTGCCTGGCGCTGAACGCCGGCCGGGTCGTGCCGCACGAGCGGGTGCTGGCGTTCGCCTGGGGCAGCAGCGCGTTGGAGAGCGACGTGGACCAGTTGAAGGTCCACGTCCGCCATCTACGGGAGAAGCTGGAGCGCAACCCGAGCGCCCCGGAGTACCTGACCACGGTGCGCGGCGTCGGCTACAAGCTGGCCGCCCCCCGCGCGCCGTTTACCCACTCCTAACCTCGACCTCCCCCCGTCCAGCGAGTCCTAACCTCGTCCAACCTTCGCCTGCATCTGCCTCACCCTTTTCTGGCACGGGCACTTCGCGGTCGCCAACGCCAAGGTCGCCAACCCCCAGGCGATGCACAACCACCTGGCCCTGCTGCGCGAGCACGGCCTGGGCAGTTAGCGCGAACTGCTGGAGCTGTTCACGCTAGGGATCGGCAACTACACTGAGGACGACGTCGCCGCCGCACGAGCGTTCACCGGCTGGAACCTCCAGGACGGCGCGTTCTTCTTCAACAGAAACCAGCATGATTTCGGGCCGAAGACGTTCCTCGGGCAGACGGGCCGTTCGACGGCGGCGACGACGGCCTCAACGTGCTGGTGCCGTACGGCAACGGCACCTATTACGATCTCCGTCCGAAGGTGGCAATCCCCCAGGCGGACGTCCTGCCGTTTGGCCGGCCCGTGCCAGCCTGCTGACGAACGTCTCCGAAGGGCTGGCCGCCTTCCAGAAAGACCTGGAGCAGATGGCCAGGGCGGACGGCGTGTTGATCCTCGGATTCTCGGAGTTCGGGCGGCGGGTCCGCGAGAACGGTAGCGGCGGCACCGATCACGGCGCGGCCGGCCCGATGTTCGCGATCGGCAACAGCGTCAAGGCTGGCCTCTACGGCGGGCCGCCGAGCCTGACCAGCCTCGATGACGGCGATCTGCGCCACACCGTCGACTTCCGCCAGGTCTACGCGACGGTCCTGGAGACCTGGTTCGAGGCGCCGTCGCAGGCGATCCTCGGCGGAAACTATGAGAAGGTCGGGTTCCTCGGGTAGGCACCCCGGGCAGAGCACGCCGACCCGCGAGCGTGCAACCCGCGTCGTGACCGGGGCACGATGGGGGAGAGCGAGCGCAAGGAGGAGAGGCCGATGTACGCCGTGCCTGATGTCGACGACGTGGTGGCGGTAGCAAAGTCCCTGGGGATCCACCTGGGCGCTGACGAGGCCGCCCTGTACCGGAAGTATCTCCTCGAACAGCTCGACGAGGCCGACGCGTTCGTGCAGTCGCGGACCGAGGAGCCGGCGCCGCCGATGCTGTCTCCCGCTCGGACGCCGCCGCGCAAGCCGAGCGCCGACGAAGACCCGCTGAACGCCTGGATGTGGAGGTGCTCGATCGAAGGTGAGCCGGACGGCCTGCTGGACGGCAAGACGGTCAGCTTCAAGGATCACATCGCCGTCGCCGGCGTGCCGATGACGTTCGGTTCGTTCGCCCTCGAAGGGCTCGTGCCGGACTTCGACGCCACCGTGGTGACTCGCGTGCTTCAGGAGGGCGGCACGATCATCGGCAAGAACGTCATGAACGGCCTGAGTGGTGGCTTCGGGACCGGAGGCGCGATCGGCGACTACGGTCGGCCGCTCAATCCCCACAACCCCGAGCACGTGACCGGTGGATCGTCGTCTGGCTCCGGCGCCGCCGTGGCGGCCGGCCAGGTGGACATCTCGTTCGGCGGCGACCAGGGCGGCTCGATCCGGATCCCGGCGGCGTTCTGCGGGACCCTCGGCCTCAAGCCGACGTTCGGACTCGTCTCACACTTCGGGATCGGCTTCGGGTCCGACCAGAGCATCGACTACACCGGGCCGCTGACCCGTACCACGGAAGAGTGCGCGGCGGCGCTCCAGGCGACGGCGGGGTACGACCCGTACGAATCGCGCCAGTCGCGCGACGTTCCAGAGCGGATTGACGTGCTCGGCGGGCTGGCGAACGGCGTCAGCGGCCTGAAGATCGGGATCGTCGAGGAAGGGTTCGAGAATGCCGAGGTCGAGGTGCGCGATCTGGTGATGGCCGCGCTCGACGTGCTGGCGAAGGCCGGCGCCACCATCACCGAGCTTTCGGTCCCCGAGCACAAGCAGGCCCGCGTGGCGCAGGCCGCGCTGGCCGAAGGGCCGCTCTCGCTGTTCAAGACCGGCTTCTACGGCGCCTTCACCCGGACCTATTATCCGGCCTCGGTGATCGCCCCGATCAACCAGCTGTGGGCGGCGCATGCCGACGTGCTGGCGCCCCGCACGAAGCTGTCGCTGATCGCCGCCGAGGTGCTCCGGCAGAACTTCCACGGTCGGGTGTACGCCAGAGGGCAGAACGTCCGGCCCACCTTCATCAAGGCGTACGACGCCGCCCTGGCGAACGTCGACGTGCTCGTGATGCCGACCTGCCTGATGACCGCGCCGAAGGATCATCGACCGACGACCTACCTGGAGGCGGTTGAGGACAACCTTGCGGGGATGACGCCATCGGCGTCGGCGAACACGCAGCCGTTCAACTACACCGGACACCCGGCCCTGGCGATGCCGGTCGGCAAGTCAACGGCGGGCCTGCCGGCCAGCATGCAACTGATTGGGAAGTTCTTCGACGATCCACTGCTGCTGCGGGTGGCGTACGCGTACCAGCACTCGGTCGATTGGGAGGCGACAATCGCCGTCAAGCCGTAGCGTCGACGGCCAGGGCGCTGCCGACCGTACTTCCAGTCTCCGCCGGCGTGACGACGTTGTCATGGTGGAAAGTACGGGTTCGCTCTACGCATCGGGGTCCGGGTCAGGCGGCGTCGCGTGCCTCGCTCCCGCGACGAGAGCGGTGGCGTTTTCGGTCGACGTTCAGGATGTCGGGACCTCGGTTCAGGTGTCTTCGTGGGGCGGCCTGACATGCTGAAGGAGAACGGCCGCGCCTCGCGACCTTCCACCCCCGGCTTCCACCTTCGTGGCATGCCCCGATTCGCGAACGGGCTCGATCATGGTGAGGCGGGCGCGACACCGGGTGGGGCCGCCGGCGAGGGGAAGTCGTACGGCTGGCAGGGCCGCGACCGAGGACAGGCGCGCCGTTACTGAAGGGACCTCGACGATGAAGGGCATCGGCATTGTGGGCTCGGGGATCGCCGGGCTGCACCTGGGACTCTTCCTCCAGAAGCGTGGCGTCCAGGCCACGCTGTACAGCGACCGCACGCCCGAGCAGATCCTGGCCGGCCGGCTGCCGAACTCGGTGGCGCGGTTCGAGCACAC
>Ga0209382_10001116_pt1 | contig 43034 bp, 36 predicted proteins | sample SoiMetdeltSBSDD5_FD_187599 | JGI IMG/M metagenome (GOLD analysis project Ga0209382, IMG submission 187599) | Bulk soil microbial communities from a Populus tree surrounding site in Tennessee, USA - Soil MetaG P. deltoides SBSDD5 (SPAdes) (version 2) | ecosystem: Environmental > Terrestrial >... | reverse complement strand
GGAGGAGAGCGCTTCCCTCGACGGTGAAGGCGAACCCGTGACCGATCACCTCCTCGAGCACCGTCGACGCCACGGCGACGACGAGCGCGGCGTCGCCGCTCGCTCGCACCTGCAGCCCGCCGCTCGACGCGCCGCTGGCTGCGCCTGCGCCCGCATCGGCTCCCTGGCCCGAGAGCGTCAGCGCTGCGACCTCGATCCGTGCCACGCCCGACGTCGACTCCACGAGCAGCGCCGGGCCCGCGCGCGCCACGAGGTCCGACGACTCGATGCGGAGGTCGCCGCGCGGCTCGCGCAGGTCGACGGCCCCGTCGACGGATAGCGTGGAGAGCACGACTCCGCCGACGTCGTCGCCGACGAGCGCCGGACCGTCGACCGCGCTCAGGGCGAGCCCTTCGATCCGCGTCCCCGGGGCGAGCACCACCGCCGGGCCGCGAGCCGCAGCGAGCAGCGGACGCTCGCCGGCCGGCAACGCCTCCTCGCCGTCGACGGCGAACGTGACTCCGCTGCCGATCAGCCTCTGGTACGGCCGCAGCCGGATCCCCTCGTCGAGGCCCCGAGCGGTGCCGTCGCCGCGGAAGACGTAGATGGTGTCGCCGAGGTCGGCGGCGCGCTCGGCGCGCCCCAGGCGGTCGAACGGCGCCACCATCGACCCGTCGCCGTTGCCAGCCGCAGTGTTGTCGACGAACCAGACGCGCGCTGGATGGTCGGGCTTGCGCGTGTCGATGGCGTGTGCCTGCTGCGCCGCGGAGGCGGCGAGCGACAGCACGACGACGGCGCAGTGGAGACGACGGCAGCCCATGACGCGCAAGCCCCGGCACGGCCTCGGGAGCAGGAAGGGAGGCCAACTGGCGTCGGGGGACCGCCACCCTATCAAAGCGCTTCAGCGGGCGGGGTGAGCCGCGTCACGCCTGGCGGCGACCGCTCGTGCGGGCGCCGGGTCTCGCCCGGCCCGGTCGGAGGCGGTTGGCTGAAGCCAGCGCTCGCCCGTCCGCGGCGCGCCCGGCAGCTCCTCGCGCTCTCAGCCCCGCGCCAGGAGGCGTTTCCACTCCGGCTTGCGCTCGACGTATTCGGCGACGAACCAACAGGTGGGGATCACGGCGAGGCCCTCGGCGTCCGCCCAGGTGAGCGCGCGCTCGACGACGTGCGCCGCGATGCCGCGGCCGCGCAGCTCCGGTGGCGTGTAGGTGCTGACGAAGTCGACGGTGCGCTCGTCGACGCGCCGGTAGGCGAGGTACGACGTCTTGCCGTCCCGCGTCTGCTCGAAGCGCTGGCGCGTTTCGTCGTGGACGATCTCGGAAGCCATCACGGCACCTCTCGTGGTTCTGCCCGACCCCGGCCGCCCACAGGCCGCTCCAGCAGCAGGTAGACGCCCTTGTCCTCGCTCAGCGCGAACCCCAGCCGATCGTAGAGCCTGAGCGCCGGGTTGAAGCGCTCGACGTGGATGCTCACCGGCTTGCCCACGGCGTCGGCCTCTGCGAGGAGCGCGCCAAGGAGCCGGCTGCCGATCCCGCGCCCGCGCCACTCGGGGAGCAGGCTGACGTCGACGATGCGCACCGCGCGTTCCCAGCGCGCCACGTAGAGGCGCCCCACCGGCTCGCCCTCGACCTCGACGACGTCGAAGCTCGCACCCACGTACTGCTCGCGGTACCACGCGTGCTGCGCCTCGAACTGCTGGCGCACGAACGCGTCTCGCTGCTCCGCCGGCCAGTCGACGGCGGCGAGCTCCTCGGCGCGAGTGCTGGCGTAGAGGCGGAGGAGGAAGGAGAGGTCGGCGTCGGTCGCCGGGCGGAGGAGAACGGCGCCGCTCACCGCCCGCCTTAACGTCGTGGCAGCTCTGAGGAATGCCGGCGTACCCAGACGGTCATCGGCTCATTCTACCGGCCGTCGGGCTACGGGCCGGGGCTGAACAGCGGCGAGCGGTCAGCACCGCGGCTCGGCCAGGTTTGCCGAGCTGCGGCAGGCCGCAGCCACTCCGCTCAGCGACAGCTCGCCGCCACGCGCGCGGCGATCGATGCGCTCGCGGCCCCGCCGCCCGGGGCGCTGGCGCGGCCGTGCCGCACCGCGTGGGCGGCCAGCAGGCCGAGGGCCGTCATCAGCAGCAGCTTCTCGGGTCCCTCGGACTTGTCGAAGGAGCCGTAGATGCCGTGCCGGCGCATCACCTCGCGCGGCGGTCTCGTCCTGCCCTGCTCGGTCTGGACGATGATCTGCGTCAGGGGGTCGACGCGGCGCAGCTTCGCCACGACCTCCTCCCCGGTGATGCCGGGCAGGATGCAGTTGACGAGGACGAGGTCGATCCGCTCCTCGCCGAGGATGCGGATCGCCTGGCGGCTGCTGTCGGCCACGAACAGGCGGTGGCCCTCCATGCCCAGCAGGATCTGGGCGCCGAAGAGGTAGTCGGGATCGTCGTCGACGATGAGCACCGTCCGCCCGGAGAAGGGATCGACTGGTTGTCTGCGCGGCATGGGGACCTCCGTGTATGGCCACCGCAAACGCAACTCATGTGCCTGCCGCACGGCATGCGGGTCGCACCAATCATCTCGTGTATTTACAGTGGTTTATGGGCGCTCGCTGGCTGGCCGGCCAGGGCTTCCCGGGGCCGGTCGTCCGCGACCCGGATGTGCCATCCGGATTCGGGAGTATCCGTACCGTCATCCGTCGGGATACCCAGTGACACCGTTGACTGCTCTCCACTCGTAGATGGCCGCCGACGGTGCGCACGAGACCGGAGCCCATGGTGCCTCAGCAGGGGTGGCGGCGCGCGGGACGGGCGCCCGCGGCGTAGCCGCAGCAGGGGCCGGCGGCACGCGGTGTGCTAGACCGCCGTTGGATGGGGGCGCCGGACTGCCTGATCGTTCTCGTAGTGGATGACTTCGACGACGCGCGCCGCGCCCTCGCGGAGTACTTGGCGATCGCTGCGGGGTGTCGCGTGGAAACCGCCGCCGACGGCTTGCAGGCCCTCGAGCTCGCTCAGGTGGTCAAGCCCGGGGTGATCCTCATGGACCTCGCCATGCCGGTGATGGACGGGGCCAAGGCGGTGCGGCGCCTCAAGGCCAATCCCGAGACCCGTGACATTCCGATCATCGTGATCACCGCTTTCCAGCCCGACGACGAGGCTCCTCGGCGTGCCCTCAGGGCCGGGGCAGCCGAAGTCCTGACGAAGCCAGTGAACCTGCAGTACCTCGAGGAGCGCATTCGACACTACTGCGGCAAGCCGCCAATCTCGCCACACGCCCTCTCATGAAGAGGCACCGCGCATCCGTGTGATGCGCTCGCGGACGGTCCTCTCCGCCACCTCGAGCAAGGGATCATCGACGATGAGCCCCGTGCGATCGGCGCTCGACGTCCCGCTTTCCTTGACGTCGCGGATCGCCGTGACGCGCCACCAGCCGTTGCTCTGCCGAGTGGCGATGAGCTCGAAGCCCAGATGGGGGCTCAGCCGGCGAAGGTTGCCCTCCGGCGTGGGCGTCCTTTTCCGTCGCGTCATAGGCCCTGCTCACGTCCTCGCCCGCCGCCGGGGCGCGTCAGCGATCGACCGAAGCCGTACGGGCTCTCGTATCCCGGGGTCGGGTACTCCCGAGGGTCCGGCTCCACCGCCGCTTGCTGCGACGGGATGTAAGTCCGGCAGGCCGGCAGAACCAGGCCGTGCACGATGCGGGCGAGATCAGCTCACTCGAGCCTGGTCGGCTCGATGCTCACCATCAGCGACACCAGCTCGACCGGTCGCGTGCCGCCCGCCGCCACCATCGGCAGCCTGCGCTCGACTGCCCACGTGTCGGGGGCGAGGCCGAGGAGGTAGAGGCCGCGCTGGAGCCGCGGACGCCCGGGGAACCAGTCGACGGTGAAGGTGGTGGCGAAGCGGCCGCCGACCGTGCTCGGCGGCTGGCGGACCACCGAGCGGCGGGTGACCGCGGCGTCTTTCGCCGCCGCCACCTCGAAGAGCATGTCGAGCTCGCCGGTGGGGCCGAGCGGGGCCACGAACCGGACCGGCGGCGGCACGTCGGGGGCGGGGCGGCTCTTGTAGCCGAACGGGTAGAACGGCAGCGCCTTGGGCTTCACTCCGTCTGCCGGCGGCGGGAAGAAGACCGTCAGGAATGCTGTGGCCACGTTGGTCGGGTTGGGGATTGGGTAGAGGCCGTGCACGTGGACGCCGACGATCTGGTTGGCGAGCTGCTGGTCGCCGACGATGAGCGAGGTGGCGGGGACCACGGTGGCTGCGGTCGGCGGCTGGTCCGGCCCGACGCGCACGCCGCGGTTGAGGGTGGCCACGGTGAGCCCCTTGAAGGAGCGCCAGGTCTCGCTCCCCTGGACGTAGCCGATCGACATCGGGCGCGGCAGCTCGCTGAGCGCGGCCGCCTGCGCCCGCGCAAGCCCTTCGAAGGCGGGGAGCAACGTCGCGGCGCCGCTCCAGGCGAGGAAGTCGCGGCGGCGGATGCGGTCGGAATAGCTCATGGTCGTTCGCCTCGCGGGGCGGGAGTCAGCCTCCCACCGTGAACGGCTGCGTGATCATGCATTGCAGCCAATCCGAGCCGCCCTGCGAATACGCCAGGACGACGATGCCGATGACGCCCGTTGCGCCAGGGAAGGAGGGAGACGTCGAGGCTCCGAGCAGCGAGACCGGCAGCGTGAGGCCGCCCGCATCGGATGCGACGCCCATGCAGTAGGTCGTGCCGGTGCCCACTCCCGGGGCCGCCGCGACCGTGACGCCGAGCAGCGTCGCGCCCTTCGGCACGCCCGTCACCTCGGCGCCGACGATCAGCTGGTCGTTCGGGTAGGTGACGGCGAAGTTCTGGATCGTGAAGTCGCTCGAGCATTGCGGAGTGGACGTGTCCTCCATCGCACTCTTGCCGCCGCCCTGAGTCTTACTGCCCTGAACGGCGGCGAGCATCCCGTCGACGATCGCCTGCGTGCCTTTCGATCCCACCTCGACCCTCCTCTCGAATGAACAATGGAATGCCCCAGAAGTTCATGGAAGAGCTCATGGAACCCAGTCGTTTTCGGGGGGCCAGCCGATGGAATCAGTGTAGCTCAGGTGCCGGCCATTGCGACGTGCGACTTGTCAGGGTTTGCGCGGCCGGAATCAGCTCGCCGAGAGACCGGTCGGCGCCGGCGAGCCGCTTCTCGGTGGCGGCACGGCCCGTGAGAGGGCCCGGTGCCACTGGTCCGCGACGCGGCCCCAGGACAGCGAGGGATCGGCGGCGCGCCGGCGACCGAGGTCGCCGATGCGCCCGCGGAGCTCGCCGTCCGCGTGGAGGGCCTCGAGCGCAGCCGACACTCCCACGGCGTCGACCTCAGCCATCTCGAGGCGCGAGAAGGGGGGAACTCCCCGGCGCACCGGCTCGACCAGCATCGCCGCGCCCTCCCAGAGGCCGGCGCAGGCGCTGTGCCGCGGCACCACCTGGGGTGCGCCGGTGGCGGCGTGCTCGAAGCTCACCAGCCCCCAACCTTCGCCCATCGAGGTGTTGAGCCCGACGTCGCAGGCGTTGTAGAGCCGGTTGAGCTGCTCGTCGGTGAGCGCGCCGCCTTTCGGCGTCAGCGGGTTGAGCAGCAGACGGTCGGCGATGCCCAGCTCGCCGGCCAACCGGATCGCCTCGCCGATCTCGTGATCGGTGAAGACGGCCCAGTGCAGGCAGAGGCGCACGCCGGGCGGCTTGCCGCGCGCGAAGCGGGCGAACGCGGCGAGCGTGAGGTCGATCCGTTTGCGTTGCGCGGGACGGCTGGCGTTGAGCACGACGAACGAGCGCTCGGGGTTCTCGAGCCCGGGGAAGACCTGGCGCTTGATGGCGACGCGGTCCGGCGAGAGCGGTCGGAACGCCTCCGTGTCCAGCCCGTGCGGGATGTCGATGAGCTCGGGCCAGTCGGTCGCGGCCCCCAGGCGGTGCCAGGCGCCGGCGATCTGCTCGCGGGCCCAGGGGCAATAGGCGACGACCAGGTCGAACCGCAGCAGCCCCGCCGCGACGGACGGGTCGACGATCTCGCCGTCGAGCGGGACGTAGGCGGCCCGCCGCGTCGGCCAGCCCTCCGTTCGCAGGAGCAGCTCGTAGCGGCCCATGTGCCAGATGTCGTGGAGCACGAGCACGGCGCTGGGCCGCAGCGCCGCAAGGAGATCTCGCGCGGCGTAGGCGCCGAGCGAGTCCCCGCCGCCGCGCCGGTTGGTGGGGTGAACCCGGTATCCGCGGCGCTCGAGCTCCTCGCCCTGATGGCCGATGCCGGCGAGGTGCACCTCCCAGCGGTCGGCGAGCCGCGACAGGATCGCCTCGAGGACGCGGTCGAATCCGGTTCCCGGTGCGTGCCAGCCCAGCGCGACGAGGCGCGGTCGTTCGACGCTCACTGCATGGTCGGCGTGTAGATGACCTTGCCGGCGATCTCGGTGGCGATCAGGGTGCAAGTGAGGATCGCTCCGTTGACGTCGGCCTGCACGACCGTTGAAAACTCGATCCCGGGGATCGTCGACGGGCCGGGCCCGAGGAGGCCGACCAACGCGTATGCCATCCGGGACAGCTCGCCGCAGGAGAGGGCATTGCTGACCTGCTCGAGCCGCCGCAGCTGGCGCCCGGCGCCGTTGTCGATCAGGAACTCGTGGAGCGGCCCCTGTGGGAGGTTGTCGGTGTTCAGCGCGTAGCTGGCGACGACCAGCATGTAGTCGGTCGAGTCGAACTTGTCGATGCCCGCCGGCTTGTCGTCGTTGCTCGTCTGCACGACGTTGTAGTCGGCGTTCAGCGTGTAGCGGTTGATCGCCAGGAACCAGTAGCTGTTGGGCGGCGGGTTGTTCGGAACGATGTCCTTGCGGTCCGGGAAGTAGCCGATCGAGGTCTGGCACTGGTAGCCGGAGTTGAGCGGGGCGGCGACGGTCATCGGGACCGGAGGCAGCATCCGGGGGAGGAAATGAGGCTCGCTCATGATTGCTCACCTTCAAAAGAACCGACGGCGGGCATCACCGCCGGCAAAATCCGACCTGCGCCGCGCGGTCAGGTGCGCGGCGGGAACACGCCCTGCAGGGCGATGCAGAAGTAGAACGTCAGGTAAGGCTGGAGGTTGTTGTGGGGCTGGTCGCCTCCGGCGGGGGCGAGGGACTCGGGCGCCATGGAGCCGAGGTTCGCCGGCGCAGCGAAGATGTTGTTCCCGATCCCGACGTAGTTGCCTCCCGGGTTGCGGGAGTTCCCGTCTTCGTTGGTGACGCGCATGCCGTGGGAGTGGGAGGGGATCTCGGACTCGAGCAGCGTCACGGTTTCGGAGCCGCCGGTCTCTCCCAGGTCGTGCAGGGAGAGTCCGGGCCCCTGCCCCGGGTGCATCGGCGCACGTCCCTGGAGGTCGGGCAGGGCGAAGTTGCTCTTGCCGTTGCCGCCGTAGGTGGTGCCGAGGAGCGAGAAGAGGGCCGTGTTCTGCGACAACGGCAGCAGTTGCCCGTCACACCACGCCCAGCCCCTTGGCGCGAAGTTGAACGGGAAGATCCGGATCTCGGCAACGAAGGGATCTGCCATGACTACGCCCTCAGGTTGGTGAAGGGAAGATTCCGAAGAGCGAGATGATGAAGTCGACGCAGAGGTAGGGTTGAAAGTTCGTGTGCGGCTGGCTGCCGCCCACCTGCGTTACGGCCTGCGGGTTCAGGTTGACCGCCGTCAGGTCTTCCTTGTAGAGGTCTTGCAGCGCGATCGCCAGGATCTGGCCGATCGGCTCGACGCCGTTGGCCGCGCTGTTCGAACCGAGCAAAGGGTGGCCGTGAGCAGGGATCTGGTTCACCGTGAGGGTGATCTCCTCCGCTCCGCCGGTCTCCGCCAGGATGAACGAGCTCCCCTGGTGGATAGGGATGCGACCGCGCAGGTCGGGCAGCGCGAAGGTGCTCTGGCCGTCGCCGCCGTAGGTCGTGCCGAGCAGCTGGAACAGGGTCTCGTTTTCCGAGATGGGCAGGAGCTGCCCTTCGCAGAACATCCAGCCGGCCGGCGCGAAGTTGCCGGCGAACATGCGGATCTCACCAACGTAGGGTTGGGCCATGGCGCGTCTCTCCTAGGTCGGGCTCGGAAAGATGCCCTGCAGGGCGATGCAGAAGCTGAGGGTCAGGAACGGCTGCATGTTGAGATGGGCTTGCGAGCCGCCGGTGTTGGTGATCGTCCCCGCTCCCATGGCCACGAGATTGGTCGCCGGACCGTAGCTGTTCGCGCCGGTCTTGGCGAGCACCATGTTGTTCGGCACCTGAGCGCCGTTGTTGTTCGTCGCCTGGACCATGTGGGTGTGCTCGGGAAGCTCGGCGATCGACAGCGTGTGTGCCTGCTCGCCGCCGCGTTCACCCAACGTGTGGCCGCTGCCGACGTGGATCGGCGTTCGGCCCTGCAAGTCGGGGAGCGCGAAGTTGACGCGGCCGTCGCCGCCGAAGGTGGTGCCCAGCAGGGAGAACAGGCCCTGGTTCTGGTTGATGGGCAGCAGCTGCCCGTTGCAGAGGGCCCACCCTCTGGGGGCGAACACGAAACTCATGATCCTGACCTCGGATAGGAACGGTTCAGCCATTCGTGTCCTCCGTTCGATGGTCCCGCGAACCCGAGCGAAAACTCCCTCCCGACGCTGGCCGCTAGGTCGGCGGCGGGCTGCATACAACTCCGAAGGTGGGCGCCCCGCCCGTGATCAACACGTTCCCCGAGGGAATGCCATTTGCGGTGGCGAGGGCGGCCTGGCTCGCCTGCTCGACGTTGAGCACGCCGGTCTCGTTGAGGTCGATCTGGCCGGCGCCGCCGTCGAGCGTGTTGCCGCTCATGTCGAGGCATAGTGTCGTCACCGCGCCAGCGTCGCGTGGTCGGGCGATGAGCTCGGGGGAGCCGCCGGCCTGGTCGTTCTTGAACGTGTTGCCGGTAACCGTGGCATGTGTGGTCAGGTTCCCGGGCGTGGCGTTGTCGATGTTGACCTCGAGGTTGACGACGTTGGCGCTGGTGTTCGCACGCACGTTGTTGCCGCTCAGCAGCAGATTGAGAGTGCGCGTGACCTCGCCGCGGTTCTGGATGTCGATCGCCTCGCGCTGGGCGCCGGCCAGGGCCGCGTCGCCGCCGACCTGGCCTTCGAAGCCGGTCAGCTGGCCGATCTGGTTGTTGCGCACGATGAGCTCGGAGTCTTCGGTGTCTTCCCGCACGTCCACGAAGATGGCCTCGCGGTTGGGGAGGCGGTCCACGAAGTTGCCCTCGATGATGATGTCGAAGCCGCCCAGCTCGCCGTTCGAGGAGACGTCCGGCTCGGCGATCACGCCGATGGCGCGCCGGTCGCCGTTGCCCGCGATGGCGTTGCCCAGCGTGTTGCCGCTGATGGTCCCGTTCAGCTCGCCTCCCGTCGTCTGCGCCAGGAGGATCTCGGAGTTGCCTCCGGCGATGCCCTTGATGAGGTCGTAGAAAACGTTGTTCGAGATGGTGAAGTTGTGGGTACATCCCTGCTCGGTGTTCACCACCGCGACGCCGCCTTGCCCATCCGCGGCCGAGGCATTGCGGAACGTGTTGCCCGTGATGTTGGTGGTCATCGTGTGCACGGCACCCTCGGTGTTGCCCGCCGCCGTTTGCACCGCCAGGGGCACCATGTCGAAGAAGACGCTGTTCAGCACGTCCACGCGCATGCTCGACGTGCCCAGGGCCATGGCGAAGATGTAGGACGTGCCGCTGTCAGCGTTGGAGAACTCGCCGTTCTCGACCGAGAACAGAGTCATGTTGGTGTCCGTGTTGCGGATGTCGATCCCGTTGCGGTCCGCCCCGCCCCCCTGGCCCGTGCCGGTGATGGTTCCGTAGCGGAAGAAGCTCGAACCGGCCAGATTCACCGCCTCGATCGCCTTCGCGCCGTCGGCGGGGGAAGTGCCGACGTTCTGGATGGTGACGTTGGTCAGCGACACGTTTCGCGTGTTTGTCAGGCGGATGGCATCGCTGGTGGTGCGTTGGATGATGCCGCCGGAATCGTTGCCGCCGAGCGTCGTGTTGCCGTCGCCCGTCACCACGAGCCCACCGAGGGAGCCGGTGGCGTTGAGCACGATTCCGTTGGTCGGTGTGCTCGTGGCGTTTCCCGCGGCGATGCTGTGGAACGTGAGGTTGGCCGCGGCGATCGTCGTGTTGGCCACGTTGAGCGCCGTGCCGGTGCCGTTGGCGAAGATCGAGTTGTTCGATCCCTGGACCGAGATCCCGACGGCTCCGTTGATCGCGTTGAAGCCCGTCCCGGACGTGGTGTCGATGTCCAGGCCGCCGCCGGTGAAGTTGATCGTCGCTACGTCGTTGTTGTCGAGCGTGACCGCGGGATCCGCGCCGGTGTTGAACGTCTTGGTCGCGCCACTGAAGTTGATCGTCGGGGTGCCACTCACGCTGTTGTTGGCGATGTTGATGCCGTTGCCGCTGCTCGTGCTCGAGAGGTTTCCGGAGAAGCTGACCGTGCCGCCGGTGCGGCTCGTCACCTCGATCAGGAACGCGTTGGCGGTGTTGGAGACCGAGCCCGTGTAGGTGACGTTGCTCGCCCCGGCGTTGATGTCGAAGGCGATCCCGGTCGCCCCGCTGATCGTCCCGCCGTTGGCTGTAAAGGCCCCGGTCACGGTATCGAGGTTGACGCCCTTGCCGGCGCTGTTGCTCGACGTCAACGTCGAGAACGTCGCGCCGCCGCCGAGGCTGGTCGACGTGATGTCGACGGCCGCCCCGCCGGTGGCGTTGATGGTGTTGGTCGTGCCCCCGATGTTGATCGTGCCGCTGGCGTTGGCAAGGAGCCCCGCGCCGGCGTCGGTGGTGACGCTCAGGCTATCGAAGGTGAACGATGCCACCGCGTTCCCGGTGGCGACGTCGATGCCGGTCGCGGTCGGCCCCGAGCCGACGGCGTTGTCGGTGATCGTCGTGTTCCCGAAGTCGAGGACGACGGCCGGCGAGCTCGCCACTCGGATGCCCTGCGTCGTCGGATTGGTGAGGCTCGTGGTGGTCACGGTCATCGAGCCGGTCACGGTGACCAGCTGGATTCCGCGCTGCCCGCCTGCGCCGGTCGACGACAGCGTCCCGAACGTCGCGGCGAGGTTGCCGGTCGCGAGATCGAGCGCCGAGCCGCCGGTGCCGGTCACGTTCACCGCGGTCGTCGTCAACGTCCCGAAGGTGGCTCCAAAGATCCCTGCCCCTGACGTTCCCTGGACGTCGAGTCCTCGTACGTTGTTGTCGGCCGCCAGCGTCAGCCCGACGCCCGCCGCGTTGGTGATCTGCGGCGTGCCGCCTGCAGCGACGATCGTGTTGCCGCCGAGCGTGAGCCCGACGCCCTGGCCGACGAGCTCCTGGGTGTCCTCGAGCGTCAGCCCGCCGGGGTACGGCGTGCCGTTGTCGTCGTAGACGAAGATGATGTCGCCGGGGCTGTCCGGATCGGTGAGGGAGCTGTTGACCGAGGCCAGGGACTTGAACGGGATCGTCTGCGTGCCGTTGCCGCAGGGCGCGGTCCCGCACGGGCTGTCATCGTCGACGAACCAGACCATCCCGGCCAGCGTGACGTAGGCAGTGGCAACCACCGGGTGGGCGTCGCCGTCGTTGATTGTGTAGGTGAACGAGTCGACGCCGCGGAACCCGGCCGGCGGCGTGTAGGTGAACTCGCCGGTGGCCGCGTTGACGCCGGACACCGTGCCGCCTTGCACGGAGGCGGCGTCGAAGGCCGTCACCGTGAGCGTGTCGCCGTCGCCGTCGGCGTCGTTCGCCAACAGCGTCGGGAACGGCGTGCCGTCGGCGTTCAAGGTGACGTTGCCGTACCACACGTATTGGTCGTTGTGCGCCACCGGGGTCGAGGAGACCGACCCGGTGACCAGCGTGGTGTTGGCGTCGACCGTGTCGTTCAGGTCGACGCTCGTCGCCTGGCTGCCGGTGTTGGTGATGGTCACCGTGTAGCGCACGCGTTCGCCGGGGTCGACCTTGCCGTCGGCGGGAGGGTTGTCGACGATCTGCGCGTCCACCTTGGTGGCGGCGATCACGGGGAGTGCGGTGATGATCTCGTCGATCGCGACCGTGCCCGTCGTCGCTCCCTGGTCCTTGGTGCGCACCGTCAGCTCGATTGCCCCGACGCTGCCGAAGTTGGCGGCTGACGTGCCGGACTGGACGAACTCCGCGAACGGCAGGAAGAAGTTCTGCGCCGCGCCGATCACCGGCAGCGTCCGCCCGAGGCGCGAGGAGCTGGTGGCATTCGTGTGCACGGTCATCTCGAGCTCGGCGTTCGCCACCGTGGAGGAGTTGATCCGCACGCGGAACCCGCTCGCTCCGCCGGTCGTCAGGTTCACCCCGCCGAGCCCGCTGGGGTTGAGCGTCAGCGGGGCGGCGTCGCCGTCCCACGACAGCCGTGCCTCGCCGCGCGAGTCGGGCGCCGTGTTCGTCACCGTCAGGGTCAAGGCCCCGCTGCCGACCACCACCGTCGTCGGACCGGCGCCGCTGAGGTTGTCGACGACGATGCCGCGCTGGGCGCCGATGATGTCGGCGCCGCCCGTGGTGGCGGTCGAGTTTCCACCGGGCGGATCGCTCAGGATCCCCTGGACAGTGGCGAAGGTGTCGATGTTCGTCTGCGCCAGCGCCGGTGCGCTCGCCGCAGCCAGGAGAAGCAGGCCTGCGGCGGCCGGCGCGAACGCGCCCCGCCGCCAGCTGGTCCAACGTCGAACGAGGTCCATCACGCATTCCTCCGTCGAACCAGCAGCAGTGCCAGGCCGCCCAGCAGCGCGGCGAGGGCCACCAGCCCGGTGCCGTCGAGGGCCGGGACTTCGGTCACCCCTTGCGGGACGCCGAATCCGCGGATCATCCAGTTGCCGGGCAGGAAGTTGTCCACCAGGGTGATCGACTGGTCGGGTGGGGGGGTCAGGGTCGGGGGGCTCGGAGGGTCGGTGGTCCACACGCCGACCCACGAGCGGCCCTGCGAGGCCGTGGTGTCGAGCGCTGCAGGCTGCGTCGGCGGGGTGACGCCGCTGACGATGAAGCGCGGGATGACGCCGATCAACGCGTCGCTTCCCGCCGGGATGACGACGTCGGGGACCACCGTGTAGACCGAGAAGGTGGTGTCGTCCACCGCCTGGATGGTGGTGGTGAAGTTGTGCAGCAGCACCGCACCGTTGGCGGGGTTGCCGTCGGGGTCCTGGTAGATGGCGATTTCGACGGGCAGGCCGACGGCCATGTTGCTGCCGGATGCGAACATCACCCAGACCTCGCGCAGGTGGAAGCCAGTGGGCGCCGTGAAGCGGTTGAACCAGAGGAACTGCCGTGCGAACTGGCCGCTGACGCCGAAGGCGCCGTCGGAGGTGTCGTCGTCGAGCACGAGCTGGACGGGGAAGGTGGACGCGGGCGGCAGCGGCGGCACTGCCTCGACCGCCGATGGCGGCAGGGGCACGAAGCTCCACTCGACGCCGCCCGGACCGATGGCTGCCGGCAGCGCGACGGCCGCGAGGACTGCGACGGCGACGCCGAACAGTGCCGTGCGCAACGCGCGGTCACGGCCGGTGGAACGGCGCGGAAGCTGGCCCCAGGGCGGGTGCGGACGGCGCTTGGTGCTCTTCATGCTGCGAGGTCCTCTCTCCATTGGTCGCGCCTAGGGGAACGTCGCCGACCAGGCCGAGGTGTCGCCGCTCTCGAAGCCATCTCCGAACAGCAGGGTGCTGCTGAACTGAACGGCGTCGAGGTAGGCGTTGAAGCTCAACGCGGTGGGCGTCGCGAAGGTGAAGTCGCAACGCGCCGAGACCGCGCCGGCCGGACGCGTGACCTGGCCGGTGATGCCGACGTAGACGCCGCCCGTGTCCTGCAGCAGGACCGTGCTCGAAGACGGCGACCCGAGGCTGCCGGAGCACCCGGCGCCGCTGAAGAACCGGCAGCTCCGCGAGAAGCCGATGAGGTCGCCCGGCGCGGCATCCATGCGGACGCGGGCCGAGACGCCGAAGGCGGAGACCGGCGGGACGTCGAGGCACTGCCAGAGGCTGAAGTTGGTGTCGACGCCAGGGGCGAGGTTGGTGACGTGGACCGCGCCGGAGGCGTTGGCGCCGTCGGCGTCGGTGGTCCCGGTCCAGGTCACCTCGCCGGGTGCGGGGGCGACCACGGTCCAGTCGTCGAGGGTGCAGTCGAAGTGGCCGTTGGCAAAGAGGTTCTTGGGGTCGGCGCGGAAGGCGCGGACGAAGTCGCCGCCGGCCGTGGTGTCGCCGTCGCCGTCGAGCTGGTTGCCGGCCGCGTCGGTCAGCGGATCGCAGGCGAAGAGGCGTACCTGCGTCGCCGGCAGCGCCGCCGCCAGGGTGACGGTGGCGGTGTCGGTGAAGCTGTCGTAGGTGACCGAGGCGATCGGCAGCACCAGGTCGCCCGCCGTGGAGGCGCAGGAGGTGGTCTGGAAGTCGAAGTCGCCACCCGGCGTGACCACCCGGTAGTTCGCCGGGTTGGTGACGTCGTCGGGGTCGGAGTCGCCGGCGGGATCGTTCATCGTCTCGTCGAAGGTGACCTCGAGGGCGGTGATCGTCAGGTCGTTGGCGGTCTCGCAGTCGTCGATGGTGCCGTCCCCGGTGTCGGCGACGCTGTTCACGTTGGTCACGTGCGGCGGCACCGCGTCGAGGGTGGTGTCCTCGTCGTCGGAGTTGTTGCCCGGCACCGCGTCGTTGGTCGGCGAGGTCACCGTTGCCGTGTTGGTGATCGACGCCGGTGGCGTCGGGTTGATCGACACGGTGATGTCGCAGGAGACCGTGGCGCCGTTGGCGAGGGCGCCGATGTTCCATGTCCACGGCGGCACGTTGGAGGCGGAGCAGGTGTCGCTGACGTAGGTGACGGCGGCCGGCAGGGTGTCGGTGACCTGTACGGCGGCGGCGTTGGACGGGCCGTGGTTGGTCACCGTGATCGTGTAGACCAGAGGGTCACCCGCTCCCGGCGGGTCGGCGTCGTCGTCCTTGGTGATCTCGAGATCGGCCGAGACGGTGACCGAGGTGCACTCGGTGGCGGTCTCGTTGCCGGTGACGACCTGAGGCTCGGTGACGGCCGTCAGCGTGGCGGTGTCGCAGATGGTGTTGGTGCCGGGGGCGGCGGCGGACGTCGCCGTCAGCACCACGGTCAAGGTAGCGCTGCCGGCGGGGTTGAGGGTCCCCACGGTCCAGGTGGTGGGCGGGGTGAAGGTGGTCGGCGCCGACGGGGTCGTGGAGTCGACGGTCACGCCCGCGGGGTTGGTCACCACCTCGGAGAGCGTCACCCCGTTGGCCTGGGAGGGACCGTTGTTGAGGACGGTCACCGTGTAGGTGAGGTTGCCGGTGCCGGAGCCGGCGACCACCGGGTCGATCGACTCGATCTTGGTGACGACGATGTCGACCTGCGGCGTCAGGTTGTCGGTGTCGGTGGCCGAGTTGTTGCCGGGGGTCGGATCGGTGACCGCGGTGGTGGTGGTGGCCGTGTTGGCGAGCGTGCCACGCGCGGCCGGGGCGACGGTGCAGGTGGCGCTGTAGGTCACGGAGGAGGACGGCGGCAGCGTCATCCCCGACTCGTTGATGTTGCCCGAGACCGGCCCGGCGGTGTTGCCGGTGGCGCCGCCGGCTGCGACGCTCGTCCAGCTGCAGCCGGTGAGCGCGGCCGGGAAGGTGTCGGCGAGGGTGACGGCGGTGGCCGTCGACGGGCCGGCGCTGGCGAGGACGATGGTGTAGGTGACCGGCGTGCCGGGCACCTCGTCGGTGGCGCCATCGGTCTTGGTGACCGAGACGTCCGCCTGCGGTGTCAGGTTGTCGGTGTCGGTGGCCGAGTTGTTGCCGGGCGTCGGGTCGGTCGTTGCGGCGCTCGCGGTCGCCGTGTTGACGAGGGTGCCCGTGGCAGCCGGGGCGACGGTGCAGGTCGCCGTGTAGGTGATCGACGAGAACGGCGGCATCGTCATCCCGGACTCGGCGATGTTGCCGGAGACCGGGCCGGCGGTGTTGCCGGTGGCGCCGCCGGCGGCGATGCTCGTCCAGCTGCAGCCGGTGAGCGTGGCCGGGAAGGTGTCGGTGAGGGAGACGCCCGTGGCCGTCGACGGTCCGCCGTTTGAGAGGGCGATGGTGTAGGTGACCGGCGTGCCGGGCACCTCGTCGGTGGCGCCGTCCGTCTTGGTGACGGCGACATCGGCCTCCGCGGTCAGGGTGTCGGTGTCGGTGGCGCTGTTGTTCGCCGCACTGGGGTCGAACGCGGTCGCCGGGACGGCGATGGTCGCGGTGTTGGCCAGCGTGCCGGTGGCCGCCGGGTCGATGCTGCAGGTTGCCGTGTAGGTGACTGACGCTCCCACCGGCAGGTTCACCGTGTCGGAGATGTTGCCCGGGCCGGCGGCCGTGCAGGTGCCGCCGCCGGCGCCGACGCAGGTCCAGCTGCAACCGCTGAGGATGGCGGGGAAGGTGTCCGCCACCGCCGCACCGGTGACCGGGTCGGGCCCGGTGTTGCTGCCGACGATGGTGTAGGTCACCGGCGTGCCGGGCGTCTCGGACGATGAGCCGTCGGTCTTGGTGATCGCGAGGTCGGCTACGGCTGCGGTGGAGACCGCGTGGTCTTCGACCTCGCCGTCCTGCGCGAGACCGGTGAAGCTGAGGCCGCCCGCGGTGGCGACGCGCCAGCGCGAGACGGTGGTCAGGTTGCTGCTGGCGGTGACGGGTACGGAGAAGGTGAGGAGATTCGGGCCGGCGGCGAGGGCCTGGTTGGTGAAGATCTGGTCACCGGCGGTGGAGAAGTTGCCGTCGGCGTTGAAGTCGAGCCAGGCGTTGAGGACGCCGGCCGCCGAGGCCGTCACCGTGACGGTGGCGGTCTGGCCGACGATCAGCGGCGACGTGAAGGTGACGCCGTCCTCGTCGTCGACGCCGGCGAGGTCGTCGCCGAGGGCGCCGGCGGAGGGCTGCCCGTTGGCGTCGGCGTCGCGCAGCGCTCCGAGGAGGGGCCCGGTGACGATGTGCCGCGGGCCGTTGCTGGCGAAGAGCGTCGGATAGCTCGGGTCCGGCGCGTCGCCGTAGTCGACGCCGAGGATCGGCTGCGCGTAGTCCTCGACCTCGCCGTCTGCCGCCACGCCGTCGGCGGCGAGGCCGCCGACGGAGGACACGCGGAAGCGCGCGAAGGTCTTGGGGACGACGCTGGCGGTGCAGGGCACCGTGAAGCTGACCGCGTTGGGGCCGACGACGAGGGCGAGGTTGTTGACGACCTTCTCGCCCGGGTCGGTGAAGTTGCCGTCGGCGTCGAAGTCGACGAAGGCATCGAGCTTGCTGATGGCGGAGGCGGTCACCGTGAGGTTGGCGGTCTCGCACGTGATGAGGCTGTTGGTGAAGACGACGCCGTCTTCGTCGTCCGTACCCGTGAGGTCGTCGCCGTCGGCGTTCAGCGTCGGCTGGCCGTTGGTCTCGGCGTCGGGGACGACGCCGAGGTGCGGGCCGGCGATGCCGTGGCGCGCGCCGTTGTCGGGGAGCAAGGTCGGGTACCCCGAAGGCGCCGCCAGCGAGCCGTCGGGAGCGTCGCCGAAGTCGAGCGCGAGGATGGTGTCGGTGTCGGTGGCGCTGTTGTTGCCCGGCGTGGGGTCGGTGACGCCGCCGCCGCTGATGGTTGCGGTGTTGGCGAGCGAGCCGGTGGCAGCGTTGGACAGCGTGCAGATCGCCGTGTACGTAGCCGTCGCGCCGGCGGGGAGGTTGGCGGAGTCGGCGATGTTGCCGGCCACCGGCCCCGCCGCGCAGGTGCCGCCGCCGGCGCCGACGCAGGTCCAGGTGCAGGTGAGAGGGGCCGGGAAGGTGTCGGCGACGGAGGCACCGGTTGCGGTCGCCGGGCCGGCGTTGCTCGCCACGATCGTGTACGTGACGGTCATCCCGGGGACGGCCGTGGTGACGCCGTCGTCTTTGGTGATCGCCAGGTCGGCAACGGGGACGACGGTGGTGGTGTCGGTGGCGCTGTTGTTGCCGCCGTTGGTGTCGGTCGTGCCGCCCGGAGCGGTGACCGTCGCGGTGTTCGAGAGGGTGCCCGCCGGAGCCGTGCCGCTCACCGTGGCATTGACGGTGTACGTCAGCGTGCCGCCGGCGCGGACGGTCACGACGTCGCTGATGTTGCCGGCGACCGGGCCGGCGGTGCAGCTCGAGAGGGCCGATGCGACACAAGTCCAGGTGGGGCTGGTCAGCGTCGCCGGGAACGTGTCGGCCACGGTGGCGCCGATCGCGTCGCTCGGCCCGGTGTTGGTGACCGTGATCGTGTAGGTGGTGGGGCTGCCGGCGTTGATGGTGGTGAGGCCGTCGGTCTTGGTGATGGCGAGGTCGACCTGCGGCGTGAGGGTGTCGGTGTCGGTCGCACTGTTGTCCGCGAGGTTGCACTCGATCTGACCGCTCGGTTTGGTCACGGTCGCGGTGTTGACGAGCGTGCCCGAGGCACTGGCGGTGATCGTCGCGTTGACGGTGTAGGTGAGCGTGCCGCCGGACAGGATGTTGACCGTATCGTTGATGTTGCCCGCCGTCGGGCCGGCCGTGCAGCTCGAGCCGGCGCTGGCGGCGCAGGTCCAGCTCACGCCAGTCAGCGCGGCCGGGAAGGTGTCGGAGACGTTGGCGCCGATCGCCGACTGCGGCCCACTGTTGGTCACCGTGATGGTGTAGGTGACTCCAGTGCCGGGGACCTCGGAGGCGGCGCCGTCGGTCTTGGTGATGGCGAGCGCAACCGCGTCGAGGGTCGTCGCCGTCGGGTTGGCGGACCCCGCTGCGTCGGGGTCGTCGGTGGGAACGTTCGAGAAGTTGGCGCCGGTGACCGTGCCCTGGTTGGAGATCGCCGAGGCGCAGATCCCCAGCGGGTTGTCGACGTCGACCTCGAAAGTCACCGTCACGGTGGCGCCGGGCGGCACGTTGACGGCGTTGAGGGGCACGGGCTCCCCCGAGCCCAGGAGCGGCCCGCTGCTGGCCAGGGTCGCGATCAGGAGGGCGGAGGCGAGCCGGGAGCGCCGGTGCGCCCGGATCACGGAGTCGCGGTCGGTCATGAGCCCACCTCGTTCCTCGAACGGCGAGCCGAGCGGGCTCGCATCGAGAAGACCAGCAGATGTAAGCCGTCGATGGTGCAGCGGAGCCACGAAAAGTCTAACAGGAGCGGCCCCACACCGTAAGAGCGGGGAAACTACCGAGCCAGTCTCGTGGAAAACTACTTAGCCACCTGCCGAGAACCGTGCCCGTCGCCTGCCAGGCGCCGCTTGCCCCCGCCGGGTGGTCGCACGAGCGGCTTCAGGCAGTGGCGAGAACGGCGGCCCGGGCGGCTGCCCCCGGACCCCTCCCTGACGCGCGCTCAGGCGATCCCGCCGGAGTGGCCCACGAGCCGCCGCAGCACGCCGAGCTGACCGACGTGGTACGCCTCGTGGAAGCAGAGCGTGGCGACGAGGCTGCCGACCGTCTCGTCGGGCCTCTTGCCCGGGCTGAAGGGCGCCGGCGCCGCGAGCCGCTCGGCGGTGAGGCGCGACATGCCGGCGACGAGCGGCGCCTGGCCGCGATCGTAGGCGGCGACGAGGTCGCCGAGCGGCAGCGCCAGGCTGCCGTCGGTCAGTGGGTCGGAGCCGCGGCGGTACATCTTCAGAGTCGCCTCGTCGAAGAGCGGCGCCTCGCCGAGGACGGCGGTGAGCCACGACTGGCGCACGACGACGATGTGCCCGACGACCCAGTTGAGGCAGTTGCCGCCCGGCTGCGGGGAGCGCAGGCTCTCCTCGTGGCTCACCCCGTCGACGTTCCGGTGCAGGGCGAAGCTCGCGAAGGCGATCTGGCCGAGGAGCGGCCGCACGAACGGCAGCGGCTGGGCGGTGTCGGTGGGCTTCTGCGTGGTTGCCTCTTGGGTGGTCATGTTTCGTCTCCTTGCGATGGTTCGATGGTGGTGACGGCGCCGAGCGTGTCGAGCACGGCGCGGAAGCCGGCGAGGTCGCGAGCGGGCAGGCGGCGCACGACTTCGGCCTCGAGCGCCTCGATCTCGGCGCGCAGCGTCGCGGCCGCGCGCTCGCCCTCGGCCGTCAGCTCGAGCAGGAAGGAGCGGCGGTCGTCGGGATTGGCACGGCGCGCGAGGAGGCCGCGCCTCTCGAGCCGGTCGAGCATGCTGGTGAGGGTCGAGCCCTTGAGGCCGAAGACGCGCCCGAGGTCGCCGACCGGAACGGGGGAGTAGCTCCCCAGGTAGGTGACGAGGTGCCCCTCCGGCACCGAGACGGCGAGCTCGCGGCAGCGGACCTCGAGATAGGTCGCCACCTGCCGCGAGGCCTTGTGGATGGGTGAGAGGATGCGAAGTGGCGGCCGTTTTGCTTTCATCGTTTGCGGCCAGCCGGTCGTTACGAAAGCGAACAATACGAAAATGAACTATTGCCCGTCAAGGGGAAGCGCCCCACCTGCGTCGCGTACCATCTGCGCCATGCTCCACCGGTGGTCGCCTCCTTCCTGCGTGTTGGCTTGTTCGGTCCTCCTCGTCGCGGTGGGTTGCGCGGGTCGCCGCGACCCGGTCACCGTGGACGCGGGAATCGCCCCGGTGGCGCCCGCCGCCGCCGAGGGCGCAGTCGGCGGACCGAGCGAGCCCGCGCCCGGCTCACCGGTCGCTGAGGTCGGCGAGACGGCGGCCGCACCGGAGTCGGAGGCTCCGGCCGAGAAGCCCATCGAAAAGCCCAACCTCCGCGACCTCTGCCGCCAGGAGCCCCAAGGCGTCGGCACGATCGAGGGGAGCCGCCGTCGACTCGCCGAGACGTTCTGCGGCGCCACGCTCTGGTTCGACGGCCTCTTCGGGGGTACGCCCGACGTCGAGAGCGCCCGGGCGGTCTCGGGGCGCATCGAGCTCTCCGGGCTGCACACCGACTTCGAAGGGAACCAGGGCAGGGCCCGCCTGCGCCTGAACTACGAGCTGCCCAACCTCGAGCGTCGCGTGCGCCTCTTCCTGGGGCGCGAGGATCGCGACTTCACCGCCGATCGTGGCGAGGGCTTTGCCGTCCGCTCGGCCGTGTTCGGTCTGCAGGAGCAGGACGACTGGCTCGCCGGTCTCGGCTATTCGCCGCCGGGTCGCTACTTCCAGCGCGTCGACTTCGGCGTCGGCATGCGCGTCAAGAGCGCCTCCGAGGTCTTCGTGCAGACGCGCTACCGGCGCAACATCTTCGCCGGCGACCGCGACGTCTGGCGCTTCCGCGAAACCGTCTTCTGGGAAAACCGCGACGGTTTCGGCACCACCACGCGCCTCGACTGGGATCGCGTGCTCAGCCCCAATCGGCTGCTGCGCTGGGGCAACATCGGCACCGTGTCGCAGGAGTCCGAGGGTCTCGAGTGGCGCTCGGCGATCATCGTCTACCACAACCTCCGTCACCTTCGCGCATGGGCCGGCGAGCTCTTCTTGCGCGGCGCGACGGCTGCCGAGGTACCCCTGCGCGAATTCGGCGGGCGGCTCATCTACCGCCAGCCGCTGCGCGGCCGCTACCTCTTCGGCGACGTGATCGCCGGCTATACCTGGCCGCAGAGGTACGACGACGACAAACGCACTGGGTCGGCCATGATCGGCCTCGGTGTGGAGATGCTGTTCGGCCACCAGCCCTATTGATTGATACCCTTCGGCGCCATGGCCGAACCGATCCGCATCGAGAGCTACGTCGAAGGGCGCTGGGTACCGGGGGAGGGCGACGGAAGCCCGCTCGTCAATCCGGCAACGGGGGAGTTGCTGGCGACCGCGTCGACCACCGGGATCGACCTCGGCGCCGCCCTGCGCCACGCGCGCGAGGTCGGCGGGCCCGCCCTGCGGGCGCTCACCTTCGCGCAGCGCGCCGGCGTGCTCAAGGGGCTCGTCGGCGTCATCCGCGAGCACCGCGACGAGCTGCTCGACGTCGCCATGCGCAACGGTGGCAACACGAAGGGCGATGCGAAGTTCGACGTCGACGGCGCGAGCGGCACGCTTGGCTTCTACGCCAATCTCGGGCGCGGGCTCGGCGAGGCGAAGCACCTGCTCGACGGCGACTCCGTCCCCCTCGGCCGCTCGACACCGCTAGCCGGGCGCCACCTCTGGGTACCGCGGCGTGGAGCCGCCGTGCTCGTCAACGCCTACAACTTCCCCGCCTGGGGGTTCGCCGAGAAGACCGCGTGCGCGCTGCTCGCCGGGATGCCGGTGGTGGTCAAGCCGGCCACGCAAACGGCTCTCGTGGCTTGGCGGATCGCGCAGCTCTTCGTCGAGAGCGGGCTCCTGCCGCCGGGGAGCTGGACCTTCCTCGCCGGCCCCGCGGGCGACCTCCTCGACCACCTCGAGGGGCAGGACGTGCTCGCCTTCACCGGCTCGGCGGCGACCGGCGCACGGATGCGCTCGCACCGGCGCGTGCTCGAGAAGGGCGTGCGCGTCAACGTCGAGGCGGACTCGCTCAACGCCGCCGTGCTCGGCCCCGACGTCGCGCCCGGCTCGCCGACGTGGGAGCTCTTCGTCAAGGAGGTCGTGCACGAGATGACGCAGAAGGCGGGGCAGAAGTGCACTGCCACGCGGCGGGTCTTCGTGCCGGCGGACCGTCTCGAGGCGGCGCGTGACGCTCTGGCGAAGAGCCTGGCGCAGGTCCTCGTCGGCAACCCGATCGAGGAGGGGGTCGGCATGGGCCCCGTCGTCAGCGAGGGGCAGCGCCGCGACGTCGAGGAGGGGATCGCGACGCTCGGCCGCGTCGCCGAGGTCGCATGGCGGGGCGAGGCGCCGGCCGGGTACGGCTTCGTCGCGGCGCGCCTGCTCGTCGCCGCCGACCCACGAGCGGCGCACGCGGTGCACAGCCGCGAGGTGTTCGGCCCGGTGGCGACGCTGATGCCCTACGACGGCAGCGCCGAGGATGCGGGCGAGCTAGTCGGCCTCGGCGAGGGGTCGCTGGTGTCGAGCGTCTACTCCGACGACGGCGAGTTCATCGCCGCGGCGGTGCTGGCGATGGCGCCCTACAACGGGCGCGTCCACGTCGGCGCCGCGGAGGTGGCGGCCGAGTCGTGTGGTCCGGGCACGGTGCTCCCGGGCCTGGTGCACGGCGGCCCCGGCCGCGCCGGCAGCGGCGAGGAGCTGGGCGGCATCCGCGGGCTGCACCACTTCATGCAGCGCACGGCGGTGCAGGGTCCGCAGTCGGCGCTCGACCGCCTGGCGACCGACGGCGTCGCGGCGGGTTGAGAGCGCAGCCCGAACCGGATGGTGCGCGGTGCGCACCCTACGAGGAGCGCGAGCGCGCAGCCAATCTCTCGGACCTCACCGCCGCTCCGGGTAGGGTGCGCACCGCGCACCATCCGGCACCCAGGGCGAGAGACCTTCGGCGACCGCGGCGATCCGCGTAGGGTGCGCCGCGCGCACCATCCGGTCCGCTCTCAGCTTGCGACGCGCTCGAGGCCGCAGTAGACGTTGCAGCGGTCGGCGCGGAGGAAGCCGACGACCGTCATCCCGGCCCGGGCGGCGAGGCGGAGCGCGAGCGTCGACGGCGCGCCGACGGCGGCGAGCACCGGGACGCCGGCGCGCAGCGCCTTCTGCGCGATCTCGAAGCCGATGCGCCCGGACACCGCGAGGACCGTCTCGCCGGCGGGTAGGCGGCCGGCGAGGAGCAGCGCGCCGACGACCTTGTCGACCGCGTTGTGTCTGCCGATGTCCTCGCGCAGGAGCAGCAGCTCGCCGTCGGCGGAGAAGAGCGCCGCCGCGTGCAGGCCGCCCGTGGCGGCGAAGACGCGTTGCGACGGTGCCATCCGTCGCGGCAGGTCGCGCAGGAGCGCGAGGTCGAGCCTCGGCCCGGGGGGCAGCGGCGGGAAGCCGCTGGCGAAGACCGCGTCGACGGACGCCTTGCCGCAGAGACCGCAGGCGGCCGTGGAGAGGAACGGGCGCGGGTGCGGAACCGCTCCCTCCGGGGCACGGCCGATCCGCGCGATGACGCGGCTGCCGGGTGCTTCGCCTGCCTGCACCTCTTCGATCGCCAGGAGGTCGGTCGCGCTCTCGACGAGCCCCTCGGCGTAGAGCAATCCGGCGGCGAGCTCGCGGTCATGCCCGGGCGTGCGCAGGGTCACGGCGAGCGGCGCCGGGACGCCGTCGTCCGACGCGATCTGCAGCTCGAGCGGGTCCTCGACGACGACGGAATCGGAGATCTCGTTGCGGTCGCCGTCGACGAACAGCGTGGTCGGCCACTCGAGCGCGGACGGGCCGGAGGGAGGACCGAGCATTCGCGGGACCGTAACACGGCGTCGATGGGCGATATGGAGGGCCGGGTGGGTGGAGCTCCCACCCGGCCCACGGTGCCGGCCGTCGGATTGACGCTGCGAACGCGCCGGCGTTCCAGTCAGGTGGCGCGCGTCAACCCGCGGCGGCGACCGCCGGCTGCATCTCGCGAGCGTCCTGCTCGTAGAGCTCGGACGCTTTCTCGCACAGCATGCTGAAGTACATGCACGTTGTGACGAGCCTGGTGAAGCCCATGGTCACCGCCGCGACACCCCGCGTGGCACCGTGGAGGGACTTGGCGCGCTCGCCGAGCGGTAGACGCGCGATCGACTCGATTTCGCCGACGAACGTCCGCAGGTCGCTCTGCAGCTCGCGGAGGTGACGATCGAGGACGCGCAGACCGGCGCGCGCGCCGCCGTCCCGGACGCGGCTCACGAGGTCGTCCCAGAAGAGGCGTCCGGGGAGGGCGGCGCCGTACGCGACGAGCTCGCGGTAGAGCCCCTCGAAGTCGATGGCGGGGAAGTGGCGCTCGCGGGCGATCAACGGATCCCGAGGGTCGAGGCTCTCCTGCTCGAACAGCTCGGTGCGGGTGCGGACGAAGACCTCGCCGATGGCAGTCAGGTGGTCGTTGCAGGACGCGAGCCGGGCCAAGCCGCCGTCGAGCGTCGCGGCCGCGCTCGTGGGGTTTCTCTCGAGGGCGGCCTCGACCGAGTGGTGGAGGGTGTCGAGCGCCAGCATGAAGTCGAGGTTCGCTTCACGGTGGTGGCGCTCGAGGGAGGAGCTGCGGCGTTCGAGCTGTTCACTGAAGGAATTCGTGTAGGCAGTCGAGAAACCAAGAAAGCAGACCATTCCAAGACCCATAGTTCATCTCCCGGCATGCAGCGTTGTTATTAGAAGACGGCGGCGCGATCCGGTGGGCGCGGGGGGGCCGCGTGGCCGGCGGTTGAGCCACGGCGCGGCCAGGGCGGAAGGGATGCACCGCCCCAAGCCGGGAGCGCGCACCGCGAGTCGAGGCGTGGTCTCAGCCTCCGAGGGCCTGGAACAGTGCCCAGGTCGCAGGGGACCTGAGAGCAGGATCGGCGCTCGACAGAAGCCCCAATTGCGCCGATCGAAGGGCAGCCGCCGGATCGTCACCAGCTCGCAGCCGCGAATGCAGTCCCGTGAGCAGCTCCACGCTGCGGCGATCGCTGACCGGCCAGAGGGCCCCGACGACGGTCGGGACGTCGGCAGACAGGAACGCGGTCGCGAGGCTCATGCGAGCCTCGGCGCGGGTGGTGGGGCCGCCGGAGGAACCGCATGCGGCGAGCACGATCGTGCGCGTGCGGGAGAGTGCGAGCTGCGAGATATCCTCGGCGAACAGCGCGCCAGACTCCTCGCGAGAGGCCGGGGCCAGGGCGAGGGCGGAGTGCTGTGGGTTGGAGTCGTCGACGAGGGCGTGCGCCGCGATGTGGACGACGGCATGGTTGCCCATCGCCTCGAGCAGCGCGCGACGGGTCGCGCTGGCTCCGGTCGCGAGCGTCGAGCCCGGGTAGAGAGCGGCCACCCGCCGGGCTTCCTCGCCAGCGCCAGGGAGTCTGGAGAGACCGGGGAAGACGCGAGCGTCGACGATCGGATCGCCGATCACGAACGCCGAGGCCGCCTCGCCGTCGAGCTCGAGCCAGCGGACGCGGGAGGCGAGGTAGGACCTGGCGCTCGTCGATACCTCGGTAACCCGCTGCTCGAGCTCGAAGCGACCGCCGTCGCCGATCAGCGCGGCGAACGGGACCCCGGCGAGCTCCTTGTCGGGTACGACCACCAGGCGGTCGTCCGCATCCAGTCCGGCGGGAGCGATCAGCGCGCGATGGAGCCGGCGCGCCGCCCGCGCCGTGCTCGACGTCCATTCGCCCGCCGCGAGGTCGGCGTCGAGCGCACGCGACCATGTTTCGATCTCTTTGCTGGTCGCGCCGAGCTCGATGAGGCGGCCGCCTCGCGAGTCGATGCGCCACGCGACGGCGCGCTCGGGGAGGAGCGCGTAGGCGAGCAGGACCGTGCCGGGATCGATCTGCCGTGCGAGCTCCGCGAAGCCCGGCGCCGGCGCCGCGGGAGGAGTCTCGGCGGCAAAGCTGCGCGCGCGCTCGTGGCTGCGCTCGACCCAGCGGAACGCCTCTTCCTCGTTTCCGCGCGCGAGCTCGAGGGAGACGAGCTGGTCGTAGAGCGAGCTGGTGCCCTCGAGGGGGGTGAGCCAGAGCTCCCGGCGCGCGTCTCCGGCGGGCTTCGCCTGAAGGAGAGCGATCGCCTCGCGGAGGTCGGCTTCGGCATGCGCGGAATCGCCGACGGCGCGGAAGGCAATGGCGCGCTGGAGGAGAATGCCCGGAACGCGCCAGAGGACGTTGAGCGCCCGATATGCGTCCAGGGCTCGCGAGAGCTGGCGGATCGCCAGACGCGGAGGAGCGCCGGTCGCCGCCTGCGTGGCCCTGAGCTCGGCCAGGAGGCGCTGCCGGGGCACCCCCGGCGCGACCGCGAGCAGGGAGCCCGTCCCTCGCGTGAGCTGATCGCGCGCGGCGTCGACGTCGCCGAGGGCGTAGCGAACCCTCGCTCGCCAGAGCCCGCTCTCGACTTTCTCGTAGGCACCCTCGGGGAAGCGGCTGCGTGAGAGCTCGTCGAACGTCGCGTCGGCCAGCCATGGCTGCCCGTCGACCAGGCTGGTGGCCCCTGAGCCGGTGAGGATGCCGTAGCCACGCTTCCAGTCTTCGAGCTGCGGCACCTTGGCGAGCGCGGTGGTGCGGTGCTCCCAGCTCACGCGCTGGTTTCCGGTGAACGCGTAGGCCTGGCTCAGGAGAAGGTGCAGGAAGGCCGTGAGCTCGGTCTCGCGAAGGCGCTCGCTCAGGGCGAGGGCGTCCGACAAAGGCGCGATCGCGGCCGCGGCGTCGCGCCCCTGCATCAGGGCGACACCCTGGATCCAGAGTACGCGAAGGTGCGTGGCGAGGTCGTCACCCGTCGCTTCGGCACGAAGCCGGAGCGCGTTCGACAGCTCCTCGCTGGCGCCGCGCGTCGCCAGAGTCGCCACCAGCCGCTCGATGCTGGCGGGCGGCCGCGCGGCGCTGTTCGCCGGGAGCAAGCTCAGCGCTCGGTCGAGCTCGGGCCCCGCGTCCGCATAGTCGTTGCCCTGGAGCGACAGCGCGGCCCGCTCGATGGCAATCCACGCGTGCGCGAGCCGTCGGGCGCCGTCGCCTCTCGCGGCGGCCGCCTCGGCGACCTCGTCGGTCACACGGCGCTCGCCGGTATGGCCGGTGTAGTGCCTGGCGATGGCGGCGGCGGCTTCGAGGGAACGGCTCGCGTCGGACGCGCGGCCGCCGAGGGTCGCCGCCGCCCACTCGGGCAGCATCGCGCGCTCGATCATCCGGCGCGCGGCGAAGCGGTGCGCCGCCACCAGTCCGGAGAGCTCGGGGGCGTCGCGTTCCGCGGCTCCGCGCAGGACGTCCGGCGACATCGGCGTGGCGGCGGCCAGCGCGGCGTCGATGGCGGTCAGATGATGCCGAGCCTCGTCGGCCCAGACCGGCGTGTCCTCGTGGCGAAGGTACTCCTGCCACTCGGCGCGCGCCTCGAGCCGGAGCTGCAACCCCTCGAGCGCGAGCGCGCGGTTGAAGCGCGCCTCGCGCAGGTCCGGGTCGAGCGCCAGCGCGCGCGACGTTGCCTCGTAACATTCCGCGAAATCGGCGGCGTTGCCGGTGTGCAGACCACGGGCGAGGTAGGCCGCCCCCAGGTCGCTCTCCAGACGCGCGTTGCCTGGATCGGCGGCCGTGGCGCGGGCGAGCGTCAGGAGCGCGCGATCGAAGTCGCCGACGAGAAGGTGCGCGTCGCCCAGTGCGCCGAGGCGGTCGCCGCTCGGTGACCGAACGGCCCGCCGTCGGACTTCGGATGCTGCAGCGTAGTAGTCGGCGTAGTAGTCCCACTGTGCCGACCCGGCGGGCATCGTCCCGCCACGCATGGTGTCGGGTCGCGGCGCGAAGCGGACGCCGCCAGTCAGCCGCGGCGCCATCGCCGGCGCCGACTCGGTGGCGGCGATCAGCGGGGCGCGAGGCTCGCTCTGCCAGGGCGCACGGCCGGCGCCGCTCGCCAGGGCCAGCGCGGCGCCCAGGCCTGCGACGGCAATCGCCGCCGCAGCCGCCAGCCGGCCGCCGCTGGTCTGCGCCGGCATGCTCGTCGTGGCGCACTGGAAGCGCAGGGCCTCGGCGATGGCGCTGGCACACTCCGCGCACCCCGCCAGATGCTCCTCGAGGCGGTCACGCTGCTCCGGGAAAAGCTGGCCGTCTAGATAGGCGGCCAGGCGTTCGGCGTCAGGGCAGCCTGACACCGCCGGAAAGCCGTGTGTTGTCAGCGTTTTCGTTTGCCGGGCGCGTCAAGGTCGGCATCGCCCTGATTAGACGGCCGCGCGGGCTCCAATTCCCCCTCGGCGAGGCCAAAGTCGAGAGTCGACCCGGCCTGGAGCAGCCGGGCGACGTCGTGGCGCTCGAGGCTGGCCGCCTTCAGGTCGCGGCGGATCCCCTTGAGGACCGCCGCCAGCCGCTTGTAGAGGGCCTTTTGGGCCGTGCCGAGGCCGCGGGCGATCTCCGCGACGGTGAGGCCGTCGCTGAAGCGGAGGCGGAGGAGGAGACGATCCTGGGCCCGGAGTCGGCGCAGGCTCCTCGCCACGACGCGGGTCACCTCGTTTTCCGTGGAGCGCTGGAGGACCGCCTCCTCGGGAGACGGGTCGGTGGCCGGCTCGGCGATCTCGTCGCTGCCGATCGGCTGCTGCCGCGGGCGGCCCGGGCGCGGGGGGAGCTGCGCGTAGAGGTTTGCCAGCTCGTCGTGCGCCACGGGGCCGCGGCACTCGAGGACCTTGCATGCCTCGTCGTAGGAGAGCCCCTCGCGGTGGATCAGCTCCTCGAGGGCCTCGGCGGTCGGGCCGAGGCGCAGGGCCGCCGCCGAGGCGCGCCACTTGCCCCAGAGCTGATTGCAATAGTCATGGAAGAGGCGCTGGACGACCACCGTCAGATAGGTGCGCAGCGTGCTGTGCTGCCGCCACTGGCGGAGGATGGCGTAGTCATCCTCGACGAGGCGCAGGCGGACGAACGACTCGAGCTCCTCGGCCTGCTCCGGGTCGAGCCGATAGCGGCGGGCGAGGAAACCCACCAGCTCGCGGAGCAACGACAGGTTCGCGAGCAGGAGCTCGCGCGGGCTCGGTTCCGAGGGCAAGACACCTCTCCGGCTTCGACCCTACCGCGCCCGGCGACGCGGAGGGGGCTCTATTGATAACGCGGATTGTAGATGACGCCGGGCGTTTTCGGGCGCCTGGAGCTGCGCAAAGTGGCTCGCGAGCGCGTGTTAGCATCGCCTGCGTGCTGGCCAGGGAGAGCGCTTCGGAGGGCACCGGGGTCGCGCTGGGGCGAGAGAGCATCCTCCGCGACTACCGCATCGGCTGGCGCAGCCGGCAGCTCAGCCTGCTCGGCCGGCGGGAGGTCCTGACCGGCAAGGGGAAGTTCGGCATCTTCGGAGACGGCAAGGAGTTGGCGCAGCTGGCGCTGGCCCGTGCCGTCCGGCCCGGGGACTACCGCTCGGGGTACTACCGCGACCAGACGGTGATGCTGGCCCTCGGCCTCGTCACGGTGGAGCAGTTCTTCGCCCAGCTCTACGCCGACCCCGATCCGACACGTGAGCCTCACTCGGCAGGGCGGCAGATGAACGCCCATTTCGCGACGCCGCTGGTGTCCGCGGACGGCGAATGGCTGACGGCAACCGAGCGCTTCAACAGCTCGGCGGACGTCTCGCCGACCGGCTCGCAGATGCCGAGGCTCGTCGGGCTGGCGCAGGCGTCGAGGCTCTACCGCGACCTTCCGGGGCTCTCCGACACGCGCTTCTCGCGCGGCGGTAGCGAAATTGCCTGGGGCACGATCGGCAACGCGAGCTGCGCCGAGGGCATGTTCTGGGAGTCGGTCAACGCCATCGGCGTCCTGCAGGTGCCGGCGGTGATCTCGATCTGGGACGACGGCTACGGCATCTCGGTCCCCAACGAGTACCAGGTGACGAAGGGCGACCTCTCGGCCCTCCTCTCCGGGTTCCAGCGCGACGCGGGCGGCAAGGGCGGTTTCGACGTCTTCACCGTGCGCGGGTGGGACTACCCGGCCCTCGTCGAGACCTACCGCGCGGCGGCGGCGACCGCCCGGCGCGAGCACGTGCCGGCGCTCGTCCACGTCATCGAGATGACACAGCCGCAGGGGCACTCCACCTCGGGCAGCCACGAGCGCTACAAGACGCCGGAGCGGCTGCGCTGGGAGGAGGAGAACGACCCGCTGCGTCGCATGCGCGACTGGATGCTCGCCGAGGGGATGGCGAGCGTCGAGGAGCTGGACGCGATCGAGAAGGAGGAGCTCCGCCACGTGCGCGACGGGCAGCGCCGCTCCTGGGAGGCCTTCCAGGAGCCGATCCGCGCCGAGGGGCGCGAGGTCGCCGCGCTGCTCGGCGAGCTGGCCGCCGCGTCGCCTGCCGCCGCCGACGCGATCCTCGCCGTCGGGCGCGGGATCGAGCGTCAAAGCACGCTCCTGCGGCGGCACTTGATGGTGGCGATCCACGACGCGCTGCTGCTCGTCCGCGACGAGCGGCCGCAACCCGCCGCCGCGGCGCGCCTGGCCGGGTGGCGCGCCGAACAAGAGGCGGTCAATCGCCGCCGCTACGGATCGCACCTCTATGCCGAGGGGAAGTGGTCGGCGCTCGCCGTGCCGGTGGTCGCCGCGAGCTTCGCCGACGAGGCGCCCGTGGTCAACGGCTTCGAGGTGCTCAACGCCTGCTTCGACGCCCACCTCGCGCGCGACCCGCGCGTCGTCGCCTTCGGCGAGGACGTCGGGCGCCTCGGCGACGTCAACCAGGGCTTCGCGGGCCTGCAGGAAAAGCACGGCGTGCTGCGGGTGGGAGACACCGGCATCCGCGAGACGACGATCATGGGCCAGGCGATCGGCCTCGCCATGCGCGGCCTGCGACCGATCGCCGAGATCCAGTACCTCGACTACCTGCTCTATGCGCTGCAGATCCTCTCCGACGACCTCGCGACGCTGTCGTTCCGCACCGCGGGCCGGCAGCGCGCGCCGGTGATCGTGCGCACGCGCGGCCACCGCCTCGAGGGGATCTGGCACTCCGGCTCGCCGATGGGCGGCATCATCCACCTCGTGCGCGGGCTCTGGGTCTGCGTGCCGCGCGACATGACCCGCGCCGCCGGCATGTACAACACGCTCCTCCGCGGCGAGGACCCGGCGATCGTCGTCGAGGTGCTCAACGGTTACCGTTCTAAGGAGCGCCTGCCCGCCAACGTCGCGGATTTCACGGTGCCGCTCGGGGTGCCCGAGGTGCTGCGTGAAGGGACTGACGTCACCGTCGTCACCTACGGCGCCACCTGCCGCATCGTGCTCGATGCGGCCGAGCAGCTCGCGCGGGTCGGCATCGAGGCCGAGGTGGTGGACGTGCAGACGCTGCTGCCGTTCGACCTGCCGGGCGTCATCCGCGAATCGCTGCGCAAGACCAGCCGCTTGATGGTGGTCGACGAGGACGTGCCCGGTGGTGCCTCGTCGTTCATCCTGCAGCAGGTGATGGAACGCACCGAGGGCTTCTGGTGGCTCGATGCCCCGCCGCGCACGGTGACGGCGCGCGACCATCGGCCTCCCTACGGCTCCGACGGCGACTATTTCGCCAAGCCGAGCCGCGAGGAGATCTTCGACGCCGTGCACGCTCTGGTGCGCGAGGCATGAGCCGGACGGGCGGGGGCAGGCCCCGCCCCTACATCCGAGAAGCCTGGGGCACCGACGTGCGTCGCGGGGCCCGTCGACGCAGGGCGATGAAGGTGTGCTCCGGTTCCGAACGTAGGGGCGGGGCCTTTTCGCGGATCGCATGCTCCTAGCCGACCTCGTCGATGCCGCCGGCCGCGTCGCCGCCACCAGCAAGCGGCTGCAGAAGATCGGCGTCCTCGCCGACCTGCTGGCGCGCCTCGCGCCGGCGGAGGTGCCGATCGCGAGCGCCTTCCTGACCGGCGGTCCGCGGCAGGGGAGGATCGGCATCGGGCCGGCGCTGCTGCACGAGGTACGTCCGCTGGCGGCGCCGAGCGCCACGCTGACGCTCGAGGAGGTCGACGCGATGCTCGGCGCCATCGCCGCCGTCTCCGGCGGTGGCTCGGGCGCGGCGCGGGCGGAGATGCTGGGCGCTCTTCTCGCCCGCGCCACCGAGGTGGAGCAGGACTTCCTGCGCCGGCTCCTCTACGGCGAGCTGCGCCAGGGGGCGCTCGAGGGCGTGATGGCGGAGGCGGTGGCGCGTGCCTCGGGCATTGCGCCCGCGACCGTGCGACGTGCCTCGATGGTGGCCGGCTCTCTCGCCGAAGTCGCAACCGCAGCGCTCATCGGCGGCGAGGCGGCGCTGGCGGCGCTCGGCGTCGAGCTCTTCCGCCCGCTGCAGCCGATGCTGGCGCAGACGGCCGCCGACGTCGGGGAGGCGTTGGCGCTGCTCGGCGAGGCGAGCCTCGAAGCGAAGCTCGACGGCGCCCGCGTGCAGGTGCACAAGGGAGGCGACGAGGTGCGCGTCTTCTCGCGCCGCCTCAACGAGGTGACGGTGGCGGTGCCCGAGGTCGTCGAGGCCGTGCGCGCGCTGCCGGCTCGCGAGCTGATCCTCGACGGCGAGGTCATCGCCCTGCGCGCCGACGGTACGCCGCACCCGTTCCAGGTGACGATGCGGCGCTTCGGCAGGAAGCTCGACGTCGACGCGCTGCGGGGCGAGCTGCCGCTGTCGCCCTTCTTCTTCGACTGCCTCTGGCTCGACGGCGCGAGCCTGCTGCAGGCGCCGCAGAGCGAGCGATGGGCGGCCCTCGCCGCGCTCGCGCCGAACGAGCAACGCGTCGAGCGGCTGGTGACCGCCGACCTCGCCGCCGCCGAGGAGTTCGTACGCGCGACGCTCGCCCGCGGTCACGAGGGCGTGATGGCGAAGGCGCTCGCGTCACCGTACGAGGCGGGCAGCCGCGGCGCGAGCTGGCTCAAGATCAAGCAGGCGAAGACGCTCGACCTGGTGATCCTCGCCGTCGAGTGGGGGAGCGGCCGCCGCCAGGGGTGGCTCTCCAACCTCCACCTCGGGGCCCGCGACCCCGAGACCGGCGGCTTCGTCATGCTCGGCAAGACCTTCAAAGGGCTCACCGACGAGATGCTGGCGTGGCAGACCGAGCGCCTGCTCGCCCTCGAGGAGAGGCGCGACCGCCACGTCGTGTTCGTGCGGCCCGAGGTCGTGGTGGAGATCGCCTACAACGACTTGCAGGAGAGCCCGCACTACCCCGCGGGCCTCGCGCTGCGGTTCGCGCGCGTCAAGGGGTACCGCCACGACAAGCGGCCCGAAGACGCTGACACCATCGCCACCGTGCGTGAGGTGTACGCCAAGGCGACGGGGCTGCCGGCTCCTTAGGGGCGGGGAGCGAAGCGGAGAAGATGGTGCGCGATGCCCACCCTACTCCGGACCACGCGGTGACACTCCGCGTAGGGTGCGCACCGCGCACCATCCGGCTCCCCCTCCGCGCTACGCGGTCCGCAGGAGCGCCGCCGCGCGCAGGATCGCGCACGCCGACTTGGAGTCGACGATCTCGCCGGCGAGGGCGCGGCGCTCGGCCTCGGCGAGCGGCAGGCGCTCCACGAGGATCACCTCGTTCTCCTCGAGCTCCTGCTCGCCGCGGGTGAGGTCGGTGGCGAGGAAGAGCCAGACGCGCTCGTCGCAGAATCCCGGCGACACGACGATCGAGCCGAGCCCGCGCCACGTCCTGGCGCGCACTCCGGTTTCCTCCGCGAGCTCCCGCTTGGCCGAAGCCTCGACGTCTTCGCCTGCGGCCAGCTTGCCGGCGGGGACCTCGAGCTGCCATTCGCGGAGGGCGTGCCGGTAGACGCGCACCATCACGATCGAGCCGTCGTCGTCGAGCGCGACGATGGCGGCGGCGCCCGGGTGGCGCACGATGTCGATCTCGATCTCGTTTCCGTTCGGCAGCACGACACGCTCCGTGACGAGCTGGATCGTGCGCCCCTCGAATCGCAGGTGGCTCTCGAGGATGCGGCCGACCTCGCCCACTCGGGGCTGCTTCTTGTCGTCGCTCATTCGGGGTCGCGGCGCTCACGCGGGCGGCCGAAGGAGAGCACCTTGCCGGCGGCGGGCTCCTCCGACGGCTCGGCGGGAGCCGCCGCCGGCCCTGCAGCAGCCGGCTTCTCGTCGCCCGGCTCCCTGACGGCAGGCTTCCCGGTGGTTTCGGGCTGGGGGCCCGCGTCGGCCGCGAGCGGCGGCACTGCGGTGAGCCCCGCCGGCGGCGTCGCGCCACCCGCGAGCGCCGGCATGTCGAACCGCAGACCGAACTCGGCGGTGGGATCGAAGAAGGCGACGACGGCATCCCAGGGAACGACGAGGCGTGCGGGCATGCCGTCGAAGCGCAGCGTCACCGCGAAGCCGCCGTCGTCGACGACGAGGTCGCGGAACTGATGCTGGAGAACGACGGTGATCTCCTCAGGGAAGCGCTGGCGCAGGAACGGAGGGAGCTCGGTGCCGGCGTGGTCGGTCCGGAAGCTGAGATAGAAGTGGTGCTCGCCGGGAAGGCCCTCACGCACGGTCCGCTCGAGCACCTGGCGCACCACCGAGCGCAGCGCGCGCTGCAGGAGCCCGCCGTAGTCGATCTCGCTCTGCGCCATGCCCTTCGGCGATGCTACCAGCGATCCTGCAAGCAGGCCGCCGGGCCCGACGGCGATCCGCCGGGCCGCCGTTTTGCGCGTGTTAACGTACTGCCTCACACCGGGACAACCACTCCCTCAAACTCGACCTTTCCGCAAGGAGGATTCGACATGGTGCAGCCGCAGTCCGCCCCGGCACCGAAGAAGGGCATGAGCATCTGGGCCTGGGTCGCCATCGGGTGCGTCGGCCTGCTCGTGCTGGGTGGTGTCGCCGTCGGCGGCGCCTTCTGGTGGGGCGCGCGCAAGGTGAAGTCGATCGCCCAGGAGATGCAGGACAACCCGTCGATGGCGACGGCGAAGATGATCACCGCGCTCAACCCCGATCTCGAGATGGTGAGCAGCGACGAGGCCGCCGGCAAGGTGACGATCCGCAACACGAAGACGAACCAGACCGTCACCGTCAGCCTCGCCGACATCCAGGCCGGGAAGATCAGTTTCGACACGCCGGAAGGCCAGACGACGATGAACTTCGACCCGCAGGCCGGCAAGATGGAGGTCCGCGGCGCCAACGGCGAGGTGGCCACCTTCGGTGCGGCGAAGCTCCCCGAGTGGGTGCCGGCGTACCCGGGTGCGGTGGCCGAGGGCGTCTACGCCAGCGAGGACGGGACGCAGGCGGGCGGTACGTTCGGCCTCACCAGCGCCGACTCGGTCGACCAGGTCTTCGCCTTCTACAAGGAGCAGCTCGAGGGCGCCGGCTTCAAGGTCAACGAGACCAAATATTCGGGCACGGGCGGCAGCGGCGGAATGGTGACCGGCGAGAGCAACGACGGGAAGCGCACCGTCACCTTCACCGTGGCCACCGACAACGGGCGGACGCGGGTCGCCGGCGTCTACAGCGAGAAGAAGGGCTGATCGCCCGCGGCTAAATCGAAGCATCGAATGCGAGACGGCGGCGGGCAGGTGCCCGCCGCCGTCGTCGTTTCAGCGGCCCCGTCGCTCGTTCACCCGCTAGGGGAGAGCGGTGAGCAGCACCACCAGCGCGCGGCCGCCGTCGAGCTTCGAGGTACCGACGACGACCGTCTCGCCGCGGTGGATCGAGAACGAGGTGCTGAGCAGGCTCTCGGAGAGCGACGGGGGTGGTGTCGGAGTCGGAGAACCAGGAGGAGAACCAGGGGCCGCCGGGGGCTCCGCTCCCGGCGCCATGGCGGGCGGGGGAGGGGCGCCCGGTCCGGCGCCAGCCGGCGGCGGCGGGTGCCCTCCGCCTCGAGCCTGCTCGCGAGCCACCGGGGCCGCTCCGGGGACGCCGAGCAGCAGGCCGATCGGATCCGACGGAATGACCCGCAGGCTGAACCGCTCGAGCAGGAGCTCGGCGCCGGACGCTCGTGGGTCGCCGCGAAAGACCAGCGTCGCCTCGTAGGCGCGACCGCCCATTCCCTCGACGACCACGCGGGCCTCGCGCGTCGTGCGCACGAAGGCCGAGTCGAGGAGGCGGAACCCGCTGTAGGGGAGGAAGTCCTTGAGGTCGGCGAGCGCCTTGCGCGCGGCCGGCGGCAGCGGTCCGGGGTCGCCGGATCCGGTGCGGTCGGCCTCCAGGAGGATGAGCTGGAACGCCTGATCCGCCGGCGGCAGGTCCGCCGCCGCGAGCGCCTTGGCGATCTTCTCCTGCGTGACGGCGTCGCCGCGGACGCGAATGAAGCCGGGCGGGCCGGGAGCAACGCTGCACTTCTCGTCGGGGCAGAAGTTGGTGGCGATGGCAATGCCTTCCTGGGAGTTCAGGAACTGCAGGCGGTACTGCCGCTCGAGGCCCTGCGCGCTCGCCGCGGCGGCGACCGCCGCGAGGCCGCAGCAGGCGAGCAGGGCGCGGGCGAAGTGGGACATACGCGTGACGCGGGGGATCGGCGGGCGACGCTCGTTCATGGTCGGCTCCTTGATTCGAAGGCGAGGGCGGACGAGGGACATGTCAGCGGCCGTTCGACCCCGGCTCGAGCACCCAGACGATGCGGGTGCCGCCCGGAGTGGTGAGCTGGAGCTGGTACGGCTGCGGCTTGGTGCGCGAAGTGAGCGTCGCGGAGGCGACGGTGGTGGTGGGCTCGGATTGCGCCGCGTGCCGCTCGCGGCCACGCGGCGCCGTGGGCTCACGATCGCGAGACCGAGGCGCGGCCGCCACCGCGACGCGAGGCGCGCCCGTTTGAGGCGGCACGTGAGAGGGGCGAGGTGCCGTCGTGGCGACCGTCGCCTCGGGGCGCGGCTGCGGCCGTGGCGCCGACACCTCGTGCATCGGAGCGGTGCCATCGGAGCTGCGCTGGCGCTGCAACAGGAGCCCCAGCCCGACGGCGAGCGCGGCTGCGGCCGCCACGGCGAGCGCGGCGCGCCAGACTGGAGCGGCGAAGGCGGAGGAGCGGCGCTCGGCCGCCGCAGCCATCGCCGACCTGCGCATGCGCGCCGTGTCGTCCGGCGAGAGCTCCGGCGCACCCGCCGCGGGATCGGCGTCGCGCAGGAGCGCGCGGAGCCGTCGGTCGCGTTCGTTCATGGCGTCTCCTCCGGAGCGGTGTTGGCCTCGAGAGCCGGACGGAGCGCGCGCGCGAGCTCGCGCCTGCCGAGGGCCAGGTGCCAGCGCACGGTCACCGGCCGCGTGCCGAGGAGCGTCGCGATCTCGGCTGTCGAGCGCCCCTCGATCTCGTGCAGGACGACGATGGCGCGCCGCCGCGGCGGCAGCGCGAGCAGCGCCGCGCGGATCGTCGAGCGCGCGACGTGGGCGCGTTCCTCGTCGCCGCCGGCAGCGGCCTCGCGCGGCATCGGCGCCGTGTGCGGCCGCCGCACGGCGCGGCGGCGATGGCGGTCGTGGCAGAGGTTGACGGCGACCCGTACCAGCCAGGCCTCGGCGCCGGGTTCCTCCGCCGGCACCTGGGCGACGGCGCGCGCCGCCCGCAGGAAGGTCTCCTGCACGAGGTCGCGCGCCTCCTCGACGTCGCCGAGCAGTCGCAGCCCGAGCTTGTGGATGCGCCGGTGGTGGGCGTCGAACAGGCTGCCCAGGCGCTCCCCGGTGGCGGCGGGGGCGGTCAGCGGCAGCTCCTGGACCAGCATCGCTCCATGCACACCGATGAAGACGCGCCAGGGTGCTCGAACGTTGGGGGCCCCCGGTGCCCGGGGGTCGTGCGCCGTAAGTCCCTGGTATCTTCGCCGCATGTCGCCACGCCTGCTCCGGGTGGTCCTCGTCGTGGCGGCGGTGGTCGGGCTCTGGCTGCTCTGGGGCTGGTACCGCTCGCCCCAGCGGCGGATCTACCGCCGGCTCGACGCCCTCGCCGGGCACCTCGAGAAGCACGGCGACGAGGGGTCGCTGGCGATGGCCGCGACGGCCCAGGGAATCACCGACTTCTTCGCACCAGGTTTTCTCGTCCGCGCACGCCCGTACGAAGGGGAGCTGCGCGACCCGCAGGAGCTCGCCGGCGCGGTGCTGCGCCTGCGGAGCGGCGCACGACGGGTCGACGTCGACATCTCGGATCGCGACCTGAAGCTCGCACCCGGCGATCGCACCGGCGAGCTGATCTACCGCGCCGCCGTGACGCTCGACCGCGGCAACGGCCCCGCCCGCGAGGCCTGGCGCGTTCGCTCGCTCTGGATCGAGGACGGCGGCGAGTGGCGGATCTCGGAGCTCGAGCTGCTCGAGCGACTCGAAGGCGGCGGGATCTTCGGTCCTTAGGTTGGTCTGCCACCCCGCCCCCGCGCGCAGAGCGCGCTGCCGCCCCCGCCGGGGAGAGGGGGGCCCGGACTACCGGAGCGTGTTGCGGGCTCGGATCTAGCTGTTTCTCATCGAACGGCTAGGAATGCTCCGAGTGTGCCGCGGCGCGGCGGGGAGCGTGCTTGCTACTTGAGCACGGCCCGGCGCGTGCGCCGAACGGGACCGGACACTGTCGGCGGCAGCGACGGCGCGCCGGGCTCGAGCAGGAACTCCTGCAGCCCGTTCTGCAGCAGGTAGCTGCGGTCGACGCGAAAGGCCCCGAGCGAGCGCTGAATGCTGGCGTCGGTGAGGCGCACGGCCTCGATCGCCGGGCCCGCGTAGGGCCAGTGGCGGATGGTGTGGTCGTCTACGATCTCCCACCGCGCGGGCTGCGCCGGCAGCCGGCCCTCGCGCGCCACCATCGCGTGCAAGAGCGTGCGCGGGTGGCAGTGCGGCGCGAGCCGCTCGCCGATCACCGCCAGGCCGCCGGCACCCAGGTAGTCGAGCAGGTCCCAGGCGAGGATGGCGTCGAAGCGCTGTTCGGCCGGGAAGCGCAGCAGGTCGGGGAGCGCGCGCATCGCGCCGGCGTCGAGACGGCCGCCGGCGCGGCAGGGCGCGGTGGTGGCGTGCAGCGCCTCGACGACGTAGGTCGCGCCGCGGTTGACGAAAAACGCCATGTTGTTGTGGTTGGCGTTGCCCAGGTCGAGCACGCGCCAGCGGCGGTCGGCCTCGCGCCGCCGCAGCAGGTCGGCGAGCGCCCATGAGCGGAAGGGCGCCGGCGGCGCGGCGGGCGGCTGCGGGATGGGGTGCGCGGTGTCGGCGCGGGCGCGCCAGAGGCGCATCAGCCGCCCCCTTCGCCAACCATCGCCGGCGACGAGTTGGGTGCGGAGGCCTTGTCGGCGGTCGCTGCCTTGGGATCACCCGAGGCCGCCGTGCGCACGCGGGAGCCGTCCATGTCGACGTTGCCCTGGAACTGGCACCCCTCCTCGAGGCCGACGCGCGGGGCGCGGATGTCCCCCTGCATCGAGCCGCCGGCGCGCACGAGCACCATCTGGTCGGCGATGACGTTGCCCTGGAGGTCCCCCTCGATCACCACCGAACGGGCCTTCACCTCGGCGCGGACGCGGCCGCCCGGGCTCACCGTGACCTGGTGGGCCGGGGCCTGGATCTCGCCCTCGAACTGCCCCTCGATCCACAGGTCCTCACGGGCGGCGAGCTGGCCGCGGACCGCCGTGGCGGGCCCCACTACCGGCCGCCGACCGTTGGCGGGACTGGGATTCGAGCGCTGCGGGGGTTGGGGAAAGCTCGTCGGAGCAGGGCCCTGAGGCCCGCCGGGTTCATTCGCCATGATGCGGCCGCCTCCTCTGGGATCCGTTCCGGTGGACCCTACGAGGGTAAGGAACCGCCAGCAGCGAGTCAAGCAAGTGCTTCACACGCCTGGACGATCGCCGGCAGGAGCTGCTCGGCGGCGGCCGCCAGGAAGCGCACCCCGGGGGTGGGTCGTGGGGGCGGTGAGGGGTCGACGGCGAAGGCCAGGGCACCGCTTCGCCAGGCGCACCCGAGGAAGAAGTCGGTGATCCCCACCGAGAACGAGGTGCCGACGAAAAGCATCACCGCGGCGTCCTCGGCCGCGCGGGACACGCGCGCGAGCTGGTAGTCGTCGTGCTCGTGGTAGCTCTCGTCGAACCAGAGCACGTGCTGGCGGAGCAGCGCGCCGCAGGAAGGGCAGCGCGGCAGGTGCGCGAGCGCGGGCTCGCGCCGGAACGCGGCGAGGTCCACCGACGCTCGCGGCAGCGAGCCGTGCGGGGCTCCCATCGCGCACCCCTCCCGCGAGCAGCGGACCCGGTCGGCGCTCCCGTGCACTTTCACCAGACGCTCGCTGCCCGCCGCCTCGTGGAGGGTGTCGACGTTCTGCGTCACGAGCAGGAACGGCGCGCCGCGCGCGACCTGCCAGCGCTCCAGCGCGGCCAGGGCGGTGTGCGCCGCGTTGGGGCGTGCGTCGACGACGCGGTCGAAGCGCTCCAGGTACCAGCGCCACGAGCCCACCGGGTCCTCCTCGAAGTAGCGCCGCGTGCCGAGCTCGGTGACGTCGCGCTTCCAGATCGCGTCGGGGTCGCTGCCGCGGAAGGTGGGGATGCCGGAGGCGACGCTGACGCCGGCGCCGGTGACCACGAGCACGCCGCGGCTGCCATGGTCGCGGAGAGCAGCGACGAGCGGCGCGCTGACCGCGCCGGCGACTCGGGGATCCTGGGCCGGGCCGGACTCTTCCATTCGCTCCAGAAGATATCGAGAAGCGTTGCGCTATCCTTCGCGTTTCATGTCGCCGACCCCTCCTCCCGACCTCCGCCCCGGGCCCCGGGACTGGCAGCCGGACTCCTGGCAGCGCCGGCCGGCGCTGCAGCAGCCGCTCTACCCGGACCCCCTGGCGGTGGACCGCGTCGTCGAGGAGATGTCGCAGCTGCCGCCGCTCGTCACTTCGTGGGAGGTCGAGGGGCTCAAGGCGCAGATCGCCGAGGCGCAGCGCGGCGAGCGCTTCCTGCTCCAGGGGGGCGACTGCGCCGAGACCTTCGCCGAGTGCACCGCCCCGGCGGTGACCAGCAAGCTCAAGATCCTCCTACAGATGAGCCTCGTGCTCGTGCACGGCAGCCGCAAGCGCGTCATCCGCGTCGGCCGCTTCGCCGGCCAATACGCCAAGCCGCGCTCGGCCGACTTCGAGGAGCGCCAGGGCACGTCGCTACCGAGCTACCGCGGCGAAAACGTCAACCGCGCGCCGTTCACCGCCGAGGACCGCATCCCGCGCCCCGAGCTCATGCTCCGCGGCTACGAGCGGGCGGCGCTCACGCTCAACTTCATCCGCAGCCTCATCGACGGCGGGTTCGCCGACCTCCACCACCCCGAATACTGGGACCTCGGTTTCGTCGAGCACTCGCCGCACGGCGCCGAATACCAGCAGATGGTGGAGGCGATCGGCGAGTCGCTGCGCTTCATGGAGACGCTCGCCGGCGGCGCCGCCGGCGACCTGCGACGGGTCGACTTCTTCACCAGCCACGAGGGGCTGCTGCTGCCCTACGAGCAGGCGCAGACGCGGCGCGTGCCGCACCGGCCGGGTTGGTACAACCTCTCGACGCACCTGCCCTGGCTCGGCCTCCGCACCGGCGACCCGGCCGGCGCCCACGTCGAATACTTCCGCGGCATCCGCAACCCGATCGGCATCAAGGTCGGGCCGTCGACGACGCCCGAGCGCCTGCGCGAGCTGCTGCAGATCCTCGACCCCGACGGCGAGCCGGGGCGCATCACCCTCGTCCACCGCTTCGGCGTCGACCGGGTCGCCAAGTCGCTGCCGGCGCTCATCGAGGCGGTCAGCATGTCGGGCAAGCCTGTGCTCTGGTGCTGCGATCCGATGCACGGCAACACCCGCGACACGAGGAACGGCCTCAAGACGCGCCGCTTCGAGGACATCCTCGGCGAGCTCGAGCAGGCGTTCGACGTGCACGCCGAGATGGGCACCTACCTCGGCGGCGTTCATTTCGAGCTCACCGGCGAGGACGTAACCGAGTGCGTGGGCGGAGCCCGCGGCCTCGGCGAGGAAGACCTGCACCGCGACTACCGCAGCTTCGTCGACCCGCGCCTCAACTACGAGCAGGCGCTCGAGATGGCGATGCTGATCGCACGGCGCATGGGTCGCCAGCGCAACGGCCGCGCGCTGGTGGGGTAGCGCGAGTGGAGCCGGAGCTCGGCGCCGGCGACGCGGCCGGCGGCAGCGGGTCGGCACCGCCTGCGGGCGAGCCCGGCGCCGGCCGCGCGGGCGGGCACGCCGCGCGCGTCGCCGCCGGCATCCTGCTCTCCCGCCTTGCCGGGTTCGCGCGCGAGGCGCTCGCTGGCTACTACTTCGGAGTCGGCGCCTGGGGCGACGTCTACAGCCTGGCGATGCGTCTGCCGAACCTGCTGCAGAGCCTGCTCGGCGACCAGGCGCTGTCGGCGTCGTTCATCCCGTTCTACTCCAAGATGCTGGCGGAGAAGCGCGAGGAGGACGCGGGGCGTTTCGCCGGCGCGATCCTCGGGCTGCTGATGATCGTGGCGGGAGCGTTGGCGCTCGCGGGGGTGCTGCTCGCCGAGCCGCTCGTCGCGGTGACGGCGCCGGGCTACGTCCAGGATGCGGCGAAGGTGGCGGCGGGGCTCCTGCCCATCGACCGCTACGCGCTCACGGTGCAGCAGGTGCGCGTGCTCTTCCCGATGGCCGGGCTGCTGGTGCTGTCGGCGTGGGCGCTGGCGGTGCTCAACAGCCACCGGCGCTTCTTCCTCCCGTATTTCGCGCCGGTCGTCTGGAACCTCTCGATCATCGCCACGCTCGCCGTCGCCGGCAGCCGGTTCGGCGGCGCGCACATGACACCCGACGCGCGCAGCCGCCTCCTGTACGTGTCTGCATGGGGAGCGCTCCTCGGCGGAGCGTTGCAGCTCGGCGTGCAGCTGCCGGCGGTGGTGCGCCTCCTGCGCGGGTTCCGGCTGTCGTTCTCGACGCGCGTCGCCGGCGTGCGCCAGGCGCTCGCCGCCTTCGGGCCGCTCCTGGCCGGGCGCGGTGCG
>Ga0209382_10001115_pt1 | contig 43057 bp, 35 predicted proteins | sample SoiMetdeltSBSDD5_FD_187599 | JGI IMG/M metagenome (GOLD analysis project Ga0209382, IMG submission 187599) | Bulk soil microbial communities from a Populus tree surrounding site in Tennessee, USA - Soil MetaG P. deltoides SBSDD5 (SPAdes) (version 2) | ecosystem: Environmental > Terrestrial >... | reverse complement strand
CGAACTCCTCGAGCTCCTTGGGCTCGCGCACGTCGAGGAAGAACACCTTCCCGTCCTGCATGACCGAGTCGATGTCCCCGGCCTTGACGCGTTTGTCTTCGCTCATTGGCTTGATGTTCGAAAGGGTCACCGGCTGGGAGGACGCGCTCGACGCCGGCGTGGGGCTGAGCGCGGGTACGTCGGCTTTGCTCGCGGTGGCGCCCCACAAAAGGGCGGCCAGCGCCACAGGCGTGATGTGGTCGCCGATTGTGTTACCCATGCCGATGACTCTACCACTTCGCGACCCGGCGACTGGCGACGCACGCATGGTAAGGCGACACCAACTCATTCCGGAACGAGTTCATTTCGTTACCCGCCGTCCGGAGCTACTTCGGATACCACGGTTCGATGCGGCCGGGCGCCCTCTGGTCGCGAGCGAGTTCTGCTGGGGTCGCCCGATACACCTTGGCGATGAATGGCGCGGGTGTGCGCGCTATGAAGCTCTCGACGCGGTCTCGGGTCGAGATGAACGAGCGTGCCAGATCGGACAGTGGCGCCTTGCCGACGATGACGATGAGTCGCACGCGGTGGCGAACGACCGCGCTGAGCTCGTTCGGCTTGTAACGGATCCGCGTGTCATGCGTGAGCGCGCACCAGCCGCGCTGCGCCACTTCGCCCAGCCATTCTTCGTCCGCGGCATCAGGGCGAAAGTGATCACGATGCCGCTCGGTCGTGAGGCCGGCTTCGTTCAGGAGGTCCGCGAAGATGTTGCCGAGGTCGCGATCAGTAAAGAAGACAACGCTCAAGCCGCCCGCTCGTACAGCACGGCTTGCTCGATGTCGGCGGCGGGGAGTCCGTAGTCGCGGGCAAGGTCCTCAACGCTTTCCCCAGCGTCAATGCGTTCGGCGACTATGCGCGTCGAGATGAATCCCGCCCGGATGACGGGACGGCCGAAGGAAACCTGCGGATCGATGAGGATTGGCCGGTCGTCGCTCGCGCCATCGACGAGAACGAAGGGAAAGAGGCGGACAGGATGACGAAGGTTCCCCCACTCTACCCGCCTCAAATGTGCTTCGAACACCTTCCGTATGGCGAGCTGCCCGGAAGCGGAGAGGTTCACGAGCTCTCCATAACGGTCGAGAAATAGCTGCCCTCCCGACGCCAGGAGCTCTTCGCGACCGAGGAGGCGATCGATCTTCAATTGCTTCTCGGCATAGCGGAGGGCCCTACGAACGGCCTCCAGAGGAACGCCATGTTCGGTGCGAAGCGAGCGCAGCACGTGCGCTTCGATGAGGTTGGCGAATGAGAGCGTGGGCGGGCTCGTGTCGGCCGGGCGGATCAGGGGCGTGAACTGGCGGATACCCTTCGCGGTCGGATAATCCCGGCCGACGGTCCACGACCGCAGCGTCGCTGGCGACAGTCGCAGATACCTAGCGGCCTCGGCCAAGGAATAGGCGGGTTGTTCGCGAGAATCCTTCGCGTCACACCTCCGCCACGTATTGTGCTCCAAACCTTGCGCCGAGTCGGTCCGGAACGAAGACGTGTCACCAGTGACACGGAGATGGTTCCTACTCATCCACCCTGAGCACGGCCAGGAAGGCCTCCTGCGGGATGTCCACGCGTCCCACGCGCTTCATCCGCTTCTTGCCTTCCTTCTGCTTCTCGAGGAGCTTGCGCTTGCGCGAGATGTCTCCACCATAGCACTTGGCGATGACGTTCTTGCGCAGGGCCTGTACGGTCTCGCGCGCGATGACGCGCGAGCCGATGGCGGCCTGGATGGCCACCTCGAACATCTGGCGCGGGATCAGCTTGCGCATCTTCTCGACGAGGGTCTTGCCCCGCGGGAAGGCCGACTCCCTGTGCACGATCAAGGAGAGCGCGTCCACCGGCTCCCCGTTGACGAGCACGTCCAGCTTCACCAGCGGCGAGACCCAGTACCCGGTGAACTCGTAGTCCAGCGAGGCGTAGCCCTTGGAGGCGGACTTCAGCCGGTCGTAGAAGTCGAGCAGGATCTCGTTCAGGGGCAGCTCGTATTGGATCATCACGCGCGTGGTGGTGATGTAGTTGAGGCTCTTCTGGATGCCGCGCTTCTCCTCGCACAGCTTGAGGATGGGTCCCACGAACTCGTCGTTGGTGAGGATGGTGGCGGTGATGATCGGCTCCTCGATGGCCTCGATGGAGCCGGGATCGGGGAGCTTGGCCGGGGAGTCGATCTCGACGACGTCGCCGCTGGTCTTCGTCACGCGGTAGCGGACGGAGGGCGCGGTGACGAGCAGCTCGAGGTTGAACTCCCGCTCGAGCCGCTCCTGGACGATCTCCATGTGCAGGAGGCCGAGGAACCCGCACCGGAACCCGAAACCCAATGCCGCGGACGTTTCGGGTTCATAGAAGAAGGACGAGTCGTTGAGCCGCAGCTTCTCGAGGGCGTCCCGCAATTCGGCGTATTGATCGGCGTCCACCGGGTAGAGCCCGGCGAACACCATGGGCTTGATTTCCTTGAAGCCGGGCAAGGCTTCCGCGGCCGGCCGCTTGTCGTCGGTCAGGGTGTCCCCGATGGCGACGTCGGAGACCTTCTTGATGCCGGCCACCACGAACCCGACCTCGCCCGCGGAGAGCGATCCCACGGGCATGGGCTTGGGGGTGAACACCCCCAGATGCTCGACCTCGTAGCTCCCGCCCGAAGCCATCAGCCGGACCTTCATCCTCGGCTCGAGCTTGCCGTCCACGACGTGGACGAGGATGACGACGCCGCGGTACTGGTCGAACCAGGAATCGAAGACGAGCGCGCGCAAGGTGCCGGCGGGATCGCCCTGCGGGGGCGGGATGCGATGGACGATCGCCTCCAGGATCTCGTCGATGCCGATCCCCTGCTTGGCCGAGGCGAAGACCGCGTGCGAGGCATCGATGCCGATGACGTTCTCGATCTGCTCCCGGGCCTTCTCGGGCTCCGCGCCGGGGAGGTCGATCTTGTTGAGCACGGGGATGATCTCGAGCCCCCCGTCGACGGCGAGGTGCGCGTTGGCGAGGGTCTGCGCCTCCACGCCCTGGCTCGCGTCCACCACCAGCAGCGCGCCCTGGCAGGCGGCCAGGCTGCGCGACACCTCGTAGGCGAAGTCAACGTGCCCCGGCGTGTCGATGAGGTTGAGGATGTAGTCCTGCCCGTCCTGCGCCTTGTACTCGAGGCGCACGGAGTGCTGCTTGATGGTGATCCCGCGCTCCTTCTCGAGGTCCATGGAGTCGAGGAACTGCTCGCTCATCTCGCGGGTGGTGAGGGCCCCCGTCTTCTCCATGAGACGGTCGGAGAGCGTGGTCTTGCCGTGGTCGATGTGCGCGATGATCGAGAAGTTGCGGATGTTCTGCATGGAGGTCCGGGAAGGGCCGGACCCACTATCGTACTCGTATCGCTCCACGGGCGGGAACGGAGACGGGAGCGGGCGTCAGCGACGGACGGCCATCCCCTGCACCTCGAACCGCGCGCCGCCCAGCAGGGGGCCGGAGCCGATGAACGCGCGCGCCGGGAACTTCGTGAAGTACGTCCGGTACACGTCGTTGAAGGTGGCGTAGTACTTCACGTCCGTGCAGAAGACCTGCACCGTCACCAGGTCGTCCATCGCCATCTTTTCCTGGGCCAGCACGGCCTTGATCTGGTCCATCACCGCCCGCGCCTCGTCCGCGGGATCGGTGGGGATCTTCCCGTCCTTGTCGTTGCCCGTGCGTCCGGCCAGGTACAGGGTGTTGCCGACGAGGACGGCGTCGCTGAACGGGCGGACGTCGCTGGCGGGCCGGCTGGCCAGGCGGATCTCGCGCCGCTCCACCGGCGCCGCCGCCTGCGCGGCCAGACCGCCGAGTCCCACCACGCCCAGTCCCACCACCACGACCGCCGATGCCAGTCTTCTCATGTCTCACCTCCATGAACGGCGCCGATGACGACCACGTCCAGCCGCGGGCTACCGAAGAGCAGCCCTCGCCCCTTGGGGTCGATCCGATACCGCTCGTCCAGGCGCAGCACGCGGTCCGCCCACACGGGCCAGAGCGCGGCCGCGCCCTCCTTCAGCCGCTCCGCGTCCGGACAGGCGACGACCAGCGCCACTCTCCGGTTCAGTATGGCGAGGAGGAACTCGTCCTCGTGCCAGTCGGAGAAGACGTCGTCCATCGGCCCGGCGTCGGCGAGGGTCTGGGGGATCGAGAGGATGGCGGCGCGGCGCTCCTCGATGAGCTGACGCAGGGCGAAGAGCCGTCCGTCCGCCGGCTCCGGGGACTCGAGCACGATGGCCGCGGCATCCAGCACGCAGGCGTAGCGTCCCTCCCCGAGCGCGCGCAGCGCGTCGACGGCCTCGAGCAGGTCCAGGCGCCGCGCCGCCCGGCTCTCGAAGATCACGCAGGGTTGGCCGTCATGGCCGCTCTCGAGACATCATGGGGCCGCCGAATCGAGGGGAGGAACGTTGACAAGGACCGCGGCGCCTCAATAAGGTGGAAGCATAGCCGATGACCACCTTCGCCAGCCTCATTTTCGCCGCCGCCCTGGCCGCCGCCGCGCCCCTTCGCTTCGAGGGCGTCGTGCGCGATGCCGCCGGCGCGCCCGTGGCCAACGCGGCCGTCTCCATCGAAGGGGGCGGCGACTCCGCGCGCGTCGCCACGGACGCCGCCGGCCGTTTCGCGGGCGAGTGGCCGGGCCCGCGGCTGGTCATGGTGACGGTCGAGGCGTCCGGCTTCCCGCGTGCGCGGCGCTCGGCCTACGTGGGTGACGCGCCCATCGAGGTCGTGCTGGCCCCGGTCGCGTTCCAGGACCAGGTGACCGTCACCGCGGCGCGCCGGCCGGAAGCGATCGGCGACACGGCGGCGAGCGTGGTCGTGCTGTCGTCGTCCGCTCTCAAGACGACCGCGGGCATCGGGCTCGACGACGCGTTGCGGCAGGTGCCCGGGTTCACCCTCTTCCGCCGGACGCCCAGTCGCGGCGCCAACCCCACCACGCAGGGCGCGACCCTTCGCGGTCTCGCCGGCAGCGGGGCCAGCCGCGCGCTCGTCCTGGAAGACGGCGTACCCTTGAACGATCCCTTCGGGGGCTGGATCTATTGGGGCCGCGTGCCGCGGGCGGCGGTAGAGCGAGTGGAGGTGCTGCGCGGCGGGGCGTCGGACCTCTACGGGAGCAGCGCGCTCGCGGGGGTCGTCCAGGTCGTCCGCCCGAGCAGCGAAGTGCCGCGGCTGGAAGGGGAGTTCACCACCGGGCAGGAGGACTTCGGCGAGGGCTCGCTCTTCGCCGGAGGCCGGCGCGGAGCGTGGGGCGCGCGGGTGGCGGCGGAGGTCTTCTCGACGTCGGGCTATTTCCCGATTCCGTCCGACGTGCGCGGCGACGTGGATCGCCGCCTCTCCACGCGGCATCACGGGGGGGACGTCACCCTCGAGCGCACGCTGGGAAAGGGCCGCGCGTTCGTGCGCGCCGGCGGCTATCGCGAGAGCCGCGGCAACGGAACGGCCCTCCAGGACAACGACACCGCCATCAACCAGGGCGTGCTCGGTCTCGATCTGCCCACGGGGGCGGGCGGCTTGCGCTTCCGTTTCGATCTCAGCCGGCAGGACTACAACCAGACGTTCAGCACCGTGGCCGCGAACCGCCTCACCGAGCGCCTCACCAGCGTCCAGCACGTGCCCGCGAATTCCCACGGCTTCTCGGGGCAATGGACGCGGCCGCTGGGTAGCCACGTCCTCGTCCTGGGCGCGGAGCGGCGCGCCATCTGGGGGCGGAGCGACGAGGACAGCTTTGCCACCGCGACCCCCGTGCTGAGCACCGCGGGCGGGCGCCAGCACACGACCGCCTTCTTCCTCGAGGATTCGTGGAGCCTCGGCCGGCGTCTCATCGTCCAGGGCGGCGCGCGCTTCGACCGGTGGCGCAACTTCAACGGCAAGCAGACCTCCGGGGCGAGCGTGACGACCCTGGCCGACCGCGACGAGTCCGCCGTGAGTCCCCGCGGGTCGCTCCTCTTCAAGGTGGCACGCCGCCTGTCGCTCACCGCCGCCGCCTACCGCGCCTTCCGGGCCCCGACCCTCAACGAGCTGTACCGGCCCTTCCGCGTGGGAAACGTCCTCACCGTCGCCAACTCGGACCTCCAGGCCGAGCGCGCCACCGGACGCGAGGCGGGAGTGCTGCTCGGCCTGGGCGACGCAGTCTCGCTGCGCGCGACCGCCTTCAGCATGGACGCGACCGACACCGTCGCAAACGTGACCTTGAGCACCACGCCAAGCCTCATCACGCGCCAGCGGCGCAACCTGGGGGAGATCCGATCGCGGGGCGTGGAGGCGGATGCGGAGGGGAGGATCGGCTCCCGTCTCGTCCTCTCCGCCGGCATCACCATGCTGAGCACGAGGGTCCTCGCCGCGCCCGACCTCGCCCTCGTGGGCAAGCGCGTGCCGCAGGTCCCCCGGCGGCAAGGGGGGGCGCAGCTGCGCTACGACGATCCCAAGGGATTCACGCTGGGCGTGCAGGCCCGCTTCAGCGCCTCGCAGTACGACGACGACCTCAACTCGCTGCGCCTGGGGAGTTACTGGACGCTGGATGCCCTTTTCGGGCATTCCCTGAACGAATGGGTCGGCTTCTTCCTCTCCGGTGAGAACCTCACCGACGCCGAGTACGACGTGGGCCGGACACCCGTTCGTACGGTGGGCCCGCCGCGTACGATCCGGGGCGGGTTCCGGGTGCGCCTGGGAGGCCGCGCACGGCCCTGACGCAAGCGGGCGCAGGAAGCGGTGCCGGCCTCAACATTGAACGGTCCCCCCCTTCGATGATACAAACCGTTACCGGCTCCGGGCTGCCTCGTCCGGTCTTGTTCGTGCGCGCGGCCAGATGGAGGCCGCCGCTGGTGGCCGCGCGGCGGCAGGAGAGAAGGCGATGCTGAGGAAGATCCTCGCCGTCGACGACTCGGCGCTCATCCACCAGATGTACAAGCTTTTCCTCTCTCGCTACAAGAGCTGCAAGCTGATCAGCGCCATGAACGGGCTGGAGGCGCTGGACAAGCTGGGGCAGGAGGAGGGTATCGACCTCATCCTGCTCGACATCAACATGCCGGTCATGAACGGGCTCGAGTTCCTCCAGCGCGTCCAGAAGGAGCCCGCCTACCAGGGCATCCCCGTCATCATCATCTCGACAGAAGGAAAGGAAGAGGACACGATCCGCGGCCTCAAGATGGGCGCGAAGGGATACGTCAAGAAGCCCTTCCAGGCCTCGGAGCTGCACGGACTCATCGAGAAGATCACGACCAGCTGAGGAGGGGAGGGGGCCGGCCGCCCGACAGCATGTCCGACTTCCAGGTCTCCCCCGAGCTGCTGGCCATCTACCTCGAGGACGCGCGGCAGCACCTCGAAGCCCTCGACCACTGCCTCCTCACCCTCGAGCGGGAGGGCCCCGACGAGGAGACGATCACCGCCGTCCTCGGCCCCCTGCACACCCTGAAGGGCAACAGCGGGATGATCGGCTTCTCCGGGATCAAGGACTACGTCCACCGGCTCGAGGACGTGTTCGCGCACGTGCGCGACGGCTCGCTCGCCCCGCGGCCCGAGGTCTTCGACCGCCTCTTCGCGGGCGCCACCGCCCTGCGGGACTGCATCGAGCACGCCGGCCGGGAGGGGACGGAGGCGCGCGACCTCGGGCCGGAACGCGCGGAGCTCGAACGGCTGATCGCGGGCGGCGCGGCCGCGCCCGCCCCCGCCGCCCCGCGTCCGGCCGGAATGCTCGTCCCCCCGCGCGAGATACCCTCCGCGCCCCCGCCCTCCCTTCCCGGGGATCCCGCATCCGGGCGCGCCGTCGAGCGGCGGGACGCGCGCTACACCGCGAAGTCGAGCGTGGTGCGCGTCGAGTTCGCGCAGCTCGACCACCTGCTCAACCTGGTCGGGGAGCTGATCATCCACCGCACCAAGCTCCAGGAGATGGCCAAGACCCTGGCCGACGAGTCGGACCAGCGCGCGGCCGGGCGCGACCTGCTGGCCGCCGTCCACCAGGTGGCGGGCGTTTCCCAGCAGCTCCAGGAGACGGTCATGGACGTGCGCATGCTGCCCATCCGGCACGTGTTCGAGCGCTTCCCGCGCCTCGTGCGCGACCTGGCGCGCGAGACGGGCAAGGAGATCGAGCTGATCCTGGAGGGGGAGTCGACGCGCATCGACAAGGCCATCATCGACGAGATCGGGGAGCCCCTCGTCCACCTCGTCCGCAACAGCGTGGACCACGGCATCGAGCCGCCCGCGGAGCGGGTGGCCAACGGCAAGACCCCCACCGGGACCATCCTCCTCTCCGCCACCCAGGAGTCGAACCACGTCGTCATCACGATCATGGACGACGGGGCGGGGATCGACGCGGCCACGGTGCGGAGCAAGGCCGTGGAGCGCGGCCTGATCAAGGCCGACGAAGGCCTCTCCGACCGCGACGTGGTGCAGCTCATCTTCTCGCAGGGCTTTTCCACGCGGGAGTCGATCACCGAGGTGTCCGGGCGCGGGGTGGGCCTCGACGTGGTGCTCAAGTCCATCGAGCGGCTCAACGGCCTGGTGGAGGTGGAGACGGTGCCGGGCGTGGGCACCAAGTTCATCATCCAGCTCCCCCTGACCCTGGCCATCATCTCCGCCCTCCTCGTGGAGGTCTCCGGGCGCACCTACGCCATCCCGCTGGGCTCGGTGGTGGAGAGCCTCAAGCTCCGCGAGGGCGAGGTGCACACCATCAGCGGCCGCGAGACCCTGCGCATCCGCGACCGCATCGTGCCCCTGCTGCGGCTGGCCCGCGTCTTCGGGCTGCCCGAAGACGAAGGTCCGGAGGCGCGTGAATACGCGGTGATCATCGGCCGCGGCGACAAGCGGGTGGGAGTGGTCGTGAACCGGCTGCGCGGCCAGCAGGAGGTGGTGATCAAGGCCCTCGATCCCGCCGTCTCCGGGGAGACGGTGGGCATGGCCGGGGCCACCATCATGGGTGACGGGCGCGTGGTCCTGATCCTGGACGTGGCGTCCCTCTTCGACGGCAAGCGCCTTCCTTCGCTGCACGGGCGGCTGACCGAGCCGCTGGAGGCCTGAGCGCCATGTCTTCGCCTCCGGATCGTCCCGATCGCGGCAAGCGCGGGCGGAAGCCCGGCCGCCGCGCGGCCAGCGCCGAGGAGGGTCTCGTGTTCCCGGCGGACGCGGACCCCGCGGCCGCGAGCGGGCCGATCTCGCTCCCGTCCTCCGGCCTCGCCGCCGACATCCTGGCCCTGGCGGGGGCGGCGGCCGTGCCCGCGATGCCGGCGACGGAGTCCACGCGCGCCTCCGTGCCCGCGGTCGCCGCCGCCCCGGCCGAGGCCGCGCCCCGCGCGCACAACATCTCGTTCTTCTCCGCGCCCGTGCGCGAGGAGCGGAAGGCGGCGGAGGCGACCGAGCACCTGGCCACCTTCTTCCTCGGGCGCGAGGAGTACGGTGTCGACGTGCGCCTCGTGCAGGAGATCATCCGCGTCTCCGAGATCACCCAGGTGCCGCGCGCGCCCGATTTCATCAAGGGCGTCATCAACCTGCGCGGGCGGATCATCCCCGTGGTGGACTTGAAGCGGAAGCTCGGCCTGGGGGAGGTGGCGGTCGCGCGCCAGTCGCGCATCGTGGTGGTGAAGATCAAGGAGCGCCTCATCGGCCTGCTCGTGGACGGGGCCTCCCAGGTCCTGAAGGTGCCCGTCTCCACCATCGAGGCGGCGCCGGACGAGGTGACCGAGATCGACGCCGCCGCCATCCGCGGGGTGGCCAAGCTGACGGGACGGTTGATCATCCTGATGGACCTGAACAAGACGCTCGCGCTCGAGCTCAGGGAAGAGGCGGACGAGGCCCGCTAGGGGCCACGAGCCGCGAAAGGTATCGAGGCGGAGATGACGAGACTCGCGAAGTGGGTCTGGGCCCTGGCGCTGGTGGCGCTGGTGCCGGCGCTTCCGGCGGTGGCGGCCGAGGTGGCGGTCGTGAAGAGCAGCGACGTCCCGGCCTGGCGGCCGGCCATCGACGCCCTGCGACGCGTGGCCGCCTCGCACACGATCACTGAGTTCGACCTGCGCAACGACCGCGGGACGGCGGACAGCGTCCTGGCCGGCCTCAAGGGCAAGAACGCGATCATCGTGGCCCTGGGCCCCCTGGCCGCGCAGCTCGTCCGCTCGAACCTGCCCGAAGCGCCCCTGGTCTTCGCGATGGTGCAGGAACCGCCCAAGCTCGGCCTGACTCCGGCCCCGAGCGTGACCGGCGTGGCCTTCGCCATCCCCATCAAGAACCAGATCGCGGCCTTCCGGATGGTCAACCCCAAGGGCCAGCGCATCGGCGTGATCTACAAGGAAGAGAACTCCGGCCGCTCCGTGGAGGAGGCCATCAAGGCGGCCAGCCTGCTGCGCGTGATCATGGTCACGCGCGCGGTCAGCTCGGAGCGCGACATCCCCACCGCCCTGCGCTCCCTGCTCGCCGGAGATCAGGCCATCGACGCCCTCTGGCTCCCGCCCGATCCCCTGCTGCTGGGGGACGAGACGCGGCGGTTCATCCTCGCGGAGATGTTCAAGGCGGGCCGGCCGGTATACGGATCGTCGTCCGCCCTGGTGGCGGAGGGCGCCCTCGTGAGCAACGGGCCGGACCTCGCCTCCATCGGCGAGCAGGTCGGGGAGCTGGTGAACAGGCTGGCCGCGGGCGACCGCTCGCGGATCGAGCTTCTGGTGCCACGGGCGGAGCTGGTGATCAACAAGAAGATCGCCGGCCGCCTCAAGATCGACGTCTCGGCCGAAGTGCTCAAGGCCGCCAACAAGGTGTTCTAGCGCGATGACCATCCGCTCCATCCGGACCAAGTTCCTCCTGCTCGTGGCCGGGGTCGCCCTCCTGGTGGGCGCCGTCTCCGCGGGCTTCGAGCTGTTCATGAGCGGTGCCCTGCTGCGCGAGCAGATGGTCAAGCGCGGCCGCTACATCGCCCAGAACCTCGCCTACAACAGCAAGTACGGCGTGCTCACCGAGGACAAGCCGCTCCTCACCCAGCTCCTCGAGGGCGCGCTCTCCGCGGGCACGGACCGTTCCCGCTCCGGGGCCACCGACGTCGTGGGGGCGATGATCCGCGACGCCAAGGGAGCCGTGCTCGCCCAGCGCGGCGCCGTCATCCGCGAGCTGCCCTCGACGCCCGCCTCCAGCATCCAGGAGCGCGACACCGTCACCGAGCAGGGCGAGCCCGTGATCCTGTTCCGGGCCCCGGTGACGAGCGACTCCGGGGGCGGCATGGCCACCGAGCTGGGCCTGGCCGCCGAAGGCGGCGCGCGCCCGGCGGAGGAGCTCAAGGGCGGCGTCGAGGTCGCCATCAGCAAGTCCGTCATGGCCGCCCAGCAGAAGAGGGACTTCCTGTGGACGACGCTCCTCGCCCTCGCCTTGTTCGCGGGCGGCTCCGGCCTGGGCTGGATCCTCATCGGGCACTGGCTCAAGCCCATCCGACGCATGCTCGACGTGGCCAATGCCGTCACCAAGGGCGACCTCACCGACAGCAAGATGGAGACCGAGGAGTCGGGGGACGAGCTGGGCGCGCTGGCCGTGGGCTTCAAGGACATGGTGGCCAACCTGCGCAAGATCGTGGACAACATCCAGGAGACCTCGGTCCAGGTCGCCTCCTCCGCGGGCGAGATCTCCGCCAACGCCAAGCTGATCACGCAGGGCGCGCAGAGCCAGGCCCAGGCCGCGGAGGAGACCTCCACCTCGATGGAGGAGATGGCGGCCTCCATCCAGACCGTCGCCGGCAACGCGCAGAGCCTGGCCACCTACGTCGAGGAGACCTCGTCGTCGATCACCCAGATGGGCGCCTCCATCGAAGAGGTCGCCAAGTCCAGCTCGACCCTCGCCGGCACCGTGACCGAGGCCTCCGCCACCATCGAGGAGATGACCATCTCCATCGACCAGATGGCGAAGAACCTCGAGAACCTGGCCGGGACCGTCACCGAGACCTCGACCACCATCGAGGAGATGGCCACTTCCATCGAGGGCGTGGCCAAGAACGCCGAGACCCTTTCCAGCGCGGCCCAGAAGGCCAGCCAGCGGGTGACGGAGATGGCGGCCGCGGTCAACGACGTGGCCAAGATCGCGGAGGAGGCGGACCGCATCTCCAACCAGGCCTCGGAGGACGCCCGGCTGGGCGACGTGGCCGTGGCCACCACCGTCGAGGGGATGAAGAGCATCTCCGAGACCATGGAGAACACCACGCGCGTGATCACCAGCCTGGGCAAGCGGTCCCAGGAGATCGGCAAGATCCTGGAAGTCATCGAGGAGATCGCGGACCAGACGAACCTGCTCGCCCTCAACGCCGCCATCGAGGCCGCTAGAGCGGGAGAGGCCGGACGCGGGTTCGCGGTGGTGGCGGACGAGGTGCGCAAGCTGGCCGAGCGCTCGGTGGAAGCGACCAAGGAGATCGGCGAGGTGATCCGCCAGGTTCAGGCGGAGACGACGGACGCGGTGGAGACGGCCAAGGCGGGGGCGACGGAGACGCGGGAGGGCATCCAGCTCGCGGACAAGGCCGGCCTCGCCCTGCGCCGCATCAGCGAGTCCGTGAACCGCTCCAGCCAGCTCATGGCCCAGATCGCCCAGGCCACGGCCAAGCAGTCCTCGGCCTCGGCCGAGGTCCTGCAGACGGTGAAGGACATGAACGCGGCCACCGCCAACGTGACCTCCGCCGTGCGCGTGCAGGCGGTGGGCAGCCGCCAGATCCGCGAGGCCATGGAGAACATCAACAAGATCATGACCCAGGCCGCCTACTCCACCCGCGAGCAGGCGGCGGGGGGACGCCAGGTGCGCGTCTCCGTGGAGAACATGAACAAGATCGCGGGCCAGGTGAACATCGCGACCAAGGAGCAGGCGGAGGGCTCGCGGCAGATCATCGGGGCGGTCGAGAACATGAACCGCATGACCCAGCAGGTCTCCTACGCGACCGCGGAGCAAAAGCGCGGCGGCGAGCTGGTGGTGAAGGCGATGGAGAACATCTCCGAGATCGCGCGCGACAACCTGGCCACGGTGGAGGAGATGTCCAAGGCGACGGTCAACCTCGCCCAGCAGGCCGAGAACCTGGCCAAGCTGATCGCGGTGTTCCGGGTGCAATGATGCGCGTGAGCGCGAGCAGGGGCGCGAGCGTGGCGCCCGGTCGCGTTGCGCGGCGATCGTCAGCCGGCGCGTGGTCGCGCCGCTCGCTCGGCGGCCCCGGCCGCTCGCCCATCGTCATTTCAGCACGTGCACCTGCGGACGTGGTGCCGCAAGGTAGGGCTCGCATGCCTCCGCGGGCCTCGCCTCGCTCGCTACGCGCGACGCATGCACCGGCTTCGGGCGCCGCGCAACGAATCCGGGCGACGCAGACGGCCGAACCCCTGACCCTGCGCATGTTCGCCCATTCGCGTCGGCGGTCGCCCTTCCCGTCTCCGTGCCCGTCTCCGTCCGTTGGGCCGATCCAGCCATGCCGCTAGACATCCAGGCCGCCCTGGAGCAGCTGCGCGGCGGGGAAGAGCCGGTGCGGCGGCGGGTGGTCGAGGAGCTCGGGAAGTCCGGGCAGCCCGAGGCCATCACCCCGCTGCTGCTGGCCGTCGCCGACGAGAGTTGGCCGGTGCGGCAGGCCGCCACCGAGCTCCTGGCCACCTTCGACGAGACCGCGCTGCTCCCGCATCTGGAGGCCGCGCTGCGCGACGACGAGGACGCGGCCATGCGCAACGCGGCCATGGAGATCTACGTCAAGATGGGGCCGGCCGCGCCCCCCGCCCTCCTCGCCCTCCTGGCCGACGCGGACGAGGAGGTGCGCAATTTCGCCGCGGTCATGCTCGGCGCCCGACGCGAACGCGCGGCCGTGCCCGCCCTCATCGCCGCCCTCGGCGATCCCGACGTCAACGTGCGCCACGCCGCCGCGGCCAGCCTCGGCCAGGTCGGGGCGGCGGAGGCGGTGGGCCCGCTCATCGACGTCCTCCGCACCGAGCCCTGGCTCCAATACCCCGCCATCCATGCCCTGGGCGAGATCGGCGATGCGCGGGCGGAGGGCCCGCTCCTGGACCTCCTCGGCGACGAGTTGCTGCGCGCGCCCGTGATGGAGGCGCTCGGCCGCCTGGCCGGCCGGGGGGCCCTCGCCCGCCTGGTGCCGCATCTCTACGACCCGGACGTGACCCTGCGGAACGTGGCCATCCATGCCGTGGTCTCCATCGAGCAGCGCGCCACCGCGGCCGGGGAGAGCCTCGATCCCGCCGTGCAGGCCGCCCTCCGGCGCGAGGGCCTCGTGGACCATCTCCTCACCACCCTGCGCGAGGACGAGCCGATCAACCGCCGCACGGCGGCGGTCACGCTGGGCTGGCTCAAGGAGCCGCGCGCGGAATCCGCGTTGATCGAGTGCCTGGCCGAGCCTTCGCTGCAGGAGTACGCGGCGCACGCCCTCGTCTCCATCGGCTTCCAGGACCCCGAGGCCTACCGGCGCGGCCTCGAGCATCCCAGCGATCCCATCCGGCAGGGCGTGGTGCGCTGCATCGCCTGGATCGCCCCCGCGGGCGGCATCGACCTCGTCGCGCCCATGATCCACGACCCCTCCCAGGAGGTGCGCGCGGAAACGGCCGCCGCCATCGGCCGCCTCGGCGACGAGGACGCGGCCATGCTGCTCTTCGAGCTGCTCGCGGACGAGAGCGAGCTCATCCAGGAAAGCGCGATGGGAGCGCTGGCGCGCATGCCCGCGCCGCGCGTCGTCCCCCTCCTCCTGCAGGCGCTGGCCAGCCCGGAGCCCCAGGTGCGGATACGGGCGGCGGAGACGCTCGGGCTGCTTCGTGACCCCGAGACCGCGATCGCCCTCATCGCCCTCTCCAAGGACCCGCGGGAGACGGTGCGGCGCGCCGCCATCAAGGCCTTGGGCGAGATCGAGACCGCGGACGTGCCCGACCTCCTGCGGGCCGCCCTTCTCGACGAGAGCAGCCTCGTCCGCCAGCAGGCCGTCCTCTCGCTGGGCAAGCTGCAGGAGGAGCAGGCGGCCACCGACCTCCTCCCCCTGCTCGAGGACCCCGATCCCAAGATGCGCTTCGTGACCCTGCGCGCGCTGGGTCAGATCCGGAGCCGCGACGTCGTGCCGCGCATCACGACCTTCCTGGGCGACGCGCGCAAGGAGCTGCGCTTCGCCGCGGTGGAGGCGCTGGGATCGATCCGGGCGGTGGAGGCGGTGCGTCCGCTCGTGGACGTGCTGCGCGACTCCGACCGCAACCTGCGCCGGGCGGCCGCGGAGGCCCTGGGCGCCATCGCCGACCCGCAGACGGTGCCTCCGCTCCTCCTCGCCCTCGAGGACGAGCATTGGTCGGTGCGCTGCGCGGCCGCGACCGCGCTCGGCCGGATCCGGAGCTTCAAGGCCGTCCCGCCCCTCCTCACCCGGCTCGACGACGACGACGCGACGGTACGGCGCGCGGTGGTGGCCGCCCTGGGCGAGATCGGCGACGCGCGCGCGGCGCGGCGCCTGGCCCAGCTTCTTCCCGACCCGGCCCTGCAGCCGGCGGGGCTGGAGGCGCTACGGCGCATGGGGCCCTCCGCCCTGCCCGAGCTCGAGCGTACGTTCGGGGGAGCGGCGGCGGACGTGCGGCGCCTGATCGTCGACCTGGTCGGCAAGCTCGAGGACCGCCAGGGACGCCGCCTCCTCCTGGCCGCCCTCGCCGACGACAGCGCGCCCGTCCGCGCGGAGGCGGCGCTGGCCCTTGGCGACGGCGGCTTCCTCGACGCCGTACGCCCGCTGATGGATCTCAAGGCCTCGGATCCGTCCGCCGAGGTCCGGCAGGCGGCGGCCATGGCCCTCACCAAGCTGACCCCCCGGTAGCGAGCGGAGTGTTCCAGCCCACCGATCACCACGTCGACCTCTCGGAGGAGGAATTCCGCCTCCTGCGCGACCTCATCCACGAGCGGTTCGGCCTCTTCTTCGACGACAACCAGCGCGCCTCCCTGCGCACGCGCCTGGCCGGCCGCCTGGCCTCGCTGGACCTCCTGTCCTTCGAGGACTACTACCACTACCTCCGCTTCGGTCCCCAGCGCGGCGACGAGCTGCAGCGCATGGTGACCCACCTGACCAACAACGAGACTTATTTCTACCGCGAGATGCCGCAGCTCCAGGTGTTCGCGGAGACGGTGCTGCGTGAGACCAAGGACGCCAAGTCGGGGGGGACCGACCGCACGTTGCGCGTGCTCTCCGCCGGCTGCTCGACGGGCGAAGAGGCGTACACCCTGGCCATGATCATCTACGACAGCGGCCAGTTCTTCTGGAACTGGGACGTGCAGGTGATCGGGATGGACGTCGACCAGGTGGCGCTGGAGAAGGCCCGGCGCGCGGTCTACCATCACAACTCGTTCCGCAGCCTGAGCCCGGCGGTCAAGGAGAGGCACTTCGTGGCCGCGGCGGGCGCGGCCGCGCAGGTCAAGGAGTCGATCCGCCGCCTGGTCAGCTTCCGCGCCGGCAACATCGTGGACGCGGCCAGCTACATGGGCCTCCCCCCCCTGGACGTCATCTTCTGCCGCAACGTCCTCATCTATTTCTCGGACGCGATGATCCTGAAGGTCGTGCGCCTCTTCCACGACGTCCTCGTGCCCGGGGGGTACTTGTTCCTGGGCCACGCCGAGTCGCTCTCGCGCATCACCGACCTGTTCACGCCCATCCGCTTCCAGGGCGCGATGATCTACCGCAAGGAGGGGGCGCGCGACGCGCGCGCGCCCGTCGCCGCCCCGTGATCCGCGTCCTCATCGTCGACGACTCGGCCTTCGTGCGCCAAGCCCTGACCCGGATGCTTGGGGGGGCGCCCGACATCGAGGTGGTGGGCACGGCCGTGGACGGCAAGGACGGCTGGGAGAAGGCCCTCGACCTCCGCCCGGACGTGGTCACCCTCGACGTGAAGATGCCGCGGATGGACGGCCTGGAGGCGCTGCGGCGGATCATGGCCGACTGTCCGACCGCGGTCCTCCTCCTCTCCTCGCAGACGAAGGAGGGAGCGGAGGTCACCCTGCGCGGGCTCGAGCTCGGCGCCATGGATTTCGTCGACAAGTCCAGGGTCCAGGGGCACATGAACCTCCTGAGCCTGGCCGAGGAGCTCCAGGCCAAGGTGCGCGCGCTGGCCTCGGTGCCGCGGGCGCGCCTGCACATTCCCACCGCCGTCCGCGAGACCGGGCCCAAGACGCTGCCCGCGCAGCACACCGCGCGTGCCCAGATCGTGGTCATCGGGACCTCCACCGGGGGGCCGCCCGCGCTCCAGGCCATCATCCCGCGCCTGCCCGAGGCGCTCCCCTGTCCGGTGCTCGTGGTACAGCACATGCCCGTAGGGTTCACGAAGTCCCTGGCCGAGCGCCTCGACGCGCGCAGCGTGGTGCCCGTCCGGGAGGCCGCGGACGGGGAGGTGGTGGCTCGGGGCTCCGTGCTCATCGCTCCCGCCGGGCGCCACATGAAGATCCGCCGCCGGGGGTCGGAGACGCGGGTCTGGCTGGACGACGAGCCGCGCGCCGCGCTGCACCGCCCGTCCGTCGACGTCCTCATGGCCTCGGTGGCCAAGGAGTACGGCGAGCATGCCATGGGCGTGATCCTGACCGGGATGGGATCGGATGGCGTGGAGGGATTGCGCGCCATCCGGGCCGCGGGGGGGATGACCCTCGCCGAAAGCGAAGAAACCTGCGTGATCTACGGCATGCCGAAGGCCGCGGTCGAAGCGGGCGTCGTGGACCGGGCGGTGCCGCTCCCCCGCGTCGCCGACGAGATCCTCGCCGCGGTGTAGACTCGGACGCGCGGATGCGGGATCTCACCGGGGGAACGGCACCGTGAGCCTGAACGGTAACCTCGAGGACTTGCCGCTCCTCGACATCCTGCAGATCGTCTCCTTCAGCAAGAAGACGGGGTACCTCTCCATCCGCACGGACGGGGGGGAGGGCGCCATCGTCTTCCAGGACGGCTTCGTGGTCGCCGCCTTCAGCGCCGACACCCCGCCCTTCGACCCGCGCTACCGGAATCTGCCGCCGGAAGCGCGCACGCCGCTGCTCCGCCAGAGCATCGAGCGCGGCCTCGAGCAGCTCATCCGCCTGCGCGAGGGCCAGTTCAGCTTCAGCCTGACCGAGCAGACGCCTCTCCGGGTGGGTCCGCGGGACATCTCCGGGGAGACCCTGCCCGAGGGCATCAACGCCCAGGAGCTGCTGCTCGACCTGGCCCGCGGCATGGACGAGGACCGGCGTGATTCGACGGCGGCCCTGGAGGCCTCGTTCGCGGAGCCCGACGACACGATCCCGCCGGAGCTGGAGGTCGCGGTCGAGGACGCCGCGGGCGAGGACGCCGAGCTGGAGGAAGCCGAGCTCGAGGAAGCCGAGGCCGAGCCGCCTCCGCTGCCGGTGCCCCCGGCCGTTCCCGCCGCCGCCCCTGCCTCGTCCCCTCCACCGCCCCCGCCGGCTCCCCCCGCGCCGGCCACCCTCGCGCCGGAGGTCGCGCCGTCCCGCGCGCCGGCCCCGCCGCCCGAGGCGGAGACGAGCACGATCCTGCTCGTCGACGACGAGGACGAGGTGCGCCGCATCCTGGCCGAGCGTTTCGCCCGCGGCGGCTACAACGTCGTGGAGGCGGAAGATCCGGACGCGGCGGTCAAGAAGGCCAATCGCCTGGGCAAGGCCTCGATCCCGTTTCTGCTCGTGACCGACCTCGGCATGCCGACTTCGGGGGGCACGTCGTTCCAGGGCGGATTCGAAGTGGTCAAGCGTCTCTGGAAGATGAACCTGCGCCCGCCCGTGCTCTTGATGGCGGAGGCCCTGACTCCCATCCTGCAGGCGCGCGCGCGGCAGATGGAGATCGCGCATTTCGTCTTCAAGCCCGGCCTCTCCAAGCTCGATCCGGACCAGTTCGAGGCGGACCTGCGCGCCTTCGCGAACAAGATCCTGACCGACCTGCTGCCCAAGCTGGGCAGCGCGGCGCCGGCCGCGCGGCCCGCTGCCCGCGCGGAGACGGGGGAGGCCGGAAAGACGGCGGGAGGCCCGCCTGCCCCCTCGCCGGCGCCCGCGAAGGGCCCGCCCGCGCCTCCGGCGGCGGCGCCCCCGCCTGCCACGGCGGACGAGATGTCGCGCGACTTCGAGCAGCTCCAACGTTGGCTGGAGGAGCTGCGCGGGTGCCAGGACGCCCCCCAGATCTCGGCCCTGGTGATGCGGGTGGCGCGCGACTGCTTCGAGCGCGGCATGCTCTTCGTGGTCAAGCACGAGACGATGCGCGGCCTGGGGGGCTACGGGGCGGCGCCGCGCGACGAGAAGCTGGGGCTGCTCGTGCGCGAGGTCGCCATTCCCCTGGGCGAGCCCTCCCTCTTCGCCCGCGTGGCCGTCGGCCGCAAGCCGCACGTCGGGCCCTGGCCGGACGACAAGTGGGCCCGCCACCTCCTGGGCAAGATCGGGCGGTTCCAATCCACCGGCTTCGCGCTGATGCCGCTGCTCACCAACCGGGAGACCGTGGCCATCCTCTTCGGAGACAACGCGGACACCGGCCGGCCGCTGGGCCGCCTCGCCGCCCTGGACACCTTCGTGAACCAGGCGGGGATCGCCCTCGAGAACGCCTTCCTCCAGCGCAAGGTCACCGCCATGCAGACGGGGTGAGCCGGCGGACCAGCCATCCGCAGAGCACGGCGGCGCTGCGCAGCAGCGGCGACGTGCGAGGGGGGTTTCAGGGGGCCGCGAACGCCCATCGTGGTCTCGCGTGAGTGCCCCCCCTGACTTAGTAAGCTGCCCTCCCTGAGATAGAATCCGTCTCGAGGCCCCATGCCCAGGGAAGACGACCCCGTCCAGAAGAGCCAGGAATTCTTTGGCGTATTCCTCAAGGCCAAGGAGTTCACCGAGGAGCTGCTCAAGGAGAACGAGCGCCTCCGTTTCAAGATCGCCAGCCTCGAGGCCGGCGTCGGCGGCGGCTCGCCCACCGCCCTCGACGAGCGCGTGCGCGAGCTCGAGCAGCGCCTCCTGGAAGTGGAAACGCGCTACCGCAAGGTCGAGGAGGAGAACAAGGAGTTCGCCGACCGGTACATCGAGATCGAGGAGCAGAACAACAACCTGGCCAACCTCTACGTGGCCTCCTACCAGCTCCACTCCACGCTCGACTACCGCGAGGTCATCCGCATCGTCCAGGAGATCGTCATCAACCTGATCGGGGCGGAGGTCTTCCACCTCTTCGTCGTCAGCGACAAGACGGGCCAGCTCGAGCTGGAGACCTCGGAGGGAGCGACCGCGCCCGTGAGCACCATCGGGATCGGGGAAGGGCCGATCGGGCTGGCGGCCAAGACGGGCGAGAACTTCTTCGCCGCCCAGGTCGCCCACAAGGAAGCCACTCCCTTCGACCAGCCCACCGCCGTCATCCCCCTGAAGATCAAGGACAGCGTGGTCGGTGTCATCTCCATCAACAAGCTGCTCGTCCAGAAGACGGAGTTCACGGCCACCGACTTCGAGCTCTTCACCCTGCTGGCCGGGCATGCCGCCACCGCGATCTTCTCGGCCAAGCTGTATTCGACGTCCGCCCGGAAGCTCACGACGCTGCAGGGCTTCCTGGACATGATCAAGACCCAGCCCGCCAAGCCTTAACCGCCGCGGCCGCCAAGGCGTCCCGCGGCCGCCCGCGAGGCGGATCCCCGATAATGGGCGGGCTCGAAGGGAGACCTGCATGCGCCCAGCCTGGCTCGCCGCCGCTCTCGTCCTGGCCGTGCCTGCGGCCTTCCTCGGTGCCGCCCCTCCCACCTTCGAACAGTCGCTCTCCCTGATGAGCGTGCGCAGTCCGCGCCTCTCCCCGGACGGCCGCGCCGTGGTCTACGAGCGGCAGGAGACGGACTGGAAGGAGAACGCCTACGTCACCCAGCTCTTCCTGGCCGACGTGGCCTCGGGACGGTCCGTCCAGCTCACGCGCGGCAAGAAGCCGGCGACGGGGGCGGAGTGGTCCCCGGACGGCCGCTGGATCGCGTTCCTGACCGAGCGGGACGGCGTCACCGCGCCGAAGGACGCGGAGGCGAAGGACAAGGAGACGGCGGAGGCCAAGCCCGATGCGCGCCAGATCTGGGTCATCGCGCCCGGCGGCGGGGAAGCCTGGCCCCTGACCGCGCACGGCGCGCGCATCGAGACGTTCCACTGGTCGAAGGACGGTCGCTCCATCGCCTTCACCGCCCCCGTGCCGGAGGCGAAGGCGTTCAAGGACCGGAAGGAGAAGTACGGCGACTACGAGGTCGTGGAGAGCGACTTCGACCAGGCCCAGCTCTGGGTCGTGGACGTGGCCGCGGGCGCCGCCGGACCCGCGCGCGCGATCCAGCTCACGCAGGATCCCCGGCGCAGCGTGGGCGAGTTCGACTGGTCGCCGGACTCGACGCGGATCGCGTTCGCGGCCACCCCGAGCCCGCTGCTGGCCTACCGGTCGGACTCCGACCTGTACCTCCTGGAGCGCGCCCATCCCGAATCGGTGAAGGCGATCGTCGCCCTGCCCGGTCCCGACGACGCCCCCACGTTCTCACCGGACGGCAGTGAGATCGCCTTCGAGACGGGACTGGGCGCGGAGTATCACTACTACGCGAACGGGCACATCGCCTCCGTGCGCCTGGCCGACGTCCTGGCCCGTCCCGCCCGCGCCGCCGCGGACGTGCGCGACCGGACGGCGTCCTTCGACGAAGACGCGGGTCTGCTCGGCTGGGGCCCGGACGGGATCTACATGACGGGGCTGCGCCGCACCGATTCGCACATCTTCCGGATCTCCGCCGCCGGAGAGATCGCACGGGTGTCGAGCCCGGAGCGGCTGGCCGTCAGCGCCCCGAGCTTCGCGCGCGACTTCAAGACGGCCGCCTTCGTCACCGCCGACGGCCGGCACCTTCCGGAGATCGCGGTCTCTGCGCTGGCCCCCTTCCAGCCCCGCACGCTGACGAGCATGACCGCGCAGACGGCGGGATGGACCATGGGCCCGGTCGAGCTCGTCCGATGGAAGAGCGGCGACGGGGCCGAGATCGAAGGCGTGCTGCACAAGCCCGCGGACTTCCAGGCCGGCAAGCGGTATCCACTGCTGGTCGTGGTCCACGGCGGGCCCACCGGGATCTCGCGCGCGCTGATGGCGCCGGGCAATCGCTACTATCCGATCGAGGTCTTCCTGGCCAAGGGCGCCCTCGTCCTGGAGCCGAACTACCGCGGCAGCGCCGGCTACGGCGGCGCCTTCCGTGCGCTCAACGTCCGCAACCTCGGAGTGGGGGACATGGCGGACGTGATGAGCGGCGTCGACGCGCTCGTCGCCCAGGGGCTGGCCGATCCCGACAAGCTGGGCGTCATGGGCTGGTCGCAGGGCGGGTACATCTCCGCGTTCCTCGCCACCAACACCGATCGCTTCAAGGCCATCTCCGTGGGCGCGGGCATCAGCGACTGGATGACGTACTACGTGAACACCGACATCACGCCCTTCACGCGCCAGTACCTGAAGGCCACCCCCTGGGACGATCCCGAGATCTACGCGCGGACGTCGCCCATCGCGAACATCAAGAAGGCGAAGACGCCCACCCTGATCCAGCACGGGGAGAACGACCGCCGGGTGCCCATCCCCAACGCCTACCAGCTCTTCCGCGGCCTGCGCGACCAGGGCGTGCCCGCGACCATGATCGTCTACGCCGGCTACGGCCACGGCATCACCAAGCCGAAGAGCAACCGGGCCGTGCTGCAGCACAACCTCGACTGGTTCTCCCACTACATCTGGGGCGAGCCCCTGGCCAAGGATTCGCCCCTGCGCGGGCGCGGCGAAGCTGCTCCATAATGGCCGAGGGGGAGGGGACCGGACGATGACCCAGGCGCGGACACTCGGCGAGCTCAAGAAGTCGGGGACGAAGACGGTGAACGTGAAGGAGGAGATGCGGCGGAACCTCATCCGCAAGCTCGAATCGGGTGAGACGCTCTTCCCGGGCATCCTCGGCTACGACGAGTCGGTGGTGCCCCAGGTCGCGAACGCGGTCCTCTCACGCCACAACATGATCCTGCTCGGCCTGCGCGGGCAGGCCAAGAGCCGCCTCCTGCGCAGCCTCACCACCCTGCTCGATCCCGCCCTGCCCATCATCGCCGGCTGCGAGATCCACGACGACCCGCTGCGGCCCCTCTGCCGCCGCTGCCGCGACCTCGTGAAGGAGAAGGGCGACGAGACGCCGCTCGGCTGGCTCTCTCCGGACGACCGCTTCGTGGAGAAGCTGGCCACGCCGGACGTGACCATCGCCGACATCATCGGGGACGTCGATCCCATCCGCGCCGCCCGCGGCGGGCACGACCTGGCCAGCGAGCTGACCATGCACTACGGCCTGCTGCCGCGGGCGCACCGCGGCATCTTCGCCCTCAACGAGCTGCCCGACCTGGCCGGGCGCATCCAGGTCGGGCTCTTCAACATCCTCCAGGAGGGCGACGTCCAGATCAAAGGCTATCCGGTGCGCCTGCCCATCGACGTGGCCATGGTCTTCACCGCGAACCCGGAGGACTACACCGCGCGCGGGAAGATCATCACGCCGCTGAAGGACCGCATCGGCAGCGAGATCCGCACGCACTACCCGGCCACCCTCGAGCAGGGCGTGGCCATCACGCAGCAGGAGGCCTGGACGGACCGCGGCCGTGAGCTGCGCGTGCCCCGCTACATCCGCGAGGTGGCGGAGGGCGTGGCCTTCGCCGCCCGGCGCGACAAGAAGATCGACAAGCGCAGCGGGGTCAGCCAGCGCCTGCCCATCACCGCCCTCGAGAACGCGATCTCGAACGCGGAGCGGCGGGCCGTCCTGCGCAAGGAATCCGTGGTGGTGCCGCGGGTGTCCGACATCTATGCCGCCCTGCCCTCGCTCACCGGCAAGTTCGAGCTCGAATACGAGGGCGAGCTGATGGGTGCGGACAACGTGGCCCGCGAGCTGATCCGGGCGTCGGTCGGGGAGGCCTTCTCCGTGTACCTCGGCTCCGCCGACCTGCGCCCCGTGGTCGCCTACTTCGAGGCGGGAGGCAGCCTCAAGCTGCGCGACGACGCCTCCTCGGACGACATGGTCGCCCAGCTCCGGAAGGTGCCGGGCCTGTTCGAGGCCCTGAGCCATCTCGGCATCGGAGGGGGCGAGCCCGCCCCCGTCACCGCGTCCGCCGCCGAGTTCGTGCTGGAAGGGCTGTACGGCCAGAAGAAGATCGGCCGCAGCGACGACCGCGGCTTCGTGGCCCCCGAGCGGCACAGCGACGCCGACATCGACCTCGAGAAGCTCGAGCGCCTGCGCCGCATGAAGAAGCAGGTGAATTGAGACGTGGCCCTGATTCGCTATCACCGCTACGTCGGTGAGCTCTGGGACGACCTCGACCTCGGCGAGCTGGTCGGGGAGCTCTCCGACTTCCTCCTGCAGAGCGGGTTCGGCACCGAGGAAGGCGAATACGACGAGGACCAGCTCCAGGCCCTGCACGACGCCATCCTGGAGGCGCTCATGCGGCGGGGCCTCCTCTCCGACGAGGACCTCCAGAAGCTGCTCGACGACGGCGACGCCCTGGAGCAGTTCCTGGACAAGGTGGTCGAGCGCCTGATGCGCGAGGGCTATCTCTCCATGTCCGAGAACCAGCCCTTCCGCGACCCCACCCAGGGGCGGGGCGGCTTCGGCCCCGCCGGGCCCCCCATCAAGTTCGAGCTGACGGAGAAGGGGATCGATTTCCTCGGCTACAAGGCGCTGCGGGACCTGCTGGGCTCGCTCGGCAAATCGTCCTTCGGCCGCCACGACACGCGCGACCTCGCCACCGGCATCGAGTCCTCCGGCCCTTCGAAGGAATACGAGTTCGGCGACACGCTGAACCTCGACATCAGCGGCACCTTGCTCTCCGCCCTGGCCCGCGAGGGAATCAAGGTCCCGCTCGACGTCGACTACAAGGACCTGCTCGTCCACCAGACGGAGTACCAGTCGTCCTGCGCGACGGTCGTGATGCTCGACTGCTCGCACAGCATGATCCTGTACGGCGAGGACCGCTTCACGCCGGCCAAGAAGGTCGCCCTCGCCCTCAGCCATCTCATCCGCTCGCAGTACCCGGGCGACAGCATCAGCCTCGTCGTGTTCCACGACTCCGCGGAGGAGGTTCCCCTCAGCCAGCTGGCCCGTGTGCGCGTGGGCCCGTACTACACGAACACGCGCGAGGGGCTGAAGATGGCCCAGCGGATCCTGGCCCGCCAGCGCAAGGACATGAAGCAGATCGTGATGATCACGGACGGCAAGCCCTCCGCGCTCACGGAGACGGACGGACGCATCTACCGCAACCCGTTCGGCCTCGATCCGCGCGTGGTGGCGCTCACCCTGAAGGAGGTCGCGAACTGCCGGCGGCAGGGGATCCTGGTCAACACCTTCATGCTCGCCCGCGACTACGAGCTGGTCGCCTTCGTGAAGAAGGTCTGCGAGATGTCCCGCGGCAAGGCCTACTTCACCACGCCGTACACCCTCGGGCAGTTCGTGCTCATGGACTATCTGAACAAGAAAGTCCGGACGGTGCACTAGAATCACCGGCATGATCGTCCAGGAGCGCGTCTTCCAGCATCCGACCCAGGCCAGCGAGGTGCGGCTCGTCGCCTACCAGACGGCCGCCAACACCAGCCAGGTCGAGGGCATGCCCGACGACGCCGGCTACCTCGCGACCGAGGAATGGCGCGGCGCGGGGAAGGTCGTCAAGACGCTCGGCTTCTACCCGGACCGCACGGCCGCGCTGGACCGCCTGGCCGCTCGCGCGCAGGAGCTCGAGCGCCAGCGCTTCCGGCCCGTCGCCCCTGCCGCCTGATCCGGCGTCGGCGCGCCGGCCCGTCCTCTTCTTCGCGCTCGCGCTGGCCCTGACCGCGGCCCTGGCCACCTGGCAGCAGGCCCGCCAGCACGACCCGCACGTCGCCTACGGGCGTTTCCAGCTTCCCGGCTTCGACGCCAACGTGTACGTGGTGATGGCGGAGCGGCCGGCCGTGTTCACGGTCGCGCCCTGGGGCCATCGCATCCTGGTCCCGTCGATGGTCCACGCCCTGGGCCTGCGCAACGTGGTGCGCGGGTTCAAGCTGCTTTCCTTCGCGGCGGTCGTGGCCGCGGGCGGCCTGCTGTTCCTTTTCCTGCGCCGGCGCGGGGCCGGGGAATGGGCGGCCATCCTCGGCGTCCTGCTCTTCGGTCTGAGCCCTCCGCTGGCACGGGTGGTGGAGACGCCCTTCTTCCTCGAGCCGGTGGGCATGGTGCTGTTCCTCCTGCTCCTCCTCGCCCTCGAATCCGGTGCGGGTTGGGGCACGCTCGCGCTCCTGGCCGCGCTCTTCACGCTGGCCAAGGACGGCGTGATCGTGCTGACCCTCGTCCCCGCCCTGCTCGTAGCGAGATGGCCGTCGAGCCGGCGGGACGCGCTCCAGGGGGCCCTCGCCCTGGCCGTGCCGGGCGCGCTGCTGACGCCCGCCCTCCGCTGGTGGTGGACGCCGCACATCCCGGTGATCGCGCCGCCCTGGAACCTCGACCTCGTCCGCGCCGCCGTGGCGACGCTGCGGCAGGTCTGGGAGGTGACGGCGCTGGCCGCCCTCGTCGGTGGCCTCGTGCCGCTGGCCGTGCTGGGCGCGCTGCGTCCGAAGGGACGGGCCCACCTCCGCCGCTACGCCGTCTCGCTGGCCCTCCTCATGGCCATGGCCTTCCTGGCCTGGCTGAAGGTGCCGAGCCGGGAGCCCGTGCCTCTCTTCGGCGACAACTTCGAGCGCCTCCTCGTCTATTCGGTGCCCCTGCTCCTGCCCCTCGTCCTGGCCGCCCTCGACCGCCTCTGGCCGATCCTGGCCGCGCCTCCGGCCCCGCGTCCACCGCGCCGCCAGCTCCTGCCCGCGGCGGCGGCCCTCCTCGTCATCGTCCTGCCCTTCGTGCTCCTCGACCGCTACCGGCGCGTCGACCTGCAGGGGAGCCGCGACGGTCCCCTCGTCCTGGCCGTCTGCCGCGAGACGTGGCGGATGGCCACCCGTCTCGCGGGCGGGGACGAGGTCGTGCTCGACCCGGACGCGCGGCGCTTCACCCGGGTGGATCCCGAGACCGGAGAGACCTCCGGCATGCGCTGGTTCCTCCGCGAAGGATGGGGAGACCACCCGCACTACGACACGGGCCCGGTGTCGATGCAGGCGCGCGCGGCCACCGTCCTCCTGCCCGTGCTCGCGCCCGCGGAGCTCGAGGTGCGGCTGCGCATGACGTCGCCGTCGCCCGTGACCCTGGCCCTCAGCGTGAACGGCCACGCCATCGGGTCGTGGCGGGTGGGGCCGGAGGAAACGGAGCAGGCCTTCCGCATCCCCGCCCGCTATCTCGTGCGCGGCGACAACCTCGTGACCGTGACCTCCGCGGACGGCCGCACGGGCGCCCGCCTGGTGGAGATCCGCTATCGCCGGCTGACCGCGGCGTGACGACGACCACGCCGACGGTGCTGACCATCGGCCATTCCACGCGCGCGCTCGCGGAGTTCCTCGAGCTGCTCGCGGAGTTCGGGGCAAGGACGCTGGTGGACGTGCGCCGCTTTCCGGGGTCGCGCCGCTATCCCCATTTCGGCGGCCCCGCCCTGGCGCGATCCCTGGCCGGCGTGGGCGTCGGCTACGTCCACGAGCCCGACCTGGGCGGACGCCGCGATCCCGTGCCGGGCTCCCCGAACACGGCCTGGAGGGTGGCCGCCTTCCGCGGCTACGCCGATCACATGGCCACGCCGGAGTTTCGCGCGGGCCTGGAGCGCGTCCTCGCGCTTGCGGCCGAGGGCCGGCCCGTGATCCTGTGCGCGGAGGCCGTGCCCTGGCGCTGCCATCGCCAGCTCATCGCGGACGCGCTGGTCGCGCGCGGAGTGGCGGTCCGGCACATCCTCGGCCCCGGCCAGGAGCGCGCGCACGAGCTGAGCCCGAGCGCGCGGCCGGGCGCGGACGGCGTGCTCGTCTATCCGGCGCACACCCCGGAGGCCGACCTCTTCCGATGAGGCCGGGGCTAGAATCCGCGCGGAGGACGGACATGATCAAGAGGCGCGCATGTGTGGTCGGGCTGGCCGCCTGGGGCCTCCTGGGGGCGGGAAGCGTGCGTGAAGCGGCGGCCCTGCAGGCCCCGGCCGCGCAATCGACAGTCACCGCGGAACGGACGGTCTGGTACTTCTACAAGGTGAGGTGGGGGCAGGACGAGTTCGTCGAGCTGTTCAAGAAGAACCACCTGCCCGTCCTCAAGGCCCAGCAGGAGGCGGGGCGCATGACGGCGGTGCGCACCTTCGTCCCGACCTACCACGGGGACGGACGCGCGGATTGGACCTTCGCCGTGGCCATCACCTTCCGCGATACGGCCGCGATGATGGGGCCCTCCGGCGAGGAGGCGATCGTGAAGCGCCTCTACCCGGACCAGGCGGCGTTCAAGAAGGAAGAGCAGCGGCGCTTCGAGATCCTCGACGCCCACTGGGACGTCCCGCTCAACGAGCTTTCGCGTTAAAGCTCGGTCGACTGGCTCACGCCGGTCGCGGCGAAGACGGACGGCATCTCCGCGCGCGCGATCGGAATGAAGTGCTGGACGACCGCGGGATCGAAGTGCGTGCCGCTGTCGCGGACCAGCCGGCTCAGCGCCTCTTCGAGGGGGAGACCCTCCTTGTAGGGACGGCTGGCCACCATCGCGTCGAAGGCGTCGATCACGCTGACGATGCGCGATCCGATCGGGATCTCGTCGGCCTTGAGCCCCGACGGGTACCCGCTGCCGTTGAACTTCTCGTGGTGATGCAGGGCGTAGAGGCTGGCCCGCTCCAGCCCTGGCACCAGGCGCAGGACGGCCCAGGAGAACTCCGGGTGCATGCGCATCACGCGCCACTCGTCCGGATCGAGGGGACCGGGCTTCTTCAGGATGGAGTCGGGCACCCCGACCTTCCCCGCGTCGTGCAGCAGCGCCGCGACCTCGATGTCCGCGAGGCCGCTCTCCTCCATCCCCAGCTCCTGCCCGACCCGCACTGCCCATTCGGCCAGACGCGTGCTGTGCACGCCCGTGTTGAGGTCCTTGAGGTCCAGCATCTGGTTGAGCGCGCAGATCGTCGCTTCCCGCGTGGAGCGGACGCGCTCCTCGAGCTCCTGGAACTTCAGCGGGCTCCAGGAGAAGGGCACGTTGGGGAAGAGGTCGCCGGCTCTCAAGGGGCTTCCGACCAATCGATGGAATCGGACGAGCAGCTGTCGGGCACGGCGCTGTAGGGCGCGCTGGGCCAGAGCGAGCGGCCGGCCTTCAAGCCCTGGTAGAGGTCGATCCGGCCGTAGTGGAGGTCGGTCGTCAGCAGCTTCGCCTTCGCGATGGCCGAGGCCACCTGGCTCTGGGTGGCGCCTCCCTGCATTCCGACGAGCAGGGCGGCCTCGCCGGAGACGATGGGCGTGCTGAACGACGTCCCCCAGGCCGCGGCGTAGCTGCCGTACGGATAGGTGGTGATGATCCCCTCGCCCGGGGCGGCCACCCATACGAGGTTGTATCCGTAGTTGGAGAAGGTCGAGCGCACGTCGCTGTTGCTGGTGGACGCGACGCCGATGACGTTGTCGTAGGCGGCCGGGTACATGAGAGTCGACTTGCCGTCGTTCCCGGCGGAGCTGACCGCGATGATGCCGCGGCTGGTCGCGTTGTCGATCGCGCGCTTGAGCTCCGGGGACGAGGTCGGGCGGCTGAAGCTCATGTTCAGGACCTTGGCCCCCTTCTGCGTCGCGTAGTAGATCGCGCGCAGGATGTCGGAGGTGTAGCCCTGTCCGTCCGCGGTGAAGGCCTTCAAGGGCATGATCCTGGCGGTGGGGGCCACCAGGTGGACGACCCCGGCCACCATGGTGCCGTGCCCGAAGGCGGCATGGTCGGGATCGTCGAGGACGGCGGCGGTGGCCTGATCGAGGACGGCCGCCGTGGCCTGGTTCACCCAGCAGGTGCCGTCGAGCACGGCCGCCGTGGCCTGCTGCACGTCCGCCTTCTCGTTGCCGCCGCCGACGTTGCGCGTGAAGTCATAGGCGTCGGTCAGGACGCCCTGCAGCGCGGGATGGGTCGGATCGACGCCCGTGTCGATCACGGCCACGATGCCCGCTCCCGTCTGGCGCAGGCCGCAATGCGCGTCGCGAACGCGGACGATGTCGGTGGCGGGCTGCTTGAGATAGGACTCCCAGACCGTCGTCCCGTAATACGTCACGGGCGTGCGGTTCCAGAGCTGATCCAGGACGGCCGCCGTGGCCTGCGACGAGGCCCAGGAGTCGTCCTGCTCGACCGCGACGGGCAGGTCGGGCTCGACGGCGGCCAGGCCGAGGAGGCTCAAGAGGAAGGTCAGGGTGTTGTCGACGAGCCCTCGCACCAGGAAGAGCGAGCTCGGGCCGTTGGACCCCGGAAGGAGGTCCAGCGATCCCAGGACCTGGCATCCGAGGATCGCGCACAGCGAGCTGACCACCGGAAGCCCGGTGAGGCTCTTCGTGCGGACGATCTTGTCGCCGCTCGCCGCCATCGCCGCCGGCGTGTGCGCGAAGACGAACACCGCCAATATCAGCCCGACCAGCCATCGTGACTTCATCGTTTCCCTTTGCCTCAGCGTCTCGGTAGCACGACTGCTACCGCGCCCTTCCACGACGACCCGACATGTCGAGCGCCCGGACGGCGTCGGCCGAGGTCCTTCCCGTCACCGGCTGCGGCTCGACGGTGAAGGTCCCGATCTCGGCGACGCCGACGCAGAGGCGGAGGTTCTCGGCCGCGTCGGGCTCCAGCACGAACTCCCCGAGGTGATTCGTCAACGTCCGGTCCAATGTCTTGCGCCCCTGCAGCGCCAGCACCGCGATGTCCTGGACGGCCGCCGGGGAATGATGCTCGTCGACGAGCTGTCCCACGATGGAGAGACGCTCCGCGTCCGGGGCGGGCTCGAGGCGGAGGCGGATCGCATAGCGGCCGGCCTTGTAGAGGAGCTGGCGCGGCGAGGGTCCGGCCGCGCGCACGCCCATCGGCTGCGGCTGGCGGAAGCTGTCGAAGACGAGGGCGGCCTGCTCGGCCACTCTCTCGAGCAGCCCCTTGGGCCGGCGGAGAGCGAAATCGCCCTTGGCCTGGCGGAGGGCCTCATCCGGGGGACGGTAGGCAGCCTCCTGATCGGCGACATCGAGCACCGCTCTCCAAAGCCGGACGGTCTGCGAGCACCGCGAGCAGCCCTTTTCGAGGTGCTGCTCCAGGCTCACCCGGACGGAGGGCGCCGCCTGCTGGTGCGCAAAGTCGAACCAGTCCTCTTCGGTGAAATGCTCGCTGTTGCGGGTTCGCACGTCAGTGTCGGCCATCACCTCTCCGTCCGCAGCCACCTGAAGGGGGGCAGCGATAAAGAGGCGGGGCCGGGTCCGATCGATATAGGGGGGGCCGAAAAAGACGGGGACGGGTCCGGCCTAGGTCGCCAAGGCCTTGCCCATCAAGACGAAAGGGGCCCAGTTGATCGGATGCGGGTACTGTTCCCGGATGGCGAGGACGGCCTCGCGCAGCGCCGCCGCGCGGTTGGGGGTGGTGAAGACCCGATCGTAGAACGCCCTCATGAACTCGGCCGTGCTCTGGTCTGGCACCTCCCACAGGGTGAGCAGGAGGGAGGCCGCGCCCGCGCGGAACAGCCCGCGCGCAAGCCCGAGCAGCTCGTCGCCGGCGGCGATCACGTTGACGCCCGTGACGCAGGCGCTGAGCACGACCAGCTCCGCCGGCAGCTTGAGGTTGTAGAGGTCGTACAGCGTCAGGTAGGACGAGGAGCCGAGGCGGATTCCCGAGAACATCGGGTTGTCGGGCCGGAAGAACCCGTGCGCCGCGATGTGGACGACCCGTCGCCCGTCCGCCTTCTGGCGAAGCACGTCGACCGTGGCCTCTTCTCCCGCGAAGAGCTCCGCGTCCGGGACCCGCGCCGCCACCGAGCGAAGCTCGTCGAGGATGAACGGCGTATGGGCGTCGGGCACGCCGAGGACGAGCGAGGATCCTCCCTCGCGGCCGCCCCGGGCGTGGCACAGCGCGTAGATGGTCGCGCTGGGCGCGTAGGAGATCGAGAAGTCGTCGATCAGGTACTTCCGGCCGTCGTGGAGGGCGTGGAAGGGAACGTAGTGCAGGAGGTCGTGGGGGACGAAGATCAGATGGGCGGCGTCGAGCCGTGCGCGGAGGGGTGCGATCAGCTCTCCGTACAGCTCGGTGAGGTGCGCCTGCGTGGCCACCCGCGACGACTCACGCGACACCGGCGAGAGGTCGGCGGCGGTGGGCCGGGCCCAGGCCAGCTGGAACTGCAGCAGGCGCAGGATGTGCTGCACGCGCGGCACCAGCGCGACGGGGACGACCTCGAGGCGGTCGCGGGTGACGAGGAAGGCGAGCAGGCGCGAGCCGATGCGGAAGTACTCCACGAGCATCGCGTCGGGGGGAAGAGCGCGCCGGATCTCCTCCAGGGAAAGGCTCACCGGGGCCAGCAGCTCGACCGATTCGCTCTCCGAGGCCGGCAGCTCGCGGATCACGCGCAGCAGCTCGCTCTCGCGGGCCAGGACCTGCTCCTGCAAGGCCTCGACGCGCTCTTCCGTGCGCTCCGCCGCCGCCATCTGCTCGGACTCGATGCGGTGGTAGTACCAGTTGAGCTCCTCGCGCAGGTCGCCGACGCGGCGGACGAGCTCGCTCTTGCCGGTGGCGATGGGCGTGACCGGAGTGGCCGCGCGCAGGAGGAGGTCCTGAAGGCTGCGGGACTTGGCGTGCTCCACGTAGGAGAAGGCCTCCGCCGCCCCGTCCGCCCGGCGCTCGAGGGCGAGGTCGACCAGCGCCTCGTACACCTCGAGCTTGTTCTTCATGAAGGCGATCTTCAGCTCCTCGCCGCGAAGGCTGCTGCGCAGCGTCTCCAGGGACCGCTGGGCGCGCCGGTAGGCGTCGTAGGCGGCGGCGGAGTCGGCCGCCGCCTGCTCGATCTGGCCGCGCACGAAGTCGAGCTGGAAGCTCAGGGCGGGCAGGTCCAGCGGAGCCAGGGTGTGTCCGGCGGCGTCGCATTGCTGGCGGGCGCCCTCGATCTCGCCCATGCGCAGGGCCAGGCGCGCGAGGAGCAGCCGGCAGAGGATGGCCTTGCTGGACAAGGCCGTCGATCGAAACGCCTCCAGGGCCATCGTGCAGTGCCGCCGCGCCTCGAACAGCCGCGAGGCTCCGAAGAGGATGAGCGCCTGGTAGAGGTCGAGCAGCGCGGGCCACACGGAGTTCTGTTCCTTGATGAAGAGGGCGCGCGCCTCCGCGCACAGCTCGAGGGCGCGCAGGACCTTTCCCTGCTGGCCGTGGGCGATGGCGAGGTAGGCGAGCGACTTCGCGGCCTCGTAGCCCATGCCCAGGCGCCGGAAGGCGGCCAGGCTCTCCTCCGCCATCTGGGCCGCGTCCTCGCTGAGGTTGAGCTCGAGGTAGATCTCCGAGAGATCCATGCGGCAAAGGGCGGCCAGGTAGGCGTCGCCGACCCTCTCGCACTCGTCCCGCGTCGCCTTGAGCTCCTCGATGGCGCGACCGTACTGGCCCCGGAAGTAGTAGAGGTAGGCGATGTTGTAATCGGCCAGGGCGACGAGCTTGGGCATGCCGTGCTCTTCGCAGAACGCGCGCGCGCGCTGGTGGGTCTCGAGGGCGCGCGTGAAGTCGTTCAGGCTGATCAGGCACACCGCCATGTTGCCGAGGGCCACCGCGATCCCCTCCGCGTTGCGGTGGGGGAGGAGGCGCTCGTAGGCCTGCTCGTACGAGCGCAAGGCCTCCGAGAAGCGGTCCTGGCGGTGGAAGATGTTGCCGACGTTGACGTCGAGCCGGGCCAGGCGGAGCTCGTCCCCTTCGCGGGTGAAGATGGCCCGCGCCTCCTGGGCCGCGGCCTCCGCCCGCCGATAGTCGCCGAGGAGGATCAGCGGCTGGATGGAGGTGCTGAGGGTGCGGGCCACCTCGTGGGGCTGGCCGGCCTCGGCGAAGAGGCGCGCCGCCTGATCGTGCCGCTCCACGGCGGCGGCATGCTCGTTGAGGGCGTAGAGGGCGTTGCCCTTGGCGCGCAGGCTCTGCGCTACCGACTCCGGCCGGCGCAGCTTGCGCGCGATGGCCACGGCCGCGTCGGCCAGCGCCATCGCCTCCTTGACGTCCACGCGCACCCTTTGCGGAACCGCCTCGCTGAGGCGCGTCACCGTCTCCGGCTGGACCAGCTCCGGATGGCGGGCCAGGAACTTGCGCCGCGCCGCGTCGTCGGCCAGGCGCCCCAGCTGCGCGTGAAGACGCTCCAGACTCTTGCCGGAGGGGCGCTTGCGCGGAGCCGCACGCCCGCGGCCGGCCGCGCGCCCCGGGCGGCGTGGACGCGCGGTCGACGCCGTCATCGGAATCCCTTCTTCTCGAGCTCACGCCGCAGCCGGGTCAAGCACCGGCCGCGGATGAATCCGATGGATCCGGTGGCCAGGCCGAGGCGGCCGGCGATCTCCTGGTAGGGTCGGGCGGGCGTCTCGAAGAACAGCATCCCGATCAGCTCGCGGCAGCGCGGAGGCAGGGTCTGCACCGCCTCGCGCAGGATCTGCTCGTCCTTGAGCCGGCCCAGCAGCTCGTCCGCCAGCGGCTTCTCGTCGGCCAGGGCCGCCGTATCCGCGTCGACGGCCTCACGGCTGGAGGCCGGATGCTCGTGACGGCGCCAGCGGGCGCACTCGCGCGAGGTCACGCGGATGAGCCACATGGGCAGCGCCTTGGGCTCGCGCAAGTGGGGCAGCTCCGCCAGCAGCAGGACGCAGACGCGCTGGAACACGTCGGCGGCTTCGTCCCTTGGCAGGCCGCGCTTGATGGGGATCGAGAAGATGAGGTTCTTGTACTTGTCGAGGAGGGCGGCCCAGGCCTCCTCGTTCCCGTTCCGGCATTCCCGGACGAGGCGGGTGTCGGGCCACGAGACCTCGCGCCGGGACATGACCGCGGAACGTTCAGGGAGGCTACGGTCGGACGGGTCGGAAGGCGGCGTCGTCGGGTCCGGCTCGCCCGCGCCGGCGCGGTCGGCGGGGCGCGCGAGGCCCCCGTCGCGGCGCTTCACGGGCTCATTCGAGGGCCGCCCCGGACGTGCATGGGCCGGGAAGGATAGCAGAAGGCCCGCGCGTCCTCACGTGAGCGGGCGTACGGTCAGGGCGTCTCTTCCTGGGACCAGTCGACGCCGGCCGCCGCGCACGTGTCCGGCACCGCACTCTCGGGAGCGTTGGGCCACAGATCGCGCCCGGCGGTGACGGCCTGGACGAGATCCAGCCGTCCGTGTCCCAGCTCGGCGGTCAGGGCCTGGGCCTGCGCGATGGCGGCCGCCGCCTGGCTGTGGGTCGCACTTCCCTCGAGACCGGCGAGCAGGGCCGCCCCTCCGGCGACCAGGGGCGCGCTGAAGGACGTGCCCCACACCGCGGCGAAGCTGCCCCAGGGGTACGTCGTGATGATCCCTTCTCCCGGCGCGGCCACCCAGACGAAATCGGCGCCGTAGTTGGAGAAGGAGGAGCGATCGTCTTCGTTGCTCGTGGAGGCGACGCCCATCACGCCGTCGTAGGCGGCCGGGTACATCCGCGTGGACTGCCCGTCGTTGCCGGCCGAGGCCACCGCGATGAGGCCCGCCTCGGTCGCGTGGGCCAGCGCGCGCTCGATCTCCCGCGACGGAGTGGGGCGGCTGAAGCTCATGTTCAGCACCTTCGCGCCCTGCCGCGTGGCGTAGTTGATGGCGCGGATGATGTCCGACGTATATCCCTCCCCGCGGGCGGTGAAGGCCTTCAGCGGCATGATGGAGGCGGTGGGGGCGGCCAGGTGGACGATGCCCGCCACCATCGTGCCGTGGCCGAAATAGGCATGCGCCCCGTCGTCGAGCACCGCCGCCGTCGCCTGGTCCAGGACGGCCGCCGTCGCCTGGTTCACGCCGAACACGCGGTCGAGCACGGCCGAGGTCGCCTGGTCCACGTCCGCCCTCTCGTTGCCGCCCTCCACGTCGCGCGTGAAGTCGTAGCCCACGGTGAGGACGGGGGCCAGGGTCGGATGGCTGGGGTCCACCCCGGTGTCGATCACGGCCACGGTGCCGCCTCCGGTCGCGCGGAGGCTGCAGTGCGCTTCCGTCACGCGTACGATCGCGGCCGCGGGCTGGGTGAGGTAGGACTGCCAGGCCGTGGCTCCGAAATAGCCGACGGGCGTGCGGTCCCAGAGCTGGTCGAGGACGGCCGCGGTGGCCTGCGAGGAGTTCCAGAACCCGTCGTCCTCGGAGGTCAGGGCGGCCGGGAGATCGGGCTCGACCGCTTCGATGCCGAGAAGGTCGTAGTTCACGAAGGGGCTCGGCAGGGGCAGGTTGCGCACGAGGAAGAGCGAGCTCGGCTCCGTCCCTCCCGGGAGGCCATCCAGTGTGCGCACAACCTGGCAATTCAGCTGGCTGCAGATGGACTGGATCACGGTACGGCCGACGAGCCCGCTCTTGATGCGGACGATGGACCGGCTGGTGTCCCAGGCCGCCACCGGCGTGGCCATGGCGGCCAGGACCATGGCCAGGCAGATGATCGCTCGTCTCATTGGTGAACCCGTCCTTCCTGCTCGGCGCCCGGCCGCTAGCGCGGCCGCGCCTTCCTGCCGCGACCGGAGCCCACGCTCGCCTTTCCGTCCCCGCCCGTGCGGCTCGGCGTCCGCCGCGGAGACTCCACGGTGAAGGTGCCGATCTCGGGGACGTCGACGGAAAGCTGGAGCTTGTCGGTCGCGTCCGGCTCCAGATGGAACTCTCCCAATGGGTTCGTGACCGTGCGGTCCAGCGTCCGCGTGCCCTTCAGCGCGAGCACCGCGATGTCGCGCAGGCCTCCGACCGGCTCCTGCTCGTCCAGGATCTGCCCGACGATCGAGAGGCGCTGCGCACCCGCGCCCGGCTCGACCTGGAGCTTGATCGTGTAGCGCCCGGCCTTGTAGAGGAGCTGGCGCGACGCGATTCCGGAGGAGGCGCGCATCCCGGCCAGCATCGGCTGGCGGAAGCTGTCGAAGACGAGAGCGGCCTGCGCGGCGATGCGCTCGCCCAGCTTCTTCGGCCGCCGCTGGGCGAAGCGCTGCTTCATCGTGCTCAGGACGGAGTCCGGAGGACCCGCCTGCGTCGCCTGGTCGGCCACGCTGAGCACCGCCGCCCACAGGCGGAAGGTCTGCTCGCATTCGGGGCAGCCGGCCTCCAGGTGCCGGGCGACCCGAGCACGATGCTCGCGGTCGCCGACCTCCCTCGCGAAATCGAGCCAATCCTCTTCGCGGAAGTGCTCGTGCCCGGAAACGTCGTTCGCTTGCGCCATCATCGGCCCGTCCTCAGCCGCCCGAAGCATGGGCAGGCCCGCCCTTCAAAAATCATAGGACGGCCATCCAGGAAAGGGGACGGGGGTCGATTCGAATTTCGGACGGCTGCGCGGTCGCCCTATCATGCGCGGGTGACGGGGCTGCTCGAGGTCACGGACCTTTCCGTCGCGTACGAGACCACGGCGGCGCCGGCCCTCGCGACGCGGGACGTCACCTTCGGCATCGAAGAGGGCGAGGCCGTCGGTCTTCTCGGCGAATCCGGCGGCGGGAAGTCCACGCTCCTCCTCGCCATCCTGGGTCTCCTTCCCGCGCCCGCGCGCGTCAGGCGCGGATCGATACGGCTGCGCGGCCGCGAGCTCCTCGCGCTGTCTCCGTCCGAGCGGCGGCGCGTCCGCGGGGCGGAGATCGCGATCGTCTTCCAGGATCCTTCCCTCGCCCTCAACCCCGTGCGGCGCGTGGGCGCCCAGGTCGCGGAAGTCGTGCGCGCGCACCGCGACCAGAGCCGCGTGCGTTGCCGCGACGATGCTCTGGCCGCGCTGGGCGAAGTCGGGTTGCCCGAGCCCGACCGCATCTACGACGCCTACCCGCACGAGCTCAGCGGCGGCCAGCGCCAGCGCGTGGTGCTCGCGCAGGCCCTGTCCTGCCGGCCGGCCCTGCTCCTGGCCGACGAGCCGACCGCGGCGCTCGACGCCACCACCCAGGCCGACGTGCTCGCGCTGCTCTCCTCGCTTCAGGCGCGGCTCGGGCTCGCCGTGCTCATGGCCAGCCATGATCTCGGCGCCCTCGCCTCGCTGGCGCGGCGCGTGCTCGTGATGTACGCGGGCACTCTCGTCGAGGAGGGGACGCCCGCCCAGGTATTTGGGACGCCGCTGCATCCGTACGCGCTCGGACTCTCGCGCGCGTATCCGCGGCCGGTCCGGAGCGGGACGGCGCCGCTCCGGCCCGTCCCCATCCCCGGCTCGCCTCCCGACCCTGCCCACTTGCCGGCGGGCTGCGCCTTCGAGCCGCGTTGTCCCGACCGGCGCGCGGCCTGCGCCGAGCGTCCTCCGGGTGAGACCCTTCCCACGCCCGGACGTCGCGTGCGTTGCTACCTCCATGAGTGACGAGCCGCTCGTCCGCATACGCGGCCTCACCAAGCGCTACCGGCGTCACGGGGGCGGGCGCTCCGCTCCCGTCGAGGTCCTGTCCGGGGTCGACCTCACGATCGAGCGCGGCACCGTCTTGGCCCTCGTCGGAGAATCCGGCTCCGGAAAGTCGACGCTGGCGCGCTGCCTCGCGCGCCTGGAGGAGCCCACCAGCGGCGAGATCCGTTTCGAAGGGGCGGACGTCTCATCGCTCGCCGGGGCCGAGCTCCGCGCCTTCCGCGAGCGCGTGCAGCTCCTGTTCCAGGATTCGGCGGACGCCCTCTCGCCGCGGCTCACCGCGTGCGAGATCGTGTCCGAGCCGCTGGAGATCCTCGGCCGCGGCGGGCCGGCCGAGCGGCGGCGCCGCGCGCTCGAGCTCATGGAGACGGTCGGCCTCTCGTCCGCGGAGGCGGACCGGCGGCCTCTCGACCTCAGCGGCGGCCAGCGCCAGCGGCTGGCCATCGCGCGCGCCCTCGCCGTGAGGCCGCGCCTCTTGATCCTCGACGAGGCCTTCGCCGGCCTGGACGCCTCGATCCAGGCCCAGGTCGCGGCCGTGCTGCACGACCTCCGTCTTCGCGAAGGGCTGACCTACCTCTGCATCTCGCACGACCTCGCCCTCATGTCCGTCTTCGCGGACGAGGTGGCGATCCTGTTCGAGGGGCGCATCGTGGAGCGCGCGGCGGCGGCGCGGCTCTTCGACGCCCCCGCGCATCCCTACACGCGCGCGCTGGTGGCGGCGGTGCTGTCCCCGCCGCCCCTGGCCGACGCCACGGCGACCTCCTAGGTGGCCCGGCTCGCGCGGCGAGCGCTCCACGGGCTTTTCGTCCTCGGTGCCGTCTCCGTCCTCTCCTTCGTGCTCGTCGATCTCGCCCCCGGCGACTTCTTCGCGGAGATGCGCCTGGACCCCCGCATCTCGGAAGAGACGCTGCGCGTCCTGCGCGCGCGTCACGGCCTGGATCGTCCGCTCCCCGAGCGCTACCTGCGCTGGGTCGCGTCCCTGGCCCGCGGCGAGCTCGGATATTCGTTCGCCTACGGCACGCCCGTCGCCACCCTGCTCTGGCCGCGCCTCCGGAACACACTCCTCCTCACCGGGACGGCGACGGCGGCGGCCTGGGCCCTGGCCATTCCCATCGGCGCCTGGTGGGCGGCGGCGCGGGGCGCCGCCGTGCGGCGCAGCCTCGCCGTCCTCATGGCGACCCTCCTCGCCATCCCCGACATCCTCCTCGCGCTCGCCCTCCTGCTCCTGGCCGTCCGCAGCGGCTGGTTCCCCGCGGGCGGGATGACCGCGGTCGGCCACGAGAACCTGTCGTGGGCCGCGCGTTTCCGGGACGTCGTCTCCCACCTCGTCCTGCCCGCGGCCGCCCTCGTCCTCTGCATCCTCCCCAGCCTGACGCGGCACGTGCGCGCGAGCATGGCCGCCGCCCTGGACGCGCCGTTCGTCCAGGCCGCCCGCGGGCATGGCATCCCGGAAGGGCGCGTCCTGTTCCGGCACGCCCTGCCCGCGGCCGCCAACCCGCTCATCTCGCTCTTCGGCCTGTCCGTGGCCACGCTGACCAGCATGTCGCTGCTCATCGAGATCGTGATGAGCTGGCCGGGCCTCGGCCCGCTGCTCCTCGAGGCGATCCTGGCCCGCGACTTCCACCTGGTGCTCGGCCTCGTCCTCGCCTCCACCATGCTGCTTCTGGCCGGCAACGTCCTCGCCGACGTGCTCCTCCTGGCCGCCGACCCGCGCATCCGCTCCGAGGAGACATGAAAGTCCCGGGCAAGCTGGCCCTGGCCGCGTCCGTGCTCATCGCCGTTCACGCCGCGGCCCTGGCCGCCGGCTTTCTCGCGCCCTACGGGCCCACCGAGCAGGCGCGGGCGTGGCCGTATGCGCCGCCGACCCCTCTGCACTTCGTCGACGACGCCGGTCGCCTGCACCTTCGGCCGTTCGTCTACGCGCTGGCCGACGACGAGACGGCGCCCGGTCGGTACCGCGAGGATCATGGCCAGATCCATCCCCTGCATTTCCTCGTGCGCCGCCCAGGGGGCGCCGACGGATCCGGCGACGGCTGGCGCCTGTTCGGCGTGGACGAGCCCGGACGGGTGTTCCTGCTCGGCACGGACGGCTTCGGCCGGGACCAGCTCTCCCGCCTCCTCCACGGGGCGCGGATCTCGCTGTTCGCGGGGCTGCTGGCGACGGTGGTCTCCCTCGGCGGGGGCTGGGTGCTGGGCACGGCCGCGGGGTTCTACGGCCGGTGGGCGGACATCGTCTTGATGAGAGCGGCGGACGTCTTCCTGGCCCTGCCCTGGCTCTACCTCCTCTTCGCCGTGCGCGCGGCGCTGCCCCTCCACGTGTCGGCGGATCGGGCCTTCCTCATGCTCGTGCTCGTCATCGGCCTCGTGGACTGGGCCCGGCCGGCGCGCCTCGTGCGCGGCCTCGTGCTCAGCGCACGCGAGCGCAACTACGTGCGGGCGGCTCGCGGGTTCGGAGCCAGCGACTTCTACCTCGTGCGGCGGCACATCGCCCCCCAGACCTTCGGCCTCCTCCTCACCCAGGCCGCGCTGCTCGTCCCGCAATACATCCTGGCCGAGGTCACCCTCTCCTTCCTCGGGCTCGGGGTGGGGGAGCCGGTGCCGAGCTGGGGGAACATGCTGGCCGCCCTCCAGCGCTACCATGTGCTCTCCTCCTACTGGTGGATGTGGGCGCCCGGCCTTGCCCTCGTCCCGGTGTTCCTCGCATACTCGGCGTTGTCGGAAGCGCTTCACGCTCGCGTCGGGCCCGCATCGTCCTAGGAATGAATCCGCCCCAATTGCGCGCACTCCTGGCCGTGGCGACGCTGCTCCTCGCCGGGCCCGCGGCCGCCCAGAAGGCGGCCGCGCCGGCCGAGGTCCTCCGCACCGACCACGAGGCCGGCCGCCCGGGCGGCCGCCTCGTGTACGCGCTGCGGTCCGAGCCCAAGACGCTGAACCCGGTGACCGCCGTCGACGTCGCCTCGCGCGAGGTGGTCGGGCGGCTCCAGGCCGACCTCGTCCACATCGACCGGCAGACGCAGCGCACGGGCCCCGCGCTCGCGAAGTCGTGGACCGTCTCGCCCGATGGCCTGCACTACACCCTCGAGCTCCGGCGCGGCCTCCGCTTCTCGGACGGCCAGCCGTTCGACGCGGACGACGTGGTCTTCACCTTCCGCTGCTACCTCGACGAGCGAAACGCCGCTCCGAACCGCGACCTGCTCGTCATCGGAGGCAAGCCGATCGCGGTGCGCAAACTGGACCCGTTCCGGGTCGCCTTCGATCTCTCCCGGCCCTACGCGGCGGCGGAGCGGATCTTCGACAGCCTCGCCATCCTGCCCCGGCGCCGCCTGGAGAAGGCGCAGGAGGAGGGCCGGCTCGGCGCGGCCTGGGGACTGACCACGCCCCCGGCCGAGGTGGCCGGGCTCGGTCCCTTCCGCCTCAAGTCCTACGTGCCGGGCGAGCGCATCGTGCTCGAGCGCAACCCGTACTACTGGAAGGTCGACCGCTCCGGCCGCGCCCTTCCCTATCTCGACGAGGTCGTCTTCCTCCTCGTGCCCAGCGACGACGCCCAGGTGGTGCGCTTCAAGGCGGGTGAGACGGACGTGATCAGCCGGCTCAGCGCCCAGAACTTCGCGATCCTGGCTGCGGAGGCCGCGGGGCCGCGCCGCCTCGAAGACCTCGGCGCCGGCCTCGACTACTCGTTCCTGTTCTTCAACCTCAACGACGTGGACGCGGCGAAGCTCCCCGAGGTCGCGCGCAAGCAGGCCTGGTTCAAGCAGACGGCCTTCCGGCAAGCCGTGTCCGCCGCCATCGACCGCGCGGGCATCGTGAAGCTCGTCTACCAGGGGCGCGCGACCGCGCTGGCCACGCACGTGACTCCGGGCAACCGGCTGTGGGTGAACGCGGCCGTGCCGCGCCCGGCGCGCTCGCTCGCGCGGGCGCGCGCGCTCCTGGCCCAGGCCGGCTTCGCGATGCGGGACGGGCAGCTTCGCGACGGGAGCGGCGCTCCCGTGTCCTTCACCATCGTCACCAACGCCGCCAACGCCACCCGCGTCCAGATGGCGACGATCATCCAGGACGACCTGCGCGAGATCGGGATCCAGGCCCAGGTGGTCCCGCTGGAGAACCGCGCCCTCCTCGACCGCGTGCTCAAGAGCCACGACTACGACGCGGCGATCATGGCCCTGGCCAGCGGGGACGCCGATCCGAACAGCGACATGAACGTCTGGGTCTCCAGCGGCCCCACCCATCTCTGGCGGATCGGGGCGGCGGCGCCCCTCGGACCGTGGGAGACGGAGATCGACGATCTCATGCAGCGGCAGCTCGTCATGCTGGACGGCGCGGCGCGCAAGCGCCTCTACGATCGCGTGCAGCAGCTCGTGGCCGAGAACCTCCCCATGATCCCGCTGGTGAGCCCGAACGTCCTCGTCGGTGCGAAATCCGGGCTGGGCAACTATCGCCCGGCCATCCTCGATCCCCAGGTCCTCTGGAACGTGGACGAGCTGTTCTGGCGGACGCCGGCGCCGCCGCGCCCCTGACCCCGCGTCAGTGGCAGGCGGGCAACGCCCCGCTCTGGGCGAGGAAATCCGAGAGGGCCTGACCGGCGACGTCCTGGCCGCGCGCGTTCCAGTGGCTGTCCGTCTGGAAGTACGTCGGCTTCGCGAGGCCGTTCGCGCGCGCCAGCGGCTCCGTGAGGTCGATGCTCGGGATGCCCACGCGGCCGGTGATGTAGCGGACGCGGTTCGCGATCGCCTTGGCGTCGTATTCCTTCGGGTCCATTCC
>Ga0209382_10001114_pt1 | contig 43074 bp, 48 predicted proteins | sample SoiMetdeltSBSDD5_FD_187599 | JGI IMG/M metagenome (GOLD analysis project Ga0209382, IMG submission 187599) | Bulk soil microbial communities from a Populus tree surrounding site in Tennessee, USA - Soil MetaG P. deltoides SBSDD5 (SPAdes) (version 2) | ecosystem: Environmental > Terrestrial >... | reverse complement strand
ACACCGCTCGCCCCAGGGTCCTCGTGGAGCGCGGGATGTCGCCTCTCGCCTGCTCCGCGGTGTCGGCGTCCGCGCCACCCTCCGCGGGCACCGGGTTGGTCACGCCGGTGACCCCCAGCGGCGGCGACGCCAGCTGCGTCAGCGCCCCGGACGGCAGGTTGCCCCCCACCCCGATACCCTTGCGGTACTTGGCTCGCACATTGTGTTGTCCCGTCGGCACTCTCGCACCGCGCAACCCGTCGCCGGTACCCACCACGATCTCGCCGCCCGGCGCCTGGCGCGTGACGAAGCTCCGCTCGCCCCGCCCGGACTCGTACTGGGTGCGCGCCTCGTGCCAGAGCACCTCGTTGACCCTGACCTCCAATGTGGACATGGTGCCGCTCGGGTCTTCCGATGGAACATGCGTCAGCGGTGCGTGCTTGAGCTCGAAGCGCTGGAACGGCTTGGCGTTGCCGTCGCCCAGGATCTGATGCACCGTCTCGCCGTGCGTCGCCCGTGCCACGTTGCCGAAGATGGTCAGTGCTTCCCGCACATGTTGATGCTCAAGGCTTTCCGCCAGTGTGACGACGGTGTTGCCCGCACTCACCGCCGCGCTCTTGACCGCCGCCAGCTGCGAACCCGCCGGACTCGACACGAGCACCAGGCGCCCCGCCGGCAGGTGCGACACGTCCCCCGCGACGGTCACCTGCCCGCCCATCACCTTCGTCGGGTCTGCCTCCTCCACCAGCTCCAGCTTCTCGTCGATGGCGAAAACCGTTGTCCCACGGACATGCCCCACGAACCTCTTGTACAGTGTCTCGTCGCCAGACAGATGGACTCGCGTCACCTTGCCGGAGACCGCGAACTCGGACCGCGACAGCTCCTCCACTTTGGACACGCCGAACAGCCCGCGATCCCCGCCGTGCACCAACATAATCCGGCCACCAACCGCTATCTCCGGATGCGATCCGTCGATGTCGACGGCGTTGCCCGCGCCGCTCGGCGTGATGGTGTAGTCCGGCCAATCCGCCTGCTTGCCCAGGTACGCGGCGAGGACAAGGTATAGGAGGTCGGAGTCGTCGACGTAATCGTCGCGGAACGTGCTGGACATCGTGCGCCACATCGGTGCGCTGTGCCCGAAGACCGCCAGCCGCTTCCTGAAGACGTAAGGCGTCATCGGGCCCGGCTTCGTCAGCGCCTGCTGCCAGCTCACCTGCGTGGTCTCGGTGGCCGGCGTCACCTTCTCGACCGGCCTGGTCTCCCAGTGGGTCAGGCTCGCGGCGAACAGCAGCTGATCCCCGGCGCGCAGCCCCGTCGCGATGCCCTTCAGATTCATTTTCTTCAGGGGGGTACCCACAACCGTCTTGCGTGTCAGCAAGGGGCGCAACAGATTCCACTCCGGTCGGGCTTCCAGCCGCTCGGCCGTTTCGAACGTCTGCTGCTGCTCGCCCGGCCCCGGCACGCTTCGCACCGCCGTGCCCGCTTCGATCACCACCGAGGCCGGTTGCCGCAGGCGCTGGAATGGGGACATGGCGGTGAGCACCTGCTGGCCGGGCGGCGGCTCGACGTGGAACGCCAGGTGGGTTGTGGCGGCGACCCCGGGCCGCAGCCTGTATCCGACCAGCTTGCCCAGCTCCGCCAGGGACGCCCGGTCCAGCGCCGTTCGCAGGTACGACTCGTTCACCAGGCGCTCTGAGTAGAACGTCAGCACCTCGGCCAGGCACGCCACACCGTCGATGAGCCCGATCGTGAAGTCGTCGGTGTCTCTCGTCGTCAACTCCGGCAGGCCCTCAGTTTCGCCAATTGCCGCCTCTAGCCGCGCACGGTACTCCGCGTAGCCACCGCTTCTATACCTCACTTGCGACAGCCCCGCCCTGTTGGCCACCTCTACCTGGGCTTCCTTCTGCGTGCACCCTACGCACTGACGCGTACGGCATACGCAGATAGATTCCGAGCTCACCGCCCACCTCCGCAGGTAAGAGAGACGAAGCCGCGCTCAGGAAAGTTGGCGTTGTTGTCAAGCCGGGCGATCTCCAAACGCCCCATGGTGAGCACACCGGATTCCAAGCCGCTCACGACGGTGTTGTGCTGCCGCCGGAAAACCGTGATGTCAACCGACTCGACCCCGGGCACCGCCTGGGCGGCCGCATAGATGGGACTCAGGTAAACCGGCTGGGCGAAGGTGAGCCGGTCGGCGTGGAAAAGAGCCGTCACAGCGTCTAGCACGTAGCGGCGTACCTCAGAGCGCAGGTGAGCGGCGCCGACACAGATGTGCAGCCTCAGTTCGATCGGCACATACCGCGGCGCATCCAGCTCCAGGTCGTAACCGGCCAGCCGGTAGCGCTCCAACCGCGCCCGCTGCTCCTGCTCGAAACCCGAGTCCACATTGGATCCGCCGAGCCGGTCGACGGTCAGAAAGACCGTGTGCCAGCTCCCGGTCCAGCGCCAGGTCGCCGCCGCCCGTTGTATCTGAGGGTCGCGCGTGGCCACCTCGGCCCAGTCGGCCGGGGTGACCGCCCGCTCCTGCACCAGATACGCTTCCGGGGCGTCGCGGCGGACCTCGTCGGCGGTCTGCGGCTCGTGCCCGCCGGCCGCGGGCAGCGGGTTGGTGACCGAGTCCGCCGGGCAGCCCTGCTCCAGGTGTTCAAGGCTATGCGCGCCAACGTTTCCGGCCACGCCGTTGCCCACCCGGTAGCGCGCTACGAACGCCGTCCCCATTTCCGGCCGCCTTCCGTGGCCGCGCTCCTCCTCGCCGCCGTCGCCGAACCTCAGATAGACGCGACCGTCATGCTCGGTCTCGACCGCGAACTCGAGCGCGCCGGGGCCGCTGCCCAGCAGATCCCACCGAGGTTCCCACGCCGCGGCCACGCCCGCCGGGGGCGTGCCGGTCAACTCGATCGCCGGTTCGGCAAGGGCGGGGCTGGCCGCGGTGACCCGCCCGGCCGGCAGAGGCCGCCCGGTCACGCGCAGCTTTCCGTTGTCCAGCAAGGTGATGCGGGCGATGGTGACCCCGTCGCTCACGGACCAGTCGCCGTCGCCGCCGCGTACGACAAAGGAGATGTCGGGGAAGGTGATGCCCTGCTTGGCCAGCCACGGGCGCACCAGCGGCATCGGCTTGTGCTGGTCAAGGTCGGCCTGCACGGCGGCGTCCGGGTCGGTGATCGCCATCACGCGCGCGTTCACGGGTACCGACCGGGTCAGCGGCGCATACCGCAGCCGCGGCCGGAACCGTCGCGTCTGGACGGTACCCAGATCGTCGTCCCTGGCGGCAAAACCATGGTCGGCCACGACGATGTTGCCCCACGCCACCGCGACCGGGTCCGTCGAGACACCGTTGTCGATGCGAAGGTCGAACGGCAGCGCGTCCGCGGAGTCCCACACGATTGACGTGACCGGTACCGGATCGTCGTCCTCGACCTCCTTGAAGCGCCCGCCCGACGGGTCCGACGACGACGTGACCTCGATCAGCCGCACCGGGTGCCGCAGCATCCTGTCCGGCGAGGCGAGGATCACGATGTCCCCCGCTTTCAGACCAGGATGCTCACCCGCCAAAGTGGCCGACGTCGTCCCGGCCGGAAGGCAGCAGCTCTGGTCGCCCCACGTATAGAAGCGAAGCTCGTCGAGATCGGCGTAGAGCGCCGCGCCGTCAACGGTTTCGAAGGCCAGCGCACCGGCGTTGACGGCCGCCTTCACCGCTTCCGGATCGAGCTTGGGCGGCAGGCCATCCACTTTGGACCACACTCGCGTCCCGGCCGGCACTGAAACCGCCCCGCCCTGCGGCACCTTGAACCGCAACAGGACCCGGGCCGAGCAGCCGTCGTGCATGCGGTAGTCGACGAGCCGGGCATGGCGGCGCAGCGCGATGCGGCTGCGGGCGGTGCCCAGGTAGGCGTCGGTGGCGTGCGCGTCCTGGCGGTAGGAAAGGCGATCACCGGCGTAGGCCAGCAGCTCCACCAGCGCCACGCCCAGGTCGGCCGGGTTGCGCTCGCGCCAGCGCGGGGTGACGAGGCTGAGCCGGTCGAGCAGCATCCGCCGCAAGCTCTGGTAGTCCTTGGCCAGATAGTCAATCTCCGGCGGGTTTGGAACCAAAGGAGCGCACCGGCACTCCTCGCGGCAGTCGAATCCACCGGCGCAGGCCACCTTGAAGCTGAACTCCACCCGGTTGAGCAGCGGGTCGAACTTGTCCGCCGCGATGCGCAGCGTGTAGTACGAGAAGTCTCCCGGCTCCACCGTGCGCACCACGAGCACGTGATCGGGCTTGTCCAGCCCGGCAACGATCGCGGGATCCTCCCCAGCGGGAAGGGAGTCAGCGGTGGCGACCCACTGGACCAACACCCGCGGGATGCGCTCGCCGCCGTCGATCGTCACCTCCTCGGCCTTGATCGGCGCGATCGGCTTGAGCAGCAGCCGGACCAGCAGCGTTCGCTGCACCGGGCCCGCCTCGGCCACCTCGAGGTACTCGATGCCGTTGAGCTTGCCGGCCTGCTTGACCACGCGGAGCCGCAGCTGTTCCGAGCACGCAAATCGGTTGTTCACGCCGGCACCCCGGTTTCCGGCGCCGTGAACCTGTCGGTGCGCCGCCGCCGCGTGCGCAGGATGGTGTAGCGGACCATCACCTCGAGCATGCCGTCCACTGTGGACACCTCGACGGTGTCGACCGCGATCAGGTGACCGAGCCACTGCTGCAACGAGCCCTGGACAAGGAACTGTGTGGTCGCCGCGAGCTCCAGGCTGTTGGGCTCAAACGTCAGCGCCAGCAGGCCCGAGCCGAAGTCGGGGCGCATCACCCTTTCCCCGGGGGCGGTGAACAGTACCTGCGCGATCAGGTCCCGCAAGTGTGACTCATCGTCGACCGTGGAGGTCCTGCCGGTACCCCCGACATGAAAAGGAAAGCGAAGGTTCATGTCGCCACCGCCCTGGGCTGGACCACCACGGGCATCATCGGAGAGCCGGTCGACACGCAGACCGAGACGCCGGCCTGCACCGCCACCGGCACGCCCATCACCTTGACCCGGGCCGAGCCCATCACCCACTGGCCCGTCGTGCAGAAGACGCCGCTGGGCGTGAGTGAACAGCCCGCGATGGCATAGGGCGTGCCGATGCAGACCACCGGCTGGCCGCTCACGGTGACGCGCGGGTTGGGCGCCAGCGCGGTGGCCGCCCCGCCGTGCGAGCAGAGCACGCCCGCTCCGAAGTGGAGGATGGGTCCGGGCATCTCAGGTCACCGTCAATCCACCGATATTGATGTCCACCGGGGTGCCCACTATATTGACCGCCGGGCCAACCAAGGTGATCATCGCGCCCTTACCGTTCATGATGCTGATACCGGCGTCGTTCACCGAGATCATCGGGATACCGCGGCAGAAGATGGTCACCCCGCCCGCGCCCGGGGTGTCGTTGATGACGACCGCGTTGAGCGTCGTGGTCTGCATCGTCATGCCCGGTACGCCCGGCGGCACCGCGTGTGACAGGGCCGGCGTCTCGGCGGCCAGCCCCCAGTACCCGCCCACCCAGATGGGATGGTCCGGGTTGCCCTGCTCGAACTCCACCCACACCCCCGCGCCGATCGACGGCACCGCGAAGACACCGTTGTTTATGCCGGAGATCGGCAGGCACGGCATCGCCCAGCTGGTGGGCGCCACCGCCGACACGTCCGGCACGATCACCTGGATGCGCCCGATCTGCATCGGGTCGACGTTGTTGAGCACCGTGGCACGGTACTTGCCGTAGTACTTCTTGGATGTCGCCATCTTTGTCATACCGGCACCTTCGGAATCGTTGACAACAGGCCGTTTCGGGCCAGCGTGAAGGACTGCTTGAACTCACCGCGCTTGATGGTGCTGCTCACCGACGAGACGTAGTAGAGCCCGTCGAAGGCCTCGCCCGCCCCGCGCACCCCGACCAGCCCGCGCGACTTGAGCACCCGGCCGTAGCGGGCAACATCCAGGCTTCCCTGCCCGAACACCGAATCCGAGTGCTGCGAGGCGTAGGCCAGCCCGCGCATCAGCGCCACCCACGGCTTGAGCTTGGCCTCCTCGTTGAGGAACTTGATTTTCGGCGGGAGCGGCGGCACCGCGCCCAGCGGCGGGTTCCATGGCGTGACGTCCGGGATCGGGATGGGGATGGGCGCCTTGGAGTACTGCTCCTGGATCCACACCACGGGAAACTCTTTGCGCTCCTTGTCGAAGGAGAAGCTGAGTGATTCGACGTTGCGGTGCGGGGCGTCAAGGTCGAGGTTGAGCGCGGGCTGCGGGACTCCAACGCGGATCTCCGGACCCCAGTAGGCTCGGCTGGTGCCGGGCACCGGCCCGGGATCGAGATAGAAGACGTATCCCACCTCTTGGGCCAGCATTTGGAGGTACCCGTAATCGGTCCCCTGATGCCGGGGGATGGATTCGATAGGGATCGGGACGTCCTCGATGATGCTGGGGATCGTCATCGGGATGACCCCGAAGGCGGCGTACTTGGCGAGCACGAGCAGCGCCCGCACCACCGGAGGCATGGCAGGGTAAGGGATCCCGTCCAACTCGATGTAGTCCATCACCGCCGACAGGTCCTTGCCCTTGACGACGAGGGTGGGCTCGCCTCCGCCGGAGTCGCTGACCTCGTGGTTGGTCATGACCCCGTCCATCAGCACCTCGGCTTGCCCGCGCACGGTCGCCACGATGACGACCCGCACGATGGGGATGGTGGAGCCGCCAGTGAGAAGGAAGAGCGTGTGCAGCGGCGAGCGCCGCGACAGCTTGAAGGTGATCTGGAAGCCACCCTGCGTCTCGCCGGATCCTATCTGGACACTCACCGATTCGACCGCCTCGATGACCTCCCGCGGCGCGGGGATCGGCACCACCGGCCCGATGAAAAGGTTGAGGCGGACTCCCCCATCAAGCATGTTCCACCCCCGGCATTCCGGGGGGCGCCGGCACCTTTAACCGCCGCCCAACGGTGGAAGTCAGCTCGTCCGGGTGCGCCGCCAGGTTGGCGTCGGCGATGCGCCACCACAGCTCGGGATCGCCCAGATAGGTGGCGGCAAGGTTGTCCAACCGGTCGTCCCCGGCCACCGAGTGCTCCCCGAGCGTGGCGAGGCTGTCCGGCTGCGGCACCAGCCGCCGCCCCAGGTAGGGCACGGCCGGGCGCCCGTCACCAGGGTCGTGCGCGAGGATCGGCGTGCTCGCGTACCGGCTGTTGGGCGGGAAGGTGTTGGCGGGCACAGCACCCGCGGCGATGAGCGCCTGCAACGGATCGATCATGACGGCAGCCCTTCCAGTCCCAGCATCGACAGCACACCGGGCTTCGCCTTACCGGCCAAGGATTCCTTCGTCTGCAGGTAGTTGAGGAACAGGACCCCGCCGCGGTGGCGGAAGCCCAGATCGTCGACGGAAAGCACTCGCAGGCCGAGGCTCACCTTGGCCCGGATCGGGTTCAGCTGCGGGTCGAACGCCTCCTCGGTGATGGACAGGTCCGTCAGGCGCACCGGCACGATCCTGCTCTTGGACCACACGAACAGGGCGAGCGGCGCCTCGATGGGAAGCACCTCCAGCGCGCCCGAACCGGCGAGCCGGTCGTTGGCGATCATCGCGGCCGTCTCCGGATACGCCATCGCCTCGAGGACCGCCAGCTGCGGGTGGATGCCGTACTTGACCGCGTCGGAGTTGCTCTCCGGGTACTCCAGCTGGTCGGTGGCGTTCAGCGTCGCCTCAAGCTTGATGGTCTCGACCGCGGCGCCCTTGAGGCGCAACGCCTGCGAGCGGTCCGCGCCGTCGCCGCCGGCCGCCTTGAGCTGGAGCGAGCGGGTCAGGGTCTCCGGGTTGTACTGCAACGAGATCACCCTGAGCAGCGCGCCGCTGGCCGGATCGACGAGCACGATCCCGCCCTTGACCAGCCTCGGCGACCCCGGAAAAGCACTCATGCCGAAGCCTCCTTCGTCGGCTTCGCTCGGCATGCGCTTGGCAAGGCATGAGCGAATCCCAGTTTCATCATGAGCTCCCCCAGGCGTCCACTCATGGTCTCTCCCTCGGGAAGGTCTTGCTGAACCAGGCGAACAGGTAGGGGCGCAGCCGCTTCATCTCATCGGGTGTGTTGTGGTAGATGGCAAACGCCTCGGCGAAGGCCTCTCCCCAGTTCTGCTCCGAGTAGTCGGTCAGCCGGCGCTTGCCGTCCTTGAGCACGGCCTCCCGGAACTCGATGTTGTCCGGCCCGGCCGGCCCCAGGCTGTCCTCGAGGTCGGCCCGGCGGCCTGGCTTGGCCGGACCCTTGGGCACCATCCTCACACCCGAGTACGCTCGCGCCTTCAACTGGTCCTTCGCCGCTTTGTCGGCCGCGTCCTTGGCCGCGGCGAACCTGGCCGCCGCCGCCGCGTTTGCGAACGTGCCCGATGCGGCGTTCAGTGCCGCGTCGGCCCGGTCCACCTTCGCCTGCGCCTCGCGCAGCGCAGCAAGGTCAACGGCGTGGCCGATCTCGTGAGTGATGGTGTGGGTGCCTTGCTGGACCATGCCCGCGCCGGGCGCACCCATCCGCACATCACCGGTCTTGTAGGCGCCGTTGTAAACCTCGACCGAATGCGAGTCCGGGATGTACTTGGCGGCCTCTTCGCCCTTGTCCTCGCGCACCCGCGTGATGACCATGCCGGCCGCCTTGGCCAGCGTGGCCTGGGCGATCGGGTCGATGGCTTGGTAGACCGGTGGCAGCTCCGCCTGCTTGAACCCGGAAAGCCGGATCTTCGCGGCCGTCAGCTTCGCCCCCGCAGCCGCCGTCTCCACCCGGGTCAGGCTCTCGGCGCCTGCGGTGCCGAGGTACTCGATGAGCATCTCCACCGCCGGCTTCGCCCGCTTCTGGTGGCGGATGTGGGTGAACCTGAACGCGCCGTGTGGACCCTTGAAGGGCTTCAGGTCCAGCACGACGGTCACGGTGGCGTTTTCCGGCAGCACGGCTATCTTGTCGCCCTGCTTTTCGGTGGCGAGGTTGTCCGCCTTGGCCGCCATCAGCTCCGCGGCGACACCGCTCAGGCCCTTGCGCAGGTGCGGCGCATCGGGTACACCGGGCCCGAACTTGGCCGGGATGGTAAGGGTAGCCAGAGTTGCGCTCGCGCCGCCGCTGAGCGTACCGAAATGTCCCTGAAGGTTGGGTACGGTGAAAGGCGCTCGCACCACGCGAAGCTGCTGCCGTTCCGCCTCGGGCACGGCATCGATCAGCTCACTTCCTTTGGGGTTGGGCTCACCCTCGGGCCAGATGACGGCCTCGTTGGCGGCCAGGACCTGCGCCGGGGTCTGCTTGCTGCGCTTGGCTTCGGCGTTGACCCATGCCCGCGTCACCTCGACGTAGGCCGCGCGCAGGTCCTTGTGCAGGGCCGGGTCGTCCCGCAGCTGGGTGTGGATGAGCTCCCGTGCGGTGTCGAACTGGTCGCGGTTGAGCTTGATGGCGGAGCTGAACGGGATCAGCATCTTCTCGCCGGCGTCGACGCGTTTCGCCTCGTCGACGAACATCCAGGTGCGGCCGGAGACGTACTCGCGCGCCCCCTCCGGCGTGTTCAGCCGCTGACCCGCGTCCTTCTTGGGTTGCATGTGGACGGTCGCCGGGTCGGCGTGCCCGGCGACCCGCACCGCCTGGCCCGCTAGCGCCGCCTCGGCGGCGTCATCCGCGGCCCGCTCGGTATCGCCCGACGCGGTCCCCTGCTGTTGAACGACGTGCGCCAGCTCATGGGCGAGCGTCCCGGCATCGGCGCCACGGCCCAGCACGACGTGGTCGCCATGGGTAAGAGCGTTGGCGCCCAACGACTCGGTGGCCTGTTCGGCGCGAGCGCCGGAGTGGATGCGCACCCGGCCGAAGTCGAAGCCGAACAGCGGCTCCATCTCTGCGCGGGTGTCATGGTCGAGCGGCTGGCCGGTCGTGGTGAGCGCGGTGCGCACGGCCGGCGTGGGCGACGCCTGCTCGGAAGCGTGTCCGTAATGGCTCACGGCGCCTCGCCCCCGCCCGCAACCATGCTGCCCCATACCGAGCGGGCAACCCGCGCGCCGAGGTCGTCCACACCCGACAGTGGGGCGCCGCGCAACTCGGCTGCGGTACCCCCGGAAAAGTCACCGGAAGACGACGAAGCAAGCGATGTCAGTGAGGCCACAAGCGAGTCCCGGAAAGCGGCCTCGTCGGGCACGGCCACGCCGTCCAGCACGATCTCATCGATGGAGATGCTGATGTCACGCATAACCGCCGCCCCCCAGTTCGGCCTCGGTGAGCGGCTTCTCAAGCTTCACATACTCCCGGCGGGCCGCGGTCAGCACGTGCGTCATCGACACCGGTTCAGCGGCCGACGCGGCAAGGAACGCCGCCCCCAAAGCGATGGTACGGATGTTGCCACCGGACAGCTGCATCCGCCCCAGCCGCTCCCAGTCCAGATTGGACACCGGCACCTTCGGCGGGAACATGAGCCGCCAGATGCGCGCCCGCGCCGCCGCGTCCGGAAATGGGAACGGCACCACGAAGCGCAGGCGCCGCAGGAAGGCCCGATCCAGCGCGCTCTTCAAATTGGTGGTCAGGATCGCCAGCCCGCGATAGGTCTCCATGCGCTGCAAGAGGTAGGAGATTTCCAGGTTGGCGTAACGGTCGTGGCTGTCGCGCACCTCGCTGCGCTTGCCGAAGATGGCGTCGGCCTCATCGAAAAGCAGCACGGCCCCGCTGGCATCGGCGGCGTCGAAGACGCGCTTGAGGTTCTTCTCGGTCTCCCCGATGTACTTGCTGACCACGGAGGCGAGGTCGATGCGGTACAGGTCAAGGTCGAGCGAGGCGGCCAGCACCTCCGCGGCCAGCGTCTTGCCGGTGCCGGACTCGCCGGTGAAAAGCGCTGTCACGCCGAGGCCGCGCCCGCAGGAGGCGGCCATCCCCCAGCCCTCGTAGACGAGCGTGCGGTGGCGCACCTGGGAGGCGATGTCTCGCAGCATCTCCATCGAGAACTCGGGCAGCACCAGGTCGTCCCAGCCGGCCAAGGGCTCGATCAGCTCGCCCAGGCTCTCGATGCCGCCGCGGGAAAGCCTGCGGCACGCATCATGCAGATCATCAGGCATCTGAGCAGCCACCGCCTCGATCTGCTCCACCTGCAACCGGAACGTCGAGGTGATCCGGTCGAACTCGGTGAACGGCCCGGCCAGCTGCTCCCACAGCTGAGTCTGCTCCTCGACGGTCGGCGACGGCACCGCGCAGGAGAAGTCCGCACGCATCGGGGCCACCGCGGAAACGATGGCGGAGCAACCCAACTCATCCACGAAGGCCGTTACGGTCCGATGTGGAGTGTCTGGATCCATGGTGACGAACGGGATCGCGCCCAGCAGCGCCGTCTCCCGCCGCACCAGCAAGGCCAGGGCGGCGTTTTCCGGGCCCACGGGTGGCAGGCGGTCGGCGGGAACATGCAGCGGCGCCAGATCCAGCGCGGCCGCGGCGTGCCCGGCCACCCGGGCGCGCGTCTCTTCTCCCGCCCCGAAGACGCAGGCCACCTGCCTCGAACCTCGAGCGCTCAGCCGCTGCGCCAGATCCCCGGCGACCACCTGCTGCGCTGGCGTGAGGCGCCCGGGGGCCTCGGGCATCGTGCGCACCAGCCCGTCGAGGCGCGCATCGAGGCAGACCACGCCGACCAGGTGGTGCAGCACCCGCTCGTCGATCCGCAGCGGACGGCCGATCAGCCCGCCGCCCGAGCCCAGCTCCAGCAGCCGCCACCGGCGCAGCGGCGCCGTGGTCGCCATCGCATCCCAGTGCGCTCCCGGCAGCAGCGACAGCGCCGCGCCGAAAGTCGGTGCGGTGAACCGCTCGTCAAGCTCGGCGCCGGCGCACCACAGCAGCAGATCCCGCTCGAACGCGGACAGCTCGAAGACCGAAACCACTTGCGCCAGGCGGGTTTCCGGGTCCGGACCCTCGCCGTCGATCGCCTCGCCGCCCAGCACCACATGCACCCGATCCAGCTCCGCCACGAGCAGCCGCTGGTTGCGATCCGTCCAAGTCTCGGTAACCGTCTCCGCCACTTTCATGGGACGGCCACCTGGCACTGCGGCCGGTACACCGGCGGCGTCTTGGTGTGATCGATGAGCCTGCTTTCCACGCCGTCGACCCGCAGCCGCAGCACGCCCGGCCCGGTCGGGATCGGTGCCATGTCCGCTTCGATCTGCGTCACCGCGCTGGTGCGCGGGCCCACCGTGCCCTGCGCCGAATTGACGGCGATGCTCGCCGACTGCTCCGGCTGCACGCGCGGGGCGAGGTTGGTGACCACGTGCAGGCGCTGCGGGTCCTTGGTCAGCACGGCGGTCGGCTTCTGCGTGTTGGCATCCAGCTCGGCCGTTGGCGCAAGCATCATCGCGGTGACGTTGGTGGTGCGCGGCTCCGACTGCCCTTCCGGGATCAGCTCCGCGCTCACGCTCCACACCCCGGCCGGCCACATCTGGCCCTGCGGCTCGACGGAGGGCAGCGTGAACGTCGCCTTCCCGGCGTCGGCATTGCTGCCGACGACGATGATGTGCGGCACGGGTAACAACCGGTGGTGCATAAGCACTTTCAGATTGGTTCCGTTCATGTGGTACCCGTTGAGCGTCACCGTTTCCCCGAGTTGCGCGACGCGGGTCCCGTCGGGTGCGCTCACCGATTCGAGCGCCGGATAGGGCGGGAGCGTGGAGGGTTCGACTCGCAAGCCGCGGGTGAGCACCGGCAGCGGGGTGGAGGCGGGGCGCGACGGCTCGATGAGCACCACGCTCACCTGGAAGGCGGCGCTGGGCCGGTAGTGGCTCTGCGTGGCCGACCACAGCTTCGACATGCCTTCGAGGTCAAGCAACTCCCACGAGATCTTCAGGGTCTCGAGCTGGTCGGCCAGGCCCGCGTGCGCGGGCGACTGGAACGCCGGGGGCACCGTGGTGCTCGGGTTGAGCGGGTCGAACAGCAGGGCGCTGCGGATCGCCGCCCGGTCGAGAAACGGCCGCTCGTGCAGCAGGTGCATGCCGTAGCCCAGCAGCATCTCCGCCTGCAGATCCTCCTTGCCGTAGGCGGTGAGCAGGTAGTGCAGGTCCAGGGCGAGCGGGGGGTTGGCGATGCGGTGACCGGAGCCGTCGCGCGACGGGAGGTCGACGTTGCGCCACCCCGGGTTCTCGCTGACCCGGTAGAGGAACAGGTTAAGCTGCGGCCCGTCGGTAGGGTTGTCAAGCTTGATGAGGTCGGGCGCCTTGGCGCTCACCTTGACCGGGCTGCCCACCGCGGGGACGGCGTCAATGAGCCCGTTGTCGAGCACGTTGCGCAGCACCGCGCTGACCGCGCCGATCGCCAACGCCGTGCTCACCTTGGCCTCCCATCATTGCCGCGCAGGTACTCGGCGAGGCTCAGCCCCCCGGGCCGGCTCGGGGCGGGTGCCGGTGGCGGGATCGGCGCGGCTGGTGGCTGGGGCGCCCGGATCTCGATGCGGCCGATGGATATCCGCACCGTCCGCGCCGCCGACTCGGTCCTGCGCTGCGCGCTGTCCCGCTCGCTCCGCCGCGGCCTCAGTTCCGGCGTGGCTCGCTCGCTTTGCCGCGACACGGGCGCCTCGCTTCGCACCGCCCGCGACACATCGCTCCGCACAACCGGCGCTACCTCCACTCGCGGCTCCGCTTGCCCTCGCGGCTCCGCTTGCCCTCGCGGCTCCGCTTGCCCTCGCGGCTCCGCTTGCCCTCGCGGCTCCGCTTGCCCTCGCGGCTCCGCTTCTGCTTCCGTTTGTGCCGGAAGTGAACCTGCTTGCGGCGACTCCCCTTTGCTCTGCACCCTAAGACGCACACCGACCGGCGGTGACTCCGGCTCCGGACGCACCCGTTCGACCACCACCGGTGTGTCCACATGCGACACCGGCGCCGGTGGCCCCGCGGACTCAGGCTCGTCCATATAGGACGGCTCCGGCCCGGCTGGCTCAAGCAGCGCCGGCACGCGCGGCGCGAGCTGGACCGCAGCCGCGGGGCCTGAAACCAGCCGGGTGAACAGGTCAGCCATGGCGCACCAGCTCCAGGTAGGAGTTGCGCCGCCGCTGGCTCAGGGAGAGGATCTGCGCCTCGCTCCAGCCGTAGGCCCGCGCCAGCTCGTCCACCTCACCCAGCAGCCGCCGCGCCGCCGAACGCAGCCCCGCCCACACGAACTCGCCGATGTCCAGCGGGCTCTCCCAGCTCGCGCCACACTCCGGGCAGCTCAGTTCGAACGAGATGTCGGCGAAGGGGTCGGCCGCCGCGACCCGCTGCGCCAGCGCCTCGCGAGCCGGATCGCTAAGCTCCGCGCCGCCACCGATGCGCTCAAGCAACAGCACCGCCCCCTCGCCCGGATCGGCGCAGCGCGCCGAGGCCGCCAGGTCGGCGGCGGCGGGCAGCCGCCACCGCACCGTCACACCGTCCACATCGAACGGTTCGACCGGCTCGGGCTCGGGCATCCTCGACACCAGCTCGGCCACGGGCACGTTCAGCTCGACCTCCGTCGCGCAGCCGGGGCAGGCGGCCACACCGTCGAGCCGCTCGCCGAAGTTGCTCGCGTAGAACTCCAGCAGCGCGGCCTGGCGAGCACCCGCCGTGTCCCACGCGCCAGTCATACCGAATGCGTCGAGCAGTGCCGCGTTGCGCGCGTCCCAGTGCCCACGCGGCATTTGGCAAAGGCGATCGCAGGCCGCCAGGAAATCCAGGGCGGCTACGGCGGTCATGATGATCCTCAGCCGACAGGCTCGGTGAAGCTCGGCTCGGCGGGCTCAGGCACCTCGTAGTCGCGTTCCCAGCCCTCGTGCTCGAGCTTGAGGGTCTGGATGGCGACCGCGTTGGCGTTGGCGTCAAGGTCCGGCAGCGCCTGGTACTCCGATACCCAGGCACGGAAAACCTTGTAGGCCAACACCAATTGCCCCGCTTCGTTGTACACCTCGATGATGATGTCCTTGCGGAAGTTCTTCAGCGAGGTCTCCATGCCCAGCCCGGAACCGTAGTTCCACACCCGGTTGGCCCACTTCTCGAACTCGGTGTCGTGCGTGACCCCGCGCTCCAGGGTGATCGCCTCATACTTGGTACGTCCGGGCGACTTGTGCGAGGTCGACGGGTCGCCGCCCTCGCGGTGCTCCACCACCTCGGTGGTGCGTTTGAGTGCGCCGACCTTGCTCACGCCCGCCACGTAACGGCCGTCCCAGCGCACCCGGAACTTGAAGTTCTTGTATGGATCGAACCGTTGCGAGTTCACCGTGAACTTCGGCATCGTATCCCACCTTCTCCTAGGCAATCGCCTAAACAGCGACCTGACCCGCCATCTGCTGCAGCTTGATCACCACGAACTCGGCTGGCTTGAGCGGCGCGAAGCCGACCACGATGTTGACAACCCCATTGTTGATGTTGGTCTGGGTGGTGGTTTCGCTGTCGCACTTCACGAAATAGGCGTCCTTCGGGGTAACCCCTTGAAAAGCCCCTTGGCGGAAGAGCTCATGCATGAACGCACCGACGTTCAACCGGATTTGGGCCCAGAGCGGTGCGTCGTTGGGTTCGAAAACCACCCATTGGGTACCCCTGAAAAGGCTCTCCTCGATAAAGAGTGCCGTGCGCCGGACCGGGAGATACTTCCACTCGTCCGCGAGCTTGTCGTTGCCGCGGGCTGTGCGGGCGCCCCAGACCACGGGCCCGGCCGCCGGCATCATCCGCAGGCAGTTGAGCCCCAACGGGTTCAGCTCGCCGTTTTCGAGGTCGGTCAGCTTGGCCTCCAGCTCGGGCACGCCGACCAGGCCGGCGTCGAGTCCGGCCGGAGCCTTCCACACGCCGCGCTGCGCGTCGGTGCGGGCGATGACCCCGGCGACCGCGCCGCACGGGGCGAACGCCTCGATCTGATTGCCCCGCAATGGGTTGGGCTGGCGCAGCCGGGGGAAGTAGGCGGCCGCGTTGCGCGCGTACGTCGCACCCGCAAGCCCGGCGAGGTTCGTGGCGCCTGTTGCCGCCGCGGCCTTGTCCTTCCACTTCGGGTCGACGAGGAACACCGCGCGGCGGTCCGCGCAGTACTTGACCGCCTTATGGACCAGCGTGTCCTCGATGTTGAACATCGTGTCGCCGTCGCTCTCGTGCGGCGGGATGCACAGCAGGTTGAACAGGTCCGCCTTGTCCAGAGCGTAGAGGCCCTTGCCCGCGGTCCCGGTGATGGCGGCCTCGTCAAGCTTGACACCGTCCTTAGCGGGCGCGCCCACCTTCGCCACCTTCACGTCGTCCCACTTCTTCACCTCGATGGGCCGCTTCTGGTTGTCGACGAGGTCGGCGCCCTTCGCCAGCAGCGACTCGTTCTTGAGCACCTTGTCGACGCGGCGCGGGCTGGCCTTATCCACCGAGACGTTGCGGAACTCCTCGATGGGTCCGTCGGCGCCCTCTCGAATGTAGAGGTTGAACAGGTTGGTATCGGCTGGTTCCTTGGTGTCGTAGTCCGCGCGCACCAACAGGTTGTTGGCCCAGCTTCCCGGGCTCTTGGCGGTCAGCTCGTACTTGACGTTGCCGCTCTCGGGGTCCAGCGACAGCTTCGCCTCGTCCGGCCCTGTGCCGTCAGACTTGTAGACCCGCACGATGATGGCCTGCGAGCCGCCGTTGAGGAAGAAGTCGCGCACCGCGAACGTCATCGGGCTGTCCAGCCACAGCCCGCCGAAGATGCGCTCGAAGTCGGCGTAGCTGTTGACCACCACCGGTCCGTCCAGGTCGGTCGGACCGCGCCGGGCGCGCCCGACGAAAGCGGTAACGGACGTTGCCACGCCGGTGATCGAGCGAACCCCGCTCGAGATCTCCTCGACGTAAACACCCGGGTAGGAAAGAGTCACCGGCATCTGGGCCTCCGACAGGATTGAGTCTCATATGGAGGCTAAGGCTTGAGCAGGCATTATAGAAAGGACCTTGGAGTCGTCATGCCGACATGTCAACAATCTGCGGTCGCCAGCAGATCGGTCTTGCGCGAGTCTCTGCGCGAGCTTGACATGCAGCCTTCAGGCTGCCTATCGTGAAGACATGCAGCCGTCCGGCTGCATGTCGGGAGACTGTGATGCGGATGGACGAGGTTTTCAAGGCCCTCGCGGATGCGAGCCGGCGGCGGCTGCTCGACAGCCTCAACGAGCGCAACGGGCAGACGCTGCGCGAGCTTTGCCAAGGCTTGGACATGGCCCGGCAGTCGGTCAGCAAGCACCTGGCCGTGCTGGAAGCGGCCGAGCTCGTCACCACGATGTGGCGCGGGCGGGAAAAGCTGCACTTCCTCAACGCCGCACCGGTCAACGCCATTGCCGACCGCTGGATCGGGCAGTATGCCCGCTGGCGGGTCCGGGCGCTTGACGACCTGAAGACCGCACTGGAGGCAAACCCCATGGAAGACAACGCTTTCGTGTACAAGACCTACATCAGGACCACGCCGGAAAAGCTGTGGCAGGCCCTGACCGACCCCGCGTTCACCTCGCGCTACTGGGGTGTCACCTTCGACACCGACTGGCAGCCCGGCTCGCGACTGGTGTGGAACCACAAGGGCGTCGTCATGGACGGCCCCGACCAGATCGTCCTCGAGTCGGATCCGTACCGGCGGCTCGCCTACACCTGGCACACCATCACACCCGAGTTCGCGAAATCCGTCGGCATCGATGACGACCTGTTCGCGAAGATCTCGGCGGAGAAGCTGTCAAAGGTGAGCTTCGACATCGAGCCCGCCGGTGAGATCGTCAAGCTCACCGTGGTGCACGACGGGTTCGAGCCGGGCAGCGCCCTCCTTGGCATGATCGGCGATGGCTGGACTCACCTGCTGTCCGGGCTCAAGACTTTCCTCGAGACCGGGGAGCCGCTACCCGAGCCGTAAAATCTGCGCGTGCAAGCCGTCATCATGCGTCAGGGACGGATGATGATGGCTTCGCGCAGCGCGCGCATGAACTTCGCACCGTCCTGCATGGAGCGTTTACCGTAGAAGACGCCGATGCCCATGCTGCCGTGGTCGATCCAGGCGCACGTCACCACCGCCTGGCCCTTGTCGTCCTTGCCGTCGCCGCACCGCAGCAGCCCGCCCATCTTGCCCGGCGGGAAGTCCTTCACATCCCACAGGTTCTGCCCCGCCCCCTTGATGACGGCGTCGAGCGTCGCCTTCGGATCCCAGATCAGGCCGGTCCCGCCGAAGGCGATGACACTGCGTTCCTTGTTCTTCAGATCGTCGAACTTGTTGGCGAAGCTGCCGTCGACATGTTCGCTGGCGCGTAGGTGGTAATTCGCCTCCGCGGCGATCAGCTGGACAAGCCAGTTGTCGTCGCGCTTGAGGCCGCCCACTTCAGATGGGGTCGCCGCAACGCTTGACGGGTACTCCCCGAAAAGCGGCGAAACGATGACACCGCACAAGCCGCAGCACAGCACCATCAGCAACCCAAAAATGCCCAGCACCCACGGCCAGCGCCGCTTGCGCCGCACCTCGACGAAGACCACCTGCGGGCCGGAGGGTGCCGTGACCGGCTCCTCGAACGGGCGCGGCACCGCGGCGCGGCCCTCCCACGGGTCGGAAGCGGGGGGCAGTGGCTTCGTGGGGTCTGGCACGACCCGTAGGCTACCGTCTCCCCCGCTCGTTAATCGACCGGCTCCAGACCCGCCAGAAAGGAGGTCCAGCTGTCGGCCCGCTGCTCGATGTTTTCCTCCGACGGCGGCTCGCCCTCGTCGGCCTCCTCCTCGTGATCCCAGAACCAGACCGACCCGAAATCCTGCTCCCGCAAGGAAAGGGCGAACAGGTTGCCGTACTCGTCCTGCGCGACCGGCAGCAGCCACAGCGGCACGCGGTCGGCGAAGATGTCGAGCTTGTCCCACATGTTCGACCAGTCGGGGGCGTCCTCGCGGACACCGAAGATCTCCTTGAGGGCCTCGTCGTTGCCGACCGGCCGCCCGCCGTCCTGGCCGAGCAGGTAATCGCGGTAGTCGGTGGGCAGCTCGCGGCCGATGCGGCGCTCGAGGCGCTCAACATCGACCGGTGAGGCCGGCGGGGCCTCGCGCCTGTAGGTCACTGCCATGTATCAGAGGCCTTTCTTTATCGCGACGCCGCCCGCATGGCGGATGGCGTCGTGAAGGTCGGTCGGGACCAGTTGCATCGTATGGCCGTCCTGATGATGGTGCCATGTGTGGGTATCGGGCGTTTCATCGATGCCCGCCAGCCGGTTGGCGTCGGTGAAGTCGCTGCCCCGGTTGCCGCCGAACCCAGGCGGCTCGAACTTGACCGTCCTGTCCGCGTACGGGCTGAAGTCAGGGAACCCGTCGTCGGTGAACCGCACCCCGTCCGGGTATTTGTCCCGCAGCTTCTGCGGCAGCCGGTCCATCGGGTACATCTCCCCCGCGTAGCGGGAGTTGGCCGGCAGCCGGCCGCTGGGCAGCCGCTGCACGCCGTCGGGGATGAGGCGGCCCTTGGAGTCGACCCGCCTGATCACCGTCTCGGCCAGCTCTTCGCCCTCTTTGACGATGTTCTTCAGTGGCTTCATCAAGCCCTCGGCTGCAGCGCCCGCGAGCTTCGCGGCCGCCCGCTTGCTAGCCATTGAGCACCTTTCCGATGGCCTCTCCGAGCAGCCAGTCAAGGATGCGCTTGCACACCTCGCGCAGCACCGGCACGATCGCCGCCGAGGCCCCGAAGGTGACGAAGGAGGCGGCCAGCGCCGCCGCGATCTCGATGAGCGTCAGCGTCACCTGGACGATGACATTTATCTTGAGTACCAGCACGATGCCGGCGCAGACCATGACGCCGGCGCCAACGATGGTGGCGCCGGTCGCCCCCAGATCGATGCGGTTGGCCGGGCCCGACTCGCCCAGCCACTTCTTCTTGAACGCTTCGATCATGTCGGACGAGTTCTTGTTCCACACCTGCTCGGCCGCGTGCTTGGCCTGTTCGACCTGGTTCTGCACCTTGTCCGCCAGGCCCAGCCACTCCTGGCCCAGGTCAAGCAGTTTGGTCTCATCGCCCGCCGGCCAGTTGAACCCGACTATCGACAGAAAGCTCCGGACCTCGCCCGGCAGCTGCATTCCCATACGAGCTCCCCTCAACGCTTGCTACATGGCGATGTTTGGCCCGCTCTGCTGAACCATCCGCAGGAGTTGGGAGGCCATCGAGTCGACCTCGTCGTAGTTGTTGGCCGCGATGCCGAGGCGCTCACAGTACGAGTCGAGAGTGTCCAGATTGGACATGAAGCAGTTGATGACCAACGCCATGGCGCCCTGATAGATCATGCCGATGATCGACCCCAGATCGTCGTCGCCCCAGACGTTTCCGATCGAGTCGATGAGGTTCTGGAACATCTGCAAGGTGCCGTCGGTGTCCTCGGCGATCCCGGTCAGCTGCTGCGCCGCCTGGCGCAGGCTGTCGGAGTTGATGTCCAGAGCTTCGAGGTTCACGTCAGCCTCCGATCGATCTTGCGCATCACGTCGGCGAGGGAGTCGGTGATGCGCTGCATGCTCTCCACGCTCTCCTGGCGCAGCTGCTTCATCCGCTCGGCCAGCGCCGCGGGATCCACAGCGACCGCCGCTGCCGCCGCAGGGTCGCTGGAGCGCGACGTCGCCCAGGCCGCGTTGAACGCGGTCATGATCTCGCGGGCGAGCTCGTTGGCGCTCAGCCTCATCGCCTCATCGGCCAGGACCAGCTCGCTGACCTTGCCATCGGCCGCCAGCTTGACCTTGATTTTCCCGTCCATCGCCGAGCCGGAGGCGTCCGATTGACCCGGCCCCTGTTGCCGGTCGCGTGCCTGTTCCGCCTCGCGCTGCGCGCTTTCCATCAATCGATCAAGATCACCGATGATGTTCGATAGATCCGACACCCATGCCCTCCCGATTGCGTCCTACTTGCGCTTCTGCTGTTTGTCGAAACTGTCATCCACGCCCATCGTGGAGGGATCCGGAGGCGGCGCGCTGTCGATCACGGGGTCGACCCCGCTGCGCGCCGACCATCTCGTATTGGCCTTACCGCCCCCGCCCGCGGCCGCGCCGCCGTGACCTCCGGCGCCCATCGCGCCGCCCATCGCGCCGCCAGCCATCGGGCGGGTGCCGCTGGTGTCACCGCCGATCACGCCGGGCACGCCTGTCCGCCCTGGAGAGCGCCCCCCCGAACCCGGGTCCGCGCCGACGAGGCCGCCCAAACCGCCTGCCCCGGGCACCACCGAGGCTGGCTCGGGCAGGCCGCCCGCAAGCAGCCCGCCGCCGCCTCCCAAGCCGCCGCCGCGCCCCATTGTCGCCGCCGCGATCGCCTGCGGGGCAAGGCCGGCCAGCTGAAGGTCGTTCGTTGTCGGCATGCCGGTGGAAGGAACGTATTCGTCGGTGGTGGTGATGCGGGCACCGCTCAGGTCGCGGTCGAGCCGGCGCATCTCGTCGCGGGCAGCTGCGTTGGTCTGCTGCACCTCTTGCTGGTACACGTCGCTTTGCACAAGGACGGAGGTGAAGATGCCCGACTCCTGCGGGAGCTGGCTCAGCAGCGTCCACTGGTCATAGAGCGGTTTGATCCTTGTCTTCGCCTCGGCTAGCCGGTCGATGACGTTGCTCAGCTCGCCTGTCGCTGTCACATACGCGGCGGTGTCCTTCTGCATCGAGTCGGCCACCTCGGTGATCTGAGCCTGAGCCAGATCCGCCGCGGCCGAACCCGACCAGCCAAGCGCCAGCCGCTTGCCCGCGTCGATGATGCGCAGCCGGGTGTCGTCGACGGACTGCGAAATCTTGTAGAACGCCATCACCAGGTCTTCGGCCTCGCGGTTGCCCTCGCCCTGCACCATCTGCCAGATGCCCGGCACCTCGTAGGCTTCCCAGTTGACGTTCTTGCCGACCGAGCCATCCTTGTCGGTATTGGACTTGCCGGGATGGGACGATTGGCCCGGAGTTGGCGCGGGTCGATCACTTGTTGTCACTTGACCCCTCCTGCTGGATCTCCGAAAGCTGGCCGGTCAGCCGCTTCAGCTGCTCGTCCATGGCGACGTCGACGCCCTCATACTCGGCGATGGCGGCGAAAATCGAATCGATGAGCTTCTTGACCTGGCCGGCTTGCACGACGAGGTTGACCTGCGCGCGCTCCAGCGCCTCTTTCGCCTGTAGCCGCAGGTCGTAAACCTGCCCGCTGGGATTGTTCTCCCCGAATGCGATCCTGCCGTGCGACTCCGCGTAGATGCCGTCCTCGCGGTTCAGGTTGTCGCGCAACGTGACAAGGATGCGTACCATCTGCTCCGCTGCGGCACGCATCTCCTTCGGGTCCACTACCGATTCGACCACGGCCCATATTGTATGTCCGCCGAGCCACAAGCCATCGATGGCTTTTTTGCCGGAACCCTCTACACGCCGGTGGGATGGCCGGAACCCCTGGTCGTCCCATATCCTGTGGCGCGATTCGTCTGGAGGAAGCCGATGTCCCAAACCAACGAGCGAGCCGCCACGCGTGACGACATGATCGCACGCCCAGGCTTCGTGGTCGCCATGCGCGGCTACGACAAACGCCAGGTGGACCAATATGTCGAGCAGGTCGACGCCGAGATCTCGCAACTTGTGGCCGAACGCAAGCGATCGTTCGGCCGCATCCAGGACCTGATCGCCCAGCTCCAGCAGGCGCAGGCGGAGCTGACCGACTTGCGCCAGCGGCCGCCGCAGATCGAACGGGCATCCTTCCGCCACCTCGGCCCCATGGTCGATCAGATCCTCGCCCTCGCCGAGAAGCAGGCCGAGGCGATCACCGCCGCCGCCGCGGAACGGGCCGCCCACCGTCAGGCCAAGGCGGACAAGGTACTCGTCGAGGCGCGGGAAGAGGCCGACAAGCTGCGCTCGGAGGGTGAGGACGCCCGCGGCGCCGCCGAGGAGGAGGCCACCCGCATCAGCGAGGAGAACGTCCAGCGCGCCGAGCAGGCCCGAGCCGACGTCGAGGCGCTCATCGAGTCGGCCCGCGCCCAGATGCAGCAGGAGGCGGAGACGGCCCGCGCGCAGACACAGCAAGAAATGGCACAGTGGAAGGCCAACGCCGAGCGGGAGATCGCCGAGCTGCGCAACGCGGCCAACCAGCGCAACGCGGCGTTGCAGGCCGAGGCGCAACGGTATGCCGGCGAGATGAGGCAGCGCGCCGACGAGCAGAACGCCTCGCACCAGAAAGAATTGGCGCTGCTGCAACAGGAGGTCCAAACCGGACGGCAGGTCGTGGCGCAGCTGCAGACCGAGGTGGAGCACGCGCAGCAGCGGCTTGGCCAGGCCAGGCACGAAGGCGCCGCCGCCGAGCGCGAGCTCAACCGGCTCGAGCAGCACCTTGACGAGGTCAACCGGGAGCTGACCGCGCAATTGAGCCGGCTCGAGGAGGCCCAGCGGGCCGCCGACTCCGCCGAACGCCACGCGGTCCAGGTCCGGGCACGGGTGCAGCGCGAGGCCGAGCGGGTCGCGCAGCTCGCCGCCGCCGCCGTCATGGCCGCCGCCGCCCGCGGCGCCGAGACCGGCGAGTATCCCCAGGTGGTCCTCCACACCCCGGAGGAACCCGCCCAGTTCAACGCGTTCGAGAAGGTCACCCCGGCCCAGCCCCAGCCCGAGCAGTCGTCTGAGCCAGAGCCGTCCTCGGAGCCGTCCTCGGAGCCATCGTCGGAGCCATCGCCAGAATTTGCGGCGGAGCCTCAGCCGCAGTCTCAAGTGGAGACCACCGTCTGATCGCGCGCGTCACAGAGCCTTCGCGAACACGTCGCGCAACACCGCCTTGGGGCGCGCGCCGACAAGGGTCGCGACGATCTCGCCGTCGCGGAAGAGCAGAAGCGTGGGAAGGGAAAGGATGCGGTAGGCGCGCGACGACACCGGGTTCTCGTCGGAGTTGATCTTCGCGATGACCATCTGCCCGTCCAGCTCCTCGGCCAGCTCGGCCAGGACCTTGGCCATCGGGCGGCACGGCGGGCACCACTCCGCCCAGAAGTCGACCACGATCGGCAGCGGGCTGGCGAGCACATCCCGCTCGAACGTCTCATCGGTGATCGTGACTAGCGCCATGACGCCTCCAGCTGGGCCTGCAACCTTTCCCTGACGGCGCTGAGCTGCCGCATGCACTCGTCGACCTCGGCGAGCTTGCGGCGCAGCACGGTTTTCGAATCCGGGCAGACATCACCGGAGACGTTGCCGGCGCGCAGGCAGTCGACGAAAGGCCGGATGTCGTGCAGCACGAAACCGGTGGCCAGCAGGCCGCGGATCTCGGCGACGACCCGCAGCTCCGACTCGTCATAATCGCGGTAGCCGTTGGCAGAACGCCTGGCGTGCAGCAACCCGTGCGACTCGTAATAGCGCAGGGTGCGGGTGGTCGCGCCGCTGCGGCGGGCCAGCTCACCGATCAGCATGCGACCAACGGTAAAGGTTGCCGCCGGTGTCAAGGCAAGGATCTGGCATGCTTGCGTGATGCTTGACACCGCCCGTCTGGCCGGGTTCTTCGCCGCCCACGGTATCTGGAGCGTCTCCGGCGGCGAGACGCTGATCCCCATCCTCGGTTACGAGCAGGCCGACGGCGAGCGCGGGCTCGACCGTTACGTCCTCGGTGACATCGCCGAGGGTGCCCAGGCCGGCCAGGAAGCGTTGCGCCGCAACGATCACAGCGCCGCCCGTGCCGTGCTCGTCGTCGACGCCTACGTCCACCTCGAGACCGGCAAGACCGACTCTCTCATCGTCGAGGCGGTGGAGTATGACGTGGCGGCGCTCAAAATCGCCGTCCCCTACCGCCCGCAGCCCAGCCCGCTCGGCTTCGCCGTTCACCGCCCCAAGTTCCTCGAGATCAGCGGCGTCGACCGGCGCGACTACGAGGCTTTGGGCGAGGCCTTCTTCGAGGGCGTCGACTCGCACGAGCCCGCCGCCGAGATCTGGAACGCCCACTACGACCCATCCCTCTAGCCCGTAAGCGTTTAAGTCCGGTTCTTTCAGGGCCAGCCGGCCGCGGGCTGACCATGGGAGTTCAGGCGCTGCTCGACCCGGGACGCGACCGCCAGCAGGTATGGCCCTCGCTCGTGGTGGATCCGCGCCTGGGGCGACGAACTCCCATGGCGCGCAAGCATTTCTTCCATGCGCTCGGCGGGCGTCACCGGCCGGCCGTCGGGGCCGGTGGTCTGGTCGGCGTAGGTCAGGGCGTCGGAGAGCGCCGTCTCCTCGTGGATGAAGCGGGACAGCTCATCGGCCATGCCCATCTCGCGCGCGGAGAAGCCGGCGCCGGAGTGGTGGGCGACGAGCCCGCACAGGCGCGGCGACCAGCCTCGGGTGGCGAGGAAGACCGCGCCGTCGAAGGCGTGGAAGCCGGTGACCCGAGCGGAGGGGGCGTAGCCGATGTCGTGCAGCCAAGCCGCCGCGATCAGCAGCTGCCGTTGACGCGGGGCGACGGTGCCGGCGAGCTGGCCGGCGCGAGCGGCCACGCCGGCGCTGTGCGGCAGGCGCTGCTCGACGTCGCGCAGCATCCATGTCGCCAGCTCCCGAGCGGTGCTGACGAGCGACGCGGCGCCAACGCGCGATGCGGCCGGGCTCGAGGTCACCCGCCCAAGGCTAGGGCGGTCACCGCCATGGCAACCAGAGGGAAAACCCCCGCTGACCAGTTAATTCACGCAATGTTCAACTTTGCGGGAGCGCCGGTCAGCGGGGGCAAAGCGGGGCTCAGCGCAGCCCGTACCGGATCGCCACGCTGATCAACAGATCCGGATCGTCGGTGATGATGCCGTCGACGCCCAGCACTATAAGACGCTCCATGATCGCTTCATGGTTCACCGTGTACGGGACGACCTTCTGGCGAAGCTTCGGGATCTCCGGGCCGTGGAAGTAGGCCGGGTTCTCCTTCAGATACCAGTCGGGCGAGACGACCATGCCCTGCCCCGGGTCGTGCACCTGCCAGTTGGCCGACACCGTCGTGGCACCGCAGTGGTGGACCAGCTTGCTCAGGTCGCGCCACTCCCACCAGTCGAGCCCGCCGGTCCACGGGCTCTTCACCGACGGGTCGCCGTAGACGGCCTGCAGCGAGCATTCGTCGGCCAGCGACGCGCACTCGGCCGGGCCGTACTGCCAGACCAGCGCGACGGTCTGGATGCGGCGGTCGAGCTCGCGCGCCAGCATGATGGTGCGCCAGTCGAACGACTGGATGGTGGCCCGGTCGGTCATGCCCGCGGCCTGGATCGCGCGCACCAGCTTGGCGGTGAACACGTCGTAGGGCGCGGTGTCGTTGACCAGCGGGCTGATCTTCGTCTCGATGTTCATCCGGATGTCGTTCCGCCCGCTGCGGCGCACCAGATCGAACACCTGTTCGAGGGTCGGGATGCGCGCGCCCGGCACGGCCACCTGGCGTGGAAACTCCGGCAGCGTAAGGGATCCACAGTCGAGCGTCTTGATCTGGGCCAGCGTCAGCTCGTGCACCAGCCTTCCGACATATTGACCCTGACAGTGGGTACCGTTGATGGTTCGATCATGGATGACAACAAGATGGCCATCGGCGGTCACACCGGTGTCAAGCTCCAATGTGGAGACAGCCGGGTTGGCCAGGGCGTACTCGAAGGCCGGCAGGGTGTTCTCCGGCCGCACCGCCCGCGCACCGCGGTGGCCCTGGACGTCGAAGGGCGAGACATACTTGCGGGGCAAGGCAAACCCGCGCGCGGCGGCGACGTTGCGCAGCCGGTCGGGATAGTCGGTGATGATGCCGTCGACCCCATCACCGATCAGTTTGTCCATGGTCGGCTCGTCGTCGACGGTCCACGGGATCACCTTGATGCCGTTGGCGTGGGCGTGGGCCACCATCGCGGCGGTGACGTAGGGCCGGTAGCCGGGGTCGGTCACCTTCCCGTTCTGCGGGAACCCATGAACGGGCGAAAACGCCCGAGCCCCAAAGGTTTTGATGGCCGCGATGGGATCCCCACCGAAGTCATCGATGTCGATGCCACCCAGCCACGGCGACGCTCCCGGCAGCCCGACCTGCAGGAAGTCGAAGTTGGTCAGCGCCACCACTGGAAGCGTCGGCTCGACGCGGCGCATGAGCATGAGCGCACCCCAGTCGAAGCTCTGGATGGTGACCTGCTTACCGATGCGCGCCTTGCGGATCTCGGAAACGACGACCTCGACGAACTGGTCGCGCGGTGCCGTCTCGTGTGGTGCGCCCGCCTCCACCTTGGTCTCGATGTTCAGCTTCACATCGTGGGCGGCGTAGCTGTGTACCAGATGAAAGACCTCGGAAAGCAAGGGCATCTTCGCGCCGGGCACGGCCAGCTGCCCCGGGAAGTTGGGCAGCGTCTGCGATCCGCAGTCCATCGTGCGGACCTGCGCCAGGGTCAGGTCCTTGATGTAGCGGCCGGCGTAGTCGCCGCGGCACTTGGCCGGGTTGATCTGGCGGTCGTGGGTGACGACGGCCTGCCTGTCTGCGGTGACCTGGATGTCCAGCTCCAATGTGGACACCCCAAGCTGGAGCGCGTTGCCGAACGAGGCGAGCGTGCTCTCCACCCGTAGCCCCAGGCCACCGCGGTGCGCCTGGATGTCGAAGTTATGCTGCTGCTGCTCCGGTTCCGCTTGCAGTGGGGTGGGCACCACAAGCAGCGCCGCGAGTAACAAATTTCTCATATGCGGCACCCTCCCCCGTCAAAGCGAGCTGTGGCTGAAACGTTGGCGACGTCCAAGCCAACTCTTCGAGCCGGCCTTGCGCGATCCACGGCCGTTCCAATAATTCGACGCATGGCGATTTCACGCCGGGACATCCTCGCCAGCGGCGCGGCGCCGGGTGGGAGCTGAAGAGTTCACCCAGCCCTCGCTTGCGCGACACTGTCGCTGGCTAGCTTGCCGCAAATGATGACCCTTCGTGTAGCACTCACCCTCGCGCTTGTCGCCGTCGGGGTTTCCGGCGCACCGGCGCAGGCCGACGGCGTGCCGATCCTGACCGGTTTCGCCTCGCTGCCCGCCACCACGTTCGTGCCGGGCAGCGAGCCGTCCGGCACGCTGCTGGGGACCGCACCGATCAACGGGATCGCGGTCCCCGTCGCCGACCAGCCCGTGCAGGGCTTCTCCGGCATCGCCCGCAACAGCGACGGCAGCTTCGACGTGCTGTCCGACAACGGATATGGCAACATCAACAACAGCGCCGACTTCCTGCTGCGCATCCACCGGATCATCCCCAACTTCGGCAACCACACCGTCGACGTCGTCGGCGGCCTCAACCTGACCGACCCCTTCGGCCACGTGCCGTTCCCCTTGACCCGCCCGGATCGCGTGCTCACCGGCGCCGACCTCGACATCGAGTCCATGGTCAAGACCGCCGACGGTGGCTACTGGATCGGTGACGAGTTCGGCCCCTACCTGCTGCACTTCGACCGTGCGGGCCGCCTTCTCGCCCCGCCCGTCCCGCTGCCCGGCGTTTTCGCGCCGGAGAGCGCGGCACGCGCGGACGTCACCCCGAACCTGGGCAGCAGCAAGGGTTTTGAGGGCATGGCAGCCTCGGCCGACGGCCGTTTCCTATACCCATTGCTTGGGGGTACCGTCGCGGGTGACGAGGCGGGGACGTTGCGTATCAACGAGTTTGACATCAAGTCCAATGCCTACACCGGTCGCCGGTGGACCTACCGGATGGAGTCACCCGCCAACGCCATCGGCGACTTTATCGCCCTCGACAAGGACCGCTTCCTGGTGATCGAGCGCGACGGCCTGCAGGGCGACGCCGCCATGCTCAAGCGGATTTACCTGATTGACCTCCAGGGCCGCAAGACGCTCCTGGTCGATCTGCTCAAAATCGCCGACCCCAAGCACCTGGGCGGCCCCGGCGACGTCTTCCGGTTCCCGTTCGTGACCATCGAGGACGTCATCGTGCTCGACGACCGGACCATCGGCGTGCTCAACGACAACAACTTCCCGTTCTCCACCGGCCGCACGCCGGGCGTCCCGGACAACAACGAGTTCATCACTGTCCGACTGCCGCATAAGCTTTGACAGGTGTTCAACCTGCACTCGATTCCGGCGCGGGTATATCCCGAGCCCTGCGAGACGATCCCGAGCCAGGCACATCCACGGCTGCGGGGCTATGTCGTGGGTTACGCCGGTTTCCGTTCCGCAGCGCAGGACCCGGTGTTGCACCGGGTCCTGCCGTCGGACGACATCGCCGTCGTCGTCGCCTTCCTCGCCGGACCCGACGCACAATGGATCACCGGCCAGAACCTGCGCGTGACCGGCGGCCTGCTGGTCTGATGGCGACTCCTTTCCCGCCGGCCCAAGCCCACTAGCTCGTCAGTAGGGTGGTTTGTACGGACCACGCGAGTGCCATTGGGTATTGGCCATGTCGGCGACTGCGTCCCCGGCGAGGATCAGGGCAGCGGTGATGGCGACCACCAGTGGCGGTACGAGGATCATCACCGGTGCCGCGGCGGCCAGCACGACGGCTCCGATCAGCCGGTGCCGGACGACCCGCCGGGACACCGCGGAATGGAGCTGCTCACGTGCGATGAGGAACAGAGCGGGTCCGCCGAGGATGACGGCGAGCCATGCCGGGTCGGTGTGCCCGAGCGGATGCTCGATGACGAGTTCGTAGCCGACCGCGGTGGCGACGATGCCCGCGACCATGAGCAGATGGGCGATTGACGCCGATCGGGCAAGGCGGGTTGCGTTTGCGGACGAGGCGATGGCTTCGGCCAGTCTCGCCCCGGCCCGGTGGATGTAGATGCGCCATAGCAATGCGGTGGTGGCGAATGCTACTGCGAAGGCCGCTGTCCGGCCGGCCGCGAAGGGGCCGCTGCTGAACACCAATCCCATCACCACGATCGACTCACCGAGCGCGATGATGGTGACTTGCTGGTAGCGCTCGGCCAGGTGCTCCGGGACAACCGGCATCTCCGACGTGCGCGAGCGGCCAAGCCGTGGTGCTGGCCAGCGGAGTGCGACCGCTACGTAGTCCACGGCCACCGCCACTGTCCACAACACGCCGCGGACGACGCCGGCGGGGCCAACAGCCCCGGCGATCCACGGCACGGCTGATATGCCGAACCAGAACAATGTCCGCGCGGTTCTGCGCTGTGCTTCGTGGCCACGTAAAGCGAGCACGAGGTAGAGGCCGCGGCCCACATGGATGGCGACGTACGCGCCGGCGAAGAGCAGGCTTCGATCGCCGAACGCGTCGGGCACCGCGACCGCCATCAGCAGAAGGCCGAACATCGACGCGATGACCAGCAGCTGTATCTGTAACCGCCGCGGGTCGAACGTGTCGCACACCCACGCGGTGCCGGACCAGACCGACCAGAGGGCGAGGAACAACAGCACCGTCTTGCCGGCTTCCAGGACGACAATCTGCCCCTCGGAGGTGAGATCGTCGACCAGCAACGCCGTGATCCGGGTGAGGGCGAAGATCAACACCAGGTCGAAAAACAACTCCAGAAACGTCGCCCGCTGCGGATCTTCGCGCTCCCGCAGCAGCTCGGCTCTCTCATTGGTCGTCATCGGCTTGCCCCTTCTACTGGTTCAATCACCTTTAGAGGCAGCTGTATTCGTCTTACGTGACGGTTTGTCGGCTCCGCATATCCCGCCGTGAGGCTGATAGAAGTTCAGTGACTTCGCCCAGCAACGCCGCCCGCGTCGGATCGGCGTGTCGAGCTTTTGCGGATTTCCGGTTCAGCCGGGAACGGCCACGGCCGCACGCGAGCTTGCTGTCCCCTCTGTTGCGGCGCTGCCGCCTGTGCGGGTCGAGGCGACCCTAGCGGCCGGGGACGCCGAGGAGTGCACGATGGCAGTTCTCGTCCACGTCGTCCAACCAGGACACGTGCCACAGGCGGGCCATGTCGTCGAAGAAGATCTGAGTTCGACTGGTCATCTTCAACCGCCATACTGATTTCGTCCGCCAGCAGCCGCGATCGGCGGCCATTCCATCGCCACCGTTGCGTGGCTCCGGGTGGCCCGGCATCACCCGGAAAAGGTGAAACCCCCACTGCACCAGGGTTGTGCCGACCGTTATCGCGTGGCTCGGCAACCGGGTCGGGACGGCTGGGTGATCGGCCCGTTGCATCACGTCACCGGCCAGAACCCGCGCGTCACCGGCGGCCTGCTCGTCTGAGGCCGGGTCCATTGTGGAGGCGTCCCGGGTGGTGTGAATCAAGTTGATGATGTAGGCTCCATATTGCCCAGCGAGGAGGCCGCATCCGCATCACGTGGCCATGTGCCCGGGGCAAGACGTCGACTCAACCCTCACGACTCAAGGAGGCAGTAGACCCATGCCCGCGGAAAGCCCGACACTGACGGCCACCCCGGAGCAACCCCTCCCTGACCTGGTACATGCCGCATGGCAGACGGAAGGGCGCATCCAACAGATCGAGACCTCCCTGTCCCCCACCATGAATGACCTACGCGATGTGCGGATCCAGGTGCAGGAGATCGCGGCCGAGCTACACGATACGAAGGTCGAGGTGCAGGCCGTCGCGCACATGCAGCGCGGCATGGACATCGAGCTGCATACCATCGCGATCGATCAACGCCACATGAAAACCGAAATCCACGCGATGGCCCATGACCAGCGTCGCATGAAAACCGAGATACTGGCCATCGCGGCCGAGCAGCGCAAGCATTCCGTGATCCTCGATGCCCTCGTCGATCACTTTGGCGTGGCGATCCCCACCGATGAGGTCGCAACCGACACCGCTGCGAAGGACGAAGACCAAGCCCAGGCGCTCCCCAGCAGTCACTGATCCCTAAGCCGTGCTCGCGCCCGCTCTCGCGCGAGCACGGACTCGATCGCACCCGCGATCACCGGATCGACCTTGAAGCGTTCCTTCAGCCAGCTAAGTGTGAAGCTCGCTGCCTGCCGGTTGTGCTCATAGCCCGGTACCATCGCCGCCAGCGGCAGCATTTCCGGCGGGTATGCCTGCTCCACGCGGCGGCTCGGCTCGAACGGGTCGCGCCGGTCGCGCACCCGCGGATCGGTCAGGCGCAGCAGCGCGATCACCCGGTCGACCGCGAACGACTGGATGAACCGCATCGCGACCAGCCGCTCCCCGCGCAACTCCCGATGCAACCCAACGTAAAGATTCGTCAATGCCTCGTTGAGGTGGAACTCGACGCTGTCAAGTTGCGGCCGGGGTGGCGGTGGCCCGTACTCTGCCAACCCGGCTGGGGCATCTGCCCGCCGCCACACCACCCTCGCGCCGGTGAAGGGCAACCGGGCCAGCTCGGCGGCGGTGAAGATGGCGTACTCCACGAAGATCCCATCGTCGAACAGGGCTTTGCGGCCGTTGACGTCGTTGCGGAAGCTGTACGCCACCGGGCGCACCGCCGCGAGCCAGTCGATCGACGCCAGGTATCCCGGCTTCGCACCCTCCTCGACCACCACGAAAAAGTCCAAGTCGGAGTGGTCGTCGAGCCGGTCATACTCGGCCCCGGCCGATCCCAACCCCAACACCGCCAGCACATCACCACGCTCGGCCAGATAGGCCGCTACGTCGTCCAATCGTCGCAGCATCGGATGCATGGGCATGCCGTCCCTTCGTGAGGAATTTTGAAGAGTCGACGTTTCAGCCCGCGCGGCCGACCATGGCCGCCGAGGTCGCGACACCTGGGTCCACACCCACTTTAGGCCGTGCCAGATAGAGCCAAAGACGTTGGGGCGCTGGGCCGGCGCTCAGAACATGACCTCGATGTCGAGGCCGCCTTCGGGGCGGGTGGCGGGGGTGAGGGTCGCTCCGTGGGCGGTGGCGATGGCTCGCACGATGGCCAGGCCGAGGCCGTGGCCGTCGGTGTGGCGCAGGCGTTGGGCGCCAAGGCGTTGGAAGGGCTGGAAGAGGTGGCCGACGGCCTCGGGTGGGATGACGGGGCCGCTGTTGGTGACGCGGATGCGGGCCCGGCCGTCCACGACCGAAGTCGTGACGGAGACGGTGCCACCGGTGACGTTGTGCCGCAAGGCATTGTCAACGAGATTGGTGACGAGGCTCTCTACCAGGCTGGGGTCGCCGGTGATGGGAGCCGGGGAAAGCGCGGTCTCCACGTGGACGCCGCGCTGCCGCGCGAGCGGCGACCGTCCAAGCACGACGGTACGGGCGATGGCGGCGAGGTCGAAGGGTTCGCGATGCTCGATGCCCTGCTCGCTGCTGGCCAGGGTCAGCAGCGCGTTGATGAGGCGTTCCTGAGCCTCGCCCAGGGCCAGCACATCGCGGCAGGCCGCGCGTAGGGTCTCCGCGTCGGCGTCCGGGTCGGCGAGGGCGACCTGGAGCAGGGTCCGTTCGGCGGTGAGCGGGGTGCGCAGCTCGTGCGAGGCGTTGGCGACGAAGTGGCGTTGTGACTCGAAGGAGGATTCAAGCCGCTGGAATAGGTTGTCGAGGGTCTCGGCGAGCACCGTGAACTCGTCGTTGTGGCCGGTGCGGCCGAGACGCCGGTGCAGGTTGTTGGCGGAGATGTCCCGTGCCGTGGCGGTGATGGTGCGCAGCGGGCGCAGGAATCGTCCGGCGATGAGCCAGCCGAGCAGCACCGAGATGACCACCATGACGGCCAGGCCGATGGCGGAGGCGGCCACCAGCGGGCCGAGGTCGGCGCTGGACTCGGTTCGGATCCCGCCAGAGGGGACCGGGAAGGGAGCGGGGCCGGGGTTGCCGAACTGGTTCGGCGCCGGCGAGGTCTGGGAGGTCTGCAGGATAGGTATCGACACCAGGGCCACGCCGGACAGGAGGAACGGCACCACGTAAAGCAGCGTGAGCTGGGCTCGAAGGGTCAGGCGGGGCATCACGGCTCCCCGATCCGGTACCCAGCCTCGCGCACCGTGTGGATGACCGCCGGTTCACCCAGCTTCGCACGCAGGCGCCGGATCGTGGTTTTCACCGCCGTGGTGAACGGGTCGGCCGCCTCGTCCCATACCCGCTCCAGCAGCTCCTCGGCCGAGACCAGCCGCCCGTCCGCCGCGAGCAGGCACTCCAGCACCGCGAACTCCTTCGGGCTCAGGTCGAGGCGGCGCCCGTCCCGGGTGGCGACGCGGCGTCCGGGGTCAAGGATCAGGTCGCCGCGCTCCAGGATGGGCGGCAGCGCCGCGGTGCTGCGCCGCCCGAGCGCCCGGATGCGGGCGACCAGCTCGGCGAAGTCGAACGGTTTGGGCAGGTAGTCGTCGGCGCCCAGACCGAGCCCGTCGACTCGCTGCCGCACCGTGCTCGCCGCGGTGAGCATCAGCACCCGGCTGGAACCGCCATGGTCGAAGGCGATGCGCCGGCACACCTCATCGCCGTGGACGCCCGGAATGTCCCGGTCCAGCACGACAACGTCGTACCGGGTGACCGCCAGGTGCTCAAGCGCGTCATGGCCGTCGCCGACCACGTCCACCGCCATGCCCTCGCGGCGCAGACCCGTGGCGATGGTCCGGGCCAGGATCTCGAAGTCTTCCACGACCAGCACTCGCACCCTCCAAAGGATGCCACCCGGAAAGTGTCTGTGCGGTGTCAGCCGCCGACACCGTGCCGACACCGGCCACCGCGTAGAACCGGACCTATGAACGAGACGATCATTGCCGTGGATGGCTTGCGCAAGCGGTTCGGGCGCACCGTCGCGCTTGACGGCATGTCCTTCACGGTCCGGCCCGGCCAGGTCACGGGGTTCGTCGGCCCCAACGGCGCGGGCAAGACCACGACCATGCGGGTGATCCTGGGTCTGGACGCGCCTGATGCCGGGACCGCGCTCATCGGGGGGCGGCGGTACCGCGACCTGCGGCGCCCGCTGTGCCACGTCGGCTCCCTGCTCGACGCGGGCGCGTTGCAACCCAGCCGCACCGCCCGCAACCACCTGCTGTGGCTGGCCCACTCGCAGGGCCTGACCGCCCGCCGGGTCGACGAGGTACTGGTGGGCGCCGGGCTGACCGCGGTGGCCCGGCGCCGGGCCGGCGGCTTCTCCCTGGGCATGCGCCAGCGCCTGGGGATCGCCGCCGCGCTGCTGGGCGACCCGCCGGCGCTCATGCTGGACGAGCCCTTCAACGGCATGGACCCGGAGGGGATCATCTGGATGCGCAACTTCCTCAAAACCCTTGCCGCGCAAGGGCGGGCCGTGCTCGTCTCCAGCCACCTGATGAGCGAGCTGCAGGACACCGCCGACCACGTCGTGGTGGTGGGCCGCGGCCGGGTCATCGCCGATGCGAGCGTGGCGCGGCTGCTCGCCTCGACCGCCAACGGCCGCGTGGTCCTGCGCACCGAATCCCCAGCAGCATCAACGATTTTAACCCAATCGGGGGGTACCGTGACGGCCACCGGGCCGGGGACGCTGACCATTTCCGGGCTGACCGCGGAAACCGTTGTGGCCCTTATGAACTCCAACGGTCTGCCGTTCTCGGAGGTCTCGGCGCACCGGGCCACCCTGGAGGAGGCCTACCTGGAGCTGACCCGTGACGCCGTCGAGTTCAAGGCGGTGGACCGATGAGGCAGCTGCTCCGTTCCGAGTGGACAAAGTTTCGCACCGTGCCAGGCTGGCTGTTCGGCATGGCGGTCGGTGGCGCCCTGATCGTGGGGTTCGGGCTGCTGCCGGGCCTGCAGGGCTCGTGCGGCACGCGCGGTCCGGAGTCGCAATGCGAAATCGCGGTTGGGCCGGAGGGTCAGGAGGTCACGGACAGCTTCATGTTCGTGCACCAGCCGCTGACCGGCGACGGCAGCCTCACCGTGCGGGTGGCCTCGATGAACGGCGTCCTGCCGCCGCAGGGACCCGGCGAGGACGGGATGCGGCAGGGCGTCGCGCCGTGGGCCAAGGCCGGCCTCATGATCAAGGATGGCGTCGACGAGGGATCGGCCTACGGCGCTGTCATGCTCACCGGCGAGCACGGCGTGCGGATGCAGCACAACTTCGTGCACGACACGGCGGGCAAGCCGGCGACCAAGGACTCTCCTCGCTGGCTGAGGCTGACGCGTACACACCAAAAAATCACCGGCGAAGAGTCGGCCGACGGCATCACCTGGAGCACAGTCGGCACCGTCACCCTCGCCGGCCTGCCCTCGACCGTGCAGGCCGGCTTGTTCGTCACGTCCCCGCCATACGTCGAGGCAGTGGACGAGTCGTTCGGCTCGATGGCCTCCTTCGGCGGGCTCACCCGCTCCACGGCCGCCTTCGACCAACTCTCCCTCACCGGACAGCAGGCTGGACCGTGGACCGGGACGCGGATCGGCGGCCCGAGCAACATGAGCGACGATGAGCTGGGATCGTTCGAGCAGACCGGCGAGGGCGCCTTCACCGTCACCGGCATGGGCGACATCGCTCCCTCGGTGGGCGGCCCGGCGGGCATCGGCGCCAGCATCACCGAAACCCTCATCGGCACGTTCGCCGGGCTGATCGTCGTCGTGGTCATCGCGGCGATGTTCGTCACCGCCGAGTACCGGCGCGGCATGATGCGCACCACGCTCGCCGCGAGCCCACGTCGCGGCCGGGTCATCGCCGCCAAGGCGACGGTCATCGGCATCGTGTCGTTCGTGGTCGGGGTGATCGCCGCGGCCATCGTCGTGACCTTCGGCCAGGAAGTGTTGCGGGACAACGGGGTCTACATGCACCCGGCTTCGACCGCGACCGAGCTGCGCGTCATCGCCGGGACCGGGGCGCTGCTCGCCGTCGCCGCGGCGCTGTCGGTCGGGCTCGGGGCGCTGCTGCGGCGCGGCACGACCGCGGTCACCGCCGCGATCGTCACCATCGTGCTTCCCTACCTGCTGGCGATGAGTGTCCTGCCGCCGGCGGCAGGGGACTGGTTGCTGCGGGTGGCACCGGCGGCGGCGTTTGCCGTGCAGCAAAGCCTTGTCGAGTACCCGCAAGTCGCCAACCTTTACATCCCCGCAGCCGGTTACTTTCCCCTTCCGCCCTGGGCCGGGTTCGCCGTGCTCGCCGGGTGGGCCACCCTGGCGCTGGCCCTCGCGACGTACCTGTTCCGGAGGAGGGACGTATGAGGGCCGCGCTGCACGCCGAGTGGACAAAGCTGCGCACCTCCCCCGGCACGATCTGGCTACTTCTCGCGGTGGTCGCGGCGACTGTCGGGGTGAGCGCGGCGGCGGTCGCGGGCACGCTGTGCCCCAGGAGCGGGTGCCAGGTGGATCCGGCCAAGCTCGCCCTCACCGGGGTGCAGCTGGGCCAGGCCGTAGTGGCGATCCTCGCCGTGCTGGTGATCGGCGGCGAGTACGGCACCGGCATGGTGCGGATCACGCTGACCGCCATGCCCAAGCGCCCCATCGTGCTGGCGGCCAAGGCGGTGGTGGTGACGGCGGTCGTCACCGCCGCTGCAGCCATCGGCGTCGCCGGCAGCCTGCTGGCCTCCCGGCCGATGATGCCGGGCAACCGCCTGCCCACACTGTCCATTGACGACGGTCCGGTGCTGCGCGCCGCCTTCGGGTCGGTGCTCTATCTCGCGCTGATCGCGCTGCTGGCCCTCGGCGTCGCCACCGCGGTGCGCAACTCGGCCGCGGCGACCGGGGTCGTGCTGGGCATGCTCTACCTGTTTCCCATTATGGCGCAGGCGGTTTCGGACGAGAAGTGGCAGCGCAACATGCTGAAGATCGGGCCGATGACGGCAGGCCTGGCCATCCAAGCCACAAAGGATCTGGGCACCCTTCCCATCGCCCCATGGAAGGGGCTCGGCGTCCTCGCCCTCTGGGCGCTGGCCGCCCTTCTCTTCGGGGGATTGCTGTTGAGCAAACGCGATGCCTGACGGTTACACAGGTTTAGTACGGCAGCGGCCGATTGAGATCATTGATTGAGTTCGAGTTGGTGTCGTCGCTTGTAGCGGCTGGTCGTGGCTGTAGCTTCGTGGCGTCGTCGCGTGTGCCGCATCCTCTCTCGGGGTGTCGGACCCTATGACTACGCATGTTTGACAAAGGCTATGTAGACAACCGCTCATGCAAATTGGCGTTGAGCCATAGAGTGAACACGAGGTAGGCGACCTGCGACGCGTGTGCGGTCACCGCGCCGATGAGCGCGCCTACGGCCGTCCACCGCCACGCCGCGAGGGCAGAGCGTCGGCGTGCGAGGGCGGCCAGCAAACCGATTGCCGCGCCGGCGACGATTGGCGCCAGGAACCGCACGTCAGCACGTAGCGTGATCACGGTTAGGGTCATCAAGGCAGAGAGCAGAATCGCTGCGGCGGTGATGGCGATGGTGACGGTGTCGTGAGAGGTAATGCCCGCCTCGGGGTCACCGGTGGCCCGTCTTCGCAGGGCACGGGCGGCAATGATGGAAACTCCTGTCGTCACCGCCGCCAAGGGCAAGCTCAGCCAGGACAGGTCGGTGATTATCACTACAGAAGGTTCTCACGCAGCCCCCGGGCGCGGCATCCGTGCAACGGGGAAGTGTTGTCGCTTTCGAAGTCACGCTCGCCGGTAATGGAGTCGCCATCGATCGTAATCGCGCCGACGTGCGCCATCCCCTGGTCCAGAATCACACTCCCGGCAATGCTCTGCTCGGTTGGCGGAGCGTCCCCCCGCTTTGTGTCACATCAGGATGGTGGGGTGGTGTAGTGCGAATTGTTGTGGAAGTGTTGTGGGTCGATGCCAACCTTCGGGGGAGGGTGGTCATGGTCGAGTTCGGGCTCCTCGGCCCGGTGCTGCTGTGGAAGGCGGGACGGCCGGTAGCGACCGGTCAGCCGCGCCAAAGCCTTGTCCTAGCCGGATTGCTCGCCGATGCCGGGCGGCTGGTGACCCCTGAGCAACTTGTCGAGCGGGTGTGGGGCCAGGCCCCGCCGGCCGGTGCCCGCCGCGCACTGCACTCCCACATCGCACGGGTCAGGCGAACCCTTGCCCTGGCAACGGTTTCGGGCCAGGATCCGGCCCAGCTGACCCGCCTGTCCGGTGGATACGTGCTCGAGGTTGACCCGGATGTGGTCGACATCCACCGGTTCCGGCGCCTGGCGTCACAGGCGGCCGAGACGGGACGCACAGACCGCGAGCGCGTGATGCTGCTGCGCGAAGCCGCCGGGCTGTGGCGCGGGGAACCGCTGGCCGGCCTGCCCGGTCAATGGGCTTCCCGGGTTCGCAGCGGGTGGCATCAACAGCGGGTTCAAGCCGCGGTGTCCTGGGCGCGGGCGGCCCAGCGCATCGGGGAGTACGACGGGATCATCGCTCCGCTCACCGACCTGGCGGCCGAGTACCCGCTTGCCGAGCCTTTGGTCGCGGCCCTGATGCGTGCGCTCGACGCGACGGGCCGCCGCGCGGAAGCGTTGGAGTACTACACCAGCACGCGTGCCCGGCTCGTCGACGAGCTGGGCACGGAGCCAGGTGTCGAACTGCGGGAGTTGCATCGAGCCGTGCTGGGCGGAGCCCCGGTCCTTGCCCGGACCGCCGACGGCCCGGTGACGCTGGTGCCGCGCATGGTCGACATCCGGACCGGACTCACCGTTCCACTGATCCTGCCGGCGGATCTCACCGAGCCCGAGGCCCAGCGGCTAGCCGACTACATCCGGTCCCTTGCCGTCCCGACGATGCCGAGCTCCCCGATCGAGCTCAACGGACCAGGCCCGACTGATAGGCGAACACCACAAGCTGGGCGCGGTCCCGCGCGCCAAGCTTTATCATCGACCGGCTCACGTGGGTACGCGCGGTCGCCGGGCTGACCACCAGCTCTGCGGCGATCTGGTCGTTGGTCAGGCCCTGGCCGACCAGGGCCACCACCTCCCGCTCGCGGTCGGTGAGCGCGTCGAGGTTGGGGTGGGGCCGCAGCGGGCGCGGCGAGTTGGAGACGAACTCGTGCACCAGCCGCCGGGTCACGGACGGCGACAGCAGCGCGGCGCCGTCGACCACGAGCCGGATCGCGCGCAGCAGCTCGGCCGGCTTGGTGTCCTTGAGCAGGAAGCCGCTCGCCCCGTACCGCAGCGCGTCGAAGACGTATTCGTCGCGCTCGAACGTCGTCAGCACGATCACCTTGGTGTGCGCCAGATCCGGGTCCTCGGTGATCCGCTTCGTCGCGGTCAGGCCGTCGACGCCGGGCATGCGGATGTCCATCAGGATCACGTCGGGCCGCAGCCGTTTGGCCGCCGCGACCGCCGCGAGCCCGTCGGCCGCCTCGCCCGCGAACTCCATGCCGTCCTCGCTGTCGACGAGCGCGCGCAGGCCGAAACGCACGAGATCCTGGTCGTCGACGACCATGACACTGATCACTGCTGCCCTCCGGTGGGTAGGCTGGCGCGCACCTCGAAGGCGCCGCCGGGGACTGGTCCGGCCGAGAACTCCCCGCCCAGAGCGTGCACGCGCTCGCGCATGCCCGGGATCCCCAGGCCGCTGCCGCCGCGGCACGGTGGGCCCAGCACCCGGTTGGAAACCTTGATGTGCATGGCATCCGGCTCATACCCCAGGCTGACCTCCGCATGCCGGGAACCGCTGTGCCGCAACACGTTGGTCAGCGACTCCTGCACGATACGGTAGCCGGTCAGGTCGACGATCGTGGGCAGCTCCCGCGGCTGCCCCGCCGTCGAGACGTCGACCTCGAGGCCCGCCTCGCGCATCCGCTCCGTCAGCTCCTCCAGCCCGATCAGCCGCGGGCCGGGCCACCGCTCATCGCTCCTGTCACCCACGCGGCGGACCACGGCAAGGGTGGCCCGCAGCTCGTCGAGCGCGGAGCTGCTGGTGCGGCTGATCGCGTCCAGCGCCGGCCGCGCCTGGTCGGGCCTGCGCTCCAGCAGGTGCAGCGCGATGTCAGCCTGCATCTTGATGGCGGCGAGGCCGTGGCCCACGATGTCGTGCACCTCCTGCGCCACACGAAGCCGCTCGTCGTCGACGTGCCGGCGGATCGTCTCGGCGCGGGCGCGGGCCGCGGACTCCTTACTCACTCGCACGATCAGCCCGGCGGCGTAGGGGACGACGACCCACGCCGAGCCGGGGATCAGGCCGTAGACACCGGGCAAAGCGGCCTCGTTGGTGAAGATGTGCGCCAACAGGACGGCAAGCGCCACAAGGGAAAACGGTACCGATCTCCGCAGCGGGAGGTGGCGGGCGGCCGTGTACACAGCCACCAGGAACGAGAACATGATCGGACCGTACGTGTACCCGATAATCAAGTAGGACGACGTGAGGACCGCCGAGGCCACCAGCACCCAGGCGGGCCACCGCCGCCGCACCGTCAGGATCAGCGCCGCCGCGACCACCAGGGCAAGTCCCGTGCCGTCGAGCGCCGTGCCCATCGTGCGGCCGTGGTCGGCGAAGATCGTGCCGACGACACCGATCGCCGCCAGCACGACGGCGAGCACCGCGTCGGCCACCTGGGACAACCTCAACCTCATAACCCCAAGTCTTGACCATGGCGCGGCCCGCCGCATCCGGCGGCAAGCGACCCGGACGCTACGCCTGACGGCGTATCCACTACCCGCCCCAGCGTAGCCGCTGCGCGGCCACTACCCGCCGAGGCGTAGCCAAACAGACGTCCTGTGCCGGATTCGCCATCGCCAGTCAGCGCCGAAGCTGTAGAAGGCTCAAAAACGTTGAAACGATCGGAGTTTGAAGTGTCCAGCCTGACGATGACCAAGTCACAGCTTCAGCGTGCCAACGAGCGGGTGGCCGGTTGGCTTGCCCGCAACAGCATCAACTTCCTGCGGTTGAGCCTGGGCCTGGTGTTCCTGGGCTTCGGGATGCTGAAGTTCTTCCCCGGCACCAGCCCGGCGGCCGAGCTCGTCATCCGCACCTTCGACCGGCTCTCGCTGGGGATCATCCCGGGCAACGCCGCGTTGCTCATCACCGCGACGGCCGAGTGCGTCATCGGCCTGACCCTCATCACCGGGCGGTTCCTGAGGACCGGGCTGCTGGTGCTGGCGGTGTCGATGGTGGGCATCATGTCGCCGCTGGTGCTGTTCTTCGGCGACCTGTTCCCGAGCGGCGGCCCCACCCTCGAAGCCCAATACGTCTTCAAGGACATCGTGCTGGCCTCGGCCGGCCTTGTCATCGCGGCGCGTGCCATGGGCGCCCGCCTCGTGCGATGAGTCTGTTTCGGAAAGCGGCGCCGCGGGAGCGGTGCCGCCTCCATGTTCAGAAGGAAACCTTCAGCGTAAGTAAACAAACACGCAAAGCATCTTCAGTGATTCATTGACATTGGTTATAGTCGCGGCGTTACTCGTTCACGAGCTGAGAGGTGTACATGAACAGTAAACCCCTCATCGGGCGCCGCACCCTGCTGGCTGCGGCGGCCGGTATCGCGGCGGCGCCCCTGGTCGGCGGCCGGGCGTTCGCGGCGAACCCCAAGGTCTACCTCGACCCTGGACACGGCGGCACTGACGCCGGCGCCGTGGGCAACGGCCTGCAGGAGAAGAACGTCACCCTGGCCATCGCGCTTCAGACCCGCGACATCCTGCTGGCCAACTACGCGGTCGACATCCGGATGTCGCGCACTACCGACATCACCCGCAGCCTGGACTACCGCACCAGTGACGCCAACGCTTGGGGCGCAACGATCTTTATCAGCATCCACATCAACGCGGGCGGTGGCACCGGCTTCGAGAGTTTCCGCTACCCCACCAGCGACCCCACCACCGTCCGGTTGCAGGACTTCGTCCACTCTCGGGTACTCGGGGGCATGCGCAGCATCGCCCCGGTGACCGACCGTGGCAGGAAGACCGCCAACTTCCACGTGCTCCGCGAGACCGCGATGCCGGCCGTGCTGACCGAGAACCTGTTCATCGACACGGTCGCCGACGCCAACCTGCTGAAGAACCCCGCCTTCATCACGGCCACGGCACGCGGCCACGCCAACGGCATCGCCGCCCACCTCGGCCTGACCGCCCCACCCACCTTCAGCACGATCGTGGACAACGCGACGGCGGGCCGCTTCACGGCCAGCGCCAACTGGGGCACCTCGACCTTCTCGACCCAGCGCTACGGCCCCGACTACCGCTTCGCCAACCCGGTCCTCGCCAGCGATCCCGCCTGGTTCAAGGTGAACATCCCGGCCGCTGGCAACCACCGCGTCGACGTGTGGCACCCGGCGAACGCGGGCTACAACGCGTCCGCTCCGCACATCATCGTCACCGCCTCCGGCAGCCAGACCGTCAACGTCGACCAGCGCTCCGGCGGTGGCGTGTGGAAGTCGCTGGGCACGTTCAACCTAGCCGCCGGGGACTACAACCTCGTCGGCGTGAGCCGGTGGACAAGCGCAGCCGGTTACGTCATCGCCGACGCGATCCGGGTGACGCGGGTCTGACCTTTCAGCTGAAAAAGAGGCGTCTGACCGAAAAGAAGGGGCGCGGGGCCCGGCTCCGCGCCCCGCCCTGTGTGTC
>Ga0209382_10001113_pt1 | contig 43083 bp, 41 predicted proteins | sample SoiMetdeltSBSDD5_FD_187599 | JGI IMG/M metagenome (GOLD analysis project Ga0209382, IMG submission 187599) | Bulk soil microbial communities from a Populus tree surrounding site in Tennessee, USA - Soil MetaG P. deltoides SBSDD5 (SPAdes) (version 2) | ecosystem: Environmental > Terrestrial >... | reverse complement strand
GAATCCGAAGTGGCGAGATGCATTCGGTGGTTGTCGTGCTCCGACTCGAATCTGGCGCGCCAGTGGGCGGCGTAAAGCTCAGGACGGTACCCGTCGAGGAAGTTGTAGGTTTTCAATCTGCTCAAGCCATGCAGCGATCCGACCGCGTCGAGGTCGGCCGCACCCCCGCGAGCGATGACGAAGCTCATCGTGGCATGTCCCAGTTTGACGGCAGCGTGGTCGGTGTCCAATCCGGATCGGGTATGAAGTCTACCCACGTCCCATCAAAGGGATACGTACCCGCCTCGGCCAGGGCGATGACGCGCTTGCCCTCGGCCCAGATCGCGGGAACCTCGTCGGCCCGCCAGTAGCTGGGATGGCCGGTCCGGTCCGCCAGCTCGTCCTCGTCCTTCCACTGCCACATCCGGTCCCGGTTGATCCAGACGTCGAGGGCGTGGTCCTGCAGGTCGATCCCGCCCCGCCAGCGGATCGCCGGCGCCTCGAGGTTGATGTACCACCGGCGGAACTGCCCGTTTTCGGAAAAGAACCACCACACGGAGTGCGCGGCGTCAGGAGGCGTGAGAATGAGCACACTGCCGCCGTCCCAAGGGCGGGCACTGAGGATCGTGGGCACCGCCATCTTCTGGGCCAGAGTCATCTTGCGCACCGAAGCGCCATCGATGGTCGTGCGCCGCACGACGGTGGAACCCGTGGCCACCCAAAGTAAAAGGCCGCGTTCATCGTCGCTGATGACCCGGCCCGATTCGACGGCGACCAGACGCCCGTCGCGCAAGAGACACCGCCGCACCACCGTTTGCCCCACAGCGAAACGGTCACCCTCGAACTGTTCACCGTCAAATCGACGGCCCTGGAACTGCCCACCGCCCACGTGCACAGCCGAGACAGTAACAGCGTTACCCAAGTGTGACTGGGGCCGGACACCGCCGGTTGCCGCCAAGCCGCACACTGTGACGGTGAGCAAACGGCACGTGCCTCAGATTGCCCTGCTTAGCGCCCTGATAGTGACCCTGGCGGCAGGTGTGGCGCTGGTCTGGCGGGGCGGCAGGGAGGCCCTTTTTCAAGGCTCGGGTCCAGCCGGTCAACCGGCCGCGTCGAGTGTGCCCGCGCAGCCCGCGTTCGTCGGCTGGTCCAACCCGGCCCTGGTAGGAAAACCGTACGGCAGCAAGGTTAACGGCGTTCTAACGTTCCGAGGCAACCCGACGCGAACCTACTACGGCACCGGCCCGATCCCGCGCACGACCCCCACCGAGCTTTGGCGTTTCCCGAAGTCGGGTGGGCTCTGCGCGATATCGTCGGATGCTGATGGGCCGCGGGAGTGGTGCGGCAACGGGTGGACGGGTCAGCCGGCCGTCTTCGAGCGCAATGGTCGCACGTGGGTGGTGGTCGGCGCATACGACCGTAACGTGCATTTCCTCGACGCGAAGACGGGCGAGCGGATCCTGCCGGACTTCCCCACCGGCGACATCATCAAGGGTTCGGTAACCGTCGATCCGGATGGATTCCCGTTGGTGTACACCGGCTCCCGCGACAATTACTATCGCGTCCTGGCTATCGACGGCGACAAGCCGCGCGAGCTTTGGAAACTTTCCGCCAAGGCGGTCTCTCCCACATTGTGGAACGACGACTGGGACGGGTCGGGCCTCATCGTCGACGATTATCTCTTCGAGGGCGGCGAGAACAGCCAGTTTCACATCGTCAAGCTCAACCGCGGCTACGACTCCAACGGCAAGGTCACCGTCAGCCCCAAGCTCGTCTTCAACGCCCCGGGCTGGGATGCCCAACTGCTCAAGGACTTGGGCGACAACAACGTTTCCATCGAAAGCTCCGTCACCATGGTGGGCAACGTCGTCTATTTCGCCAACTCGGGCGGGCTGGTGCAGGGATGGGACATCAGCGGCCTCAAGGAAGGCAAGACGCCGCAACGGGTTTTCCGTTTCTGGACCGGCGATGACACCGACGGCACCATCGCCGCCGACGAGACCGGCGCGCTCTACGTCGGGGCGGAGTACGAGCGGCTTACGGCGGCCTCGAAACGCAACGGCCAGATGATGAAGCTCGACCCGAAGCGCCCAGACAACCCCCTGGTCTGGAAGGTCGACGACCAGATCAAGATCGGCGAGAAGGGCGGGATCTATGGGTCAGCAGGCATATATAAAGATTTAGTGATATGGGGGACCAACAAGGGTGACGTGATCGGGGTGGACCGCGGAACCGGCGCCGTGCGCTGGCGCATCAGCATGCATCGCGTCCACATGTCACCGGTCGTCATCGATGGAATCATGGTGGTCGGGGACTGCGACGGGCAGCTCAACGCCTACGACATCACCGACACCAAGGCGCAACCCAAACAGCTGTGGTCGATAAAGCCGAGCGCCTGCATCGAATCGACGCCGTCGGTGTGGAACGGCACCCTCTACTTTGGAACCCGAGGCGGCGCGATCCACGCCATAGGACTCAAGTAGCGCGCTGCGCCAGCAGGTGGCAGCGCCGGGTCGGTTGCTCCCCGGCCGGCCACGGCCGCCGCCGCGTTACAGCCATGACCTTAAATCCCTGCTGCTCCAGCTCGTCGGAGATGACATCCGGATCGAGGAAGTGAAAGTCCAGATCGACCAACTCACCCCACCACTGCGTCACATGCTCGGCCTGGCCCGCCGCGTGATCATCGTCACTGATGTGGAACGACAGCAACAACCACCCGCCGGGCGCGATCGCCCTCGCCAGCTCGGCGAAGGCCGCGGGCCGCTGCTCCGCGGCCAGATGAAGGATCGAATAGGGGCAGACCGCCCCGGCCCATTGCGCATCGTCGACCGGCAATGCCAGCAAAGAGCCAATTTCAAAACCTATCCGGGGGTACCGGGAGGAAGCGACCGAGATCATGCCAGGAGAGATATCGATCCCGACCACCGTGGCCCCCTGCTCGGCTAGGTAGGCGGTGACGTGGCCCGGTCCGCACCCCACGTCGGCGATGGTCCCGTCCCCGGCCAGTTCCACGAGGCAGTTCAGCCACGCGCGGTCGACCGGCTTGTCCTTCAGCTCGTCGCCGATCTCCTCGGCGTACCTTTCGGCCACGGCGTCATAGCTGGCGGCGATCGGATCATTCGTCATGTCAGTACCATAGTGGGGTGATCTTTCGCGCCGCCGGTTTCCACGAGCTCGACTCCGCGACGCTCTACGCCCTGCTGAAGCTGCGCGTCGAAGTCTTCGTGGTCGAGCAGCAGTGCGCATACCCGGAGCTCGACGGGCGCGACACTGAGCCTGGCACGCGTCACCTGTGGTACGAGCGCGATCGTGTCCCGGTCGCGTACCTGCGCATCCTGGACTACGACGGCCCAGTGGCGCGCATCGGCCGCGTCGTTACGGCAAAGGACTCCCGCGGCCTCGGCCTTGCCAACCAGCTGATGGCGGCGGCGCTGACGGTCATCGGCAACCGGCCGATCGCCCTGGACGCGCAGTCCGATGTGGTCAACCTTTATGAGCGTTACGGCTTCCGGGCGACCGGTCCGGAGTTCGTCGAGGACGGCATCCCGCACATTCCCATGCGCCGCGAGCAGGCCGTCTAGCGCTTCTTGGAGGCAGGCGGCTGGGTCGAGGCCCGCACCACCAGCTCCGGGTCGAAGAAGTACTCGTCCGCGGCGACCTCCCCGCCCTCGATCTGGGTGACCAGCAGCGCCACCGCCGTCTGGGCCATGTCGCCGATGGGCTGCCGCACGGTGGTGAGCGGAGGATCGGTGCACGCCATGAACATCGAGTCGTCGAACCCGATGACCGAGACGTCGTCGGGCACGCTGAGCCCCATGCGCCGCGCGCCCCGGATCGCGCCCAGCGCCATGATGTCGCTGGCGCAGATCAGCCCGGTCACGCCCTGCTTGATGAGCCTTGTCGCGGCCGCCTGGGCGCCCTCCATCGAGTAGAGCGTGCGTGCCACGGGCAGGTCGGGGAACTCGGCGACCTTCCGCCCAGAGGGCACGTGGTCGCTCGGACCGACCAGCAGCCCGATTTTGTTATGACCCAACGATTTCAGGTGGCCGTGCGCCTGCCTGACCGCGACCCGGTCATCGGCGGACACGACCGGAAAGCCCAGCCCCTCTATCGCGGCGTTGACCAGGACCACCGGCAGCCCCCGCTCCTTGAGCCTGAGATAGTGCCCGTGCTCCGCATCCGCCTGCGCGTAGTTGCCGCCCGCGAAGATCACACCCGACACCTGCTGTTCGAGCAGGATGTCCACGTATGCCCCTTCCGAGACGCCGTCCTCCGTTCGGGTACACAGCACCGGCGTGAACCCGCGCTGCGCCAGCGCGCCCGCCACGACCTCCGCGAACGCCGGGAAGATCGGGTTCTGCAGCTCAGGCAGCACCAGCCCGACCAGCCGTGCCCGCTCGCCGCGCAGCTTCACCGGGCGCTCGTAGCCAAGCACGTCGAGCGCGGTCAGAACCGCCATGCGGGTGGATTCGGAAATGCCCGGCTTGCCGTTGAGCACGCGGCTCACCGTCGCTTCGCTCACCCCGACATACTTGGCAACCTCGGCCAGTCTCCTAGTCACGCACCCAGCTTACGTAAGCAGCCGCAGCGCCGCCGCCAGTGTCTGGACTGAGCGATCTTGCGAGCGCGCTTTTTGCTTGCAAGATCACAAGGGAAGACACAGGCTCCTTTGGGCGGCGATGCCGCGACGCCGGAGGCGGCGCCATAAACAGGGCTCAGTCCAGACACCGGCGGCGGCGATGCGTGAATGTCAGGGCACCAGCAGCCAGGTGGCCGTGTCGGGCGCGAGCTTGCCGTCCTTCAGCGCATGGCTGGCGAGCAGGACGCTCTCGTAGGGGGGCAGCACGGCGTCCTCATTGGACAGATTAACGACGCACACATGCTTGCCGCGCTTGAACGTCAGCACCCCCGGCTCGGAGGACATCCAGGCGAACGGCTCGTCGCAGAACGCGCGCCGCAGCCGCAGCGCCGCCCGGTACAGCTCAAGCATTGAGTGCGGATCCCCGGTCTGCGCTTCGACCGTGTAAGCCTTCCAGGCCCCGGGCTGCGGCAGCCATGGCTTGGCGGCGCTGTCGGGGCTGAAGCCGAACGGGGGTTCGTCGCCGGACCACGGGATCGGTACCCGGCACCCGTCCCGTCCGGGATCGGTGCGTTCAGAGCGGTGCCACATGGGGTCCTGCCGCAGGGACGCGGGGATGTCCTCGACCTCCCACAGGCCCAGCTCCTCGCCCTGATAGATATACGCCGACCCGGGCAGGGCCAGCGCGAGCAGTGCCGCGGCGCGGGCACGCCGGGTGCCCAGGTCGAGGTCGGTGGCGGGACGGTCATCGCGCCGTTTGGCCGCGAAGCTGAACGACGTGTCCGAGCGACCGTATCGCGTGACAACCCGCGTCACGTCATGGTTGGACAGCAGCCAGGTCGCCGGGGCGTCGACAGGCGCGTGGTAGGCCAGGGTGCTGTCGATCACCGCTCGCAGCCGGGCCGCATCCCAAGGGCAGCAAAGGAATTCTAGGTTGAATGCGGTGTGCAGCTCGTCGGGGCGCAGGTAGTTGGCGAAGCGCACCGGGTCGGGCATCCACACCTCGCCGACGAACGCCCGCCCCCCATAGGAGTCCCCGATCCGCCGCCACGACCGGTAGATCTCATGCACCTCATCACGGTCGATGTATGGATGCACATTGACCGCGTCGACATCTCGAAGCTGCGGGTCCTTGCACAGCAATCCGGCCGAGTCGATGCGGATTCCGTCGGCGCCGCGATCGAACCAGAACCTGAGCACGGACTCGAACTCGCCGCGCACCTCGGGATGGTCCCAGTTGAGATCCGGCTGGGACGGGTCGAACAGGTGCAGGTACCACTGGCCGTCCGCCACCTGCGTCCACGTGTTGCCTGGCGTGCCGCCGAACTCCGACACCCAGTTGTTGGCGGGTTCGTCCCGAAACCAGAAGCGGTCTCTGCCGGTACCCGTCAAAGCCTCCTGAAACCAAGGATGCTCGCTAGAGACATGATTGGGCACGACATCGACGATGATCCGCAGTCCCAGCCCGTGCGCCTCCGCGATCAACTGCTCGGCCTCTTCCAGCGTCCCGAATATCGGATCGATGTCCCGGTAGTCAGACACGTCGTAGCCGCCATCGGCCTGTGGTGACGCGTACCAGGGGTTGAACCAGATCGCGTCCACCCCCAGCTGTCTGAGGTAGGGCAGCCGCGCGCGCACCCCGGCAAGGTCGCCGATGCCGTCGGCGTTGCCGTCGGCGAAGCTGCGCGGGTACACCTGGTAAATCACGGCCGTGCGCCACCAGTCAGTAGTCATGTCAACCTTTCATGCTTCCGGCCGCGAGGCCGCTGAGGATGTGCCGCTGGAAAACGAGGAACACCACCACCATCGGGATGCTGGCGAACACCAGGCCGGCCAGAAGCTGGGTGAAGGGTGTGACCCCGCTCGTGGCGCCCATCCGGCTCAGGGCGACGCTGAGGTTTTGCACGCTTGGGTCCTGCAGCACGAGCAGCGGCCACAGGAAGTCTTTCCAGGCACCGACGAGCGCGAAGATGGAGGTCACGGCGAGCACGGGGCGGGACAGCGGAAGGACGATGCTCCAGAGCAAGCGGAACTTTCCGGCGCCGTCGATCGCGGCGGCGTCGAGGATGTCCACCGGGATCTGGTCGAAGAAGCGTTTAAGCACATAGATGTTGAAGGCGTTCGCCGCGGCTGGCAGCCACAAGGCCCACGGCGTATTGATCAGATTCCAGCCGAATATCGGCACATCACTGACCGTGAGATAGGCCGGCACAAGCAGCGCGGTCATCGGGAGCATGAGGCTGGCCAGCATCGCGCCCAGGATCACGCCGCCGAACACCGGCCGCAGCTTGGACAGCGCATAGGCGGCCGCCACGTCGATGATGATCTGGAAGAGCCACGAGCCCAGGGCGTAGAACGCGGTGTTGAGGAAGAAGTGCCCGATCTTGAGGTTGTTCCACGCCTTGGCGTAGGTCTCGGGGTGGAAGCTTTGCGGGATAAGGGTCGGCGTCGGCTGGATCACCTCCTGTGGATCCTTCAGCGCGCTCGTGATCATCCAGTAGAACGGGAAGACGAAGACGATGGCGAACACGGTGATCATCAGGATCAGCACGGTGAAGTAGGCCACCCGGTGCCGCTTGAGAAACATCGGCGAGATCAGAGTTCGTTCCATCGATCATTCCCTTTCCCGAGTGACGCGCAGATAAAGGGCGGTGAATATGCCGAGGATGACGAAGAGCAGCACGCTCATGGCCGCGGCCATACCGAAGTCGTGGTTGATGGTGAATGCGTAGCGGAAGATGAGCACCATCACCGTGATCGTGTCGGGGTTCGTCGTCCCGGTGAGCTGATAGGGCTCGATGAAGACCTGCATCGTGGCGACGATCTGCAGGAGCAGCAGCACGAGCAGGATGAAGCGCATGTGCGGGATGGTCACGTGCCGCAGCCGCTGCCAGACGCTCGCGCCCTCCAGCTCGGCCGCCTCGTAGAGCTCGCCGGGGATGTTCTGCAGCGCGGCCAGGTACATGATGAGCGCACCGCCCATGTTGGACCACGTGGCGATGAGCACGAGCGACAGCATCGCCGTCGAAGACGACTGGTGCCATTGGGATTCGGGCAGGTGCAGTCCACGTAGGACGGTATTGAACAGGCCGTTGCCGGGATCGTAGAAGTACTGCCAGAGGATGACCACGACGATTGGCGGGAGCATGAGCGGCAGGTAGACCGTGACCCGGAAGAACCCCTTGGCGTGGCGGACCTCGTTGATGAGCACGGCCAGAAAGAACGGCACCGCATAGCCCAGCAGCAGGGCGAGGCCGGTGAACTTCAGCGTGTTCTTCCAGGCCGTCCAGAAAAGTGGATCCTCGAAGATGGTCTGGTAGTTCTCCATCCCGACCCAGTAGGGGTCGGTCACGAAGTTCACCTGCTGGAAGCTGAGGATGATGCCGCGGATGAGCGGGTACCAGGAGAACAGCGCGAACACCGCGATCCCGGCCGCCATGAACCCGTAGGCCGTCAGGTTGTCCTTAACCTGTTGTACCCCAACCCGTTGCACGCCACACCCCACTCCTGGTTTGGGCCGCCGCCACTTGGTCGGCGGCGGCCCGAGAGACAGCTGGTTACTTCACGGTGGCTTACTTCACGGTGGCTTACTTCACGGTGGCAAGGAGGGTGTTGACCTGCTTCTCCGCGTCCGACAGCAGCGTGTCGATGTTGGCGTTCTTGTCGGTGAGCACCTTCGCCATCACGGTGTCGATGACGGCGTAGATCTCCTGCGCCTTGGGCGGCTCCACCTTCAGCGGCACCGGCTTGGCGACGAACAGCTTGTAGTTGTCGGCCGGGACGTTGCCGTACTTCTGGCGCGCCGCAAGGGTTTTCTCCTGCGCGGCGCCGCTTGACCACAGGTTCGGCTCGGGCAGGCCCACGACCTCCTTGGCGGCGGCCGCGTTCTTGTGCGAATCCTCGATGCGGTCCGGGTTGGTGAACTTGAAGGTCAGCCACTTCAGCCCGGCCCGGATCTTCTCCGGGGTCGCCTTGGCGTTGATCATGTAGCCGGCGCCGCCCGCCAGGGTCCCCTTGCCGCCCGGGATCGGCGCGATGCCGTACTCATTGATCTTCCCGTTGTAGGACGTGATCATCGGGTTGATGCTGTCGGGCGCGCCGACGTTCATGCCCAGCTTGCCGCTGGCCATCATCTGCACCAGGTCGACCCACTCCAGCAGCTGCTTCTGCCCCATGCTGTTGTCGACCCAGCGCATGTTGTACAGGTCCTGCAGCAGCGCCTTACCGGTGGCGTTGTTGAACGCCGCCTTCCAGGTGTCGCCCTCCTTGGCGGCGACCTCGCCGCCGCGGGAGAACATCTCGGCGGTGAAGTGCCAGCCACCGGTGTTGTTCTTGCTGTACTCGCCGTAGCCGACGACCCCGTTGCCAAGCGCCGTAAGCTTTTGCGCCGCGGTGCGGACCTCTTCCCACGTCGCCGGCGGCTTCTCCGGGTCCAGCCCGGCCTGCTTGAACAGTTCACGGTTGTAAACAAGACCGAGGGAATATTGCTCGGTGGGTACCCCGTAAACCTTGCCGTCCTGGCTGCTGAATATCTTCAGCAGTTCCGGCCGGAGCTGCGCGAAGGCGGGGAACTCCTTGGTGTAGGGGGACAGGTCGGCCGCCTGCCGCTTCGCGATGAGGTCGGCCGGCGTGGTGAACCAGACATGGAAGACGTCCTCAAGCTGGCCACCAGCGAGCTTCGCGGGGAAGGTCTGCGCGTCCATCGTGCCCTCACGGGCGTCAATCTTGATGTTCGGGTTGGCCGCCTCAAAAGCCTTGACGTCATCAAGGAAGGTCTTGCGCTTGGGCGCGTCGGTCTCCGGCGGCAGGCCGTTGATCGTGATCGTCACGGGCCCGTCGGAAGCCTTGGGCTCTTCCTTGCAGGCGGCGGCCGCCGTGGCAAGGCCGATCGTCAGCACGACACCGAGGGCCTTGCTGAAAGTCCTTCTGTGCATGGGATCGCCGATCCTCTCGATTTCAGGGACGTCACCTCGACGTTTCGAACGGGCGACGTTCCCGGAAGAGTAAAACCGGGGAGCGCAAGAAGTCTAGTGGTCGTTGCAAAAACTTAATGCATTGATGACGTAGATGCCCTGACAACCAGTTCTGGTTCGAAGAGAAGTTCGTCGGCCACGACCGGACTGCCCGCAATTTCGGCGATGAGCAGCTGCACGGCGGCCTGGCCCATCGCCTCGATCGGCTGACGGATCGTGGTCAACGGCGGATCAGTGCACGTCATCACCGCTGAATCGTCATAGCCGACGATCGACACGTCGCCGGGTACGTCCAGCCCCAGCCTCCGCACCCCGCGCACGGCACCCAGCGCCAGCACGTCGCTCGCGCAGATCAAACCGGTCGCCCCGCGCTCGATCAGCCTGGTCGCGGCCGCATGCCCGCCCTCCATCGAGAAGAACGTGTGCTCCACCAGATCGCCCTTGAACGCCAGCGCCTTGCGCCGCGAGGGCATGTGATCGCTCGGACCCAGCACGAGCCCGATCCGCTTGTGCCCCAGGGAGATCAGGTGCCCGTAGGCCTGGTCCACAGCGATCGCGTCATCGGCCGACACGCGCGGGAACGCTAGCCCGTCGATCGAGGCGTTGACCAGGATCGCCGGCAGGCCGCGCCGCAGCAGCCGGTGATAGTGGTCGTGGTCGGCGTCGGCCTGCGCGTAATTGCCGCCCGCGAAGATCACCCCGGAAACCTGCTGGTCCAGCAGCATGTCTACGTAGTCTGATTCGGCCACGCCGTCGGTGGTGCGGGTGCAAAGCACCGGCGTGAAGCCCTTCTTCGCCAGCGCACCCGCGACCACCTCGGCAAACGCCGGGAAGATCGGGTTTTGCAGCTCGGGGAGGACCAGGCCGACAAGCCGGGCCCGCTGCCCGCGAAGCTTCACCGGCCGCTCGTAACCGAGCACGTCCAGCGCCGTGAGCACGGCATTTCGCGTGGCGTCGGAGATGCCGGGCCGCCCGTTGAGCACCCGGCTCACGGTGGCCTCACTCACCCCGACGTACTTGGCGACCTCGGCAAGCCTTCGCGTTGTGCGTGGCGTCATGCGTGCAAGCGTAGAGCATGCTCATGCAAGCTGCTTGCACAGATTGACTCGTTTGCGGCGTGAAATGCCGGGCGATGACATCCTGACGATCTTTGAGCCACGAAGTGGTCAAGATCGGGCTTGGATGTCATCGCCTAGAGCGGCACTTCACGCCGCAAACAATTACGCCGTGAAATGCCGGGCTACGGCAGCCCGTTGACGATCTCGGCGATCGAGCGGCGCCGTCCGGTGAAGAAGGGCACCTCCTCGCGCACGTGCCGCCGCGCCCGGCTGGCTCGCAGGTCACGCATCAGGTCCACGATCCGGTGCAGCTCATCGGCCTCGAACGCGAGCATCCACTCGTAGTCGCCGAGGGCGAACGACGCCACGGTGTTGGCGCGCACGTCCGGGTAGCCGCGCGCCATGCGCCCGTGCTCGGCGAGCATGTCGCGCCGCTCCTCGTCGGGCAGCAGGTACCACTCGTAGGAGCGCACGAACGGATACACGCAGATGTAAGCACGCGCCGGCTCGCCCGCAAGGAACGCCGGGATGTGGCTCTTGTTGAACTCCGCCGGCCGGTGCAGGGCCGCCTGCGACCACACGGGTTTCAGCGTGCGGCCCAGGCTGGTGCGCCGGAACAGGGAGTAGGCGTCTTGCAAAGCATCCGCGGACGGCGAGTGCCACCAGATCATCAGGTCGGCGTCGGCCCGCAGCGCCGCGACGTCGTAAACCCCGCGGATCGTGACGTCCTTGCTGCTCAGCTGCGAGAACAGCGTCTCGGCCTCCTCGGCGGCGCTCTCGCGCGTGCCCTCGGGCAGTGGCTGGTCGGACCGGAACACCGACCACATGGTGTACCTGATCGTGTCGTTGAGTTCCCTGATCAGCGCGGCGTTGCTCATGCCATCCATCTTTGCAGAAGCAGGTCTGCGGCATCCCTGCCGGACCTGGCGCACGCCGGGATGCCGACGCCGTCGAATGCGGCGCCGGCCAGGGCGATCGGCCTGTCCCGCAACCGTTCGCGCGCTTCTTGTACATGATCGATATGATTCGGGGGGTACTGCGGGAGCCCGCCACCCCATCGATTGAGTTTCGCCGATTCCGGCGCCGGCATCCGGCCCACCACTTTGGACAGATCGTCGAGCGCGGTCTGCACGAGCACCTCGTCCGGCGCCTGGAGGGTGGCGGCATCGCCGGCGCGCCCGAGGCTCACCCGCACCACGCAACCACCGATGTGCTCCCACTTCTTTGAGAAGAACGTGGCGGCCTTGATGCTCAGGCCCTCGGACTCGGGCACGAGGAACCCCGACATGTCGGGAAGCTCGGCCAGGGCGGCATCGGGGAACTCGAACGTCGCGAGCGCCACGCTCGCATACTCCAGCCGGTCGAAGGGCAAGCAGGGCAGCAGCCGAGCCGCCTTCGGCCCCGGGATCGCCAGCACGGTCGGCGTTTGCGGCAGCTCGCGTACGAACTCGCGCAGGTGGACGCGGCCTTCCAGCTCCCTGGCGGCCGCCTCGATCAGCCGGCTCAGGCCACCGGCGACCGTGCCGAAAACGGGCCCGCCCGAGTGCGCCTTGCTCGCTTCGATGGCTCTTTTCACCGCCGTGCTCAGCGTGGGCTCTACGAGTAACCACCGGAAAAGGCCTGGCATGGTGGCGGCGATCGACAGCTCGTCGGCCCGGCCGGCATAGACCCCGCCCAGAAGCGGGTCGACCAGCTTGGTGACGATCTCGCCGCCGAACCGTTGCCGCACAAGCTCTCCGACCGCCACGTCAGCGTGGAGGACCGGACTCCCATTGTCCACATCAGACCCGCCAATGGTGGCGACCCCGGTCAGATCCGTTTGCGGGCCGGGGATCCCGAGCAGGGTGCCACCCGGCAGCTTCTTCAAGCCGCCGTTGACGAACAGCCCCGGCGGCAGGCCGGTCGGGTGCACGATCTCGCCGGCGAGCCCCAGCTCGTCGATCAGCTGCACCGCCGCGCTCGGGCCACCGGCCGGGTCGCGCATCAGGAACGCCTCGGCGCCCGCCTCCAGCCCGCCCTCGGTGTGAAGCTTGCCGCCGAGCCGATCCGAGCCCTCGAACAGATCGACCTCGATGCCCGCCCGGTGGAGCCGCAGCGCAGCCGCCAGGCCGGCGATCCCTCCGCCGACCACCGTTGCCCTGACCGCGCGCATGAGCAAAGACTAACCCTCAGTGCCTGGAGCGGAACACGCGCCGATACGACTGTGGCGAAACGCTCGTCGCCCGGCGGAAGTGCTGGCGGAAATTCTGCGGGGTGCCGAACCCCGTCCGGTGTGCGATCCACTCCACCGGCTCGTCGGTCGACTCCAGCAGCTCCTTTGCCAGGCGGATCCGCTCGGCGGTCAGCCAGCGCAGCGGGCTCATCCCGCTCACCTCGGCGAATCGCCGCACGAAGGTGCGCTGGCTCAGCAGCGCCCGCTCCGCGAGATCGGCGACGGTCAGTGGCCGGTCGAGGTGCTCGCGCGCCCAGTCGACGACGTGGCCCAGCCCACCGGAGTTTGTTGTGGCGATTGACGTTTGCACGTACTGCGCCTGGCCGCCGTCGCGGTGCGGTGGCACCACCATCCGGCGAGCCACCGTGTTGGCAACGGCGGCGCCGTGGTCCATCGCCACCATGTGCAGGCACAGGTCGATGCCGGCGCCCGTGCCCGCTGAGGTCAGGACGTCACCATCGTCAACGTAAAGCACGTCTGGATCCACCTTGACGGCCGGGAATCGACGCGCGAACTCGTCGACGTTCATCCAGTGCGTGGTGGCCGGGCGGCCGTCGAGCAGGCCCGCGGCGGCGAGGGCGTAAACCCCGTTGCAGATCGAGGCGATGCGCGCGCGGCGGGCGTGGGCCTGGCGAAGCGCTGCCAGAAGTGGCTCGGGCGGGTTCAAGCGGGTGGACGCGGGCACCGCAGACACGATGACGGTGTCGGCGTTGACGACATCGTCCAGTCCATACGGCGTGTCGACCCTGAGTCCGGCCGCCGTGCGCAGCTCGCCTGGCTGGGCGGCGCACAGGCGCAGCTCGTACCAGGGGTCGGCCAGATCCGTGCGCTGGACCCCGAAGACCTCGCACGCGACCGCCAGCTCGAAGATCGGCGCCCCATCGGTCACGACGACCGCGACAACGTGCTGCTTGCTTGACCCCATGGCAGAATCCTATCGCACAATGGCATTCCTGCCACTGGCCGTCACCGGGGCGCCGAGCCAAGCTCGGCAAGTGACCATCGCCGCGACGAAACCGACGACGCAGCCCGTGCCGAAACCGGGCGGCCTCTCGCTCCCGCAAGGCGTAGCGCTATACGTCGGAGCCGTCCTGGGCACGGGCGTCATAGCATTGCCCGCCCTGGCCGCCCGCGCGGCGGGCCCGGCGTCGCTGCTGGCCTGGCTCGGTCTGGTGCTCGCCTCCATCCCGCTGGCCGCCACCTTCGCCGCGCTCGGCGCGCGCCACCCGGACTCGGGCGGCGTCTCCACCTACGCCAGGCGAGCGTTCGGTCCACGGGCGGCGGCTCTTGTCGGCTGGTGGTTCTATTCGGCGGTACCCGCGGGAGCGCCCGCAGCGGCGATCTTCGCCGGTGGCTACGTGGAGGCGGCGTTCGGCGGTGGGAAGGCAACCGTCTATGCCACCGCGCTCGCCCTCTTCGCCGCCGTAGGCGTCACCAACTACTTCGGCATCCGCATCTCCGGGCGGGTGCAGCTGGCGCTGGCCGGAGTACTGGTGTTGCTGCTGGCGGTGACCGCCGTGGCCTCACTCCCCCACGCCGACCTGTCCAACCTGCGCCCGTTCGCCCCGCACGGCTGGCTCGCGGTGGGTTCCGCCGCAGCGCTCCTCGTCTGGAGCTTCGCCGGATGGGAGGCGGTCACCCACCTGGCCGCCGAGTTCCGCCGCCCGGCGCGCGATCTGCCCCGCGCGACCGGCCTCGCCATAGTCATCGTCGGCGGTCTATACCTGGCCATCGCCGCGGTGAGCATCCTCGTGCTCGGCGCGTCGGCGGGCGACACCGAGGCGCCGCTGGCGGAGCTGCTCGCCCTGAGCCTGGGCGGTCCGGCGAAAATCGTTGCCGCTCTTGTGGCGCTGCTGCTGACGTTCGGCGTGATGAACACCTACCACGCCGGCGCGGCGAAACTCGGTGCGGCGCTTGGCCGCGACGCCGCCCTGCCCGCATGGCTCGCCCAGGGGAGCGAGGCCGGCACCATCCCGCGGCGCAGCCTCGGCCTCACGCTCGCCCTCGGCCTGACCGGCCTTGCCATCGTCGCCGTCACCGGTGTCGGCACCGGCCCGCTTGTGCTCGCGACCACCGGCAGTTTCGTTGCGGTGTACGCGGTCGGGGTCGCCGCCGCCGTCCGGCTCCTGCCGCACCGCAGCAGCGGCTGGTGGACGGCGATTGTCGCCTTCGCCACCGTCCTGGTGCTGATGGCGACCACCGGCCCCTACCTGATCTGGCCCGTCGCGGTCGGCGCGCTCGCGCTCATCTACGTCCGCAGGCCAGGCGAGGGTTAGCGGCCCTATATAGTTATACAGCCCGATGTATGTATCAACAAGATTTCGTCAGGAGTCCAGATGAGACCGAGACGAACCATCGCCGTAATCGTCCTGCTGGCAGGGGTTTTCGTGGCCCCGGAGGCGGCCCGCGCCGATTACGTGCCCAAGACCCCTCCCCTGACCACGCCGTGGACCGGCCAGGTATCGCTCACCAACCCGCTACCGGAGTACCCTAGACCGCAGCTGACCAGGCCGGACTGGCAAAGCCTCAACGGGCAGTGGCAGTTCGCGGCGGCCGGTTCGATCACCAACCCGCCGGTCGGGCAGACGCTGCCCGAGACCGTGCTCGTCCCCTACCCGATCGAATCCGCGCTGTCAGGCATCATGCGCCACGAGACCAACATGTGGTACAGGCGCACCTTCACTGTCCCAAGTGGATGGTCGGGGCGCCGGGTGCAGCTCAACTTCGGCGCCGTCACGTGGCGCGCCTCGGTCTGGGTCAACGGTGTCCCGTTCGGCAGCCACAGCGGCGGGTACGACTCGTTCACCTTCGACATCACCAACGCCCTCAACGGCGGTCAGAACGAGCTTATCGTCGGCGTTTATTCGCCCGTCGACGCCGCCGGGGTACCCCTTGGAAAGCAAAGGCTGAATCCCGCAGGCATCTTCTACACCGCCGCCAGCGGGATCTGGCAGTCTGTCTGGCTGGAGCCGACGGCGCCGGTGCGCGTCACCCGGCTCGACACCACGCCCGACCTCCCCGCCGGGGTGCTGGACCTGGTCGTCCAGACCGCGGGCGGGACGGGCCAGACCGTGACGGCGGAGGTGTTGAGTGGGGGCCAGATCGTCGGCAGCGCAAGCGGTTCTCCCGGGCAGCACCTGCGCGTGCCGGTGCCGAACGCTCGCTTGTGGACACCCGAGGACCCGTTCCTCTATGACCTTCGGGTCAGGCTCAGCGGTGGCGACGCCGTCGGCGGCTACTTCGGCATGCGCTCGGTCGGCAAAGGCATGGTCGGCGGGGTGATGCGGCCCTTGCTGAACGGCAAGTTCGTCTACCAGATGGGCACCCTCGACCAGGGGTACTGGCCCGATGGCATCTACACCGCCCCGACTGACGAGGCGCTGCGCTTCGACCTCGAACGCCAGAAAGCGTTGGGGTTCAATATGGTTCGCAAGCACGTCAAGGTGGAGCCGGCGCGCTGGTTCTACTGGGCCGACCGCTTGGGTTTGCTGGTGTGGCAGGACATGCCGTCCATGTTCAGCAACGCGGCGGCCGACCGCGCCAACTTCGAGTCCGAGCTCAGGCGGGTCGTCGACCAGCTTCGCGGCTACACCAGCATCGTGATGTGGGTGCCGTTCAACGAGGGCTGGGGTGAGTTCGACCCGGCGCGCATCGCCGATCTGGTGCGCAGCTGGGACCCTAGCCGCCTGGTGAACAACAACTCCGGCTCCAACTGCTGCGGCTTCGACGGTGGCAACGGCGATATCATCGACGACCATATCTACGTCGGGCCAGGCACCCCCAACCTGCCCACCGCCACCCGCGCGGCCGTGCTGGGCGAGTACGGCGGCATCGGCCTGCGCGTGAGCGGGCACGAGTGGTCGCCGGGCAACGGGTTCGGCTACGAGCTGGTCGGCGACTCGGCCACGCTCACCCGGCGCTACGCCGACATCACGGGCGCCATAAGGGATCTGGTGTATCCGCGCGGCCTGTCCGCCTCGGTGTACACCGAGCCCACCGACGTCGAGAACGAGGTCAACGGCTTCTACACCTACGACCGCCGGGTGCTCAAAATGGACGGTGCACAGGTGCTGGCGGTCAACAACGCGGTGCGGGCGGCCGCCAGGGGCCTCTACCTTCCCATGAATCAGCTCGCGAGCCTGCGCGTGACGACAACCGGCTACACGAACCGCTACCTGAGCCACGGCGTCACGTCCATTGTGGACAGCGCAAGCGGCGACCTGCTGAAAAAGCAGTCCACCTTCTGGGTCCGGCCCGGCCTGGCCGACGCCGCCTGCGTGAGTTTCGAGTCGCGCAGCAACCCCGGCAGCTTCCTGCGCCACTCCGGTTACCGCGTGCGCCTGGACCCCAACGACGGCGGCGGCCTGTTCGCCCTCGATGCCACCTTCTGCGTGCGGGAAGGGCTCAGCGGGGCGGGGACCAGCCTGGAGTCGAAGAACTACCCCGGAAGGTACTTACGGCACATCAACGCCGAGGTGTACATCGCCAACGACAGCGGCACCTTCGCCTGGGACAACCCGGCCAGCTTCGCCGCCGACGCCACCTGGGCGGCGGCCCTGCCGTGGTGGCGCAGCGGTGCCGACCTGACCGTCGGTGCGGCGCAGTCCCTGCGCGTGGTCACGCCCGGCTACACCGACCGGTACCTGCGCCACTTCAACAGCCTCGGCTTCACCGAGGTGGTCAACGCCGGCAGCCCGGCATTGCTGAAGGCAGACGCCACGTTCTACGTCCGGCGCGGGTTGGCCGATCCGACGTGCTACTCCTTCGAGTCGCGCAACTTCCCCGGGCACTTCTTGCGGCACAGCAACTTCCGGGTGCGCAAGGATCCCAGTGACGGGTCGAGCCTCTTCCTGGCCGACGCCACGTTCTGTGCCCAGCCGGGGCGTTTCGGCTCCGGCAGTGTCACGCTGGCGAGCCTCAACGTCGGCGGTACCAACATCCGGCACTACGCGGCGGAGGTGTGGATCGCGAGCAACGGCGGCCCGCACATCTACGACGCCGAGGCCAGTTACGACGCCGACGTCAGCTGGCAGGTCAGCCCGCCCTGGGCGCCCTGAGCCGCTCGTCGAGGATCCTGGCGGCCCGATCGAGGGTCGCCAGGTCCTCTTTGGACACTCCCACCAGGAGCCGCTCGATCACGCGCACCCGCGCCGCCCGGCCCCGCAGCAGCAGCTCCTTGCCCTCCTCGGTCGCCTCGACCCGCACCACGCGCCGGTCCGAACCATCGCGCACCCGCGTGGCGAGCCCGGCCCGCTCAAGCGCGGTCACGAGTTTGGTGATGGCGGCCGGGGTCACCCGCTCCATCTCGGCGAGGCGGCCCATCGTCTGCGGCCCGGCGAACACGAGCACGGAAAGCAGGGACGCGCGCGGACCGTCAAGCCTCATGCCGGCATCGGCGGTGGCCGCGCGCCGCAGGAGGTGGATCGACGCGGAGTGCAGCCGATCGGCCGTCGTGCTCAGTTGACGAGCCAAAACCACTTCCTTTACCCTGGTAAATGATTTACCTGAGTTAAGTATAGGAGGGATCATGGCACTCGGGCCAGTGGGCCAGATCCACATCAGCGTCACCGATCTCGACCGCTCGGTCGGGTTCTACCGCGACGTGCTGGGCATCCCGTTGCTGTTCGTCGTGCCGGAGCAACCCATGGCGTTCTTCGCCAGTGGTGATGTCCGGCTTTATCTGGGGGTACCCGAGAGCGAGGAATTCAGGTCCAAAACAGTGATCTACTTCCACGTCGAGGACATCGACGCCGAGCAGGAACGGCTCGCCGCGCTCGGCGTGGCGTTCCGCGACAAGCCGCACGTCGTCCACCGGGACGCCTCGGGCGAGTTGTGGATGAGCGCCTTCAACGACCCCGACGGTCACCACCTCGTGCTCATGCAGCAGCGCTAGCAGCTGTCAGCAAACCATCGATGCGCTTACCCGCCGGGTGCGGCACAATGCCAGTCATGGCCGCCGAGTCGCCTCCTGGACGCCGCTCTTCGATGCGGCTGGCGCGCGTGCTGCTGATCTCCGGCCCAATATTGCTCATAGCCGGGTTGGCCTGGGTCGCCTTGTCGGCTTCGTACCAATACAGTCCGAAGCCCTCGCCGACGACAGTGCCGTCAGCGGTCCCGGTGATCCGCACGGTCCCGGAAACAGCCTTCGCCACTGTAAGTCCGGGCGGAACGACAATGCCCCCTCCTCCGTCACCGGCCGTGACGGTCGTATGGTCGGTCGTCGCCATCCCGACCACCGTTGCGGAGCCTTCGGCGGGCATGTCGACCGGCGACATAGCGGCTCTCATCACCGCCCTCAGCGGCCTGCTCGCCTCCGTCGCGGGCTTGATCACCGCCGTCGTGTCGCTCCGATCCGCCAGGAGATAGATCGCGGTCGCGGCCATCCAGTTGACTCCGGGCGGCGATGCCATACCGCTGCGGCTCTCAGAGCCCGTCACGGCAGCGCCGCGAGCTCCTCGTCGGCCTCCGCTGTCTCGGCCTCGGCCGGCGCGACCGCCGCCGGCCCCGACCACAGGACGGCTCCGATCGCGGCGCCCGTCCCCGCGGCCAGCAGCAGCGTGCCCAGCCAGAGCGTCGCGGGCCAGACGACGACGCCGGCGATCGCATAGGCCATCAACTGTCCACTCCAGACGATGAACGCCCCGGCGGCCATGATGGTGGGCAGCCCATAGCGCCAGCTCCGCCAGGGCAGCTGGTCCAGCAGGACCTCCACGATGATGGCCGCGACCGTCGCCCCGCTGACACCGGCCAGCAGCAGGTCCTTGGGCCAGCCCTCGGACATGGCATAGGTGATGGCCAAGCCGGTGAAGAGCACGAAGACGCTCAGCGTGCCGACCCTGTAACGCCCATCGCGCAGCTGCCACAGCACCGGGATGAGGAACAGCGCCGAGAAGATCATGAGGCCACCGATCCACATGATGACCGTGTCCTCGTTCTGTTCCGGGATGAAGTCGAGAGTCGGTGCGGCCCAACGGAACGGGGCGAGGTAGTTGAGGAAGAAGGCGGAGATGGCGACGACCGAGGTCAAGGAGATCAGTTCGGGAATGGTGGACATGGCCGACACCGCGCGTTGCGAGCGCCACGCCGTGGTCGCTATGAGCAGCACCCCGCTCAGCAGCACCAGGTGCGGCGGGCTGAGAAGGGCGTCGATGGTGGTCTCGATGCCGATCAGGGTGTGCCACAGCATGTCCGCCGCGCCGCCGACGGCGAAAATGGCGCCGCCGATCGCGCCCGCCTTGTAGCCGACCGGCAACCGGCCGAAGACGGCCTGCGGGCTGTCGCCGGGCCGGCGCACGGTCAGCAGCAGCAATCCGATCCAGATGCCGAAGGCGAGCAGGCCGGAATAGAAAATCGCGTGCCACGGGGTAAAGAAGCTCTCGATGCGGTCGGGCCGGTTGACATGGGCCCAACCGTCGATGTAAATGCCGATGACTATCCAAGCGCCGATCAGCGAGCTGATCAGGTCACGCGTCCAGGCAGAAATCGCCACGACCAACCCAACCAATCAGTAACTATTGCAGCCAGTTGCGCTCTCTGGCCCACCATCCTAGCTGCAAGCGCGAGTGCGCACCGGTCTCGGTCATCAACCGCTGCACCCTGCGGGCGATGGTGCGCCGGCTCATCCCGAGCCTCGCCCCCACCGCATCATCGGTCAACCCGGCGACCAGCAGCGACAGCACCGCCCTGTCCTGATCGTCGAGCGAACCGGCCGAGGGCGACCGGGAGCTGACCGGCGTGGCGCTGCTCCAGATCGCCTCGAAGAGGGCGTCGAGAGCGTCGAACAACCGGCCCGGCCGCACCATCAGGACACTCTGCTCCAGTTGCATCAACGCCGCCGTGCGGTCGGCGAGGGCGAGGTTGGCGGGTATCCCATGCGCCAACCGTGTCTGGGCAACCTCATGACCCCACGGCGCGGACGTGTCGCAGACAAGGCGGTAGGTCACCGTGCGCGGCCGGGGAACGGCGGGCGCCCAGCTGGGCGAGCGGGCGAGCACGCGCAGCTCGTGCTGGGCCTTCCCGATCGCGATCGTGGCGTCTGTCTGTCCTGGTAGGACGACGACCTCACCGGCGGGCGCGCGTGAGCGCATCTGGTCGGCCAGCCGCGTGGCGGTCTGGCGCACCATCTCCAGGTCGTGACGGCGCTGGCGGATGAGGTGCTCCACCCCGATCTCGATCGGGATGGCGATCACCTGCTCGTGCGGCGGGGGTGATAGTTGCGCCAGGCCGCGGGACCGCAGCCTGGCCACCGCCGCACGAGCGGTACGCCGACCCTGACCGGTGGCGGCCGCCAGGGCGGCGAGGGAGGAGGGACCTTGCCGAACCAGGTGTAGGTAGATCTGCTCGTCTGATCGGTCGATACCCAGTGCTTCAAACATCCAACCACCCCCGGACGATCAGATTGTAGTGGCGTGGCACATTCGTGTCACGTCACATATATGACAGCTTCAATATCTTTTGGTATCGATCCAGTATTGGCAGGGTCAGCGCATGACTCTCCGCTTCTCTCGCTCCCGTTGGGGCAGCGTCCTGATTGGAGTTTTGGCGGTAACCCTCGCCGCCAACCCCACTTGGGCCGGTACGTCCAACACCATGAGCGACAAGGTCTCGGCCGCGGTCCGCGCGGCGGCCGAGCAGAGTGACAAAATCACGTTCTGGGTCGTCTTCGAGGCCAAAGCGAGCCTTGCCACAGCCAGCGCCATGACCAACAAGGCCGCCAAAGGCGCCGAGGTCCGCCGGGCCAAGCTCGAGACCGCGACCGCCTCTCAGGCCAACGTGCGCAAGCTGCTCGACAGCGCGGGCGCAGACTACCAGACCTTCTGGATTTCCAACCGCATCAAGGTGACCGGCCAGTCGAAGCTGCTCGATGTCATCGCCGCCCAACCCGAGGTCGCCTCGATCGAAGAGCTGCGGACGCACAAGATCCCGGATCCGATCGTCGAGCCGAACGCCGCACCGCTCGTCGACGCCGTCGAGTGGGGAGTCGACCGTATTGGCGCACCTCAGGTGTGGAGCCAGTTCGGTACGCGGGGCGAGGGCATTGTCGTCGCTAACATCGACACCGGCACGCAGTTCGACCACCCGGCGCTGGCGATGAAGTATCGCGGGCGCGACGCCAACGGCGGGATCGACCACAACTACAACTGGTTCGACCCCTCGCACGTCTGCCCCAACCCGGCTCCGTGCGACAACAACAACCACGGCACGCACACCATGGGCACCATGGTGGGCGATGACGGCGGCAGCAACCAGATCGGTGTCGCGCCGGGCGCGAAGTTCATCGCGGCCAAGGGTTGCGAGAGCAGCAACTGCTCCGACGCGGCGCTGCTCGCCTCGGGCGAGTGGGTCGTCGCCCCGACCGATCTGAATGGACAGAACCCGCGCCCCGACCTGGCCCCGGACATCGTCAACAACTCCTGGGGCGGCCCGGGTTACGACCCGTTCTACGAGGACATCGTGCAGTCGTGGCTGGCCGCGGGCATCTTCCCGGCCTTCTCCAACGGCAACAGCGGGCCGGCGTGCAACACGTCCGGCTCCCCCGGGCAGTACAACGAGTCCTACTCTTCGGGCGCGTTCGACATCAACAACGCCATCGCGAGCTTCTCCAGCCGGGGTTCCGGCGAGGGTGGAGAGATCAAGCCCAACCTGGCGGCGCCCGGTGTCAACGTGCGCTCCTCCATCGCCGGCGGCGGTTACGCCAGCTTCAACGGCACGTCCATGGCGTCACCGCACACCGCCGGCGCCGTCGCCCTGATCTGGTCGGCGTCCCCGGCAACGAAGAACGACATCCCGGCGACGCGGGCGCTGCTCGACACGACAGCGATCGATGTCGATGCCACTACCTGTGGCGGCACACCGGCCGACAACAACGTCTTCGGTGAGGGCCGCCTCAACGCGTTCGCCGCGGTGAGCAACGCGCCGCGCGGGCCGGTCGGTGCGCTCACGGGCACCATCACCAGCGGCGGGGCGCCCCTGGCGGGCGCGACGGTCGTCGCCGACGGCCCGATCGACCGCACCACCACCAGCGCCGCGGACGGGACCTACTCCTTCCCGGTGCTGAGCACGGGCGACTATGTGGTCACCGCCAGCAAGTACGGGTACCTGCCCGCGAGCGGCAACGCCACGGTCACCGAGGGCGCGACGTCCACATTGGACCTCTCGCTCACCCAGGCGCCGAGCGCCACGCTGAGCGGCACGGTCACCGCCGGTGGCTCGCCGGTCGCCGGGGCGCGGGTGAGCCTGGCCGGCACGCCGCTGAGCACGGTCACCGACGCGGCCGGGGCCTACAGCCTCACCGCGCCACAGGGCCAGTACCAGATGACCGTCGCCTCGCCACTGCGGTGCTTCGCCGCGGTGACGCAGACGGTCACGCTCACCGAGAACACCACGCTCAACGTCGAGCTGCCGGTGCGCACCGACTCGTTCGGCTACGCGTGCGACAGCGCGACAGGCTCCTACCCCACGGTGTCCAATTTGCTCGCCCTGACCGGTGACGACGTGCAGACCAGCATCACCCTGCCGTTCCCGGTCCCGTTCTACGGCACCAACTACACCACCGCGTCGGTGACGACCAACGGCAGCATCGCGTTTGCCGCGGCCTCGGCGACGCAGACGAACGTGGCCATCCCGGCGACGAGCGCACCCAACGGCGCGCTCTACCCGCTGTGGGACGACTGGTTCGTCGACGCCCCGGCCGGCATCTACACCGGTGTCATCGGCACGGTGCCGCACCGCCGGTTCGTCGTCGAGTGGCGCAACGTGCGCAGCTTCTTCGACGCGGCGCAGCGGCTCTCGTTCGTCGCGGAGATCGGTGAGGACGGCAGCGTCACCTACCGGTACAAGGACGTGGCGGGAAGCAGCTACGAGGCCGGCGTCAGCTCCACCATCGGCGTGGAGAACGCGACCGGCACCGTGGCGTTCCAGTACTCGTTCAACGAGGCAGTGCTGACCGACGGCACCGCGATCGCCTTCCGCACCACCAAGCACGGCGTGGTACGCGGCAAGGTGACCGACGCCAACGACGGCCTGGCCGTCGCGGGCGCGTCCGTCAGCTTCGGCTCGGCGGGCTCGGCGACCAGCGGAGCCGACGGCTCCTACCTGGTGCAGATCCCGGCCGGCGACATCACCGCCACGATCTCGAAGGCAAACTACGAGACCAAGACGGTGAACGCCGCCCTCGAACCGGCATCGGTCGAGACGATCGACGCCAGCCTGCGCACGGCGAAGGTCACCACCTCGCCGACGGAACTGACGATCGTGGCTCCGGCCAACCAGAGCAGGACCCGTGTGGTGACCGTCACCAACTCGGGCGGCCTGGGCACGCCGGTCGCGGTCGAGGAGGTCGACGGGGACGTGACCTGGCTCGGCGGATCGCTTGCCGCCAACAGTCTGGCTCCGGGGGCCTCGACCAAGCTCACGGTCACCGTGGACACGACCGGTCTCGTGCCGGGAACGATCTACCAAGCCGCGCTGAAGATCACGTCGCAGAGCGGCCGCCAACCGGAGCTGCTGTTCCCGGTGAAGCTGGTCGTACCCGCTTTCCAGCAGGCCATCGACGCGGGTGCCAACGGCAGCCACGTCGACCCGCTGGGCGACACCTGGACGCAGGACGTCAAGTTCGTCGCGGGTGAGGGCTGCGGCTGGCTCGGCACGAGCAGCGTGCTGGCCACCAACAGGGCGATCGCCGGCACCGACGACCCGGCCCGGTTCGCCAACGGGCGGCAGGGCATGTACGAGTACCGGTGTGACGGCCTGGCCAACGGCGCATACGCCGTCGAGCTTGACTTCGCCGAGATCGCTGGGCTCAAGCCCAACAAGCGAATCTTCGATGTGATGCTCGAAGGCACCGAGGTGATCCCCAACCTCGACATCGCCCTCGAGGCCGGCGGCGCCTTCACGGCGCTGAACCGCACCTTCGTGGTCACCGTGACCGACGGGGTGCTCAACATCAGGTTCATCGCGCACAGCGGCTTCAACAGGCCGCTGGTCAACGCGCTGCGGGTCACCCACAGGCCCGATCTCGCATCCTGAGTAGTCGATAAGAGGCGGTCCCCTTCCTCAGGAGGGGACCGCCTCCCATAATTGGGGTCATGGGCGAGCGGTTCACCGACGAGGAGCTGGCGTTCCTGCGGCATGCGCGCTTCGGCGAACTACCCGAGCGGGTGCGGCCCGACGACTATGTCGAGCTGACGGAGACCCAGACCGCCACCGAGGTCCCGGCTCCCATCGAGACGTTCAATTACGCACTAGGCCAGGCGGGTTGACAGGTCGAAGACCGTGTCGAGCCTGCGCGGCGCGGGCACACCGGCCCGATCTTGCGGATCGATGAGGAACGACTTAATGCCGACCCCCTCCGGACCGACGAAATCGGCCGTATGCGTGTCACCGACGAACACGGCCTGATTCGCTTGCGCGCCAAGGGCCTCCAGGGCGGTCGCATAGATCGCCGGATGCGGCTTGCGCCACCCCACCTCGACGGAGAGGATCACCGCATCGAATCGATGCCTCAACCCCAATGCTTCAAGATGAGTGGGTACCAAATCAGCCTCGTGGACATTGGAGACGATCGCCAATCGATATTCCTGGGCCAGCCCCTCCAGCCACTCGGCGATCCCTTCCAGCGGGGTCACGCCCGCGTTCCACTCATCGATGTAAACGTCCATCAGGGCACGGGTCTGCGCCGGGTCGGGTTCGCTGCCCAGCAGCGACCGCAGGAGGACCGCGCCGACATCAACCATGGAGAACTCACGATGGTCGGCGAGGCTGCGCTCCTCTAACGGATACCACGCCTGCTCCCAGGCCGCCGTCAGCTCATCGGCGCTCAGCGTCAAGCCCAGCTCCTGCAGCGTCGCACGGGTGCGCGGATACTCCGTGTCGCACCGGTCCGGCGAGTACTGCACCAGGGTGCCGAAGAAGTCGAAGAGCAGGTGGGTAGTCATGTCCCAATCCCTAAACCCGCAACGGTTTGCGCGCCCGGCACCGCGGCCAGCACCTGGCCCGGCACGATCAGCTTGCCGCGGCGGCGGCCGCTGCCGATGATGACGTGCGGCAGGTCGACGATGGCGGCGTCGACGAGGATGGGCCACGAGGCGGGCAGCCCGATCGGGGTGATGCCGCCATACTCCATGCCGGTCTCGGCGACCGCGGTCTCGGTCGGGGCGAACGACGCCTTCCGCGCCTCCAAGTGCTTGCGCACCAAGCCGTTTACGTCGGCGCGCGTGGTCGCGAGCACGACACACGCGGCGAAGGTCACGGTCTGGGCACGCTTTCCGGCCACCACTACGCAGTTGGCCGAGGCGTCGAGCGGCACGTCATATGCCTGGCAGAAGTTGGCGGTGTCGGCGAGGTCGGGGTCGGTGTCGACCACCAGCACCTGATCCGCCCCGGCCAACCCCACCAGGCCCTTGGACACCGCCTCACCGACAAGATCCGGCCGGTCGACGGCCCGCCACGCCTGCTCAAAGTTACCTATGGGACTTCTCAGCACAGTCCCGATGTTAATCGTCCCTGCCGGCGCCGGTCTGATTGGATGTCGGCAAAGGCGGATACAGAAAGGCTGTGATGAACCGTCAAAAGAGCCGCCTGCGCCGTTCGGCTCCACTGATCCTGGTCCTCGCCATGCTGGCGTGGATCATCACCATCGTCGTGATGATTATCGTGAACCCGGTGGCGGGCACAGGTAACCCGATGGACTGAAACCCGATGGATTGAGCGGGAGGTCGCAATGGTAGACCGGGACACCGGCGTTGAGCGGCCCGGCGAGCGCTGGCCACGATCGTGGTCGCAGCCGTGGCGGAAAGTGGCGGCGATGGTGACCGGCGATGAGCCGGACGGATCCCCCGACCGATCGGATGAGCGCCCGGCCTCGAGAGCGGCGCGCGTCGTCGACTGCGCCGTCTATGTGGACGGCGTGCGCACCCCCGGCCGGCCGCATTATGCCGACGCCTACGCGCACGCGTCCTCGACGCCGAGTTCGTTTGTGTGGCTGGGCCTGCACGAGCCGACCGCCGCTTTGATGAACGACGTCGCAGGCGTCTTCGGCCTTGACCCGCTTGCGGTGGAGGACGCCGTCACGGCCGACGTCAGGCCGAAAATCGCCCGGTACGGCGAAACGACCTTCTTCGTGCTGCGCACCACCCGCTACGTGGAACACCCTGAACTCACCGAGACGTCGGAGGTGATCGAGACCGGCCTAATCATGATCTTCGTTGGGGAAGGGTTCGCCATCACCGTGCGCCACGGCGCGGTCGGCGCGCTGGCCCCGGTCCGCGCCGAACTGGAGAAGGAACCGCAGCGCCTCGCCCTGGGACCGTGGGCGGTCGCGCACGCCATCTGCGACCGCATCGTCGACGCCTATCTGGAAGTATCCACCGCGATCGAGGTCGACCTGGACGCGCTGGAGGAACGGGTCTTCGCCACCCACGGCCACGGCAGCATCGCGCAGATCTATCAGCTCAAGCGGGAGCTGATGGAGTTCAAACGCGCCGTGGCGCCCCTGCAGCGGCCGATGGCCGCTCTGATCGAGGAAAAAACGTTGCTGTCCAAGGAGATCCGCCGCTACTTCCGCGACGTCAGCGACCATCTGCTGCGCGTGGTGGAGCGTATCGCCAGCTACGATGATCTGCTCAACTCGATCCTGCAGGCCCGCCTGGCGCAGGTCACCGTGGACCAGAACAATGACATGCGTAAGATCGCCGCATGGGCGGCCATGGCCGCGGTCCAAACGGCGATCGCCGGGGTCTATGGCATGAACTTCATCTACATGCCCGAGTTGCAGATGCGCTTCGGCTACCCGGCCGTGCTGACGCTCATGCTCGGCTCGGCGATCGTGCTGTACCGCATGTTCCGCCACTCCGGCTGGCTATGACAGGGACCGGCTTCAAAGGGAATGGACCAGTTCGACGACGCGCGTCAGCACCTGGGGGTCGGTCTCGGGCATGACCCCGTGGCCCAGGTTGAAGATGTGTCCGGGCGCGGCCTTGCCCTCGGCGACGATCCGGCGCACCTCACGTTCGATCACCTCCCACGGGGCGAACAGCACGCACGGGTCGAGGTTGCCCTGCACCGGGCGCCCGCCCACCAGAGCCGCGGCGGCGTCAAGCGGCGTGCGCCAGTCGACGCCGACGACGTCGGGCCCGGCGTCGCCCATCGCGGTGAGCAGCTGGGCGGTGCCCACCCCGAAGTGGATCGAGGGCACGCCCTCGATGCTTTCGGAGCGGCCGGCGCGCAGCGACGGAGCTGCGACCAGAGACTCGGAGCGGCCGGCGCGCAGCGACGGAGCTGCGACCAAAGACTCGAAGATGCGCTTGGAGTGCGGCAGTACATAGGTGCGGTAGTCCGCTTCGGACAGTGCCCCGGCCCACGAGTCGAACAGCTGCACCGCCGACACGCCGGCCCGGATCTGCACGCCGAGGAAGGTCGAGGTGATACCGGCGAGCCGCTCGCACAGCGCATGCCACGTCGCGGGCTGGCCATACATCAAAGCCTTGGTCTTCTCGTGGTGCCGCGACGGGCCGCCCTCGATGAGGTAACTCGCCAGGGTGAACGGGGCGCCGGCGAAACCGATCAGCGGCGTTGCGCCCAACTCCTTGACCAGCAAGCGCACCGCCTCGTCCACATAGGACACCTGTTCGGGCGCGAGCGGCGGCACCGCCGCCACGCCGGAAAGGTCGCGGATCGGTGAGGCCACGACCGGCCCGGTGCCGGCGACGATGTCGACCCCGACACCCGCCGCCACCAGCGGGACGACGATGTCGCTGAACAGGATCGCCGCATCGACGCCGTGCCGACGCACCGGCTGCAATGTGATCTCGCAGACCAGTTCGGGTCGGCGGCACGACTCGAGCATGGGTATGCCCGCCCGGATCCGCCGGTACTCCGGCAGCGACCTGCCCGCCTGCCGCATGAACCACACCGGCGTCCGCTCGACCGGCTCGCCCCGGCACGCCTTAATAAAATCGCTCATCAACACCCAATTTAACCCCAAGGGATTCGCAGGTCGCGCGCTGCTTGGCACGCGCAAAAATAGCAGTGTCGCTTGCGCGCGAAATATTTCAGCGCGGCGTCCCGCAGTGTGCGGGAGTTCCGACCTAGGGTGACGTGTATGGCGCTCACGACCGTACTCCCTGAGACGTTCACCCGCGCCGTCAGCGCGTTCAAGCAGGTGGAGGCGAGAGAAGAGATCCTGCTGGAAGAGGTGCGCCCCCCGGAGAAGCTGGCGACCTACTCTTACGCGCTGGGGGCGACGGTGTTGCGCCGCGGCGAGGAGGTGGCCACCGGCCGGTTCGTGCTGCTGCACGAGCCCGGCGGGCACGAGGCGTGGGAGGGCACGACCCGCCTTGTCTGCTATGTCACCGCGGAGGTGGAGCCGGACATGGCCAGTGATCCGTTGCTGTCTCAGGTGTCCTGGGGTTGGCTGATCGACGCCCTGGACGGGCAAACCGAGGGATATCGGGCGATAGGCGGCACGGTCACGCTCACGACCTCCAGCCGTTTCGGCGGTTTGTCCGGTCCCACCACGACGGATCTGGAGATCCGTGCGTCGTGGACTCCGCTGCGGGTACCCCCGGAAAAGCATTTGGAAGCGTGGTGTTGCCTGCTCGCCTCCGCCGCGGGGCTGCCACCGGTTGGTGTCGCTGCGCTGCCCCTTCGGCGGTGGTGAGCATCGCCGGACCGCCCCGTCGTGATTTGTCGCTTCCGGCCGCGCTTTGCGATGACCATGGGGTTAAGTTGTGTTTCATGACAGGGATCACGCTCACCTCCCCCGAGGGAGGCATCCCCGCGCCCGTCGACACACCGGCACGTCTGGCGGAGGTGGTGGCGCAGTTCGCCGCGGGCACCGGGCCGGTGGCAGTCGACGCGGAGCGTGCGTCCGGTTTTCGCTACAGCCAGCGGGCATACCTGGTACAGCTGCGCCGTGAGGGCGCCGGCATTGCTCTGATCGACCCGGTCCCGCTGGGCGACCTCTCGTCGCTCAATAGCGCGCTCGCCGACGTGGAGTGGGTGCTGCACGCGGCGAGCCAGGACCTGCCGTGCCTTGCCGAACTGGGAATGCGTCCGCGAATGCTGTTCGACACCGAGCTTGCGGCCCGGCTCGCCGGGATGGAGCGCGTGGGCCTGGCCGCGCTCACCGAGCAGCTGCTGGGTTTCTTCCTGGAGAAGCACCACTCGGCGGCGGACTGGTCGACGCGGCCGCTGCCCAAGGAGTGGCTCAACTACGCGGCGCTGGATGTGGAGCTGCTCGTGCGGCTGCGCGACGTGCTCGCCGAAGAGCTTGCGCGCCAAGGCAAAACCGAGTGGGCGGCGCAGGAGTTCGCGGCGCTCGCGGCGTACGGCGCCCGGACCGGCAGGCCGCGCGCGGATCCGTGGCGGCGGACCTCGGGTATGCACCGGGTGCGCGGCCCGCGTGCCCAGGCGCGGGTGCGCGCTCTGTGGTATGCGCGGGACGCGATCGCGGCGCGGCGTGACAGCGCACCCGGACGGGTGCTCGCCGACGCGGCCCTGGTCGCGGCGGCCGAGATGGACCCCAAGACCGAACGGGAGTTGTTGCTGCTGCCCGGGTTCGGCGGGCGGTCGGTGCGCCGGCTGGCGGGTGTGTGGATCCAGGCCCTCAATGAGGCGCGGTCCCTGCCCGATGAGGCCCTTCCGGTACCGCAGCAATACGAGGGGCCACCGCCACCGCATCGCTGGGCGGACAAGGATCCGGCCGCGGCCGAACGGCTCGCGCGCTGCCGCGAGGTGGTCACCAAGATCGCCGAGGCGAACACGCTGCCGCCGGAGAACCTGATCACGCCGGAGTACATCCGCCGCCTGGCGTGGGAGCCGCCGGCCGAGGTCTCCGCCGAGACGGTCCGGGCGGCGCTTGAGCGCTATGGTGCCAGGCGGTGGCAGAGCGAGCTTCTCGCGGATGAGCTGGCGGAGGCTGTGAGCCCGACCACAGCTTGACGCGGGTAGGTTACTCACGAGTAGCATCGGGCCTATGCCTACCCGCCAGATCCGGAACGTGGCTTTCGTCGACGGTGTGCGCACGCCGTTCGGCAAGGCCAACGGCGGCCTCTACAAGGACACGCGCGCCGACGACATGGTCGTGCGCTGCATCCGTGAGCTGCTGCGCCGCAACCCACAACTGCCGCCCTCGCGCATTGACGAGGTAGCCATCGCCGCCACCACGCAGATCGGCGATCAGGGCCTCACGATCGGCCGCACCGCCGCCTTGCTGGCCGGGCTGCCCAACACGGTGCCCGGCTACGCCATCGACCGCATGTGCGCGGGCGCCATGACCGCCGTGACGACGGTCTCCGCGAGCATCGCGATCGGCGCCTATGACGTGGCGATCGCCGGCGGCGTCGAGCACATGGGCCGCCACCCGATGGGCGAGGGCGTCGACCCCAACCCGCGCTTCCTCGCCGAGAGGCTCGTCGACCCGTCGGCTTTGGTCATGGGCTCGACAGCGGAGAACCTGCACGACCGCCTGCCGCACATCACCAAGTCGCGTGCCGACGCCTTCGGTCTCGCGTCGCAGGAACGCTATGCGGAGGCCGTGAAAAACGGCAAGATCCAGCCGGATCTGGTGACCGTCGGGACGTTCTCGAAGGACGACGGCTGGGGGCTTGCCTCCGACGACGAGGCGCCGCGCGCGACGAGCATGGAGAAACTCGCCTCGCTCAAGACCCCGTTCCGCCCGCATGGTCGGGTCACCGCCGGCAACGCCGCGGGGCTCAACGACGGCGCGACCGGGTGCGTGCTGGCCGCCGAGGAGGTGGCCGAGGAGCTGGGCCTGCCGGTGGCGATGCGTCTTGTCTCCTATGGCTTCGCCGGGGTCGAACCCGAGGTGATGGGCGTGGGGCCGATCCCGTCCACGGAGAAGGCGCTGCGCCTGGCCGGACTGTCCATCTCGGACATCGGCCTGTTCGAGCTGAACGAGGCGTTCGCCGTGCAGGTGCTCGCGTTTCTCGACCACTTCGGCATCGCCGACGACGATCCGCGCGTCAACCCGTGGGGCGGCGCGATCGCGGTCGGCCACCCGCTCGCCTCGTCTGGCGTGCGCCTGATGACCCAGCTCGCCAGGCTTTTTGCGGAGAGGCCCGACGTGCGTTACGGCACCACCGCCATGTGCATCGGCATCGGCATGGGCGGCACTGTTATCTGGGAGAACCCGCATTGGGAGGGGTCATGACGGAGCTTGTGACGCAATCACACCTGAAGCTCGTGCGGGTGCCGGGGCTTTCCAAGCCGGCGGCGCTCATCACCCTCGACAACGGGTTCGACCACACCAAGCCCAACACCTTTGGGCCGCAAGGACTTTCGGCCCTCTCACGGGCCGTCGACGAGGCGGCGGCGGCGGACCCGGCCTTCATCGCCGTCACCGGCAAGCCCTACATCTTTGCCGTCGGATTCGACCTGACGACCTTCGCCGAGACGCCCACCCCCGACGAGGTCCGGTCGATCGGGCGCCTGGGGCATGGCACCTTCGCCAAGCTGCGGGAGAGCTCCATCCCCACCTTCGCGTTCGTCAACGGCGCCGCGATGGGCGGCGGTCTCGAGCTCGCCCTGCACTGCCAGTACAGGACGCTTTCGGCCGGGGCGGCGGCGCTGGCCCTGCCCGAGGTGCTGCTTGGCTTGGTTCCAGGATGGGGGGGTACCCAGCTACTGCCCAACCTCGTCGGGATCCTGCCCGCCATCCAGGTGATCGTCCAGAACCCGTTGACACAGAACAAGATGCTCAAGCCCAAGCAGGCGTTCGAGATGGGCATCGCGGACGTGCTGCTGGAGCCGGCGGACTTCGTCGAGCGGTCGCTGCAGTGGGCCGCGTCGGTAGTCAACGGGGCGGTGACCGTCTCCCGCCCCGAGGTCGATCGGTCGGAGATGTGGGACGCCATTCTCGGTTTCGCTCGCGGGGAACTCGACAAGCGGGTGCACGGCGCGATCCCCTCGGCCAACAAGGCCCTGGAGCTGCTGGCGATGGCCAAGAACGGCACCGACTTCGAGGCCGAGATCGAGGCGCTTGCCGAGCTGGCGGTCTCTAACGAGGCGCGCAACGGTCTTTACGCCTTCGATCTCGTGCAGCGCCGGGCCAAAAAGCCTGCCGGCGCCCCGTCACCGGCGCTCGCGATCGACGTCACAAAGGTGGGCGTTGTCGGCGCGGGCTTGATGGCCGCCCAGATCGGCCTGCTGTTCCTGCGCAAGCTCGAGGTGCCGGTCGTGCTGACCGACCTCGACCAGGAGCGGGTCGACAAGGGACTGTCGTATGTACACAGTGAGATTGACAAGCTGGTGTCGAAGAAGAGGCTCTCCGCGGGGAAGGCGGCCAAGCTTCGCGGGCTCGTCAGCGGCTCGGTTTCCAAGGCCGACTTCGCCGACGCCGAGCTGGTGATCGAGGCGGTCTTCGAGGAGATGGCGGTCAAGAAGCGGGTGTGGGCCGAGGTCGAGGAGATCGTCAGCGACTCCTGCATCCTCGCCACCAACACGTCATCGCTGTCGGTGACCGAGATGGCGGCCGACCTGAAGAACCCCGCCCGCGTCGTGGGACTCCACTTCTTCAACCCCGTGGCGGTCATGCCGCTGCTGGAGATCGTCCGGGGCGAGCGCACCGACGACGTTGCGCTCGCCACGGCATTCGCCGTCGGCAAGAAGCTCGGCAAGAGTTGCGTGCTGGTAAAGGACGCCCCGGCGTTCGTGGCCAACCGGGTCTTCGCCCGCTTCCTCGGCTCCATCTGGTCCGCGATCGACGAGGGCACCCCGTTTGACGCGGCCGACCGCTCGCTCGACGCCCTCGGCCTGCCGATGCGCCCCGCCGAATTCCTGTCCCTGGTGGGCGCGCCCGTCGCGGCGCACGTCGGCGCCATCATGCACGATGCCTACCCCGATCGCTTCCCGTTGAGCCCCAACATGGAGATCATCGCCAAGTCGGGGCTGCCGATCGTGGTCGACGACGCCCCCAACCCGGAGCTGGTTTCCCAGCTGCGGATCGGCGACTCGCCGCTGACCGAGGAGCAGGTGCGTGAACGGGCGCTCAAGGCCCTCGCCGACGAGATCAGCATCATGCTCGACGAGGGTGTCGTCGCCGACGCGGCCGACATCGACCTCTGCATGATCGTGGGGGGCGGCTGGCCGTTCCACCTCGGCGGCATCACGCCGTACCTGAAGCAGCACGGGTACCTGTAGTTTCCTGGACGGGCGCGGCGCCGTGTCACGAACGCGGTGGTCGCGTCCGTCCACCCTTACATGAACATCGCACTCTGGATAGGCCAGATCCTGCTGGCGATAATCTTCGCCGGTTCGGGCTCGTTCAAAATCTCGCAAAGCAAGGAGCGGCTGATCGAACTCGGCCAGACCGGGGTCGTCTTCTTCCCGCTCCCCGCCATCCGCCTGATCGCCGCGCTTGAGCTGGTCGGCGCGATCGGCATCATCGTGCCCTGGGCCACCGGCATCGCGCCGATCCTGACACCCCTTGCCGCCGTTGGCTTCGCACTGCTGATGGTCGGCGCCGCCATCTCCCACAGCCTGCTGCGCGAGCCGCGTAACGTGGCGACCAACGCGGCGATCTTCGCCTTGGCGGTCTTCGTGGCCTACGGCCGCTTCGCCAATCTGTCGGGATAGCCGATGGTCGCTTCCCCCGTGAGCCCCTCGCCGCCGGCTCCATCCTGTGGGCAGTAGGCATCTTGGCGCTGCTGTTCGCCCGGCGGCGCCGCCGCACCATCAGGTAGATTTCGGCCGGTGGAGACCGGTGGGGTACCCGATCGGGTGCGCCGGGCGGTGGAGGCGCTCTCCATCCGCCCGGCGGACCGCGTACTCGAGGTGGGGTGCGGCAACGGCGGGGCGGTGTCGCTCATCTGCGAGCGGCTCAGAAGCGGGCGGATTCTCGCCATCGACCGCTCCACCCCGATGATCGCGCTTGCCAAGCAGCGCAACGAGAAGCACATCGCCTCGGGCAAGGCCAGCTTCCGCGCCATCGACCTCATCGCCCTACCCGCCGCCGAGACGTTCGACAAGATATTCGCGGTGAACGTCAACACCTTCTGGCGCCGGCCGGTGTCGCGCGAGCTGGCGCTGCTGAAAAAGTTGCTGCGCCCCAAAGGTTCGCTCTATCTCTTCTTCGAGTCGCCCGCGCCCCACGCCCACGACCTCGCCGCCAGGGTGATGAAATCGTTGGAGCCCAACGGTTGGAGCGCAGAATCCACCCACCTCGACGGCAAGGTCATGCTGGTCACCGCCCAGCCCGCCTAGCCGTCATCCACAACCGCACCTGTCCACAAGCCGCCATGATCGAGTGTTGGGCGCCGGTGCATTCCGCGGACGCCAGCGCCACGATCGCGCTGTCCCGCCATGCGCAACCGATGGTTGCGCAACCGCGGATTGCGCGCTAGCGTGATGTGCAACCAAACGTTGCACATCGGAGAGAGTGTGGAGAGAGTGAAGAGTATGGAGTACGGCAGCATCGAACGCGAGATCCACGTCGACGCCTCGCCCGAGGTGGTCTTTGAGGTCGTCAGCCGCCCTGAGCACATCTCGCAATGGTGGACCGACGACGCCGACATCGAAGCGACTCCTGGCGCTGTCGGTGAGCTTGTCTGGGGCGACAGGGCACAGGTCGCCCCGATCACCGTGGTGGACGCCGATCCGCCTCGATTGTTCTCGTTCCGCTGGTGCTATCCCGAGGGCAAGGTGGACGACTCCGCCAACTCACTGCTGGTCACCTTCGAGCTCACCCCGTCGGGCACGGGCACAAGGATTCGGCTCACCGAGACCGGATTCCGGGAGATGGGCTGGGAGGCCGCCAAGTTGGCGGAGCAGTACCGCGAACACGTCGTCGGTTGGGACACCTTTGTTCCCCGACTCGGGGAGTACCTCGCGCGGCTGGTGTCAACCCCATGACCGCCGCCGTCGACGACGACCTGTGGTCCGCGGTCGGGGACCCGACCCGTCGGCGGATGCTCGACCTACTCCTGGCGCACGGCAATGGCACCGCCACCAGCCTCAGTGAGCAGCTGCCCGTGACACGGCAGGCCATCGCGAAACATCTCGGCGTGCTCGACCGCGTCGGCTTGGTGCACGCGTCGCCTGCCGGGCGAGAGAGGAGGTACCGGGTGGACGAGGCGCAACTTGCTCGCGCGGTCGCTCAGTTGTCCTCCGTCGGCGCGGCGTGGGACGCCAGGCTCCGGCGCATCAAGCAGATCGCCGAGGCGATTCAGCGCGGCAAAGACCAGCACGGCACACGGCAGTGACTTCAGAAAGTTCAGACGAGAACCAACACTGGAAAGAGGAATCGAAAATGGTGGACATCCTGCACAGGGTGGGAATCAAATCGTCGGTGGCCGAGGTCTACGCGGCCTTGACCACCGCCGAGGGGCTGGCCGGCTGGTGGACGACCAACACGCAAGGCGAAGGCAACGACCTCGGTGGCGTGCTCCAATTCCGGTTCGTGGCCGGCGGATTCGACATGAAGGTCCTCGAGCTTCACCCAGGCAAGCGCGTGCTGTGGGAGGTGGTCGACGGACCCGAAGAATGGATCGGCACGCACGTGGACTGGGACCTCGATCAGGTCGACGACCACACCATCGTTCTGTTCAAGCACGAAGGCTGGAAGGAGCCGGTGGAATTCATGCACCACTGCAGCACCAAGTGGGCGGTCTTTCTGATGAGCCTGAAGTCGCTGATCGAAACCGGGAAAGGCGCTCCGGACCCCCACGACGTCAAGATCGACAACTGGAACTGAAGTTCGGCTCAAATCGCCAAGCGAATCCGGGGTCTCGCACCGTCGCGGGAATCAAGACACCGCCTCCCCTGGCAGGATCGATGCCGGCGGAGGCGGTGCCGTGCAGCGGCCCGAGACCCCCCGATGACCCGATCGGCCTACCCGGACGAGGGCACCAGCCGCGGGACACCAAGCGAGCTGGAACCTGACATCGTGCGCCACCTACGCAGCCGTTCGGACACAGTTGTTCACAGCGGGTATACCCGGCGTGTATAGTCCTCGCCGTGACCATCTCCTACACGTTGCTCGGGCTGCTCGAGAAGGAAACGCGGCACGGCTACGACCTCAAGCAGTCCTATGACCGGCGCTTCGGTGCGGCCAGGCCGTTGCGCTTCGGGCAGGTCTACCGGACACTGGCCCAGCTGGTCAGGGACGGGCTGGTGAGCGTCGCCGCGATCGAACCGGGGGCCGGGCCGGAACGCAAGCGCTACGAGATCACCCCGGAGGGCGTGACGGACTTGGAGCGCTGGCTGTCCGAACCCGAGAATCCAAAGCCGGGTCTTCAGACCGTCCTGTTCACTAAGGTGGTGCTCGCCCTTCTCTCCGGGCGCTCCGCGGAGTCGTTCCTCGATGCCCAACGCGCCAAGCACCTTGCGGTCATGCGCGAGCTGACCCGGCAGCGCCGTGACGCCGCGGCGGCGCAGGACGCGCTGCTCGCCGACTACCAGCTGTTCCACATCGAGGCCGACCTGCGCTGGATCGACCATGCGGCCGGGCGGCTGGGCACGCTTGCCGAAGAGGTGCGCTGATGATGCTGACCGCTCACAACCTGCACAAGAGTTTCGGTCCCACCCCGGCCCTGCGCGGCGCGGAACTGTCCGTCGAAAAGGGCGAGCTGGTGGCGGTGATGGGGCCAAGCGGCTCGGGCAAGTCGACGCTGCTGCACTGCCTGGCCGGGATCCTGACCCCGGACGAGGGCGAGGTCGTCTTCGACGGCCGCCGCGTGGACAGGCTCAGCGATCGGGAGCGGAGCATGCTGCGCCGCGCTCGGTTCGGTTTCGTGTTCCAGTTTGGTCAGTTGGTACCCGAGCTGCCGCTCCTTGAAAATATCGCCCTGCCGCTGCTCCTGTCCGGCCAAAGCAGAAGGGCAGCCATAGGCGCCGCGTGGCAATGGCTGCCACGCCTGGGCCTGGACGGCCTGGCGCACAGGCTGCCCGGGGAGTTGTCGGGCGGCCAGGGTCAGCGGACGGCGATCGCACGGGCGCTGATCGCCAAGCCGGACATGGTCTTCGCTGACGAGCCGACGGGCGCGCTGGATTCCGTGGCGGCAGACCAGGTTATGGAGCTACTGGTGGATGCCGCACGGGCGGAGGGGGCGGGTGTCGTGATCGTGACGCATGAGCCGAGGGTGGCGGCCTATGCGGACCGCACAGTGATCGTCCGGGATGGACGAGTCGCCGAGCCGGAGCGCGTGTGATGGCGGCGCTGGGGCTCGGGCTGCGGTTGGCGTTCGCAGCCGGCCGGGAAAGCCTGGCACGGCTGGCGCTGACGGCCTTCGGCGTGGCCGTTGGGGTCACGCTGTTGCTCACCACGTTGACCGCGATGCCGGCGCTTGAGGGCCGGGCGGCGCGGCTGGGCTGGCACAACACGTCGGCGGAGAGCCCGGCGACGGCGGCCGACGCGGCGCTGTGGCTGGCCTCCCCGGACCACTACGCGGGCGAGGGCCTGTTCCGGGTCTACGTTGCGGCGCTTGGGCCCAACCCGCCCGTGCCGCCGGGGCTCACCGCGCTTCCCCGGCCCGGCGAGGTGATGGTCTCGCCCGGTTTGGAAAGCCTGATACGGTCCACACCCGACGATCAACTGCGGGATCGCTTTCCCGGGCGGATCTCCGGGACGATCGGGGATGCCGGGCTCGCTTGGCCCGGCGAGCTCGTCGCGGTGGCAGGGGTACCCCCTGATGAATTGAAAGCTCTTGGGGCGGAAGAAATTCGGGGCATCGCCCCGGCGGGCTCGTTCGCCGACGCCCCGCTCCTGCGGGTCATGCTGATCGTGGTCGGCGCGGGCCTGCTGCTGCCGGTGATCGTGTTCGTCTCGATGGTGACGCGGGTGGCGGCCGCCCGGCGCGAGCAGCGCTTCGCAGCGCTGCGGCTGGCCGGGGCGTCGCGGGCGCAGACGGCGGTGATGGCGGCGGCCGAGACGGGGCTGGCGGCGATCGTGGGCACGGCCCTGGGGTTCGCCGGTTACCTTGCGGCGCGGCCGATCGTGGCGGGCGGCGTGACCTATGAGGGCGAGCATTTCGTCGCGGCCGACGTCGTGGCGCCCACCGGCCAGACGATCCTCGTGCTGGCGGGAGTCCCGTTGCTGGCCATGCTGACCACCCTGGTGGGCCTGTATCGGGTGCAGGTGACGCCGCTGGGTGTGGGCAGGCGCGCCAGACGCCCGGCGCCGGGGCCCTCGCGGCTGACGCCGCTGGCGCTGGGTGTCACCGGGTTCGTCGCGCTCGGCACGCTGGTCAGCACGGAGACGATCGACAGCAACGGCGTCCAGGTGCGGGTGCTGACGTTCTGCTCGATCCTGCTGACGCTGTTCGGGCTGGTGTTCGCGGGTCCGTGGGTGTGCGCGCTGGCGAGCCGGGCGCTGGCCCGCCTGGCGCGCAAGGCGACGACCCTCATGGCCGCGCGGCGGATCGCGGCCGACCCGTTCACCACATTCCGTGCGATCAGCGGCGTGGTGCTTGCCGTGTTTGTGACCACGATATTCGCCAGTTTGATCCGCACTACCATCGATCGCCAGGACCGGTCTGCGCCGATCGACATCCTGCCCGGCGTGGTGGAGGTCGCCGCTTTCGGAAAGCCGTTGGATCCCAACGCGTTTGGGGCCGATGTGGCGGTGGCGCGGATTCGCCCGGACGGCGTGGTGGCGCTGTCGTGCGCGGAGTTGTCGAGGTTCACCACCATCCCGTGCCCGCTCGGGTCGCGTACTAGAGACACCTCACCGCCATCCCTCAGGTACATCAACGGGGTCACCGAGCTGACCGCGGCCGATGCCGGCCTGCCCGTCCACGCGATCTTTGTGCGCACGGACGGCTCGCTCGCCGGGGAGGAACGGATGCGCACGCTCGCCGCGCGCACCGCACCGGGCGCGATCGTCACCACCTACCGCGACTACGCCGAGCTCGAGACCCGCCAACTGTCCGAACTGGACAAGGCCTTGCGCCTGGCCACCGCGTTCGTGCTGCTGGTCGCGGCGTGCAGCCTCACCGTCGCGGTGATCGCCGGGCTCATCGAGCGCCGCCGCCCGCTGGCCCTGCTGCGCGCCAGCGGGGTGCGGGTGGGTGAGCTTCGCCGCATGGTCATGCTGGAGACGGCGGTGCCGCTGGTGTTGACGGTCAGTGTCGGCGTCGTCCTCGGGCTGGTGGTCTCCTACGCGCTGGGCAACGGAAAGGAAGGCCAGTGGGCGACGCCCGGCTGGGACTTCGCGCTCAGCATGGGGTTGGGCGTGCTGCTTGCCTTCGCCGTCACCACCGTGGTGCTGCCGCTGATGGACGTCGCCACCCGCCACGACGCGGTGCGCTTCGAGTGACTCGCGCGAAGGTCCTATGCCTTGCGCAGCGGCAGCGCGACGGTGATTTCCATGCCGCCGTCGGGCAGCGCCACAGCGCCGACGGAGCCGCCGTGCGCCTGGCACACCGCGTGGACGATCGACAGGCCCAGGCCCGAGCCGCGGGCGCCGGTGCGCTCCCGGCCGCCCCGGCGGAACGGCTCGAACAGCCCGGCGACATCGGCCTGATCCACCTCGAAGCCGGTGTTGCCCACGATCAGTTGCGAGTACTCGCCGTCGTCCCCGCTCATGATCCAGATCCGCCCGCCGAGGTGGTTGTAGCGCACCGCGTTCTCGATGAGGTTGCCGGCGAGGCGGTCGAGCAGGTTCGGGTCCCCGATGACCGGGGCCGGCGCCAGCCGGGAGCTGACGGCCAGGTTGGTGCGCTTGATCTCGTTTTCCATCGCGGACAACGCGCCCGGTACCCCCGCCGCAAGGTCCATCGGTTCGGTGCGTAGACCCGTCCGTGCCTGGCTGCGCGCCAGCACCAGCAGCGCGTCGACGAGCGCATTGGCCCGCTCGGACGCGTCGCGCACGACGGCGCCCATGCGGCGCAGCTCGTCCGCGTCGACCTCGGGATCGGAGAGGGTGACGTCGACCTCGGTGCGCATCACCGCCAGGGGCGTGCGCAGCTCGTGGGAAGCGTTGGCGACAAAGCGTTGCTGCGCTTTGAAAGCGGCGTTCAGCCGGTCGAGCATGGCGTCGAAGGTGTCGGCCAGCTCGGCGACCTCGTCATCGGCGCCGGTGTAGTTGATGCGCTGGTCAAGGGTCTCACCGCCCAGGCGCCGGGCGGTGGCGGTGACCCGGTGCAGGGGCCGCAACGCCCTCCCCACAACGGCATAGGCGCCGGCCATGCCGACGACCGTGACCGCGAGGATCGCCACTACGCCCTTGGCGAGCAGCTCGGTCTGCGCGGCGGCGATGGCGGCGCGCTGCCAGTCCTTGGCGTCCACCTCGCGGTTGTCGGCGAGGACCACCCTGGTGTCCGGCGCCAGATCGTTAACCGGAAAGACCGCCTCCCCCACCAGGATCCAGGCCAGCAGCAGCAGCGCCGAGCCGGCCCCCACCAGGAGCAGGGTGTTGAGCAGGGTCATGCGCAGGCGCAGCGTGGGGCGCAGCCGGCGGGAGCGGGTCATCCGGTGATCCGGTAGCCGGCGCCGACGAGGGTCTCGATCAGCACCGGCTGGCCGAGCTTCATGCGCAGGGTGCGCATGGTGACGCGCACGATCGTGGTGAACGGGTCGGTGTTGGCGTCCCACACCCGGTCCAGCAGCTCCTCGGTCGAGACCACCGCGCCGCGCGCCCGCATCAGCTCCTCGAGCACGCCGAACTCCTTGTTGGTCAGCTCGATCAGCGCACCGGCACGCATCACGGTGCGCTTGGCGGGATCGAGCTCCAGGTCGGCGACCTTGAGCACGGGCGGGGTGACGGGGGTGGCGCGGCGGCCCAGCGCCCGCACTCGCTCGATCAGCTCGTCGAACGCGAACGGCTTGGGCAGGTAGTCGTCGGCGCCGAGGCGCAGGCCCTCGACCCGTTCGGCGACGCTGCCGCTCGCGGTGAGCATGAGCACGCGGGTCAGCGCGCCCGAGCCGACAAGCGCGGCGCAGAGCTGGTCGCCGTGCATGCCGGGCAGGTCGCGGTCGAGCACCACGACGTCATAACGGGTCACGAACGCCATCTCGTGGCCGGTGCTGCCGTCGTAGGCGACGTCGACGGCGAGGCCGTGGCGGCGAAGCCCACGGGCGATCGCGTCGGCGAGGTGCCGCTCATCCTCAACAACCAGGACCCGCATGGCGCCCAGGCTACATACCCCGCGCACGTCAGCCCACCGTATACCCCGCGCCCGCCACCCCGCCCTGTCACGCCTGCCAGCGGCCGGAGTTGATCTCCACGACGAGCAGGTGCCGGTCGCCGGTGACGCACGCCAGCACCCAATCTACATATAGACAGTTGTAGATTACATACGGAAGCGAGCCGAGCACCCGCAGGCCAAGGCGATCGAACCCGGCGATGAAGGTCTGCCCCTCGGAGCCGGTCGTGTGCACCTGCCGCAGCACCACCGGGGCGGCCCGGTTGAACCGGTCGCGGCGCACGATGGGCTGCCAGCCCTCCAGTGAGGCGATGCGCCGTCCGGTGCGCGGCTCGAGCAGCTCGAGCGGCGGGGAGCTGTTCCCCTCGAACAGGGGGTAGGCGAACATCCCGGCCGGCGTCGCCATCACCCCGGTGCCATGCCTTGTCTCCCAAAGCTTCTCGCCGCCGGCCTTGTCCAGGACCGATACCTGCCCGGCGTCGAAGCCCACCTCGCACAGCACCGGCCCGCAGTCGTACCGCTCAGTGTGAGAGTTGATGTCCGAGGTGGAGGCGCGCGGCTGCAGCGACCGCCGGTCAAGGATCAGCATCTTGGCCTCGTCGGCGGCGACGTTCTCGTAGAAGATGACGATGCTGTCGCCCATGACGCCCAGGCCGTAGTTGAGGGCGCGCGGCAGGTCGACCCGAGCCGAGCGGATCACCGCGCCTGTGGCCAGCTCATACTCGGCGATCCTGCCCTCCTTGTCCATGGCCACCAGTGAGCGGGCATCCGGGTCGACGAAGTGGGCCACCATGCCGCTCACGCTCCACCGCTCGGCCAGCGTGTGCGCGTCGTAGACGGTCTCCTTACCGCCGTCCGGCGAGTCCACGATGATCAGGTCGTCGAGCACCTCCGCCCAGCCCTCGAACTCCCACACCCGTGCGCCGTTGGCCAGGTCGAAGGCGACCGTGCGCGGCACCTGCCGGCGCTGCGCCATCGCCAGCACCCGCCCCCGGTCCACATCGACCTGGAAGAACACGTCCTGCACGTTGGTGAGCGTCGCCTTCCAGCGCTCGCGGCCGTCCGTCTCGTACACCGTCACCACGCGACCGTCGCGCACGATGACCTCGTTGCCCGAGAACGCGATGAGCTCCTGGGAGACGCCCAGCTCGAGGTTGGCTCGCACGGTCATCGCCGGGGTGGG
>Ga0209382_10001112_pt1 | contig 43100 bp, 36 predicted proteins | sample SoiMetdeltSBSDD5_FD_187599 | JGI IMG/M metagenome (GOLD analysis project Ga0209382, IMG submission 187599) | Bulk soil microbial communities from a Populus tree surrounding site in Tennessee, USA - Soil MetaG P. deltoides SBSDD5 (SPAdes) (version 2) | ecosystem: Environmental > Terrestrial >... | reverse complement strand
AGTTGCGCCTGGCTTCACGTTGGTGGCGACCCTGACGCTCGCCCTGGGTATCGGGGCAAACAGCGCGATGTTCGCGCTGGCGGACGCGGCGTTGTTTCGACCGCTTCCATTTCGCGACCCCGATCGCCTCGTGATCGTGGACGAGTGGGGGCCTCAGCAGCAGGCACGCAGTCGCATCGAGTTGCTGAACTTTCGCGAGTGGGCAACCGAGAGCCGAACATTCGAATCAATGGCCGCCGTCTGGATCCCAGGCACGGGAGGTGGACCGACCCTGACCGGTGCCGACGGTACGCCGGAAATCATCCCGGGACAATCGGTCACGGCCTCGTTCTTCGAGGTGCTCGGTGTGAGGGCGATTGTCGGCCGCACGTTCCTGCCAACTGACGAGACAACCGATCCCAGTGTTGCGGTGCTGAGTGAGGGCTTCTGGCGGCGGCGGTTCGCGGCGGATCCGACACTCGTTGGGCGCGAGATCACGCTCGACGGTCGCTCGATCACGGTCATCGGTATTGTGCCATCCGACATCCAGTTCACGCCCGGACTCTCGTTTCTTTCGCAGGGGGCATCCGTCAGCAGTGTGTGGATGCTCCTGCCGGCGCCGAAGTCAGGCATGGCTGGAGACGCACGGGGTCAATGTGGCGTGTGCCGCTTGCTTCAGGTCGTCGGCAGGATGAAAGCGGGAACGTCTATCGAAGCAGCGCAATCCGACCTGACGCTGCTGGCCAATACGCTTGCCAGTCAAAACGGCAGTGGCCGCCCCCGCCGCGTGCTGGTGACATCACTACGCGACTCCATGATCGGGCGTGATGTCCGTCTGACGTCGATGCTTCTCCTCGGGGTAGTCGGATTAGTGCTCGCACTCTGCTGTGCCAACGTGGCCAATCTGGTGCTGGCTCGTGGGACGGCCCGGGCGCGTGAGCTTGCCGTTCGCGCTGCCCTTGGCGCTGGACGCCGCCGTATCGTGATGCAACTGATCACCGAAAGCCTCGTGCTCGCGACGCTTGGCGGCCTGCTCGGTGCACTGCTCGGCGCCTTTCTTCTGGATGCAGCCCAATCGTCCATTCCATCCAACCTGTTGCCGGCAGCTGTCGTCCTCGGGTTCGGTGGCCGCATCGCCGCAATCTCCATCGTCACAGCGCTCGTCGTCGGCGTTCTGTTTGGATTCGTTTCCGCCTGGCGCGTGACGGGCTTCTCCGTGACCGAGGGGCTCACTGCCGAGAGTCGAACGGCCACGGGCCGTGGCGGCTGGTTACGCCACGCAATCGTGGCCGGTGAAGTCACGGTTGCCGTGATCGTGCTGTGCGGAGCGGGATTGCTGCTGCGGACGCTGGTGGTTCTCGATAGCTTCGAGCCGGGATACGGTGCCCAGCGGGACCGGCTGTTGTCCGTTCTCGTGTCCGTGCCCGGGTTGACGCCGGGTTCGCGTTATCCCAGTCGCGAATCGGTGCTGCATCTTTACGAGGCGATCGATCGCGAAGTGCGCGCGATCCCGGTGGTCGGCAGCGTCGGATGGGCCACGACGCTACCGCTCGGGGGTTCGCAAATCGGCCGGACGGCGTTCGATATCGCCGGTGCGCCACCGCCGCCAGACGGAGTACGACCACAGGCCGATCTGCAGATCGTCAGCGCGACTTACTTCGACACGCTGGAGCTGCCAATCATCTCTGGCCGAGCGTTTACTGACGATGACCGGAGCAGTACTACACCCGTGTGTATCGTTAACGAAGCATTCGCACGCCGGCACTTTCCAGGTCGAAATGCCATCGGCGAACGAATTCACGTCGGGTTCGACGTTGTCGATCGCGAGATCGTCGGTGTGGCGCGGCAGGTGAAGGGACGCCCGGACGAAGTGGAGGCGTTCGTCCAGGTATACGTGCCGATCCCTCAAAACACATGGCCTTCGGCGTATCTCATCGTCCGCGTGACGGACGGCGACGCGACTGCGCTGGCTCCGGCCGTGCGCGCGGCGATCGCCAAGGTGGATCCGCGTCAGGCCGTCAACAACGTCATCACGTTCGCAGGTATTGCTGGCACTGCGACTGAGCGATATCGATTTCGCGCTCTGCTGGTTGGGACATTCGGAACGCTCGCGCTGCTGCTTGCGATGGTTGGTGTCTTCGGTGTGCTGGCGTACTCGGTACAACAGCGAACGCGCGAACTTGGAGTGCGCATTGCATTGGGCGCGACGCCCGTCAGCGTAATCGTCCTTGTTCTGTCGGGCCCCGGCAGAGTCGTCGCCGTCGGAACCGTTCTAGGACTATCGATCGCCGCGGGACTCGGCCGGGCGATTTTGTCGTTTCTATTCGGCGTCCAGCCGTTCGATCTGATCACGTTCGTTGTGGTCGGTGGAGTACTCGTCGTAACCGCAGTCATCGCGATGGCAACGCCGGCGATTCGCGCGATGCGCATCGATCCGGTCGAGGCATTTCGAGTTGAGTGAAATCGATGAAGCGTTCCCTGCGATCGTGGCTTTGGAGTGTGCCGCTCCGGCAGGAAGTCGAGGAAGAGATCGCCTTTCACATCGAAATGCGCACACGCGAGCTGATCGAACGCGGTTTAGACGAGCGAATTGCCCGCGAGATGGTGCTCGCTCGGCTTGGTGATGTTGGCAGGCTCAAGCGGACCTGCGTGGACCTTGGCAGAAAGAGAGAACATGAAATGCGCTTGACTCGATTCGTCGAAGAGTTCCGTGCCGATGTGACGTCGGCCCTGCGTCAGATGAAGGCGTCGCCCGGATTCACGCTGGTGGCTGCACTCACGCTCGCACTCGGCGTCGGCGCCAACAGCGCGATCTTCGCGCTCGCCGATGCGACGTTCCTGCGCCCGCTGCCATTCACCACGCCACACGGTCGACTCGTCATGTTGTGGGAGCGCTTTCCAACCGGATTTCTTTCACAGGTGTCGCCGCCTGATTTCGCCGATTGGGCCGACCAGAATCAGTCGTTCGACGCGATGGCGGCGTTCCTCACCAACAGCGTGGCGATGGTCGGTCCTGATGGCATCGCGGAACAAGTGAACGCACAGATGGTCACGCCACGGTTTTTCGATCTGCTTGGCGTGACACCGATCGCAGGCCGAACGTTTCTGCCATCGGACGCCGACTCGCCGAATGCCATCGTCCTGAGCGAGGGATTCTGGAGGAGACGATTCGGTTCCGATCCGACGCTGGTCGGCCGGTCGATCACGATCGCAGGGCGGCCCCAAACCGTCATCGGCATCGTTCCTGACCGGTTTCGATTGGTGCCAGCGACCGTCAGCAACGCCGGCTCGGAGCCTCCGAGCCTGTGGACGGTGTTCAATTACTCGCGCGACGGCGATCCGTCGCAGCGCGGCGCTCACTACATGTATGCCGTCGGTCGCATCAAGGAAGGCGTGAGCATCGAGGCCGCGCAGCGGGACATGACGGCCATCGGCAATCGCAACGCGGAGCTGTATCCGCAGACGAACACGGGCCATATTCCAGCGTTGCAGCGGCTCCGCGACGCGCTCGTGGGATCCGAGATGCGACTGACCTCGATGCTGCTCCTCGGCGTTGTGGGATTCGTCCTGCTGATGTGCTGCGCCAACGTCGCCAATTTGCTCCTTGCGCGGACGATGACCCGCACGCGCGAGCTGGCGGTGCGCTCGGCGCTTGGAGCCAGTCGCCGTCGAATCGTGTCGCAGATCCTGACTGAGAGCCTCGTGCTTGCGACGGTCGGGGGAATCCTCGGGATGGCGATTGGAGCTGCGATTCTCGGGCTCGCGCCCTCACTCGTTCCCCCTGGGCTATTGCCCAGCGCTGTCAGTCTCACGTTCGATGAGCGAGTCGTGGCCTTCTGCACGCTCGCTTCCTTGACGGTTGGACTCTTGTTCGGCCTGGCGCCGGCATGGCAAGTCACCGGAATGTCGGTCGCGCAAGCCATCGCGACCGAGACCCGGACCACGACACGCGGAGGCAGATTCCGTAATGTCCTTGTGGTCGCCGAAGTGGCAGCCGCAGTGCTCGTTCTCTGCGGCGCGGGGCTCATGCTGCGGACGTTGATCTCGTTGCAGAACATCGATCCTGGCAACGGCGCACGCGATGTGTTGACGATGGCGCTGAATCTGCCGGTGCCGAACGGCAGGACGCCAACTCGCTACGACACTCAAGAAGCGGTGTACCGGTTCTATGACGCGGTGGAGAAGGAAGTGCGGCAGATTGCGGGAATCCGCAGCGCGGCGATTGGGGGCGCCCTCCCCCTGGACGGCATGTGGACGGGACAGGCCATCGCCATCGAGGGTGACCCACCGACGCAGGGACCGAGGCGGAACCTCGCTTCGTACCACATGGTCAGCCCGCCGTACTTCGAGACGCTGGATATCCCGATTCTGAGTGGGAGGGCGTTCACGGCGACCGACGGCAGCGATGCCGTCCCGGTGTGTATCGTCAGTGAGGCATTCGTCCAGCGATACCTGAATGGCCGTAACCCGATCGGGCTGCGAGTCGTCGTGCCGGCGATGGGGTTCCCGATGCGTCCCGTTCTCAGAGAAATCGTGGGCGTCGCCCGACAGATCACGATGTTTCCGAACGAGCTGCAACCGACTCCGCAGCTCTACGTGCCGATCGCTCAGAACTCCTGGTACATCGCATCGCTCGCCGTAAGGCCGCAGACAGGGTCCGCGGAGGCACTGCTACCGGCGGTGCGCGCCGCTGTCGCTCGAGTAGACCAGGGGCAGCCAATCACGCGCGTGAGGACGATCGACGTCGTTGCCGCCGAAGCGACATCGCGACCGCGCTTCCGCGCGGTGCTCGTGGGAACATTCGCGGCCCTGGCGCTTCTGCTGGCAATGGTCGGAGTCTTCGGCGTTCTCGCGTACTCGGTCCAGCAGCGAGTGCGCGAATTCGGCGTGCGCATCGCGATCGGCGCCGGCTCGTCGGACGTCGTGCGTCTCGTGCTCGGCAACGCCGCGAAGCTGACGCTAATCGGGCTCGGGATTGGGCTCACAGCCGCCGCGTTACTCAGTCGGTACGTCACCACCTTGGTGTATCCCGTTCGACCGCTGGACCCGGCCACTTTCATTGCTGTTCCGATCGTCCTCGTCATCACCGCCGCAATCGCGGTGGTCGTCCCCGCGTGGCGTGCTGCGCGCGTCGATCCAGTCGTGGCGTTCAGGGTCGAGTAAAGGCGCGGTCAGAACAGATCGCGTCGCATTCAGGCGTTGCCTTTACAATGAGCGCGTTCGACTGGAGACGCCCACCATCATGGCTCTGGCGGCCGGTACCGCGCTCGGCACCTATCACATCGTTGCCTTCATCGGCGCTGGGGGTATGGGTGAAGTCTATCGCGCCAGGGACGTCCGGCTGGGCAGGGAGGTCGCGCTCAAGATCTTGCCTGATGCGTTCGCCTGCGACAGCGATCGCCTTGCGCGATTCGATCGCGAGGCACGCGTCCTTGCCTCGCTGAATCATCCCAACATCGCCACGATCCATGGTGTCGAGGAAGCCGGTGACATCAAGGCGCTTGTCCTGGAGTTCGTCGACGGCTCTACGCTGGCCGAGCTGATCGCCAAGGGTCCGTTGCCTGAGGCAGAGGCGATAGCCATCGGCGCACAGATCGCCGAGGCGATCGAGGCGGCCCACGCCGCGGGCGTCGTGCATCGCGATCTCAAGCCGGCCAATATCAAAGTTCACACTGGCCGGGTCAAGGTACTCGACTTTGGTCTTGCCAAGGCGCTTGATGTCGATGAGGCTCGAGCACCTCTGTCGCATTCGCCCACGATGACGAGCCCGGCCGCCACGCGACACGGGGTCATTCTCGGGACCGCGGCGTACATGGCGCCGGAACAGGCACGGGGCGAAGCGGTCGACGAGCAGGCAGACATCTGGGCTTTCGGGTGCGTGCTCTTCGAGTCGCTGACCGGCCGCCCGCCATTCGAAGGACGATCCGTATCCGACATCATTGCGGCGATCCTGCGCTCGGAGCCCGAATGGAGTCGGTTGCCCGGAAGCCTGCATCCGCGAGTTCGTATGCTCCTCGAGCGCTGTCTGGAAAAGAACAGCGCCCAGCGGTATCACACGATCGCGGACGCGCGTGTAGATCTGCAGAAGGCAATGGCGGATCCTGAGGGATCCTCAGCGCCTGCGGCACGGCGGGGCAAAACGCTTTCAATTCCATGGTACTGGGCGGCAGCGCTCGTCGCAGTCGTCGCCGCCATTGTCGGCGCCACCATGTGGAGCATGTCGCCGGAGCGCGATCTGTCGCTCGTGCGGTTCCGTGACGTACTCCCGCAGAACAACTTCTTTACCAACGCCGGTCATCCGCTCATCGCTATTTCTCCCGACGCCACGTCGGTGGCGTATGTCGCCGCCAATCGGCTGTTCTTGCGACCGCAGGATCGGGTTGAGGCATCGCCGATTTCCGGCACTGAAGGATCACCGACGACGCCGTTCTTTTCGCCCGACGGGCAGTTCCTGGGGTATTTCGATTTCGCGCAGGGGGAACTTCGCCGAATCCCTGTTGCAGGAGGTACACCGGTCACGCTCGCCAAGGTCACGAATGTTTTCGGTGCGCGCTGGAACATCGACGACACCATCGTCTACGGTGCGGACACCGGCGTTTGGAAAATCTCCGCACGCGGCGGCGCGCCCGAGGCGGTCGTTCGGATTACCGGAGGCGAGCGGATGCATTCTCCGCAGCTTCTGCCGGGTGGTGAATCGGTTCTGTTCACGTTGCGGCCCAGCACCGGCTCGGTCCCGTGGCGGCAGGCGCAGATTGTCGTGCAGTTGCTCCGCACGGGCGAGCGAAAAATCATTCGAGCTGGCCGTGACGCCCGATATTTGCCGACCGGCCACATCGTGTACGCAGCTGACGACACCCTGTTTGCGATGCCTTTCGACGTGAACAGACTCGAGGCGCTCGATGCGCCCATTCCGGTCGCAGAAGGCCTTCGTTTTGCCACATCCCTGCCCGGGAGCACCGGAACCGCTAATTACGACATCAGTAGTAACGGCGTGCTCGTCTACGCACAGGGCTCCGCGTCTGCGACCGTGCGGAGGCAGCTGGTCGCTGTCGACCGTAACGGAAACGCCGCGCCGCTCGTCACCGAAATGCACGATTACTGGCGGCCTCGAATCTCTCCGGACGGCTCACGTATCGCGGTGGAAGTGGACGATGACGCAGGAGCCCAGCTCTTTATCGTGAACGTCAAGGCAGGCACCGCGACTCCTTTGAATACTGGCGGCAGCAATGTCTACTGCTGCAGCTGGACCTTCGACGGACGCTTTGTCATCTATCGCGATGATCGCGAAGACGGTTACGGATTGTTTCGACAGCCACCTGATGGCAGCGACTCGCCTCAACTACTGTACCGAGCGACCGAGGACCTCATGCCTGGCGACATCTCACGGGAGGGTGTGCTCGTCTTCGCCTCCGGAGAGCAAACGGGTCGGCGTTCGATTTTGACAATCCGTATCGGTGAGTCGAATGCTATGCCGTTCTTAGTCACTCCAGCCCTGGAGCACATGCCGGCATTCTCGCCCGACGGCCGATGGATCGCCTACGCGTCAAATGAATCCGGCCGCAGCGAGATCTATATCCGGCCCTATCCGCCGAGCGATAAGCCAGCGAGGCGAATCTCTGATGCCGGAGGCACTGCACCGCTCTGGTCGCCTCGGGGTTCTGAGCTCTTTTATCGCAGCGCGGCGGGCAACATGATGGCGGTGCCGCTCCATGCCGACACAGCGATCCCGGCCGGGCGCGCCCAGGAGTTATTCAGGGCTCAAGGACGATTTCGTTTCTCAGGTAACACCGCGGCATACGACGTCGAGCCGAACGGACAACGCTTCATCATGGTCACCGAGCCGGAAAACGCCGTTCCCGCTCGACAACAAATCGTTGTGGTGCGGAACTGGTTCGAGGAGTTGAATCGCCTGGTACCCGCGACGCGCTGATTGATCTGGAACGAATGTAGACTCAACGTGGAGGACTTATGAGAAGGGCCGCGTTCGGCATTTTCGTCGTGCTGTTGGGAGCGTCTGTTCTTGCGCAGCGTCCCTCTGATCCGGCGCTGCTCGTGCCTGAAACCGCTCCCGATCTGGATTACGTGGTCGCCCCCACCGCGGTGACGCTTCCCGCTGGGGTGACGATGGGCGCGGCGGCGAGCGTTGCGTTCGACGCAAACGGTCACCTCTTCGTGCTGACGAGAGGCGACAAGACCTTCTTCGAGTTCAATCCCGACGGCAGCTTCGTCAGATCGTTCGGAGACAAACTCTTCACGCGATCACATGGTCTGCGCATCGACCGGGACGGCAACCTCTGGGCAACGGATGTCGGCGGCCATGTCGTGGTGAAGATGAATCGCGACGGACAGCCGCTGCTCACCATCGGGACCAGGGGAGAAGGCGGGGAGTGGAACGAAGCGACCGGCTCTCACAAGTTGAATCAACCGAACGACGTGGTGATCGCGGCAAACGGAGACGTCTTCATCGCACAGGGGCACACGCCAGGTGCGGAGGGTGATGCGCGGGTCCTGAAGTTCGACAAGGCTGGGAAGTTCATCAAGTCCTGGGGCGGCAAGGGATCGGGACCGGGCCAGTTCCAGGTCGCGCACGGCATCGCGATCGATGGCAAAGGCCTGGTCTGGGTCGCGGATCGCGAGAACCAGCGGATTCAGGTGTTCGATCAGGACGGCAAGTTTGTGAGGGAGGTCAAATACAAGGGGCTGCCCTGCAGTCTCGACATCGGCCGTCAGTACATGTACATGGTCAACGGCTTCGCGGGCCAGGTCCTGAGGCTCGACCTCGATGGAAAGGTCCTGGCGGCGATGGGGAAGCCGGGCAAGGGCCCGGGTGAGTTCGGCGAAGCTCACATGATCGCAGTGAATCAAAAGGGCGAGATTTACGTCGCTGATTCAGTGAACGCCGCGCTCGTGAAGTTCGTGAAGAAATGACGTCACGGCGGGTCCAGAGAACAGGACCCGCCCTACGGCAGCGTAGGCCGGGTCTTGCTCTTTAGACCCGGCGTTCACTTCCCCGCGTACTTGAATTCCAAAATACTCCCGGGATTCGCGAGCGGGCGAGGCGCACCCGACGTATCGCGGTTCGGGCCCTCTGGATCCGTCGCCAGATAGAACGTCGTCCCATCCGGATTCAACGCGATATCGCGATATCGGTTGGCCGTCGGGAACAACTCGACCGGCGGGTTCATGACCGAACGACCATCAGTCGCGAGCGGCAGGCGATAGACCACTCCTCGAATCAAGCTCAACGCGAGCAGCGACGTGCGCCAGCCTGGGATCGCAGCCGACATGTAGACATCAATCCCGCCCGGCGCCATCGTGGAACTGCCGATGCCCTGCGCTTTGAACCCATTGTCCACGGTGAAGAAGGTGCGAAGCGGCGGAGCAAAGCGCTCGTTGTTCCACGACATCTCAGACTGAGTGGGCACCGACGCGGGGACCGCGTTGCCCTGCGGCAGCGATCGGCAAGGCGCAGGCTTGGACGCGGACCAGTTCGCGTACACGTACGACTTGTTGTCGCGATACCCGGCGACATTCGGCCACCCATAGTTGCGGCCGGCTTCAATCAGGTTGACCTCGTCATCCGTGTTCGGACCGTGCTCGGACTCGTAGATTTCTCCCTTCGGGCCGACGACGAGCCCAAGAGGGTTGCGATGACCGTACGAGAAGACATGACTGCGAACGCCGTTCAGTTGGGGATTGTCGACGGGGATCGAGCCATCGAGATTGATCCGCAGAATCTTGCCCTGGTAATTGGACCAGTCACCGCCGCTGACCTGGCTCATCGTGGGGAGGTCCTGCGCGTGATTGGCGTTGCAACGATTTCCGCCGAAGTTGCTGCCCTGGTCGCCGATGGTGAGATAGAGCTTCAGATCGCGACCGATGACGAGCCTGCCGCCGACGTGATCGTCATGCGTCGGGAGTCCCATGATGACATCGAGGGGATGTGACAACGTCCGCGCCGTTGCATCGTACTGATACCGACGGATTCCCATGCGCCGCGCCAGCGCAGGCCCAGGGGCGTCGTCGTACGTAAAAGCCACGTAGACGTAGTCGCTGCCAACGATGCCCTTCAGCAGATCGGGATGCATTGCCAGACCCAGCAGGCCGTCCTGGCTGACGCTCTGATGGACTTCGTGCAAGGTGAGAAGCGTCGTTTTCGTCCCATCGGCAGGGTTGACTCGAATCACGCGTCTGCCTCTTCGCTCGGTCACCCACAGTTGCTGATCCGGTCCCCAGGTGATCTCCCACGGGCCTTCCAGCCCCGTTGTGACCACGCGCATCGTGAATTGCTCGGGCGGGTTGGTCACGATTGTCGAGTCTTGCATCGCTGCTCGCGCAGAGAGCAGCACGATCGCGCCAAGGACGACGGTAATGAGCTTACGCATGACAGCTCATTAGACACCCAATGCGCTGCGCTTGAACAGGACGCACGAGCCAATTACAAACTGCAAACGCCCAACCCCCGATTCCCAACTCCCAACGGGCTGGTAGAGGCGGGTCTTCAGACCCGCCTTGCATCGAGCTATGAACGGTTTGGGAGTTGGAGTTGGATCTTGGGAATCAGAAAATGAGCGCGACCAGGAAGATGCCGATCATGAGGAAGGCCATTGCCACCTTGACCGCGGTACCGATGGCAAACCCGATCCATGCCGCGACGCCGGCTTTACCGGCTTTCGCGAAGTCGTTGTGAGTCGACAGCTCACCGATGACGGCGCCGACGAACGGCCCCACGATCACGCCAGGCAGGCCGAAGAAGAGCCCTGCGATCGTGCCGAGTGCAGCGCCCGTCATCGCTCGCGGGCTCGCTCCCAGGCGCTTCGCTCCGAGGGCCACGGCCACAAAATCGACGCCGTAGCTGGCCAGCGCGATGACTCCGACTGCGACCAGGGTCCAGACGCCAACGCGCGCAAACCCGTTGGCCCATGCGCCAACGATGAGCCCGCCCAGAATCAGCATGTGCCCCGGCAGTGCCGGCATCACCACGCCGATCAAGCCGACGATTACCATCGCCACAGCCAGCGTCCACAGAAGGAACGTCATAGAATTCTCACGTGTCTCTGACCATCTTTACATCGCCTATCTTCGCAGACCACCTGACTCCTCCGGGACATCCCGAACGCGTCGAGCGATTCGAAGTCATGCAGGCGGTTGCCGCCGAGTTCCGTAAGAAGGGCATTGCCGTCGAGGAACCAAGGCCGGCGACCGACGCTGAGATCGGGCGCATCCACGCGGCCGAGTACGTCACGCTCATCAAAGAAACGGCCGGTCGCGCGGTGGCGCTCGATCCTGACACGTTTACCTCACCGAAGACGTTTGACGCGGCACGGATGGCGGCGGGCGCCGCTGTGAGTGCGGTCGATCACGTACTTGAAAACGGAGACGGGACACGCGCGTTTGCGCTGGTGCGCCCGCCAGGCCATCACGCCGAGCACGCGCGCGCGATGGGTTTCTGCTTCTTCAACAACATCGCCATTGCCGCGGCGCATGCGCGGGCGAAGGGCCTGTCCCGGGTGGCCATTGTCGACTTCGATGTGCATCACGGCAACGGCACGCAGTGGAGCTTCTACGACGATCCCGCGGTGCTGTTCATCTCGTCGCACCAGTATCCGTACTATCCGGGAACAGGGGCCGCGGGCGACGTCGGGAAGGGTTCCGGGGCGGGTTTCACCGTGAACCTGCCCTTATCGGCGGGCGCGACCGATGCCGATTACGAGGTCGCGTATGCACGGGTCGCGTTGCCTGTCCTGAGGCAGTTTCGACCGGAGCTCGTGCTGGTATCGGCGGGATTCGATGCGCACATGGACGATCCTCTGGCGGGGATGCGCCTGACCAGCGAGTACTTCGGACGACTGACGCATGCCATCGCCGACGTGGCGGATGCAACCGGCCACGGTCGTCTCGTTGCCATCACGGAAGGCGGCTACGACCTTGCGGGGCTTGCATCGAGCTTGCGGGCGTCGGTCGCGGCGCTTACCGCCGAGGCTGGCAGCCCGAAACAACCCATCGGAGAGACACCTCGCGGCGAAGCGACGACTAAGGCTGTCGCTCCACACCTGGCGAAATACTGGAAGCTATAATTGATCCGAGTCAACTCCCAACTCCCAACTTCCAAATCCCAAAAGAGCACCAGACAGTTCGGAGTTGGACAAGCGACAGACGTTGGGCGTGAGGAGTTTTCAAAGCTATCCATGGCCGACTACCATCCGCAGGAACTCGACAAGAAGTGGCAGCAGCGCTGGGCTGATTCGCGCGCGTTCGAAGTCGCCGTCGATCGATCGCGTCCGAAGTTTTATTGCCTCGAGATGTTCGCCTATCCGTCGGGGCATGCTCACGTCGGGCACGTGCGGAACTACATCATCGGTGACGTGATCGCCCGCACGAAGCGGATGCGCGGCTACAACGTGCTCCATCCATTTGGCTGGGATGCGTTCGGCATGCCGGCCGAGAACGCGGCGATCAAGAGCGGCATTCATCCCGAGGTCTCCACGCGCGGAAACATCTCCCACATGAAGGGCCAGCTTCAGCGCCTCGGGATCAGCTACGCATGGGAGCGTGAGCTGGCCACGTGCGACCCGGAGTACTACAAGTGGAACCAATGGCTCTTCATCCGGATGTTCGAGAAGGGGCTCGCGTATCGGCGGAAGTCGTCGGTGAACTGGTGTCCGGTGGACAACACCGTCCTTGCCAACGAGCAGGTCGTGGACGGTGGCTGCTGGCGTTGCGGTACACCGATTGAAACCCGTGACCTCGAGCAGTGGTTCTTCCGGATCACGGCATACGCTGACGAGCTCCTCGATGCGACCGATCACCTGACGCGCTGGCCCGAGAAAGTTCTGACCATGCAGCGGAACTGGATCGGGAGGTCGGAAGGTGCACGGGTGAAATTTGCACTTGCTGATCCGAGTCCCGGGTCGATCGAGGTCTTCACAACGCGCATCGACACGATCTTTGGTGCGACGTTTGTGCTGCTCGGTCCAGAACACCCGCTCGTTGCGCACTTTGCGGAACGATCCGCGGATCCGGCGACGTTCAAACAGAAGGCGCTGGAGTTCCGAAAGCAAGACCGCGCCGCGCGGATCAGCGGTGACATCGAGAAACAAGGCTTCGACACCCGGTTTCGTGCGATAAATCCGTTCTCTGGCCAGCCCGTTCCGATTTGGGTCGCCAACTTCGTCCTCGGCGAGTACGGCACCGGCGCGGTAATGGCCGTGCCGGCTCATGACGAGCGCGATTTCGAGTTCGCGCGGAAGTTCAACTTGCCGGTGCGGGTCGTCGTGACACCCGATGGCAAGCCGGCCTCTTCTGATCTCATGACAGAAGCGGCGGCGGCCTATGGCACGTTGGTCGATTCAGGTGAGTTCAGCGGCTTGTCTTCCGAAGACGCCCAGAAGCGAATGATCGCGTGGGCGCGCGACCGTGGTATCGGCGAGGGAACCGTCCAGTACCGCCTCAAAGACTGGGGCATCTCACGACAAAGGTATTGGGGTACACCGATCCCGATGATCTACTGCCCGAAGGACGGCATTGTCCCCGTCCCGGATGGCCAGCTCCCGGTCGTGCTGCCGAAGATCGCGCAGTTTACCGGTCGCGGTGACTCGCCGCTCGCTCAGGTCGCGGAGTTCGTCAACGTCACATGTCCAAAGTGCGGTGGTCCGGCCCGTCGCGAGACGGACACGATGGACACGTTCGTCGATTCGTCCTGGTATTTCTATCGCTTCGCCGATCCCCGCAACGACAAGATGCCGTTCGACCCGGCCACGCTCCAGTACTGGCTCCCGGTCGATTTCTATAGCGGCGGTGTCGAGCATGCGATCCTGCACTTGATCTACTCGCGCTTCTTCGCGCGTGTCTTCCGTGACCTCGCCCTGGTCGATCATTCAGAGCCATTCACGCAGCTCCTCACGCAGGGCATGGTGCTCAAAGATGGCAACGTCATGTCCAAGTCAAAGGGCAACGTTGTCGATCCGGACACGATGCTGCAGAAGTTTGGTGCCGATGCTCTTCGCCTGTACGTGATGTTCGTGGCGCCGCCGGAAAAGGAAGTCGAGTGGACCGACGCCGGGCTCGAGGGAAGTTTCCGCTTCCTCGCGCGTGTCTGGCGGTTGGTCGATCACTGGTCCGGGGTCGTCGCCGCCGGACGCACGGCGAACAATCACGAGGATCTCACGGCGTCCGAACGCGGACTCCGGCGAAAGACACACGACACGATCCGCCGCGTGACCGTCGACATCGAGGAGCGTCAGCAGCTCAATACCGCTGTGTCTGCGTTGATGGAGCTCGTCAACGAGCTTTATGCGTTCAGTGAGCAGACCGAAATCGGGAGCCCCGCTCGCCACCACCCGGGATCGACGCAGACCAGCGTGCTCGAGCGGCCTGGCACGATTGCCGTTGTGACCGAGGCCGTCGACGCGCTCGTGCGAATGCTGGCGCCATTCGCGCCGCACACCGGCGAGGAACTCTGGGAGATGCTCGGTCACAAGGGTGGCTTGTCCGCGACGAGCTGGCCGGCCTTCGATGCGGAGGTCGCGAAAGCGGACGAGATCGTGGTGCCCGTGCAGATCAATGGAAAAGTTCGAAGCCGGCTCACCGTGGCCGCCGGAGCGACCGAGTCCGAGCTCGAAGCGCTGGCGCTGGCCGATCCGACGGTCAAGGCGCATACTCAGGGAAAGACGGTCAAGAAGGTCGTCATCGCGAAAGGCAAACTTGTCTCGCTGGTTGTCCAGTAGCGTCGCTCCCGCGCGCGTGCGCGCCTTCATCCTGCTGCTCGCCTTCACGAGCTCGGGATGCGGCTACGCCCTGGCCGGCCGCGGCTCGTTCCTGCCCGATTACATCATGGTGGTCGGCATTCCACAGTTCGAGAACCGCAGCAGCTTTTCGCAGGTCGAGCAGATCCTCACGGACAAGGTGCGCACCGAATTCATCGGTCGCGGCAAGTACACCGTCGTCCCTGAGGCCGCCGGATCGGATGCGGTGCTTTCGGGAGAAGTTCTCGCAGTCTCTGTGCAGCCTGTCGGCCTCACCGAACAACAATTGGCGTCGAGGTACCTCCTCACTTGGACGATGAAGGTGGCGTTCACCGATTCACGGACGAACGAGGTGCTGTGGTCGAACGACGCGCTGACCTTCCGCGGTGAATACGAGCTGACGACGCGCGGCAACACCGAGATCCAGGGGGCGGCCTTCGTCGATCAGGAGCGCAGCTCGGTCGATCGCATTGCCAGTGACGTCGCGCGCACCGTGGTGACGTCCATCCTGGAGGCGTTTTAATCCGTAAACTCGCTTGTGTTGGTGATGCTGGCAACGCTCATACTTCGTGAGACCGACCACTTTGTCGCCGGGACGTTGGCCGGAGTCCCCCGACACAAGCGATCTGTGGTGTAGTCGCGTGCCGCCCGTCGCCACATCGGCCTTGCGAAAACAAATCGCGTCCGGTGAGACCGGCCCGCTCTATGCCCTTGTCGGTGGCGACGACATGGAGAAATCGGCGGTCGCCGCTGAATTCGCCGAGATGGTCGACGAAGGGCTGCGGGCCTTCAACGTCGAGCGCATGTACGGAGGCGAGATGAAGGTGAGCGATCTCGTCGATGCCGCGAACACGCTGCCGATGATGGTCCCGCGCCGCGTCATCACCGTGCTCGAGGCCGAGAAGCTGTTCATGCCGAAGCGCGAAAGCAAGGCTGCTGATGAGGAACTGCAGCGGCTCGAAGAGTTCTTGCAGTCACCCTCCGAAACCACGACGATCGTGTTCGTTTGTGGCGCGCTCGACATGCGTCGCCGTGTGGTCAAACGGCTGGTCAGCCAGGCGCACGTCGTCAACTGCGGTGAGATCGAGACCCAGGATGATGCGGAGCGATGGGTCAAGGTGCGGGCGGCGCGCGACGGCATTTCGCTCGATCCGGCCACGCCGAGAGCCCTCGTCGCGCGAACGGGACTCGACATCGTGCGCCTGCGCGCCGGCCTCGAGCGCGTGAGCCTCTATGCGATGGGCCAGCCCACCATCACCCCGGACGATATACGACAGGCGGTGCCGGCGGGTCCGGAGGCACATACCGATTTCGGAATTGCGAACGCGATTCAGCGGAACGATGTGCGCGAGGCGCTCAGGGAAGTGGGCCGCTCGCTCGAAGCCGGGATGGTGCCCGTCTTCATCCTGGGCCAGTTACGGTTCGCCGCCCAACGGCTGCCGGCACGGCGGGTGAAGTCGGCCGTGGAAGCCGTCTTCCGCACGGACATCGCCCTCAAGTCATCAGGCGGTGACCCGAGGATCCTGATCGAACGGTTGGTCGTGGAGATGTGTGAGAGTAGGCGCGCCTAGACAACAGGCGGGCGCGCCCTACGCTGAGGCTTTCTGCAGCCGCGCCGACAGGCGGGACTTGTAACGGCCAGCCGTGTTGCGGTGAATCATGCCCTTGGTCGCCATCTTGTCGACGAGCGACACAGTCTGACTGAGCGCCGCCTTGGCCGCGGTGACATCCTTGGCGTCGAGCGACGCCCGAATCGCCTTCAGCGCCGTTCGGAGCTTGGACCGCAAGGTGCGATTGTGCTCGCGGCGTCGGATATTCTGTCGATTTGCCTTCAGTGCAGACTTGGTGCGCTTGGCCACGGTTCTGACGTCCTCTCGGTCGTGACTTGGTCCGGCTAAAGCTACAGCCGGACACTACGTCTGAATATTCTCGAAGTTACAAAGCGCTTATTGTACCACGGCCACTGCGGCGGGTAGGGTCCGGCTTTAGGCGGACTTCGCACGTCATTGCGGTTGCAGGACGTCCAGGGCCAGTTTCCACTGGCCGTTTCGCTCCCTCACCCAGACGCGCACGTAGAATCCATTTTCATTCGCGCCGCGCGCCGCTTTCCGCGTGTAGGTGCCCCACGTATAGCCGAGATCGCCCGAGCGCGCTGCCTCTGTGAAACGCGTATCGGCGGCCGTAAAGGCCGGCTGGGTCGCGAGCCACTGGAGAATCTGCTTGTCGCCCACGACTGGCATCACGTTCTGTCGATGGAGCCGCGCAAACACGGCGAGGTTCGGCCGATAGGCGCGAGCAGGACTTCTTCGGAGCTCCGCGTTCAGCAGACCGTCGGCCGCCCCGAGTGGGGGAGTGGTGTCGTCATAGTCGCCCGTAAAGCGATTCTTTTGCGGGACTCGGGTAAAGCCGTTGGCGAACGGAACCGGACCTGGTGTGTTGATACCGACGTCCATCACCACCTTGAAGGATCCATCGCGTTGCCGCTTCCACACGCTCGCGTAGTTCGAGTATCGCGGCTTTCCCCCGTCGCGTGACGCGCGAACGTTGCGTACGGGACCCGTGAGGAAGCCGAGCTCTCCACTGCCCGCGACATCGCCGAAGCGAGGCTCCCAAATCAGTTGCAGGTCCGATGGTGGATCGGGGTTTTTGGCGATTTGATCGCGCGCCAGTCCGACCTGGCCTTGATCGAAGCCGGTCGCATCGGGCGCGAAGTACTCGAGGAATGCCTGCTTCCAGCCGATGACGAGGGCACGCGCCGCGAACGCGCGCTCGGTCTCGACCATCTGCGTGAGCGCCTGGGGCAGCGGCTCAGGGGCCTGTCCGGCGAGGTTTGCAATCGCGAGCCCGATCGCGGCGACGAGAGACAGCCGTAAAGACACCGGGTGTGATTTTCTCATTCGACAGGGCGAAAATCACACCCGGTGTCGTATCAGCGGCTGACGATTTGAAAAGTGCCGGTCGAGGGGCGTTCCGAGGAGTACCGCGGCACCGCGCGACCGTCGAGGATCTCGATCGTCTTGTAGATGATGAGCTTTCGCCGGGGGGCTTCGCCGGCAGCCGCTCCAACCTTGCGGACGTAGTCGCGCGTCTCGCGATAGGGCGGTATGCGTCGGCCGTACTTGGCGACGGCCCCTGACCCGGCGTTATAGGCTGCGAGCGCGAGTTCCTCGTTGCCTTCGTATTCGTCGAGCAACTGCCGCAGATAGTCGGTTCCCCCGCGAATGTTCTGCGCCGGATCCCAGGGGTTGTTGACGCCAAGGCTGCGTGCGGTCGCCGGCATCAGTTGCATCAGCCCCATCGCCCCTTTTGGCGACAGCGCCCGCGGATTGAATCCGGACTCGACCTGGATGACAGCGCGCACCAGTTCCGGCCGCAGCGCCTGACGGTTGGCGTGCTCCAGAATGAGCGGCTCGTAGCGTTCGTTCTCAACCAGACTCTCGGCCGGCCGCGTGGTCACGTATTTGGGGGCCCCTTCGACGGTGTAGACGTCCGTGGGCGCGTCGATGGAGCGGTCCGAGAGCACGAGCGTGCCGTTGGCGTCACGCCATGCGTAGATCTGCGCGTCGGCCTGGGTTGGCCAGGCACATAGCGCAAGCGCCGGAAGCAGAAGTGCACAAAACCGCATGTTTCGTCGGGCTGCCAAGAGGTTTCCGTCCTTATCGGCGCGAGGCGGACAAAACTTCGGAATGTGGTGTACAACTCACTGGCGGCGCTGGACGCCTTGAAGGTCAAAAGTGAGTGGGGGCAGATGTGACGTTTTGGCAAAGGTGGCTGCGGCAACCGCAGCGGGTGTGGCTGCGGCGGGCATCCTTTCAGATCCACCTCTGGATTGGACTGGCCATCGGCCTCTACATCGTGATGCTGAGCATCACCGGAAGCGCGCTGGTGTATCGCAACGAGCTCGATCGGTTATTTGCCACGCCCCGCCCGCAGTACGAGGCCGGACGAAAGACGGTCACCGAGGACGAGCTACGCGCGATCGCAGAGAAGGCGTATCCAGGTTGGGAGATCACGCGCACCGGCGACCGAATCACTCGTCGGAACCCGACGCTCGAAGTCTGGGTCGAGAAAGACGGCGTCAAAAAGGAACGCCTCTTCAACCCATACACCGGGGAGGAGCTTGGTGACTCGGTTACGCAGGGTGAGTACTTCGTTCTGTGGTTGGCGCGTCTCCACGACGAGCTGTTGTTCGATCGCGAGGGGCGATTCTGGAATGGCATTCTCAGCCTCGTGGCTACGCTTCTCTTCGTCACGGGGATCGTCGTCTGGTGGCCTGGTGTCAGCCGTTGGAAACGCAGCCTCGGCGTGAAGCGAGGCGTCGGCTGGAAGCGCTTCAACTGGGATCTCCACAGCGCCCTGGGTTTCTGGATCTTCCTGTTCATGTTGATGTGGGGCATCTCCGGCTTCTATCTCGGAGTGCCAGAACCATTCTCCAACTTCGTCGACTCGATCTCGGATCCCGACGCGTTTCTCGGTGAACGCCCCGGCGACATCGTGCTGTCCTGGTTGACTCGCCTCCACTTCGGCCGCTGGCGCGGACAGCCGTTGCTGAAAGCGTTCTGGGCCTTCGTGGGTCTCGTTCCCGCGCTGATGTTCGTGACCGGCGTGGTGATGTGGTGGAATCGCGTGCTGCGCCGGCGGCCCATTCGCGAAGTTCAGGAAGTAGAAGAACCGGCCGCATAGCTCCAGGTTCCACGTTTCCGCCTACGCCAAGGTCGCGTCGCGACGAATCAGCGCTGGCTAGTGCGGCCCGCCCGCGGGCCGCACCCGGCGAGACCTCGCCGAAGCGCTCCGCGCGAAGGCGGGCCAGGTTCCAGGTTCCGTGTTCGGAGGCCGAGAGCATGCGCGCGTGGATCGTTCCCACTGGATGCAAGGGCGTCGACGAGTTGCGGCTCCGCGAGCGTCCCGACCCACCAGCAGGGCCGCACGACGTTGTCGTGCGCGTCCGTGCGACCTCGCTGAACTATCGTGACCAGGCGGTCGTGGCCGGGCAGTATTTCGGCGGCGCCGTCAGTCGGGACACAGTCCCGCTTTCAGATGGTGCGGGTGATGTCCTCTCGGTTGGTTCCGCCGTTTCGCGCGTCAAGCCGGGGGACCGCGTCGCCGCCACCTTCTTCCAGCCGGGCACGCCACCCGCGGCACTCGGTTCCCCGCTCGATGGCATGCTCGCGGAACACGTCGTTGTGAGCGAGGACGGCCTTGTGACGATTCCCGATCACCTCACGTACGAAGAGGCCGCGTGTTTGCCTTGCGCAGGCGTGACGGCGTGGCATGCGCTCTTTCGAGCCGGGCGTTCTGTGAAAGCGGGCGACATCGTCCTGGTCCTGGGAACCGGCGGAGTGTCGGTCGCGGCGCTCCAGCTCGCTCGCGCCGCCGGCGCCCGCGTGATCGCCACCTCGTCGAGCGACGAGAAAGGTGCGCGCGCGACGGCGCTGGGCGCGTCTGATGTGGTCAACTATCGGCGCACACCGGAGTGGGAGCAGGAAGTCAGGCGGCTGACCTCCGGTCGCGGTGTCGATTGTGTCGTGGAGATCGGTGGCGCCGGGACGCTGGCTCGATCGATGCGCTCGCTTGGGCGAAGCGGCAAGATTGCACTCATTGGGTTTCTCGCTGGCCGCGACGGCGACACCAACCCGACGCCATTGATGATGACGGGCAGCAGCCTGCACGGCATTTTTGTCGGTGATCGGGACATGTTCGAGGAAATGAATCGGGCCTTGATCGTCAACCGCATCAGGCCGCTGGTCGATCGTGTCTTTCCGTTCGAGGAAGCGCCCGCGGCGTACCACTATCAGGCATCCCGCGCGTTCGTCGGCAAGATCGTCGTCACCGTGTGACACCGCAGAGCGGAGGCTTCAGCCTCCGCGAAGGAGCTGTGCATGAACTCGAATCGCCGAGAATTCATCGTCACGTCAACTCTCGCCGTCGCCGCCAGCGCGATCGATTCCAGGAGGTTGTTCGCTCAGCAGCCCGCCGCCGCGCCGGCGCCGCCCACGGTCCCCGTGTTCGCGTCGCTGCGACGGAACGTCGGTACATTCACGGCGCGAGGTGGGACGATGGGGTGGATGGTGGGGCCCGATGCGGTCGTGGTGATCGACAGCCAGTTTGCGGACACCTCGAAGATGTTTCTGGACGGCTTCAAACCGATGCTCGGCGGACGCAGGATCGATCTGCTGATCAACACGCATCATCATCCCGATCACACCGGCGGCAACAAAGTGCTGCAGCCGTCGGTGGCCAAAATCGTCGCCCAGGAGAACGCCCCCGGCCTGCAGCGGAAGCAGGCAGCGGCCAACAAAAGCGATGCTGACCAGGCATACGCGGATACGACGTACAAGACCGATTGGAAAGTCGATCTGGGAAGCGAGATCGTGTCAGCGCATCATTACGGTCCCGGTCACACCGGAGGCGACGGCGTGATCTTCTTCCAGAAGGCCAACGTCGTGCATATGGGCGATCTGATGTCGCACCTGCGGCATCCGCGCGTGGATCGGCCGGCGGGCGCGTCGATCAGGAACTGGCTGGTGTCGCTCGAGAAGACCGTCAAGGATCACAACGCCGACACGATCTACATCTTCGGCCATTCAAAGGTGGGCGCGCCGGTGACGGGCTCGTCGAAGGACCTGCTTGCGCTGCGCGACTACTTCAGCGCGATGCTCTCGTACGTGCAGAAGGGGATTGCGGCAGGGAAGTCGGCGGACGAGATCGTCAAAAGCGGGCTGCCGGCGTTTGCGTCACACGAAGGCGCGCCGCAGTTGCAGGTCGCCTACGACGAGCTGAGCGCGAAGAGATCGACGTAGGCCTGCCGTCGGCTGATCGCAGCGTGTCCAGTTAGTCAACTGGGTGGAGGGTCAGACCCCTTGAGTTCCCAGTATCAAGGGGTCTGACCCCAGCCAGGGATCTCGAATGGCTGAGAGGACGTCGCCCGTCAGCTTCGTGCGATCGCGGTGGCTGTTCCTTCGGCTTCTTGGGGTTGTCTACTTCATTGCGTTCGCGTCGCTGGCGGTTCAAATCACCGGGCTCGTTGGCGAACGCGGCATCTTACCGGCTCGAGAATTCCTCAGCCGCGTTCACGAGCTGTACGGTTCAGCGGCCTACCGTCTCCTGCCAACACTCGTGTGGCTATCACCGAACGATACGTTTCTCTCGATCCTGTGTTGGGGCGGCATGCTTGCGTCGCTCGGTCTCATTGCAGGCATGGTCCCCGTGGCGTCTACGGCGCTGTTGTGGCTCCTGTACCTCTCGCTTTCGACAGCCGGTCAGGAGTTTCTCCAGTTCCAGTGGGACGCGCTGCTCCTCGAAACGGGACTGCTGGCGATTCTCTACGCGCCGTTGTCGCTGCGGTCGCGTCTGGCTCTCGACCCCCAGGCACCCGCGGTCGTGCGCTGGGTCATCTGGGCGCTTGCTTTCAAGCTGACGTTTCTCTCCGGCATCACCAAGATCGTGAGCGGTGACTCCACGTGGGCGGCGTGGACGGCGCTCAGCTTTCACTACGAGACGCAGCCAATACCGACCTGGACGAGTTGGTTCGTCCATCAGCTCCCGATGTCGATTCACTACTGGTCAGCGGCTGCCATGTTCGTCGTCGAACTGGGAGTGTCATGGCTGGTTTTCGCGCCAGCGCGCTTCCGTCGCGTCCGCCTCATGGGGTGCGTCCTGATGATCGGTCTCCAGGTCGGGATCGCAGCGACTGGTAACTACGGCTTCTTCAACCTGCTGACCGTCGTTCTCTACCTGGCGCTACTCGACGATCGCACGCTCGAGCAGCTTCTGCCATGGGGCATCAACCCGGTTGAGCCGCAGATTGACAAACCCGCTGGGGCGATCTGGCGAAAGACCGTCAATGTGTTCGCGCTGGTCATTGCGGCACTCAGCGCGCTGACATTTCTCCGGGAAATCGACGTCACGCGCGGACGACGAGGGACGATCGCAGGCGACTGGTCAGACCGCGCTCTCGACTCAGTTGCGCCTTTCAACTCGGTCAATGGCTACGGGCTCTTTCGCGTGATGACCACCGACCGGCCGGAGATCGTGATCGAAGTGAGCGAGGACGGACAGAGGTGGAAGGAGTACGAGTTTCGATGGAAAGCCGGCGACGTGATGCGTCGGCCGCAGTTCGTCGAGCCGCACATGCCAAGGCTGGACTGGCAGATGTGGTTCGCGGCACTCGATCCGCCCTCAGCGCAGAACTGGTTGAGCCGACTCGTGGCGCGCTTGCTTGATGGCGACACCATCGTCATGAACCTTCTGGGACCGAATCCTCTTGCCCGCCCACCGCGCTACGCCAGGCTCGTGTATTACCGGTATCACTTCACAACCAGCGCTGAGCGCGCGAAAACCGGTGCATGGTGGAAAAGGGAGTTTCTCGGATATCTGACTGATACCGTTGGCTCACGATCACCGCAGTGACCTGGGTTTTTCGGCTGTTGACGGCAGGCGCCTATACGAATCAAGAATGAGCATCCTCATGCTGTACATGGTCATTGAGAACTTCCGGAGCGGCGATCCCGTTCCTGTTTATCGAAGGTTCCGGGACCGCGGACGCTTGATGCCCGAAGGGATTGAGTATCGGGGAAGCTGGGTTACGGAGGACTTGCGCCGCTGCTTCCAGATCATAGAGTGCGACGATCGCCGCCTCCTCGATCAATGGATGGCCAACTGGAGCGACATCACTGACTTTGAAGTGATTCCCGTTATTACTTCCGCGGAAGCAAGTGCCACGGTGGCGCCACGCTTGTGACGCACCCTGGTCGCGGTGAAACACCATGGAAAAAGTGAACCTCGCGGACAAACTGGCGCTTATTCACGAACACTGGCGACCGAAGGTGGTCGGTACGTTGAATGGCCAGGAAGTCAAACTCGTGAAGTTTCGTGGCGAGTTCGTCTGGCATCACCATGAACACGAGGATGAGTTGTTCCTCGCACTTCGCGGGCGATTTCGAGTCGAGTTCCGCGATCGTGTCGTCGAGCTCTCACCAGGTGAATTTGTCATCGTGCCTCACGGCGTCGAGCACAGGACAGTGGCCGACGAGGAGGCCGAGGTTTTGCTGTTCGAGCCCGCTGCCACCCGTAATACCGGGAACATCGTTGACGAGACCTTCACAGCCCCGACCCTCGAGAGAATCTAGCCCATGGTGGACTACGCAACCTTGTCACTTGCCGATGTAAGCACGGGCCTCGACGATGTCGCTCGAGAGACGCACTCGACCTTTGGCGGGCTCGACGCGCGCCAATTGAATTGGCGGCCGGACGCGACACGCTGGAGCGTGTCGCAGTGCTTCGAGCATCTGTTCCTGGCGAATCAACTGATGGTCCAGGCAGCCGAAGACGCCTTGAATGGCATCGCTCCTCAGACGATCTGGCGCCGTCTGCCGATCCTCCCTGGTGTTCTCGGCCGGATGATAGTGCGCTCGCAGGCACCGAGCACGACGCGGCGGTACAAGGCGGGACCGCAATCGCAGCCGGCAAGCAGCGACATCGCGGTCGATATCATTCAACGTTTCGTCGCGCAGCAGCGTGACGGCGTCGCACGGATGCAGGCGCTCGACGAGCGTGAAGCGGCGCGCACGATCATGACGTCACCGTTCATAAAGGTCATCACCTACAGCGTGCTGGACGGCTGGCGGCTGGTCTACGCGCACGATCGCCGGCATTTCGAGCAGGCACGGCGCGTGACGCAGTCGCCCGGATTCCCGCGCCCGTGAATCGCGTTCAACATTGTCGTCGCGACGGGTCTGTAGACCCGCCGGGCTTCTGCATATGCCTATGAATCGTGAATGCATACGACTCGAGAATCAGTTGCGTCTCTCGTTGGAGGGTGCCGCATGGCACGGGCCGAGCGTGCTCGAGACGCTCGACGGGGTGACAGCTGAAGCCGCGTATGAGCATCCAATCACGGGTGCACACAGCATCTGGGAGTTGGTTCTGCACATATCCGCCGGGTATCGCCTCGTGCTGCGTCGACTCGAGGGCGATGGCAGGCAACTGACACCGGAAGAAGACTGGCCGCCAGTTGGCAAATCGACACCAGCTGCCTGGCAGGAGACAATCCGGGTCCTGAAGGAGTTGAACGGCGACTTGCGACGCGCCGTCCTGAATTTCGATCCCGATCGATTGGACGAGCCATTGGTCGCCGAGCCACCCTACACCGCGTACACGCAGTTCATCGGCATGACGCAACATGACCTCTATCACGCCGGGCAAATCATCTTGCTCAGACGGGCAATGATGACGTGAATCGCCGCATCACCGGATTCCATCAGGATGAAGAGCGTCACTGGGTGGCCGAACTGGAGTGCGGTCACAACCAGCACGTACGCCACGATCCACCCTGGCAGCTGCGGCCGTGGGTGTTGACAGAGGAAGGGCGCCGCTCGCGCCTGGGTGAAGCGCTCAACTGTGTGATCTGCGACGAAGAGTTGCGGATTGAAAGGAATCGCTCATGAAGACCGCTGTCACTATCCGCTACACCAGTGGCCGTGAAGAGAAGTTCGAAACAGAGTTGTTGGGTGGCGCAGGGGCTCAGGCGCGCATGCAGGCCTTCGTCGAGAATCCGACTGTGCTCCTGAAGACCAGTGATGAAGTGCTAATCATTCCAGGGACGGCGATCGAATGCATCGCGATCAAGCTTCAGAAAGGAGACGACTGGTCGAACTTCGTCAACCTTCGCCCGGCCAAGCGGATTAAGTAGCGCTGAGCATCTTTTCAATGACGCCGCGGCTCGCTGCCAGGAGTTCCCCGATCTTCGATGCGTCTTTGCCGCCCGCTTCCGCGAAGTCGGGACGTCCACCACCGCCGCCACCCACGATGGGCGCCAGCTGCTTCACCACCTGTCCGGCCGGAATCTTCTTGGTCAGATCCGGTGTCACGCCCACGACAATGGACACTTTGCCGTCCGATGGTGAGGCGAGGACGACCACGCCGCTTTTGATCTGGCCGCGGTGCTGATCGACGAGGGCGCGCAAGCCATTTTTGTCGAGGTCGTGGACTTCGCGGGCGATGAGTTTCGCGCCACCTGAGAGCTCCGCGTCGATAGGCGCAGCTCCTACGAGGACAGTGGGCGCCTGCCCTTGATGCGCTATTGAGGCCGCCTTCACCTTCAAAACCTGCGCTTCCTTCTTCGCGCTTTTTAGTTCGTCTTGCAAGGTAGTGACTCGCGCTGTGAGTTCGCCCGGCCGGGCGTTGAGTGCGCCCGACAGCGCGCCGATCTCGTCACGCTGCCGCTGAAACGACGTCAGCGAATCGAGTCCCGTGATCGCCTCGATCCGCCGCACGCCTGCGGCAACGCCGCCCTCGGCGACGATGGCAAACAGCCCGATGTCGCCGGTCGCGCGCACGTGCGTACCGCCGCACAGCTCGACGCTGAAGCCGGGAATCGAGACCACGCGCACCCGGTCGCCGTACTTCTCCCCGAAGAGCGCCATGGCGCCGGCAGCGATCGCTTCCTGCGTATTCTTCACGTCGGTTTCGACCGGCGTGTTGCGCAGGATCTGCTCATTGACGATGCGCTCGATTTCGAGTGACTGTTCGCGCGTCACGGCGCTGACGTGAACGAAGTCGAAGCGCAGCCGATCGGGCGCCACCAGCGAGCCGGCCTGCTTGACATGCGGGCCGAGAACCTGGCGCAGCGCCGCATGGAGCAGGTGAGTGGCCGTGTGATTCCGCCGTGTCGCATCGCGCAGCCCGGAATTGACTTCAGCGGTCACGATATCGCGCCGCGTGAGCTCACCGTGAGTCACGTGGACGCCGTGAAGGCGTGGCCATGACCCGGTCCGGACGACGGCGTTCACGCGGGCCTCGCCGCGAGGTCCGGCGATCGTGCCGACGTCAGAGACCTGACCTCCGGCCTCGAGGTAGAACGGAGTTTCCGCCAGCGCGACGAAGCCATCCTGGCCTGCGGCGAGCGACTGGACTTCCTGTCGATCAGTGTTGAACAACGCCAGCATCTGCGTGTTGACCGTCGTCGTTTCATATCCACGGAACGCACGATCGCCGGTCGATTCCAACTCGGCCCCGACGTTGTCGCTGACGGTCCACGCGGCGTCCTTCGCGTCGGCGCCCTTGAATGCGCTCTTGGCGCGCGCCTTCTCGCGCTGCGCCTCCATCGCACGCTCGAAGGCTTCCTGATCGAGACGCAGTTTCCGGTCCTCGACCATGTCCTCGATGAAGTCACGCGGCAGACCATGCGTGTCATACAGCTTGAAAGCCGCCTCGCCTGGCACGACGCCGTTGCCCGCCGCAGCCTTGTCGAGGATGTCCTCGAGCCGGGGGAGCCCGCTGGTCAGCACGGCGTCGAAGCGTTCCTCTTCGCTTCGAATCACCTGCGTCACGATGTCCCGCCCGGCCTTGAGCTCCGGGTACACGTCCCCAAACTCCCGGACCATGGTGTCGACCATCGTGTACAGGAAGGGCTCCTGTACTCCCAGTCGCTTACCGTGGCGCATCGCGCGCCGCATGATCTTGCGCAGAACGTAGCCGCGCCATTCGTTCGATGGAACGACACCATCGGCGATGAGGAAGGTCATCGCTCGGAGGTGATCGGCAATCACCCGCATCGAGACGTCCGAAGGCTCCATCGTGCCGCGATGCGTGGTGCCGGCGCGTTCGCCAATCGCGGCAAGAATGGGCGTGAAGAGGTCGGTGTCGTAGTTGGACAAATGGCCCTGGAGCACTGCCGTGACGCGCTCGAACCCCATGCCCGTGTCGATCGATCGCAACGGCAATGGATTCAGGGTCCCGTCCGACTGCCGATCGAATTCCATGAAGACGTTGTTCCAGATCTCGACGTAGCGGTCGCAGCTGCACTCGACACCGCGGCAACGCTGACCGATCGCTTCTTCGCCGCACGGGGTATTCGCGCCACGGAAAAAGTAGATCTCCGAGGAGCGCCCGCACGGGCCGGTATCACCCATCGTCCAGAAGTTGTCGTCCGCGCCAAGCTCGCCGATGCGGTCGACCGGAAGGAGAGACCGCCAGACGTCGAACGCCTCCTCGTCGCGTGGGATAGTCGCATCACCTTTGAAGATCGTGACGACGAGCCGGTCCTTGGGAATCTGCCAGACTTCGCTCAGCAGGGTCCAGGCGAAGGGGATCGCTTCACGCTTGAAGTAGTCGCCAAACGAGAAGTTGCCGAGCATCTCGAAGAACGTGTGGTGACGGAACGACGGGCCGACATTGTCGAGGTCGTTGTGCTTGCCGCTGACGCGCATGCACTTCTGTACCGTGGTCGCGCGTGTGTAACTGCGTCGTTCTTTGCCGAGCAGCACATCCTTGAACTGATTCATCCCGGCGTTCGTGAACAGGAGCGTCGGGTCCTCGTGCGGCACGAGCGGGGAGCTGGCGACGATGCGGTGGCCGTGTTTCTCGAAGAAGGCGAGAAACGACGAACGGATCTCCTTGGAGGTCATTGATCTCTATTGTAGGTCGGGGTCCGGCTAAAGCCGGACTTAGTGCGTAAGAGCGCCATGACTCGATCCGGCTCGAATCCCTGTGCGACGAGGTATCGATACAGCCGATTGAACGCCTTGTCGTCTTCGATGCGGGCTTTTCCGCGGAGCCGCCGCGCCAGCGCCTCATTCAACAGCGCATCCGCGTCGATGGTCGCGAAAGTCTCGTCCACGACGCGCCGCGCGAGGGCTGGCGCAATACCGGCTGCCTCGACCTGGCGGAGCACGCGGTATCGGCCGCGTTTCTTGAGGCCGGTTTCCGATCGCGCGATAGCTCCAGCCACCCGCTCGTCATCCAGGCTGCGTTCGGTCCTGAGTCGGGCGAGCGCAGCCTCGATCGCTTCGGGGTGGTGTTCGCGGCGAATGAGGCGCTGACGGAGCTGCGCCTCCGAGAGCTCGCGCCGGGCGAGCATCTTCAATGCGGCCAGGTAGGTGTCATCGGACATGTAAAGACACCGGGTGTGATTTTCGCTAGCAGCACTCGAAAATCACACCCGGTGTCCTTGAATTATCCGCCGAAACGCGTAATCTCGGGCGCCCGCCCGCCGCTGGTCTGTCCCACGCGGGCCATCTGTTCGCGCGCCATGTCCGCGGTCGTGTGAATACCCTGCACTTTGAGCTTGAATTCGTCGACGTTGGTTGCCCAGCGCAACGCTTCGTCGTAGGTCACGAGGCCCTGCTCGTAGAGGCTGAAGATCGACTGGTCGAACGTCTGCATCCCGTACTGCGACGTGCCCTGCGCGATCGCGCCGTGGATCAGGTGTGACTTCTCCTTGTCCAGGATCGCGTCACGGATGAACGCGGTGGTGATCAGGACTTCGACGGCCGGCACCCGTCCCTTGCCGTCGGTCTTCGGCATCAGGCGCTGCGAGATGACGGCCTTGATGACGCTCGACAGCTGGATGCGCACCTGTTTCTGCTGGTGCGGCGGAAAGACCGCGATGATGCGGTTGATGGTCTCGGTGGCGTCGAGAGTGTGCAGCGTGGAGAACACCAGGTGGCCGGTCTCGGCCGCGAGGAGTGCGGTCTGAATCGTTTCGAGGTCGCGCATCTCGCCGACGAGGATGACGTCCGGATCCTGACGAAGCGCGCTGCGCAGCGCGTCGCCGAACGAACGGGTATCGACGCCGATCTCACGCTGGTTGATGACCGAGCGATTGTCCCGATGCAGGTATTCAATCGGGTCCTCGATCGTCATGACATGGGCTGTGCGAGTCGAGTTGATCTCGTCGATCAGCGCGGCCAGCGTCGTGCTCTTGCCGCTACCGGTTGTCCCGGTCACGAGCACCAGGCCGCGTTCCTCGGTCGCGATCTTCTTCAGGACCTTGGGCAGCAGCAGGTCCTCGATCGACGCCACACGCATCGGGATGACGCGGAAGATCATGCCGATCGTGCCGCGCTGCTGGAAGGCGTTGCAGCGGAAACGGCCAAGGCCGGCGACGCTGTACGCGAGGTCGACCTCGTGGTTGTCCCGGAACTTGTCGCGATGACCGGCAGGGAGGACGGCCGCCGCCATGGCGACGACATCTTCGTGTTCGAGGCGGCGCTCTTCGGTCGCGGGAATCAGGGTCCCGCGCACCCGCATCATCGGGTAGGTTCCGACCTTGACGTGGAGGTCCGAGGCGCCGCTCTGAACGGCAATCTTGAGCAGATCGTTAACGTGCATGCTGCGGGGGATGGCCGAATCGGGCGGGACGGAGCGTCCCGACCCGTTCGGGCCTACTCCGCAGCTTATCGGCTCTTCGAGGCCCCGGTAGTAGCCGTTTCCCGCGCGTTCACCGGCTGGAGCCACCCGTGGGTATCAGGCGCGTCGCCCTTGACGATCTCGAAGAATCGCTGCTGAATCGCCTCGGTAATGGGTCCGCGCCGGCCGCGGCCGACCTTTACTCGGTCAACTGACCGGATGGGTGTCACCTCTACGGCCGTCCCGACGAAAAACACCTCGTCGGCCATGTAAAGCGTCTCGCGCGGAAGTGTCTGCTCCCGTACTTCGAACCCGAGCTCGCGGGCGATGGTCATCACCGAGTCGCGGGTGATGCCCCAGAGGACGGAATTGCCGATGGGCGGCGTGTAGATGATGCCCTCGCGGACGACGAACACGTTCTGTCCACTGCCTTCGCTGAGATTGCCCTGCGTGTCGAGAGCGATACCCTCAGCGTAGCCGTCCGCGATTGCCTCCATCTTGATCAACTGCGCATTGGCGTAGTTGGCGACGCTCTTGGCCATCGCCGGCGTCGTGTTCGGAGCGTTGCGCGCCCAGGTCGAGATCTTGACGTCGAGTCCTTCTTCAATCGCTTCCTTCGTGAAGTAGGCGCCCCATTCCCATAGCATGATGGCGACGTCGATTGGACAGGGAGCGGGGTTCACGCCAAGTGAGTCGTATCCCCGGTAGACGATCGGACGGATATAGCAAGCTCTGAAACCGTTGACCCGGATCAGGTCGAGCGTCGCGTCCGTCAGTGTCTGCTGATCGAAGGGAACGTCCATCCGGTAGATCCGGGCAGAGTCCATTAGCCGCCGCATGTGGGCGTTCAGCCTGAAGCAGGCCGGCCCCTGCCGGGTGTCGTAGCACCGCGCGCCTTCGAACACTGCGCTGCCGTAGTGAACGACGTGGGACGCGACGTGGATCTTGGCATCTGCCCAGTCCACGAGCTTGCCGTTCATCCAGATCTTGCCGGTCCCAGGAAAAGACATAACGCTGCTCCCTTCGATGTCAACTCCCAAGTCCCAACTCCCAAGCCGCAAGAAATATTCCGCGAATCAGCGCCGGGGAGTTTGAACCTCGAGTTGATCAGATCGTAACCCGGCTTTCCGGGAAATGCCCAATGTCACGAGGACATTCGGAAAACGCGTCAACTTCCAACTACCCACCTCCAACTCCCAAAACGGCTGGTTCGAGGTTGGAGGCTGGGAATTGGGAGTTGGGAGTTTCTCTAGCGACTGCCCACCCAGTTCAGCGTGCTTGATACGTCAGGGGATTCACTCCGCGTCGGCGCGGAGGCGAGTGGGTCCGGCCAGTCAAGGTATTGCCGCTCGCGGGCCCGGATTTGTCGATATCGGCGGAAGGTGTCGCGCGCCGTTTCCAGTCCGAGCAGCGAGCGCCACGTCGTTCCGCGGAAGGTGTGCGCCATCATTCGCCGGCCGTTTCTGAAGACGAAACCGGGGTGGAGTCGTAGCGCGGTCGGGATGTGCCGCACCTTCATCCAGCGCTCGGCCTTCCAACGCAGGAACTCGATCTCTTCGGCATCCAGATGTGCGCTGCGCGTGACGGCGGACGTGCCGTCGTATTCCTCCACGCGCGTGTTCACGATCAGCCCGCGTTCGCGAAACTCCCGCGTCATCGGCGTTCCGGGGTACGGCGTGGGATGCTGGATGTACGGCCAGTCGACGTATTTCCTCGCGAACGCGAGGTTGGTTTCGATCGACGAGCGGGTATCGTCGGGATTTCCCACGATCAGTCCGCCGACTACGAGCAGGCCGTGGCGATGAAGGACGTCGACCGCCGCCAGCGTCGTGTTCTGCTGGCGCCGGCTGTTCTTGGCTGTGGCCTTCAGAAACGCGAGATCGTCGTCGAGCACGTTCTCGATGCCGAGGAACACGTAGCGAAAACCCGCTCTCCGCATGAGCGGCACCAGCGATTGACCATGAGTGGCGATGGCTGCCGTCATCGCCTGCACGACATACATCACATCAGCGAGACCGTGTTCCACGATCGCTCGGCAGAGCGCTTCGAGGCGTGGTACGTCGATCGTGATGTTGTCGTCGACGAGGAAGATGGATCGAGCGCCGCGGTTGCGAGCGTCCCCGATGTCGGCGATGACGCGATCGATGGGGAAGCGATGAAAGTTGCGGCCGCGCATCTCGATGATCGAGCAGAAGCTGCAGTCGAACGTGCACCCGCGCGACGTCTCCACGACGTCGATCGGACGTCCCATCATCGTGTAGCCGGACAGCACGCGCCCTGCGCGAGCCGGTGGCCGGACCTCGCCGCTACCCAGTGTCGTGGCAGGACGTGGCGGGTTTTGCTGGAACCCGGTAGTGCTTCGGAACCACAACCCCGGTATCTCAGACAGCGGTAGGGCCCCTTCGATTGATCGCAGCAGCTCTCGAAAGGTGAGGTCGCCCTCGCCTCGCACGATGAAGTCGACGCCCAACGCCGGATCCGTCCATTCCTCGGGGGCCAGTGATGGGTCGTAGCCGCCGACGGCGATGAGCGCATCGGGCTTCTGCGATCTGACGAGCGAGATGATTCGGCGAGCGGTGCTGCGCTGGAAGGTCATCACCGACAGGCCCACCAGCCGTGGCTGCAACTGCTCGATCAGTCGAACGACGGTGGATTGAACCGACGATTGCGCGAGCACGAGGTCGGCGATGGCGACCTGATGATGCGGGTCGACGTTGCCAGCGAGCGATGCGAGGCCGCCATTCGGCATACGGACGGCGAGCGTCGGCGTATGCTCGAAGCTATCCGGCATTGACAGCAACAGCACTTGCATACTGATGTTCCAGCTTCCACGTTCCAGGTTCCGGGTTCGTGTTCGCGGTTCACGTTCCCGGTTCCAGGTTCGCTGTTCTAGGCTTCGCGCCCGATTGAGCGCCTCGATTATGCCGCGTTCGGGCCAGAACCACGAACCCGATCCTCGAACTCGGAACCTGAACCATGAACACGAACGTGGAACGAGGAACGCGGAACTGCAGCGCTCATTTCACAAACGGGTATTCCGAGAGCCTTGGGGATCCATTTCGGTTCCCTCGTTGCAGTAGGCGTCGCAGGTCACCGATGTTCGACGACTTTTCCAACGACATCACGGTTTCGATGAGACGCGTCGTTTGCGACTCGCCGAGCACCGGCACCACCAAGTCGTGGCTCTTCGCGGTGAGTTGCTCACGTGACATCGGATTGGCGGCGGTGCCGAGCACAGGTCCAACGGTGTCTTGCGTCAGTTGGGAGCCATCCGCCATCGTGATCTGGATGAGCGGCACACTCGGTGCCCCCGCCGCTCCACGCCCCCCTGGTGCCCCTGGCACGAGGCGGACCTTGGCTTTGAGCCGGACCACCGCCGGATCCTTCATGCGCTCCTTGTCGTGAATCGATCGAAACGTCAGCGTTCTGTCAATCAGCATCACCGACAACGCGTGCTGCACGTTGATATCTGACGGCCCGCTGTTGTCGGTAATCGAACCAGGCTGATAGCGAACGGCGATCTCCTTGATCGTCTCGGGGTCGATGCGCTGCTTGGCGAGGAGCGCCTCGAGCGCGTCGAGCGGGGCGTGAATCGGCTGGCCCACGGTCCAGCGCTTGATGTTCGCGCGCGTGATCTCGTAGCGCATGCCGAGCCCGTCCACCAGGCGATCGACATCGCCCTTGGGCGCGTTGGCCACGATGAAATTGTCCGGGCCGGACATGATGTCGTGGACGGCGTTCCAGCCGGCATGCACCAGCAGCACGGCGGTCACGCCGCTTCGCGCGCCCATTCCGCCGAAGATGAACCCCTTCTCGATGTGATCAGGATCGCGCGGGAACGACTCGATTCCCGAGCTCTGCTGCGCCGCGTAGGACAGGGTCCATCGCATCTGCTCCGGTGTGAATCCGGCGATGGCTCCGCCGGCCGCCGCCGATCCGAACACCGCTCCGATGCCGTACGAGAGCTTGTGGCTGTTCGGGATGCCAGACTGAATCGCTGCCAGCACGCGCGTGCCGATGTCGTAGCCGAGCACGACGGCGCGCAGAAAATGGATCCCGCTGGTCTTGAACTGTTCGCCGAGGGCGAGCGCGGCAGGAACGACGGCGCAACCCGGATGCCACGGACCCGGCGCCAAGGTATCGTCCGTCTCGTCGGCGTGGCCCATGGTCCCATTGACCAGTGCGGCCTCGATGGGTCCGCAGACCAGCGTGTCACCCACGATGGTAGCGACAGGTTTGCCGCCATAGGCGCGCGCAAACCGGATGGCGGCGCGTCCCGGCTCCAGTTCGCTGCCCGAGACCATCGCCGCGAGCGTATCGAGCACGTGCCGCTTCGCCCGCTCGACGACCTCATCCGGGAGTGCGCGTTCGCGTGCCTCGCTCATGTAGGTGCTGAGACGCGTCATCACCTCGCTGACGGGGAGATCCGCCATCGTCTGCGAGGGAAGCGAGACTTGAGGGCGCCCGGCGGCGGCCGCAATCCTCGATGACATCGCTGCCGCGGTCAGTGTGCCGGCCGCTCGTATGAGCACGTCGCGCCTCGTGCAGCCATTCTTCGGCGAACAGTCGCCCGCGTCAGTGTGTTCAGTCATCGAAGACTCCTGTGCACTGCCGTTCCCGCGCTACTGACTCTCGTTGCAGAACGGACAGCGATCCGCACGCGCATGAAGAGGCTTACGGCAGTGCCAGCAGAAGCGCGCCGGCGGCGTTTCGCGTGCCTTGAGCCGTGATTGAATCTCCGCCACAGTCGCGTCAGCCGTCGCGGTGCCCCCACGCCTGGAGGCTCGACGTGGTGCCGGTTCGCGCGCCGCGAGCAAATCGTTGAGCAACTCCGAGGCGCGCTGATAGCGCTCGATCGGGTCGGGCGCCATCGCGTGCAAGATGATGTCGTTGATGGCTTTCGGAATCTTCGGGTTCCTGATGCGAGGGGACGAAAGCAGTTCACCACGCGCCAGGCGGGCGATATCCGCCGGCGCTGGCGTGTCGTACGGCATCGTGCCCGTGAGCATCTGATACATCGTGACCCCGACCGAATAGATATCGCTGGCGAACACGGCCTTGCCGTGGAACTGTTCAGGTGCCATGTACGGCGGGCTGCCGATCACCGTCGTCCCGTGCGCCGCGATCTCCAGGTAGCGCGACGTGCCGAAGTCGGTCACTTTCAACATGCCGCTCTCGGATACGAGCATGTTGCCGGGCCGAAGGTCGCGATGCAGGATGCCGGCGCGGTGTGCGTGATCGACGGCGTTGCAGATCTGGCAACTGAAGTCGAGCGCCCGCGTCAGGTCCAGGATGCCCTCCTGCACGATGATGTGCTCGAGCGTTTCGCCCGGCACGTACTCCATCACGATGAAAAACACATCGTCCTGTTTCTCTGCCGTGAGGACGGTGACGATGTTCGGATGACTCATCGACGCAAGGAGACGTGGCTCCTTGAGCATCTCGACCGAATCAAGGTTCTGCTTGTGCGGAACCTTCAGCGCGACTTTCTTGTCGATCCAGGTGTCTTCGGCGAGGTAAACGACGCCGAAGCCGCCGCTGCCCAGTGAAGACAGGATGCGGTACTTTCCGATGGTTTGACCGCGGAAGAACATCGGGGGTGACGGGAGTATAGCAGGGTGCGATCCCGCCGATGCCTGTCGGTGCCATCTTGCTGATGCTTGTCGCTGCGATCTTGCTATTTGCCGGTGCGGGTGGTGCGCTTACTCGCAGCGAAGACCGATCATGGGATCGATCGAGATCGCGCGCCGGGCTGGCGGGAGCGCAGCAATCATCGCCGCGGCGACAAAAATCACGGCAACGGCGACGAAGGTCACCGGATCGAGCGCACTGAGACCGAACAGCATCGTCTCGAGCGCGCGCGCGCCGATCGCGGCAGCGCACAAACCGATCACCATCCCCACCGCTGTAAAGGCAAGGATCTCGCCCAGTACGAGCCTGAGCACCTGGGCGCGTTGTGCACCGAGAGCCATGCGGATCCCGATTTCGCCGGTTCGCAGGGTCACCGAATAAGTGAGCAGGCCATAGACGCCGACGACGGCCAGCAAGAGCGCGAGCGCACCGAAGGCCCCGGCGAGAGTTGCCAACAGTCGCTCGGTGATCAAGCTGCGTTCCACCTGTGATGTGAGCGTCCGCACGCTGACACGAACTCCGGGCAGCATTGATCGCACGATGTCGTGCAATGCGGTAGCGGCCGCCGCCTGCGAACCCACGATGGCCGCTTCAAAACTCACAGGGCCCGCTGGCATTTGCAGGTATGGCGTATAGACCGTCGGTCTGGACGTGTCTCGCATCGATTCATACACGACATCAGCGGCGACACCGACGATTTCCCATGGTCGCGGGTTGTTGCCGATCGAGAGTTGTACGCCGATCGGATCCCGATCGCGAAAGTGCCGGCGGAAGAATGCCTCGTTGACCACGGCGACACGGGGCGATGAAACGGTGTCGCGAACGGTGAACTCGCGACCACGAATGATGGGCGTGTCGAGGACTTCGAAGAACCGCGGACTGACGTTGTTGGCATAGGTCTCTTCGCCGGCCTCTTGTCCGCCGATCCTGACGCCGCGAGTGATGGCGCTCCCGGAGACCGGCGTGACCGACGAGAGACTGGCGACGCGCACGCCGGGAAGACGCGCGATTTCCTCCAGGAGCTCCTCATTGATCGCGGTGTTTGCGCCGGTGCCGAGCCGCAAGCGTGAGGATGGCGACGGCGGCGAACCCTGGTGATCGCCTTAAGCCTCTAAACGAGTGCCGGACGTCTTGCCAGATGCTTTCACGTTGCGACTCCCATCCCACGTCACGAACGGCGTCTTTGACCGCTTCGAGGCTGCCGATAGTGGTCCGTGCCACTCGGAGCGCCTTTTCGGGCGGCATTCCATCCCGGATGTGTTTATCGACGAGAGAATCGAGATAACCACGCAACTCGTCGTCCAGATCCCGATCGAGCCCGTGCCGGCCAACCAGGGCGCGCAGTCCCGCCAGCAGGCGACGCATCAGATCTCACCGAGCGACGCACGCATGATTCGCGAGATGGCCGCCGTTTGCGTTTCCCAGTCTTTTGCGGCACGGGCCAGGCGGGCACGACCCTGCGGCGTGAGGGCGTAGTACTTTGCGCGACGATTGTTCTCGGTAGCGCGCCACTCGGCCTTGATCAGGCCGTCGCGCTCGAGGCGCCGGAAAGCGGGGAAGAGCGACCCCGCATTCACCTGGAACACGCCCTTACTGATCTGATCCAGGCGAACGCCGATGCCATAGCCGTGCATCGGCTCCAGCGCCAGCGTCTTCAGGATCAGCATGTCGAGCGTGCCCTGGACCAGGCCACTCTGTTTCTCGGATGCCATTGAACGCTCTCATCTAGGCAATCTAGAGCAGAAGCTTACCTCTCTCATCTAGATTGTCAAGAGAAAGCGTCCGCGCACGTGAAGCGTGCGCTCTATCGAGACGCACGGCTGAGCCTTATAATCACCCGCGTGCCCGCTCGTTTCTTCGCGCCGGAGGCGCAGTCCACCGGCGAGCTGATTACGCTGCCCCAGGAGGAAGCCGAACATCTGACCCGCGTGCTGAGACTCGGCACTGGCGCCGCCATCCATGTGTTCAACGGCAGCGGCGAGGAGTTCGAGTCCATCGTCGAAGCCGCCTCGAAGGAGGCCGTCCAGGTGAGGCTGGGGCGGCCCCGCGACCCGGCACCCGAAGCGCTTCTCCAGATCACCCTCGCCCAGGCGGTGTTGAAGGGCGACAAGATGGACGATGTGATCCGCGATGCGGTCATGATAGGCGCGAAGGCGGTCCGGCCCGTGCTCACCGCGCGGACGGAGACGACGGCAGCCGTCATCGAGAAAAGCCGACGGCACGATCGGTGGGAGCGGATCGCGATTTCCTCCGCCAAACAGTGCGGGCGGGCCGTTGTTCCAGCCATCCTCGAGCCGGTCACGTTCGAAGCGCTGATCGATCTGCTGCTCCAGAAGTGGCTGGCCGGCCCCTCGATCATGCTGGTCGAACCTGGTGCGGGGAAGACTGTTCCCTTCTCGGAACTCGACGTCGAGCCGCCGAATGCGGTGACGATCGTTGTTGGCCCTGAAGGAGGATGGACGCCGGAGGAGATCGAGGCGGCCGCCGTCGTCTGCCGGCTCGTCACGATGGGGAGGAGAACGCTGCGCGCGGACGCGATGGGACTGATCGCGATCTCGGCGGCATTCGCGCGCTGGCGAGAGTTTTAGTTCCAGTCATACGTAGAGCGGGGACTTTAGCCCCCGCGTGCGATCCCGCGCTACGTACGCGCCGCCATACGTACGCCAGCCTCCGACTCTCTCTCGTCTGCCCGGAAGAACAACGCGAACAGGACGAGCACGGCGCCAGCGCTGGCTGCCGGCACAATCCAGATGCGCTCCCAGGCATGGCCACCACCAGGCAGGGCAAACGCATCGACGATGCGGCCGGAGACCCAGGATCCGATGAACATCCCGAGACCCAGCGTGACGAACGCGATCAGCCCCTGCGCAGCGGCGCGCACATCCGGCGGGGCTTTCTGATCGACGTAGATCTGCCCGGTGACGAAGAAGAAGTCGTAGCAGATGCCGTGGAGCAGGATGCCGGCGTAGAGCATCCAGACGAGCGGACCGTTATCGCCGTACGCGAACAACAGGTAGCGCGCCGTCCACGCCGCCATCCCCACGAGCAGCATGTTCTTGACGCCGAGTTTGCGGAAGAACAGCGGCATCACGAGCATGAAGCCGATCTCGGACATCTGGCCGAGCGTCATCTTTCCTGCGGCATTCACGACCTGGATCTCGTTCAGAAATGGGTTGGCGAACGCGTAATAGAACTGGAGTGGAATGCAGATCAGGAAGGAGCCGAGCACGAAGATGGCGAACGAGCGCTCGCGAAGCAGGCTCAAGGCGTCGAGGCCGAGCACGCCTGCCATCGACGCGCGCCGGCTTCGAGTCGGTGGAGTGTGTGGTAGGGCGAAACAAAACAGCCCAAGGAGCACCGAGGCGCCGGCGGCAAGACGCATCGGCATCGCCGTCGCCTCGAGGCCGAGCGTACCTACGAGCAGCCCGGCCACGATCCAACCGATCGTGCCGAGCACTCGAATGGATGGAAACTCGCGCGCGGGATCGCGCATCTGGTGAAACGACAGCGAGTTGCTCAATGCCAATGTCGGCATGTAGCACAGCGCGTAACCCAGCAGCACCGCGTAGAACGGCCCAAACGCGCTCATCGTCGATCCGAAGAACAGGATCAGGCCGCCGATGAGATGCAGTGCCGCAAGGATTTTCTCGGTTGCGAGGAAACGATCCGCGATCATCCCGACGAAGAACGGCGAGATCATCGCCGCCAGTGCCGTTGTGCCCGCCGCGAGCCCGATCTGTTCACCAGAGAAGCCGAGCGTCTGACCGAGCCATGTGCCCATCGTCACGGACCAGGCCCCCCAGACGAAGTACTGGAGGAACATCAACAGCGAGAGCTTGATCCGGACACTGAGCGACACGCGACAACCCTCCGATCAGGCGAGCGCGTTCCTGGCGAACGCGAAGCACTTCTTGACTTCTTCGACCGCGCCGGCCTCTCCTTTGTGCTCGTACTCAATGTAGGCGCGAATCGGCCAGCGTTCTTTCTTCAGCAGCTGCAGCACCTCCCGGATCGGCGTATCGCCGGTGCCCCATGCGACGTTGTCGCCCTGGTTCTTCTTACGATCCTTGATGTGCAGGTTGGTGATGCGGTCGTGATGCTCCCGGATGTAGGCCAGGGCATCGTTGTTGGCCGCAGTGAAGTGCCCGATATCGAGGTTGATCCTGAACTGCGGCGACAAGTTCAGCGCCGTCGCGAGGCTCTCCACCGTCGCGAACTCGTTGGGATCGCTGACATTCGAGTGATTGTGCATGGCGACGGTCATGCGGTGCTTCGCCGCGAATGGCACCATACGGCGGGCAGCCTCGAGCGTCGCCGACGCAGTGATGATCTCTGCGCCAAGCGCCGTAGCCATTTCGAAGCCGCGATCGATTTCGTCGTCGGAGAAGCTGGCGTTCGGGCTGTAGTTGAACGCGTACACCGTTATGCCGGAGGCTTTGAACGTTCTGCCAATCGAGCGGAAGTGATCGAGCGGCGTCTCCAGCCGCCACTTTCGTAGTGTTTCGCGCGCTTGCTGCGCCTGCTCGGGCGCGGCGCGTCCGCGCCCCGTGGTCGACACCGGCTCGATCTGTGGCGCCCACAGTTCGCACTCGGTGAGCCCGCACTCTTTCATCGCGGCGATGACTGGACCGGCCAGATCACTACCGGCTGGACGCATCAACTCGCGGAAGGAATATGTCTGCACACCGAGCCGCACGCCCGCGACAGTCTGCGCCGCAGCAAGCACGGGCCACGCCGCTGAGGAAAGGGTCAGCGCCCCGAACTCTCGTCGAGTCATCATCGAAGTGCCCTCGTGGTCGATTCGCGAGTCCCTCGTCGTACGTAGTGTCCGGCCTTAGCCGGACTGCCTTTAATACAGAGCGAACGAATACAGTCGATCTCCGGCGGCGACGAGCACGTGCTGGCGGCCATCGACCAGATACGTCTGTGGAGCGTTCGTGACGTTGCCGATCCTTGCGTGCCACAGTGGGTGGCCGTTCGCGGCATCGAATGCGACGAAGTTTCCAGACACATCGCCTGCGAAAAGCAGTCGGCCAGCCGTGGTCAGCAAACCCGGACTGCGCGGACCGTCGGTTGCCGCCTTGAATCGGTGTTTCCACGCTGCTTTGCCCGTCCTGTAGTCGATCGCCACGATGTAGTTGCCCACGCCACCGACCGTGATTTCATCCTTGCCGCCGAGGCCCATCGCTCCACGCGGATCGAGCTCGGTCAGGTAGTACATCGCGTAGTTCTCGGCCAGCGGCACATACAGCAGGCCCGTGTCCGGACTGAACGCCTGCGGTGGCCAGTTGGTTGCGCCGCTGTTGTTCGACGACACCAGCGCACCGCCCACATGATGATCCTTCTCGGGTATCCGAACGGGCTGTCCCTTGGCGTTCAAGCCGCTCGCCCAGTTCGCTGTTTCCGAGAACTGACTCGTGACCAGCCGTTCACCCGTCGTCCGATCCAGCGTGAAGTAATAGCCGTTACGGCTCGCGGTGAGGACGAGCTTGCGCCGGCGCCCGTTGATCTCACCGTCCACGAGCACTGGTGTCTGCGCCGAATCCCAGTCGTGGGTGTCGTGCGGAGATGTCTGGAAGTACCAGGCCATCTTCCCGGTGTCCACGTGCACGGCAACGATCGAGCACGTGAAGAGATTGTCACCGGGCCCGCGCGGCGCCGACGTGTAGGCAGGCGTGGGGTTACCGGTGCCGAAGATATAGAGGCGCGTCTCGGGGTCATAGGCGCCTGGCAGCCATGGGTGTCCGCCGCCATTCCTCGCCGCGTCCAGGTCTTTCCAGGTCTCCAGTCCAGGATCACCCGGCTTCATCGGGACGCTGTAAAAGGTCCACTGCATATCACCGGTTTCGGGGTCGAAGGATTGGAGATACCCGGGTGAATCGAGATCGTTGCCCGTCCCGACGATCACGTGGTTGTCGACGACGACGGGTGCGGACGTCAGGAAGTACTGCTGGTTGAAGTTGGCGATTTCTTTGTGCCAGCGCTCTTTCCCTGTGCGCGCGTCGAGCGAGATGAGGAAGTCGTCTGGCGTGACGAAGAACAGGTAGTTGCGCCACATGGCCGCGCCGCGGTTGCCGATGTGCGTGCCGCCGCGCGTGCGCCAGAAGAATCGCCACAGCAGGTGACCGTCCTGCGCATCCAGCGCCCAGACATTGTCGGGTGCCGTCACATAGAGGACGCCGTTGACGGCGAGTGTGGCGCCCTTGATGGTGGTGGCGCCGACGAACTCGCTCTCACCGACGCCGCCTTCGATGATGGCAGGCGGTGCGGGTCCAAACGGCGGGACAACCGTCGCCGTGCCAGGGCCGGCCGTGAGCGCCGTCGTCCACGCCAGGCCAAGGTTTTTCACGTTCGACTGATTGATCTGCTTCAACGCGCTATATCGCCGCGCCGAGTAGTCGCCGGAATATGTGGGCCAGGAATCGGATAGCGGCTTCAGGATCTCTGCCGGGTCCAGACCGATCTGCTGCGCCGAAAGGGACGCAGTCACTATCAGAGCGAACGCCAGTGAAAGGGGCTTCATTTGAACGTGCTCAAATAGGCGGTGACGTTGTGAATGTCCGCATCCTTGTACTTCCGAAGCAGATCGCGATGAGCCTGCAGCGGATCCGCGATGCTGACCTGAACGCCGTTCGCGATCCGAAACGAGCGACGTCCGCCGTCGGCGGTCTTGAGCGCCACGACGAAGTCATCCACCCGTTCGAGTTGCCCCTGGATCTTTTCTCCAGAGGGCAGCGTTACGGTGGCTGTCGGGGGTCGCGGGCGGGACGGTGGGGGAGCGCCGCGACTGACCACGCTCCCGGGCATGAGCCAGCTCTGTTGCAGCATCCGGGGATCCGAGATTCGAGTCGCGAGCCCCTGCAGATCTCCGGTCGCCGAATGACACGAGCCGCACGTCTCGGTGAAGTATTTCTCGCCGGTGGCGGTGTCGCCGACCATGATCGATGCCGGGCGATCGCGTGAGGCGTCGTAGCCGGCAACTTTGAAGCTATGCATGAACGCCGCGAGATCGACGATCTGCTCGGCCGCGAGCGCAAATGCGGGCATCCCGCGATCAGGTCGACCCGCGCGGATGACGGGTCCAATCAGCTCACCTCTCTGATCGTCGAGCACGAGCTGGGAGCGCAGCAAGCTTGGTCCCCCGTCGCCGCCCCGTGTGTCGGCGCCGTGGCAGAACGCACAGTTCGTGCTGAACGTGACGCGTCCGCGTTCCACGGCTGCTTGATCTTCCTTGCGCTCGGGATATGCGCCGATACCGGCGCCGCCAATCCGGCCGCGACCTGATGGAGCAGGGGTTTGCGCCTGTTGCGCGACAACGAACGCAGGGACAAGCGAGAGCGTCGTGACGATCGCGAGCGTGCGAGCCAGCGTCATGAGCGCGTTATTGCACAAGGTACGGTCTGAGCACCGCGGTCCACAGTTGATATCCCTGTGGCGACAGGTGGAGGCCGTCCTCGACGTACAGCTCGCGTCGTGGTTTTTCATCCCACCCGAGCATCAGATTGTCGAAATCGAGAAACGCGAGCCGATCGTCGCGCTCGCAAATCGTCCTGATGACTTGATTCGCCAGCCGCATCCGGTCCACCTGGAGCCAGCGAAGTGGACTTGGCTTGATGC